>Ga0208849_1000023_pt1 | contig 163995 bp, 156 predicted proteins | sample NGESurdeep072012_10_FD_184470 | JGI IMG/M metagenome (GOLD analysis project Ga0208849, IMG submission 184470) | Arctic peat soil microbial communities from Barrow, Alaska - NGEE Surface sample 53-3 deep-072012 (SPAdes) | ecosystem: Environmental > Terrestrial > Soil > Wetlands > Peat ... | reverse complement strand
GGGTGGTCCCAGGGGATGGAGTCGAACCATCGGTACACGGTTTTACAGACCGCTGCCTTGACCACTTGGCTACCCTGGGATGTAAGGGTCGTCGCTGCCGACTTGCCATACCCATGACTCATCCAGAGCCGCGTATGGCCGCCGTGCCCGCCAATAGTAGCCAGGACCGTGTCGGATCGGAGCAGTCGCGGTGCCATATCGTCGGGATACCACCTGGCTGCTGTGGATGCACGCAGCGGCGCGGCGCAGACCGACTGACGCAGATCGAATGTCGATATCTCAATGAACGTCACTCGGAATTGCGCGTGTTGTCGATGAACGCAAGTAAGCTGAGGAACCGATGACCAATGTCGATCTCGCGACCGCCGACGGGCAGGATCGGTACGTTCCGACCGCCACGCGAGACATCACGTCTGCGGGTCATGAGGGTGTGTACGAGTGGGTCGCCGAGCATCTCGTCAAGGACGGCATGCGGGCGCTGGACTTCGGCTGCGGAACGGGTTACGGCGTTGGCCTCATGGCCCGCGCCGGGGCGACTGTCGACGGCGCCGACAGCTCGCCCACAGCCGTCGCCCATGCGACCGAGACCTATGGCGGGCCGCGCGCGAAGTTCTTCGTCGCGGACCTCGTGGAGTCAGTCCCGGCGGCGTTCGCCCTGAAGTCGTATGACCTGGTGGTCAGCTCCGAGGTTCTGGAGCACGTCGTCGACCCCTTCGCCTACGTGCGACGAATGGCGGAACTCTGCAAAGACGACGGGGTCTGCTTCGTTGGCACCCCGAACCGGCTGTGGTCGTTCGAGCACGTCCCTGACGGGCATCTCCTCGCTCGATCCCACCTCATGGAGTTCACGCCGCCGGCGCTTGATGCCCTGCTCCATACGGTCTTCGGTGAGGTTCGGCTGATGTTGCGCGTCTTTCCGAAGGGCTCGATGAGCGTCGTGGACCCGCCGATCCCGCCAATCCCGCCGCGGCCGCGGATCATCACCGCCGCGGCGGCGCTCGTCCGGAAGGTGTCGCCCGCTGCTGTCGAGCGCATCAAGCGTGTTGTCGACCCCAATGCGCCGCCGGTGCCGGTCCCGAAGCCCCCACAGGAATGGCTGGCCTCGGACATTGCCTGGCTGGACGCCGACGACCCGGCGGTCGATATGGCCTGGGCCGTGGGTCTGGTCGCGATCTGTCACAAACCACGCAGAGACGGGCGCGCTCACCGCCGGGTGATCGGGAGCATCGCCCGCAGGTCCGGGTCCTCCAGGTAGCGGGTCACCACCGCGAGGGCCTCGTCGGGCCCGCCGGCAAGTGAGTCCGCGAACCATCCGCCGTCATACGGGGCGTCGACGGCACGGAGCATGTCCGCCGCCGGCTGGTGCCGTGGCGGCGGGATGCCCGGGATGAGCTTGTAGGCGAGGATCACGCGGTTCCCCGCCCGCGTGATGCCGACACCGGCGATGACATCCCACCGCGTGAGGCTGCTGTAGGGGTACTGGCGCTGGACGAGGCCGTCGCGGGTCAGTTCCAGGGCCGGCCGGAGCACCGCCGCGGTGGTCGCCAAGCCGATCGCGGGGGCGGCGATGATGAACCACCCGATCGTTGCGCCGATCAGCAGGCAGATGACGCCGGCGACCTCGGTCACCGCCAGGAGCGGCAGCACGAGCGCGACCGGTCTGCGAGCGCGGAAGACGATCCTCCCGCGCCGGATCCTGAGTGAGGCGGGAAGCTCGGCAGGGCTCGGCAGCTCGGTCATCGGATCGATCGTAGCCGTGCCTGCCATCCTTGCCGGATGCTTCTCGACATCGGCTCCGTGCTGGGCGGAGTCGGACTGGCGGTCGTCGCCTTCCTGGTGGTGATCCTCGTCTGCGTCGTGATCCTCCGGATGCTGGCCGTCATCCTGCCGTCGTACGAGGACCGAAACGCCCCACCGGACCCGGCCGTCACCGAGCCGGAAGAGCCGGCGGCGCCGAGCGAGGAGGAGGTGCCGGGCGAGGTGCGGGTCCCGGACCCGACTCGGGTGCTAGACGCCGATCAGGACGAGGTCACCTGACGTCGGGGGATTGCTTTCCCCAGCCTGAACGGTCTAACATTCATAAGCGATCCTTTATGAAAGATTCCTTTATGGGTTCTGACGCCCCGTCTCGGCCGCCACGGCGTGCCCTCCCCGGGAGCATCGCCGCAGGAGCGAGTGACCTCTCGGTCCATTTCGAGGGGCTCGCCAATCCGACCAGGCTGCTGATCGTCGAGCGGCTGGCAGCCACGTCGGAGATGCGCGTTTCCGAGCTTGCCGACTTCTGCCAGGTCAGCCAGCCGCGCATGAGCTGGCATCTGCGCATCCTCCGGAGAGCGGAGGTGATCCGCACGCGGCGCGAGGGTCGCGAGGTGTTCTGCCGCCTCGATCGCGACGCCATCGCCACTCACTTCAAGAGCTTCGCTCGGCTGATCTCCTCAACGGGGATCGCCGCCGAGATCACATCACCAACACCGGTACACGAGGGCGCGTCGTGAGCAAGAAAGTCAGAGTCGCGATCATCGGCGTGGGCAACTGCGCCTCGTCGTTCGTCCAGGGACTCGAGTACTACAAGAACGCAGATCCAAATGACACGGTGCCCGGGCTCATGCACGTGAACCTCGGTGGCTACCACATCTCCGATATCGAGATCTCGGCGGCGTTCGACATCGATATCCTCAAGGTCGGCAAAGACGTGTCCGAGGCGATCTTCAGCGGCCTGAACAACACGGTGAAGTTCAGTGATGTGCCCAAGTTGAACATCCCGGTGCTGCGGGGCATGACCCATGACGGGCTCGGCAAGTACCTGTCCGAGGTGATCACCAAAGCGCCCGGGTCAACCGTGGACATCGCCCAGGTCCTCAAGGACACCGGCACCGACGTGGTGGTCAACTACCTGCCCGTCGGCAGCGAGGCCGCAACCCGTTGGTACACCGAGCAGATCCTCGAGGCGCCGTGCGCGATGGTGAACTGCATGCCGGTGTTCATCGCGCGCGAGGACTACTGGCAGGCGCGCTTCCGCAAAGCGGGCGTCCCGATCATCGGCGACGACATCAAGTCGCAGGTCGGGGCCACCATCGTGCACCGCGTGCTGACGCACTTGTTCCGCGAGCGCGGTGTCGAGCTCGAGAACACGTATCAGCTCAACTTCGGCGGCAACACCGACTTTCTCAACATGCTCGAACGCGAGCGCCTGATGAGCAAGAAGATCAGCAAGACCAACAGCGTGCAGTCGCAGCTGGCGACGCCGATGGAGAAGGAGCACATCCACATCGGCCCCTCGGACTACGTGCCGTGGCTCCACGACCGCAAGTGGGCCTTCATCCGCCTCGAAGGCAAGTCCTTCGGTGACGTGCCCCTCAACGTCGAGCTGAAGCTCGAGGTGCACGACTCGCCGAACAGCGCGGGCATCGTCATCGACGCGGTGCGTTGCTGCAAGCTCGGCCTCGACCGCGGCCTCAGCGGCACGCTCGAGGGCCCGGCCTCGTACTTCATGAAGTCACCGCCACGCCAGGTCTCGGACGACGAAGCCCATCGTGCGACCGAGGAGTTCATCGCCGGAGTCGGAACGGGTGGTGGCCGTCACAACGGCCGCGTCGCCGAGCCGCTGACCGATGCTGCGGAGGCGGAACCCGCCACTACCGCGACGAATTAGCCCGCCGAGCGCTCGGAGCCGACAGCGTTGACGCAGGCCGGCGACGTGGGGGTCAGCACTCACGCCCGCGAACGCCCCGCGCGGGATCCGATGCTGGCGTACTACGCCTACCGCGGCGCCGAAGCGCTGGTTGGTGCACTCCCGCAATCGGTGTCGTACTGGCTCGGCGACAGAGCCGCGGATGCATTGCTGGCAACGGTGCCGAGCCGGTTCGACGGCCTCCGCGACAACCTCCGCCATGTCATCCCGACGATCGGCGACCGGTCGCTCAAGCACCTGGTGCGCCGCAACCTTCGCAACCTCACCCACTGCTGGGTGGACGTGATGGAGATGTCGTCGCGCCGGACCGATCTCCCGTCGCGGATCGACATCCAGGACCTGTACCACTTCGAGGATGCGATCGCCCGTGGTAACGGCGTGGTCGTCGCATCCATGCACTTCGGGTCCTGGGAGGTCGGCCTCGCCGGCTGGAACAAGATGGGCGGCAAGATGGCCCTGCTCGCGGAGGTGCTCCGGCCCAGGCAACTCTTCGACCGCGTGGTCGGGGCGCGGCGCGCCCAGGGCGTCCAGATCATTCCCATCGACACCCAGGCGATGCGCGAGGGCGATCCGCAGGTCGCCCGCCGGCTTGGCGCGGCTTCGATGCGCGAGGTGTTCAAGGTGCTTCGCTCCGGCGGTGTGGTGGCGATGGCGCTCGACCGCGATCTGATTGGCAATGGCGAGCCACTCGAGTTCTTCGGCACGCCGGCGCCGATTCCCATCGGGTCGGTGGAGATTGCGATCAGAGCCGGCGCCGCGATCGTTCCGATCCTGCTCTTCCGCAACCGCTACCGGGTCAATGCCATCGTGCACCCGGAGATCCGATATTCCCCGGACGCGCCAAGGGACGCCGAGGTGCGTAAGACTGCGCAGATGTTGCTGCGCATCTTCGAAGCGGCGATCCGCGATCACCCCGAGCAATGGCATGTCCTCGACCCCATCTGGCCCGCGGCCGCGACCCGATGAAGATCTGCCTCGTCTCCCCGTACGACTTCATGCACCCGGGCGGCGTGACCGAGCACGTCCGGCACCTCTCGGCCAAGCTGCGGGCCCGAGGCCACGATGTGACCGTGCTGGCGCCCTCGAGCCGGGTCGGGGACGACCATGGCATTCCTGGATACGTCCGCATCGGCCGCAGCGTCCCGGTGCGGACCAACGGGTCGGTCGCCCGCATCGCCCTCTCGTTCCATTTGGTGCGGCGCGTGCGAGCCCTGCTCGACGAGAACCACTTCGACGTCGTGCATTACCACGAGCCGCTGGTGCCGTCACTGCCGATCACGGTGTTGCGGTTCCACAGCGGTGCGAACGTGGGCACGTTCCATGCGATGGCCCGGCGCAACCTCGGCTATTACTACGGCAGACCGTTTCTCAAGCGCTACTTCAACCGTCTGCACGCGCATGTCGCGGTGAGCGCACCGGCGCGGGATTTCATCGCGCGCTACTTCGAGGGTGAATACCGGGTGGTTCCGAACGGCATCGACTGTGCGCGTTTCAACCCCAACCACGTGCGGCTCGAGGAACTCCGGACGCCGGGTAAGGCGACGATTCTCTTCGTCGGCCGGCTCGAGTCGCGCAAGGGGCTTCCGACGCTCCTCGAGGCATACGGTCAGCTGCGTCGTGTTCGCGACGATGCGCGCCTGGTGATTGTGGGAGACGGCCCGATGCGCTGGGGATACGAGAGTCAGGTTGCGGCGATGGGCATCCCCGACGTTGAGTTCGCGGGGAGAGTGTCCTCCGAGCTGCTGCCCCGGTATTACGCATCGGCCGACATCTTCTGCGCCCCCGCGACCGGCGGGGAGAGCTTTGGCATCGTATTGCTGGAGGCCATGGCCAGCGGCGTGCCGGTGATCGCATCCTCGATCCCGGGTTTCAGCAGCGTGATCCTCCATGACGTGGACGGGGTGCTCGTTCCTCCGCGCCACCCCAAGGAATGGGCGGCGGCGCTCGGCGCCTTGCTTGACGACCCGACGCGGCGAGCGGCGATGAGCGAGCGCGGGCTCGCGAAGGCACAGCTCTATGACTGGGAACACGTCGTCGACGAGGTTCTTGACGTGTATCGCGTGGCACGCGAACGTGCCGGCGCGAGCACGGTGGTATCCGGTGTTCACGTCCAGGCTCCAGGACTGGGTTAGGTCCGGCGCGCGACGCGTCGTTCCTGCTCTCCGCGCGCTCCACCTGACGCCGAACGTCCTGACCCTGCTCGGGTTGTGCATCTGCGCAGGCTCGGCTGTCCTGATCGCGCTGGGGTTCCTCCTGCCGGGCGGCCTGCTCCTGCTGATCGCCAGCGGATTCGATATTCTCGACGGCGCGCTCGCGCGCGTGAGTGGACGCGAACAGCGGTACGGCGCCTTCCTCGACTCGACAGTTGACCGCTACGCGGAGGCGATGACATCGATCGCACTCCTCTACTACTTCATCTTTCACGGCCATCACACGCTCGAGCCGATGCTGGTCGTGTTCGCCCTGACCGGCTCGCTGCTCGTGTCCTACGTGCGCGCTCGCGCGCAGTCGCTGGGTTTCAACGGTGACGGCGGATTGCTCGCCCGTCCCGAGCGCGTGGTGATCACGGTCATCGGGCTCGTGATCGCCCCGCTGCTCATCTGGGCGCTGTGGATCCTGGCGATCCTGACCAACGTCACCGCCGTCCAGCGTATCTGGGTCGTCTGGCAGCAGGCGCGACGTATTGCGGCAGAGACGCGCAGCGCCACGGGTGTGCCGACGGGCTAGCGACATCATGGGAGCGTGAGGTCGAGGCGCGGATCCTCCGCGATCCCATCGCGGCGGATCTCGAAATGCAGATGCGGCCCCGTCGCGTTGCCGGACGATCCCACGGTGCCGATGACCTGACCCGCGGTGACGAAGTCGCCGGTCATGACGAGCGCGGTGTCAAGGTGGCCGTAGAGGCTGCTCAATCCGCCTCCGTGATCGATGACGACGTGCAGCCCATATCCCGTGGCGGACACGATGACGGCGACGCTGCCGGGCAGGGTCGCCATCACCGGCGTGCCGCGCGCCGCTGCAAGGTCGATGCCCGAATGCCAGTGGCCGCCGGGGCACGCTCGATCGACCGGTTCGAACGCGAAACTCGAGCACCCGAAGCCCTGCGACACCGACGAATGCGCCAGCGGCTTGATGAAGCCGACGCCGAGGCCATTGCTTCCCACCGCAGCGCTCACGACTGCCGTTCCCCCGCAGAGCCCGAGCGCGATCATCGCCGTGAGCGCGGCGAATGCGCGAATCACAGCGCCGTCCTGTGGCGCACGACGTGGTGCGCCGGCGTGAGCGCCTTGTGCATCGACCGGCGCACGTGCCGCATGGCCGTGTGCGCATTGGTCTCGACGTGCGTTGCGGCGTGGAGCGTGCCGGGAACTTTGAGCACGATCCAGAGGATCGCCAGCGCGAAGAGACTCTCCGCGACGCCGCTCCCGGCGCCGAATCCGACCGCCGTCGCCACGCGCAGGATGATCAACTGCACCGCCTGCATGAACACCGCGACCATGAAGAGCCGGATCCACGTGGACGCGTAGCGGCGCGTGTCCGGGAGCACCGAGCACAGCGCCGCCAGGGGCGCGAGCACGACGAGGATATCGAGCATCGCGGTGCGGATGACGTACGAGATGACCAGAATCACCACGGCCATCACCACGCCGAGCGCGAAGACGGCGTGGAACAGATCCTGAGATCCCTGGATGATCGACACCGCCGCAGCGCTCAACGACCCCGACCACGGGAGCGTGTCGATCGTCAGCGGTCCGCCGAGCGATTGGGCGACTCCATCGATGGCATTGTTGAGGTCGATCGCCATCTGGATGAAGTAGATCGACCCGTGCACCATCACGAGCGCCGCCATGACTCGCGGGATCACAAGATGGAGTGCGTAGCGAGCGCGGATCGAGTGCTCGAAGATGCTGCGGAGCGAGGCATAGGCGAGCACCGCGCCGACGAGCACATCTGCGACGAGCGCCAGCGAGCCGTTCAAGCGGGCGATCGCCGGATTGGCGGTCAACGCCCGAATGCCTGAGGCCGTCGGGTCGGCGGTGGTGAACAGATAGCGACTCAGCTCGGCATTGAGGTCGGTACGCGCCGTCGCGATGAAGTGCGAGAGCACACCGGTCAGCAGTTGGAGGATCGTGCCGAGGGGATCGCGGATCCCCTGGACGATGCCCGGGAGCACCTGCATCGGGCGGCTCAGTGAATCGTTGCTGGGACGCTGGCGATCAGCGCGTGGGTCAGCGTCCCTGCGACCTCGACACCGATGGTGCCGAACACGATCCGGCCGATCCATTTCTTTGCCTGCGCGACGCTCGATGGATCGACGGCCACGATCTTGTACATGAAGGCGATCAGGAAGGCGAGCGCGCCGACGCTCGCGAGCAGGCCCTGCGCGATGAGGATCCAGTTGTCGATGAGCGCCTTGAGTTGAACCATGATGGGCGACCTCCGAGGCAAGCGTATTCGGTGTCGGTCGCCCCTCCGGCCGTTCCGGGTAGGCACCCGGACAACCAGCAGACTATACGGATTTGTGTATGTCTGTCAAGTCGCTGCTACGGTCGTCCCGGATTCCGGACGAGGCTGTGGTCGGCGCGCCGTTCGCGTAGCGACTCGGATCGGCGTCAAAGGCTGAGCGGCAACCGCCGGAGCAGAACAGATAGGTGCTGCCGTGATACAGCGAGCGTTGGCTTGCCTTGGCAGGATCAACCGTCATCCCGCAGACCGGGTCCTTGGTCGACGCCTGTTGCTCGGGCGGAATCTCCATCTCGCGGAGCATTGCCAGGCCGCCCGTGCGAAGGAACCGCACTCCGAGTCCGGCGATGAGAGCAAGGAATGCGATATTGAGAAATGTGTCGTAATTCCAACTGATCGTCGTATCGAAGACGATGATGTTGCGGTTGGTCGGAATGGCGCCAGCGACGTTGAAGACGAGCCCAACGATCAGGCCTGCGAGCACCATCGCCGCATACGACACAACAAAGAGGTAGACGCTCACGCGCGCACCGTAGTACTTGCGATAGATGTTGAGGATCGGAAGGATGATCAGGTCGGCGAAGATGAAAGCGATCACCCCGGCGAAGCTGATTCCGCCTCTCCAGAGCACGGCGGCCAGGGGAACGTTGCCGACGGAGCAGACGAAGCTGATGACGGCGATCAGTGGGCCAATGAACGCGCCCCAGATCTCGGTCGCAGCACCGTGGCCCGTGAAGAACACGCTGGACCACACGGAGTCGGACACCCAGGCCCCAAGAGCGCCGGCGATCAGGAATCCGAGCGCCAAGTCCGTCCAGAGGCCGACGACATTCATGAAGAAGTAGTGGCTGATTGATGTCAATGCGCGCGCCGAGAAGAGCCGGCGCAGGAACGACCCGCCACTGACGGACATGTCCATGGCCCCGTGACCTTCCATCTTGCCCAGCAGGCCGCGGTCGGCCTGGCGTCGCGCCTGCTCCACGAGGCCTCGGCGCAGAGTGAAACGGAAGATGACGGCGAGCAGCACGATCATCACGAGGCCGCCGCTGAACTCCGCCGCCAGGAATTGCCAGCCCAGAAGGATGAGCAGCACGAGGCCGAGTTCGAAGACCAGGTTGGTTGACGCGAACTCAAAGATGACGGCATTCGCGAGCGTCGATCCCTTGCGAAACAGGGTTCGTCCCACCGCAACTGCGGCGTATGAGCACGACGAAGAGGCGGCTCCAAAGCCAGTCGCCAGCGCCAGTGACTTCGGCGTGTCCCGGCCCAGCAAACGCGACACCGCTTGCTTGGAAACGAGCGTCTCCACGACCGCCGACAACAGGAATCCGAGAGCGAGCGGCCAGAGAACCTGCCAGAACATGGCGAACGACAGTCGGAGCGCCGAGCCGATGTGTTCAAGGAGAAACGGGATCACCGTCAGCCTTCCACGAAGCGGCCGATCGCTTGGCTCAGCTCACGAAGCTTCTCCGCTCCATCCCCGCTCTTGACTGCATCCGCGACGCAATGCTCGACGTGGTCGTCGAGCAGCAGCAGAGCGACCCGATCGAGAGCAGCCTTCATGGACTTGATCTGGGTCAGGATGTCGATGCAGTAGCGCTCGCTCTCCACCATTTTCTGGAGGCCTCGCGCTTGGCCCTCGATTCGGAGCAGTCGCTTCTGGATGTCTTCTTTGTGGGCGATGTAGCCTGGCATCAAGCTACTATACCCCTAGTGGGTAGAGGTACCAACCTCGGGGCCGTTCGCACCCCTAGAGAGAGGCGACGCGCTCCACGGAGCTCGTATGCATACCAGCGATCAGGGCTTTGCTGCTGACTTGGCCGAGCGGCCCGTGAGCACGTCGCGCCGTTGCCCGTATTCGGCATCGTCAATCTCACCGCGCGCGTAGCGTGCATCCAGGATGGCCTTTGCGGACGTGCTCTCGCCGGCGTCAGGAGTCGCGCCCTGCTGTGTCCGAATGAGCCAGACGACACCGACGACGACAAAGGCAACGAGAATCAGGCCGACGATGACTGAGCCAATCATCATTGCCCAGCCACCCGCACCGTAGTCAGAGCCCCACATCATCGGATTGCTCCTTGTCTCGCCGGCCGTGAGATCGCTCGAAGGCTGAGTGCCTCGTGGACTCACTCTCGTAGGTAGGGACCCCTGGCTCCAGTGCCAAACGTCCCCACCTTGTGGTGACCAATGGCTTGATCTCACCAGCGAGCCCTGCGACATGCGCTCCTGTGGCGTGCAGCGGCTCAAGGCAGCTCAGGTATCACTCCGGCATTTGATGGCCACTCCTCGGCCGTGATCGCAAATCGCTCGTGGTCGCGCCACGCCCCGTCGATGTGGAGATACCGGGGAGAGAATCCCTCGTGCCGGAACCCGACGCGCCGAACCAGTCTCAGGGATGCAGCATTGCTCGGCTGCACGTTGGCTTCGACACGGTGAAGGCCCAGGGTAATAAACGCGTAACGCAGCGACAGGTCGAGCGCCTCGCGTGTGAGTCCCTGCCCGGCGGTCGCTGCGTTGGCGTAGAAACCGCAGTAGCAGCTCTGAAAGCTGCCGCGGACAATCTGACTCAGATTGACGACTGCGACCAGCGTCCCGTCGTCGCTGCGCCAGCCGACCAGTGAGACGAAGTCCGAGGACTCGCCCCGATCCACCAGAGCACGAAAGGCCGCTGGGTCGGCCGGCGGACTCGTCCACGGAGTGTGCAGCGAGCGGCTCGCAGCGACCAGCGCGAGAAACGCATCCCGGTCCTGGGAACGCAGCACGTGAAGCTGCACCCGGCGGCCCACCTCGAGGGCGGGGCCGCTATCGTCGAGTGGCGGACTCATGGGGGAATCGTCGCATCCTCGCGTGCACGCCGACCGGGCGCATTTGCGGGTCACGTCACGCGATAGACTCGCCGCCGTCCCAACCCCCAGGGAGACACATGAAGCTCGCCGACTTCGCGCGCCAGCCCCTGCTCTTCGGCCCATCGCCCATCCATCCACTTGAGCGGCTCACCAAGTCGCTGGGCGGCGCTGACCTGTGGGCCAAGCGTGAGGACTGCAACAGCGGCCTGGCCTTCGGAGGCAACAAGACCAGGAAGCTCGAGTACCTCGTCGCCGACGCGCTGGCCCAGGGCTGCGACACGCTGGTCTCGATCGGCGGTGTCCAGTCCAACCACACTCGGCAGGTCGCCGCGGTGGCGGCGCGGATGGGCATGCGCTGCGTGCTCGTCCAGGAGAGCTGGGTCGACTGGCCTGACCCTGTCTATGACAAGGTTGGCAACATCCTGCTGAGCCGGATCCTCGGCGCCGACATCAGGATGGTGAAGGAGGGGTTCGGCATCGGGTTCAAGGCGAGCTGGGAGCAGGCGCTCGAAGACGTTGCGGCTGCGGGCGGAAAGCCGTACCCGATTCCGGCGGGGGCGTCCGATCACCCGCTCGGTGGTCTCGGGTTCGCTCAGTGGGCGCAGGAGGTCCAGCAGCAGGAGCGCGCGCTGGGCGTGTTCTTCGACACCGTCATCGTCTGCTCGGTCACCGGAAGCACGCAGGCGGGCATGATCGCCGGGTTCGCAGCTCAGGAGCGACCCCGCATGGTCATCGGCATCGACGCGTCGGCAAAACCCGCCGAGACGCTCGACCAGGTCACTCGAATCGCTCGACAGACGGCCGCGCTGATCGAGATCGGCCGTGATCTGCGCGCTGACGAGATCGTCCTCGATGCGCGCTACCACGCCGGGACCTACGGGATCGCCGACGCGCGGACCGTCGACGCAATCAAGGTGGGTGCGCGCCTGGAGGGGATGATCACGGACCCGGTGTACGAGGGCAAGTCACTCGCGGGCATGATCGACCTGATCACCAGCAGGGAGATCGACCCCGGGTCAACGGTGCTGTATGCCCACCTCGGCGGCCAGCCGGCGCTCAACGGGTACACATCGCTGTTCTCCTGACCCTCGGTTCGCGCTCGGCGGAACCGATGCGCCAAAACTTGTACTAATCTCAACACCGTCTGACAAACGCCGTTGAGGAGAAGAGGCCGTGGCAGGAGAGAAGTCGCGCGGAGCCCCGAAGCGTCAGGGGAAGAAGCCCAAGGCCGCTGCAATCGCGAAGGCAGCCAAGAAAGCCGCAGCGCAGACCGCTGCGCAGTCGCCGGCCGAGCGCTGACCGGCGCGGCGATCCCTCGCCGCTGCTAGCTTGCTTCGCCGGCCATCGCCCGCTTGCGGAGCTTGTTGCGCTCGTCCGCGTTGAGGACGCGCTTGCGCATCCGGATGCCGATTGGGGTGACCTCGACGAGCTCGTCATCGATGATGAAGTCGAGGCACTCCTCGAGCGACATCTTCCGCGGTGGGACCAGGCGAATGGTCATGTCCTCGGTGGATGACCGGATGTTGGTCTTCTGCTTCTGCTTGGTTACGTTGAGGTGGATGTCGCCGGGCCGGCGGTTGAGCCCGACGATCATGCCTTCGTAGACGGGCGTTCCCGGTGCGATCAGTGGCTGGCCGCGCTCCTGCAGCGTGACCAGTCCGTACGCCACGGCGATCCCCGGTTGACTCGCGGTGAGGACGCCGGAGCGCGTCGTCGTCGGCAGCGCCCACGTGTGCTCCCAGCCGAGCAGCCTCGTTGCCATCACGCCGGTCCCTCGCGTCAGGGTGAGGATCTGGCTGCGCAGCCCGATCAGAGCACGCGTCGGCGCGTGGTATGTCAGGCGCACACCTCCGCCCGCGTCCGTGCGCATCGCCGTCATCTTGGCGCCCCGCGTGCCGAGCGCGTCCGTGATGGCGCCGACCACATCCGCCGAACAGTCGATGACGCAATCCTCGACCGGCTCCACGCGCTCGCCGTCGATCTCCTTGGTGATGACCGCGGGGCGTGACACCTCGAACTCGTAGCCCTCGCGCCGCATCGTCTCGATGAGGATCGCGAGATGCAATTCGCCGCGTCCGCTCACATCGAAGATGTCGGCGGTGGGTCCGTCCTCCACGCGCAGCGCGACGTTGGTGAGCAGCTCTCGCTCCAGTCGTGCGCGGAGCTGGCGCGAGGTGCTGCTCACGGTCGCCTCGCGTCCCGCCAGCGGTGACTGGTTGACCGAGAACTGCATCCGCAGCGTCGGCTCGCCGATCTCCAGGCGTGGCAGTGCCTCCGGGGACTCAGCATCAGCGATGGTGTCGCCGATGGCCACGGCTGCGATTCCGGAGAGGTAGACGATCTCACCGGCCGAGGCGGACTCCACCGAGAGACGCTGGAGCGCCTCGACGGTGAGCACCGTCGCGATTCGCTCCACCTTGCCCGCGCCCGATGCGGTGCAGCAGACGACGCTCTGGCCGGGGTGCACCGTGCCGCGCTGGATGCGCCCCAGTGCAAGGCGGCCACTCCAGTTGTCGTGGTCGAGGTTGCTGACGAGCATCTGCAGCGGGCCGTCCGGGTCGGCGAGCGGCGGCGGCACGTGCTCGATGATCGCGTCGAGCAGCGGCTCGAGGGTCACGCCCTCCCGCGTGAGATCCGCGGTTGCGGTGCCGTCGCGCGCGTTGGTGTAGAGGACCGGCGCGTCCAGTTGCCACGACTCCTTCGCGAGCTCCAGGAGGAGGTCGTGGGTCGCTTCAACTGTCTCGGCGGGCTGGGCGTTGGTGCGGTCGATCTTGTTGACCACGATGATTGGCTGCAGGCCCAGGGCCATCGCCTGGCGAAGCACGACACGGGTCTGGGGCATCGGCCCCTCGGCGGCGTCCACCAGGAGCAGGCATCCGTCCGCCATCCCGAGGACCCGTTCGACCTCGCCGCCGAAGTCGGCGTGGCCCGGGGTGTCGATGATGTTGAGCTTGACCCCGTTGTAGCGGACCGAGGTGGTCTTGGCGAGGATCGTGATGCCCTTCTCGCGCTCGAGATCGTTCGAGTCCATGATCAGCTCGCCGACCTGCTCGTGGGCCGCGAAGACGCGCGATTGCTTGAGCAGGGCATCGACCAGCGTCGTCTTGCCGTGGTCCACGTGAGCGATGATCGCGACGTTGCGGAGGTCCGACCGGCGCTTTTCGCCGGGGACGAGAGGAGGTGGCACCTCTCGATTCTGACTGCCCGGCGTTCATCGTCCGCCCGTAACCCATTGCAAAAACTGCTGGATGTGGCCGGCGAGAGCCTTTTCGAGGTCCTGAAGCACCGAGTACTGACCCGTCGCCGTCGCCGCGGTGTTCGAGTTCAACTGCTTGAAAAGTCCCGAGATCGGTGAGGTCAGACCTCCGAGCGGTCCGGCATCGGCGACCGGACTGGGACTCGCAAGCGGGAGCGCAGGCCCGGCTCCGGGTGTCGCCGTCGCCGCGGCCGGCGGCGCCCAGCTGATGTAGCGACCAGGTGTCGGAGCCTGCGCGCCGGCGTGCACGGCGAACGCGACCGCGCTGCCCACCGCAGCCACGGCGATCAGGATGCGGAACCGGTGGATTCCGAGCATGGGCAACCTCCAAGCATTCAGCGTTGACGGTCGCCCCTCCGGCCGCACCGGCAGATCCGGCTGCGACAAAGTATACGGATTTGTGTAGATTTGGCGCGTGGGAGCGGCCGGGCACCGCAGGCGCATCCCCGGCGGTTGAGACGCAGACCAGACGCCTATATTCAATCTGTGAACACGGCCAGGGCGGTCCTGCTCTACATCGTTGCTGGGGTGGTGGGCATCCTCCTCGGTCTGGCAGCCGGTCAGGTCACCTCCTCGTGTCCGGGATCCTGCGCGGGCGGCGCTCCAGCACGGTTCGCCATCTGGCAGAGCGGTCTGATCGGGCTCGGATGCGCGCTTGTCGTGCTCATCGCGTGTGCGCTCCTCGACGAGGAGTTCATACCCATCACGCGACAGTGGTTCCGCGCGGTGAAGCGCCGGCTGGGTGGAACCGAGCGCAAGCAGCAAGCTGGCTAGCGAGGCGCCACGGCGGATCGGCGCCTGACGGCGAGGGACCTCCGTACTGTTGCAGAGCGAAGATGAGACGATTCAAGCGTGGCTGACCCTGTTTCGCTGACCCTCCCGGCGATGGGTGAGTCCGTCTCAGAGGGGATCGTGTCCCGCTGGCTGAAGGCCGTCGGCGACGACGTGGAGGAGGGCGAGCCGGTTGTCGAGGTGACGACCGACAAGGTCGACGTCGAGGTTCCTGCTCCGGCGACCGGACAGCTGGCCGAGATCGTCGCAGCCGAGGGTGAGACGGTCGCCGTTGGCGCGACGCTCGCCGTGATTGCGCCAGGGGCACCGGCCGCGCCGACCAACGGGCCCAGTCCTGCCGCCCCGGCTGCGGAGCCCGAGGTCGCGCCGTCGCCCCCCACCGCAGATGAGCCAGCCGACGTGGCAGCGGAGCCCCCGGCTCCCCCTTCACCGCCACCGCCCGTCGCAGTGGCTCCGGTGAGTCCGGGACCGATCGTCGCGCCGGACGGCTCAGGGGTCGACGCCGCGCCGCTGGCGCGCCGGGCTGCGGCGCACAACGGTGTCGACCTGCGCGGGGTTCGCGGCTCGGGACCGGGCGGTGTGGTGACCAAGGCAGACGTCCTGGTCGCCAAGACCGGCGGTGGATCGAGAACCGATGCCACCGTGCGTGTCGTCGACGGCGAGGACGCCCAGCCGATCAAGGGCCCGGCGGCAGCCCTCGTGGACTACATGGAGCGCAGCCGCGACATCCCCACCGCGACGTCGTTCCGCACCATCGGGGTGGGCGTGTTGGACAGCCGCCGGCGCCAGCTGAACACCGCTCTCGCAGCCGGTGGCAACGCGGGCAAGGTCTCCTTCACCCACCTGATCGGATACGCCATCGCGCGGGCCGCCGGGTTGAGCCCCGCAATGACCACGCACTTCGCGCGCACCGACGACGGCAAGCCGGCGCGCGTCGCCGGGCCGGCGCACCTCGGGCTTGCGGTGGACAGCGTGCGCAAGGACGGCTCACGGTCACTGGTGGTCCCGGTCATTCGCAATGCCGCGGACCTGCCCTTCAAGGAGTTCCGCGACGAGTACGAGCGTCTCATCGAGCGCGCCCGCACCAACGCGCTCGCCGCGGATGAGCTCCAGGGCGCGACCCTGACCCTGACCAATCCGGGAGGCATCGGGACTGTCGCATCGGTGCCCAGGCTGATGCCGGGCCAGGGAACGATTGTCGCGGTCGGCGCAATCGGCTATGCCGCCGAGTGGCGCACCGTTCCCGAGGCGACCATCGGCGATCTCGGCGTCGGCAAGGTCATGACCATGACCAGCACCTATGACCACCGGGTCATCCAGGGAGCCGAGTCGGGCGAGTTCCTCGCGCGCATCGAGTCACTGCTCGGAGGTGCCGACGCGTTCTACGACCAGGTTTTTGCCAGTCTTGGCCTGATCCTACCGCCCCTCGACGTGGCGCCGGCTCGCACGGCGGCGCCCTCCTCATCAGCTGCGACGCGTTCAACGAGGAACGACGAAACGCCCGATCGCGTCCTGCTCGGTGCGATGCAGGCGGCCACGTCACTGGTCAAAGCCCACCGCACCCACGGCCACCTCGGCGCACACCTCGATCCTCTCGGCTCGCCGCCGATCGGCGATCCCGCGATGGAGCCGTCGACCTACGCGCTGACCCAGGAGTTGATGGAGCAGATCCCCGCCGATCTGCTGCGCGTGTACGTCCCGGGACGGAACCTCGCCGAGGTGCTCCCCAATCTCCGGCGCACGTACTGCGGCACGATCGCGTTCGAGATCGAGCACATCTCGAGCCACGAGCAGCGCGTCTGGCTGCGCGAGCACATCGAATCAGGCAGGTACCGGCCGGTCCTGGCAGTTGAGGATCGGCTTCGGCTGCTCGAACGCCTCACCAGGGTCGACGCGATGGAGCGGTACCAGCGTGCAGCCTTCCTCGGCCAGAAGACGTTCTCACTCGAAGGACTCGACGCCCTGGTTCCGATGCTCGAGAACCTCCTGAGCCTGGTCGCTGACGATGGGATCGGCGAGGTGATCATGGGGATGCCGCATCGAGGACGTCTCGCGGTGGTCGCGCACGTCGCGAATCATTCCTACGAGTCCATTCTCAACGCCTTCGAGCTCGCGTCCGCACGTCGAGCGATCGGCCGCTTCGAGTCGACCGGCGACGTGAAGTACCACGTCGGCGCCACGGGCACGTATCACACGGAATCCGGCAAGGTGATCCTGGTGCGGCTGCTGCCGAACCCGAGTCACCTGGAGGCGATCGACCCGGTCGTCGAGGGTTGGTGCCGGGCGGCGCAAACGCAGCGCCGCGCGACAACGCTGCACCTCGACCCCATGGCGGCACTGCCGGTCCTGATCCATGGCGATGCTGCCTTCGCCGGGCAGGGTGTCGTTCAAGAGGTGCTCAACCTGCAGTCGCTTCCCGGGTACACAACCGGCGGCACCGTGCATTTCATCGCCGACAACCAGGTCGGCTTCACCACCGACCCGCAGGATGGGCGATCGACCCGGTACGCGTCCGACCTCGCCAAGGGATTCGACATCCCCATCGTCCACGTCAACGCGGACGACGTCGAAGCCTGCCTGGCGGCGATCACCTTCGCGTACGACTACCGCCGCGCCTATCGTCGCGACGTCATGGTGCATCTCATCGGCTACCGGCGCTTCGGCCACAACGAGGCGGACGAGCCCGCGTACACGCAGCCACTCATGTACAAGACGATCCGCCAGCACCCGACGGTCCGCGAACTGTTCGCGGCACAGCTGGTGGCGGACGGCTTGATCCGTCCGGAGGACGTCGACGCACAGGCCAAGGCGTTGTACACGCGGATCGCCGACGCGCACAAGCGGGTGAAGGAGAACCTCGCCGCCGAGCTCGACGACCTCACCCACGAACAGGTCGTCGAGGAGCCTGACGATCCCACGATGAGGACGGCGGTCTCCGCCCGTCAGCTGGCCGGCCTGAATGAGCAGCTGCTCAGCTTCCCCAAACACTTCACGCCGAACACCAAGCTCATCCGCCAGATGGAGCGGCGCAAGTCGGCGATCCTCGAAGGTGCCATCGACTGGGGGACCGCCGAGTCGCTCGCCTTCGCCTCACTCATCACGCAAGGTCACCCGATTCGCCTCACCGGCCAGGACACTGTGCGCGGCACGTTCAGCCACCGCCACCTCGCGTATCACGACGAACGCACCGGCGAAGTGTTCGTCCCGATGCAGCACCTCACCGATGCGCAGGCAACGTTCGAGGTCCTCAACAGCCCGCTCAGCGAAGTCGGCTGCCTCGGCTTCGAGTACGGATACAGCGCCGCTGACCCGGAGACACTGGTCATCTGGGAGGCGCAGTACGGCGACTTCTTCAACAACGCCGAGATGATCGTCGACCAGTTCATCTCGTCGTCCCGCGCGAAATGGGGTCAGCACTCGCGCCTGACCATGCTCCTCCCGCATGGCTATGAAGGCAGCGGTCCCGAGCACTCCAGCGCGCGCATCGAACGCTTCCTGCAACTGTGCGCGAACGACAACATGCGCCTCGCCAATTGCACGACGCCTGCGCAGTACTTCCACCTGCTGCGCAGCCAGGGCCTGCTCAACGACCCGCGCCCGCTCATCGTGTTCACGCCGAAGAGCCTGCTGCGGTTGAAGGAGTCGACGTCCAAGCTCGCCGAACTGAGCACCGGAAAATTCCGGCCGGTGATCGACGACCCCACCGGCGCGGAGCGCCGGGACGAGGTGCGATCCCTGCTGCTCTGCTCGGGGCGCATCTACTACGAGCTGAGCCTGGCGCCCCAGCGCCCGGAGGCGACCGACGTCGCGATCGCTCGCGTCGAGCAGCTGTACCCACTGCCCGCTGACGCGATCCTCGAGCTGGTGGCCGCGTACCCGAAGCTCGAGCGGCTGTACTGGGTTCAGGAGGAGCCGCAGAACATGGGCGCGTGGGGAAGCCTCGAGCGCGCACTCGGCCTCTCGCGGCCGTCGCACATCCAGTGGGACTACATCGGCAGACCGCGCCGGGCGAGCCCTTCAGAGGGATACGCCGGCTCCCATCAGCTCGAACAGGAGCGCATCGTCACCGAGGCATTCGCCACGTCGCGACGCGGACAGCACCGATCCGCCGCACCCGTCCCCGCGACGACGCCCACCACGGCATGACTCAGCGCGTTGTGGTGCTCGGCGGCGGTCCCGCCGGCGATGTGGCCGCGCTCCGCGCCGCGCAACTTGGTGCGGAGGTGACGCTCGTCGAGCGCGCCGAGCTCGGCGGGACGTGCCTCAACTGGGGCTGCATTCCCACCAAGTCGCTGCTCGCCGGAGCGGATCTGCTCCGCAGGATTCGCGACGCGGCGTCGTTCGGCATCCGCGTTCCCGAGCCCGAGGTGGATTTCCCGCGGATGATGGAGCGCAAGGAAGAGATCGTGCTGAGCATGCGCAAGGGGGTCGAGGCGGCGTGCAAGCGGCGCGGCGTGCATGTGGTTCATGCGCAGGGTGTGGTCGACGGCGATGCCGTGGTCACGACTGATTCGCGCCACGAGTTCGATCACCTCATCGTGTGCGTTGGCACCGAACCTTCCGGGCTGCCGGGCATCGACATGGAGCATCCACTGGTGGTGACCTCCAACGGCATCCTTCGCCTCGAGCGCATTCCTGAGCACATGCTGGTGATCGGCGGCGGCGTCGTCGGATGCGAGTTCGCGAGCCTGTTCGCGGCGCTCGGATCGCGCATCACCGTCGTCGAGGTGCTCCCGCAGGTGCTAGCCGGTGTGGATGCGCGGATCGTCCAGCAATGGCGCCGTATCGTGGAGAAGCAGGGCATCACGTTTCTCGCCGGACGTCGCGTCGAGTCAGTCGACTACGCGGCGGATTCGGTGAAGGCTCACCTCGACGATGGGATGGCGGTCGAGGCCGACCTGCTCCTGGTGTCGGTCGGGCGCCGCGCGCAGACCCGCGGGATCGGGCTGGAGGATGCGGGCGTCGCTGTCGATGAGCGCGATCACATCGACGTGGACGCGTTCCTGAGAACCGCGAATCCGAAGATCTGGGCCGCCGGCGACTGCATCGGGGGTTTGCAGCTTGCGCATCTCGGCAGTGCAGAGGGAGGACGCGCGGTCGAGAATGCACTCGGCCACGAGGTGATGCCCATGGACCGGACCGTGGTCCCGTCCTGCATCTACACCCACCCTGAAATTGCCATGGTTGGCCTGAACCCGGAAGGCGCGAAGGCCGCGGGCGTCGACCTGAAGCTGGGGCAGGCACGATATCTCGGCAACGGCAAGGCGCTCGGCGAGGGCGAGCCGGACGGGCTTGCGCAGCTGTATGCCGACGCGGCCACCGATCGTCTGGTCGGCGCGACCGTGATGGGCGTCCATGCGGTCGAGATCATCCATGAGGTGGGAGTCGCGATCAGCGACGGGCTCTCGATGGACGACCTCGGGTCGATCATCCACGCCCATCCAACCGTCAGCGAGTTGATGATGGATGCCGCCGAGCAGGGCGAGGGCGTCGCCCCCTACCTCAGCTGAACAACCGCTCGACGAGGCTCAGGAGGCGGTCGTCCGGCGCAGTCGCTCGTCGCGTCGCCGCCGGCTGCGCATCCGCGCCGCGACGACGAGGACGCGTCCCTCGAACCAGGTCGCCCCGCCGGTGGCCACCGCTCCGGCTAGCAGGATCGCGCCCAGCCATCTGGGGCTCAGGATGACGATGGTCACGCCGGCGACCATCAGCACAGCCGTCGCCGTCAGGAACACGGCGGTGAGCAGGGCTCGCCACGTCAGCAGGATCGAGGCCCTCACCGCCATGACTGCCGCCTCGGCGTCGATACGGGCTTTTGGCGTGGCACCGGGAACGGGCTGACCGCCCGCGAAAGCCCGACGCCTGCTCGTCGCCAGCCGCCAGAAAAAGAGGCTCGCCGCAAGCCGGGCGAGGAGCCGGATCACGATGGCCCACGGCATGTACCCATGCTACAGTCGCCGAGCGTTTCAACCGTGGGAGCAGCGAGATGATCCGTGCATACGTGCTCGTGACAGCGAGCGCAGGCAGGGCCCAACACGTGGCTGACGCCCTGAGAGGCAGTGACGGCATCGTGATGGTCGACGCGATCACCGGTGAATACGACGTCATCGCTCAGGTCGAGGCATCGGACGTCCCCGGGATCGGGCGTCTCATCCTGGATCGGATCCAGTCCGCGGACGGCGTGGTCAAGACGATCACCTGCCTCGCGGTCTGATCCGGACGCGGCAGCACCCGTCGGGAACTCTGGGCTGGCTGGCCTAGCCGGCCTCTACGGGACGGCGCTGGCGCGCCTTCGCGGCAGCGCGCCCCTGCGCCGATCGCTGCTGTTCTGGACGGCGCTCGGTCTCGTCCTTGGCGAGGCCCTGAGCGTCGACGTCACCCTGGTGCACGGACACGGAACCCTGACGCCCGGGGTGATCGCGACCGCTGTCTGGTGGCTGGCGGTGACCGTCGGGATGATTGGCGGTGCCGCGCTCCTGCGCACACCCGACGGGACACCGGTCGAGCGCTACGGCATCCCCAACGGGCTGACCGCGCTCCGCGGATACGCATGTGTTCCGGTGCTGCTCATCGGAACCCTCTCGCTTCCGGGGCGCCTCGGGCTCGCGCTCTGGGGCGGGATCGGCGGCTCGGTCGGCCTCCTCGACGCGGTCGACGGATTCATCGCCCGCAGGTACGGTCCGGTCACCGTCCTCGGCAAGGCGATGGACCCGTTCGGCGACGCCCTGTACTTCGTCGTCGGAGCGATCGGCAGTTGCGCGCTGGGGATCGTCCCGCTCTGGCTGGCGGTGCTGATCGTCGCCCGCTATGCGGGGCCGGTGGTGCTGACGCCGCTGGTGCTCCTGACGGGCCGTCGCCCCGAGCTGGTGTACACGGTGTGGGGCCGGCGGAACACCCTGCTCACCGGCATCGTGCTGTTCGCTCTCTATTGGGTCCGGCTCTTCGCGGGACCGGTCGACATCGTCGCGCTGATCATCGCCCTGCCAACCCTCGTGCCCACGGCGCTGCTCCATTTCGTGGCGCTGTTTCGACGCGTCGCCGCGGCGCCGCGGGCACGGTGAGGGTCCGGGTCAGTCAGCAACCGAGGTGGCGAGCACCTCCCGGATGTGGCTGAGCCACCCCACGGAGGTGAGGCCGTGCGCCGCGGGGACGTAGTTGCAGTCGAAGCCGTCGACGAGCATGCGGGTCAGGCCGTCGTCGTCGAATCCCTCGTCGATGAGACGGTCGATGTCGCCCGAAGCTGCGACGACGGTCTCGGGCGACGCATCGTCGGCGAACGCGTGCAGCGCGGCGTCGGGTGTGCCGTGCTCCTGGTGCCAGTCCTGGTGGTAGTAACCGGCCAGCAGCTGCGCGAGCGCCGGGTAGTCGGTTGCCGCATTGTCGATCGCGATGTCGATGTCGATGGTGCCGTTCATTGTCAGCGCTCCTGGTGTCTCTTGTCCCGGAAGGGGGATCGGGTCGGGTAGGCGGTCACCAGCGTGAATCCGCCGGGCAGCTCGTCGTTGCGGCGCAGCACGAGGCGGACGGCGGTCACCTGCGTCGGCACCACCACTCCCCTGCTGACCTCGGCGTAGGTGAGCACGTGGCCGACGACCTCGCCCATATCCTCGACGAAGCTGAAGGGCGCTCGCTTGTCCCTGCCGGCGAGCCACGCGGTGATCTCCGCGCTTCGCCGGGTGACCGCAATGTCGACGCAGCGCTGCGCGGTGGCGCGACTGACGAACCGCCCGGCAGCGGCGACGCCCTCGCGCAGGATCCGGCGCATCTCGTCGCCGGGCCGGGTGTCGACGTGGCGGCGCAGGGTGTGCCCGCCTCGGCCCTCGTAGACGCTGAGGTCCTCGACCGGTATCCGGCGAGGGCGCGGCCCTGGAGCCGGCCGGTCAATGCCATCGAGCATGCGTGTGTCCTCCCGCGCCTGTCGCTGAGCGGCGTTGTGAGCGCCGCGATGAGCCGCAGTCTCTCCGGGCTCCGCGGACGCGGCGCAGACGGTGACCCGGTCAGGCGGGACGCGAACGCATAATCACGACGAGTGCTCGCAATCCTCAAGCTGTCGCCCGCGCCAGGATTCGTGATCGGCGACGTCCCGATGCCGTCGCCCGCACCGGGGCAGGTGCTCCTTCGGGTCGCCGCAACGTCGGTCTGCGGCACGGATGTGCATCTCTACGACTGGAATCCGTGGGCCGCGGCGCGCGTGCACCCCCCACGCGTGGTCGGCCACGAGGTCTGCGGTGAGGTGGTCGCGTGGGGCGACGGGGTGCAGGAACCCGCCCTCGGGACCCGCGTGGCCGTCGAGTCGCACATCGTGTGCGGTCACTGCGATGAGTGCCGTCGCGGCGACTTTCACGTGTGCGAGAACACGCGCATCCTCGGCGTCGACGTCGACGGGGCTTTCGCCACGCACCTTGCGGTGCCCGCAGCGAACGTCTGGCCCGTCGGCGACTCGGTCCCCCCGGATGTCGCCGCCGCCATGGAGCCCTTCGGGAATGCGGTGCACGCGTGTTCGTACGGCGACCTGAACGGGCGGACGGTCGTGGTGTTCGGATGCGGCCCGATCGGATGCGCGGCGGTCGCGGTCGCACGGGCGCAAGGCGCCGCGCGTGTCGTCGGCGTCGATCGCAACGCCTATCGACTCGATCTCGCGGAACGCATGGGTGCGCACGCGATCGTCCAGGCGACCGACGATGCGGTGGATGACGCGGTGCGTCGCGCCGCCGGCGACGCCATCGACTGCGTGCTCGAGATGAGTGGATCGCCGGTTGCTGTTGCTTCGGCGACGCGCCTGGTGCGGCCCGGAGGCTGGATCAGCCTGCTGGGTATCGGCGACGGGCCGGATGTCGTGGATCTCTCCAGCGACGTCGTCATGAAGGGGCTGAGCCTGTACGGCATTGCCGGCAGGCGGATCCCGACGACCTGGGAACAGGTGACCGCGTACGTTCGGGATGGTGTCATCGACGTGCGCGCGCTGATCACGCACCGATTCGCGCTGCGCGACATCGATGGCGCCATCGAGTTGATGAAGTCGGGTCAGTGCGGCAAGGTGACGCTCACTCCCGAGTAGACGCGCGGGGTATGGTTGGTCGCATGGTCATGAGTGCGAACACGTCGAAGGCTGTCCAGGCTCTGGATGCGTCGCTGAACGAGGATCTCGATGCGCTCCGCCGCGACGGGCTGTTCCGTCCGCTGCGGGTGCTCGAGTCGGCGCAGGGCCCCGAGGTGGACATCGCCGGCAAGGCGGTGATCAGCCTTTCCAGCAACAACTATCTCGGCCTGAACACACACCCGCGTCTCGTCGAGGCGGCTTCGCGCGCCGCACTCGAATGGGGGGCGGGCACGGGCGCGGTGCGCACCATCGCGGGAACGCAGACGCTGCACGAGGAGCTGGAGCGCCGTCTGGCCGTGTTCAAGCGCACCGAGGCGTCGCTCACCTTCCAGAGCGGGTACGCGGTGAACGTGGGGGTCATCGGGTCGATGCTCGACCAGGGTGACTGCGTGGTCAGCGACAAGCTCAACCACGCGAGCATCATCGACGGCATCCGGCTGACCAAGGCGGATCGGATTCTCTACGAGCACACTGATCCGGATGACGCCGAGCGCGCGCTCAGCGAGGCGCGCGCCAAGGGATATCGCCGCATCCTGCTGGTCACCGACGGCGTCTTCAGCATGGACGGCGACATCGCACCGCTGCCCGCGCTGGTGGAGCGCGCCGAGCACTACGGGGCCGCGGTCATGGTCGACGATGCCCACGCCACAGGTGTGCTCGGCACCAATGGACGCGGGACGACGGACCACTTCGGTCTCCATGGCAGGGTCGCGCTCAACATCGGTACGCTCAGCAAGGCGGTCGGCGTCGTCGGCGGGTACGTGGCCTCGTCACAGGTCGTCCGCGACTATCTGATCCACAAGGCCAGGCCGTTCCTGTTCTCGTCCTCGCACCCGCCCGCGGTCGTCGCCGCGTGCATCGCCGCCGTGGACGTCCTCGAGCAGGAGCCGCAGCTCATGGAGCAGTTGTGGAGCAACACCCGCCATTTCAAGAGCGGGCTTCGTGAGCTGGGCTTCGATATCGGCGAGAGCGAGACCCCGATCACCCCGGTGATGTGCGGCGAAGCACCGGTTGCCATGCAACTCTCCGACCTGCTCCTCGAGCGGGGCGTCTTCGCCCAGGGCATCGGGTTTCCCACCGTCGCCCGGGGCAGAGCACGGGTCCGGGCGATCGTCTGCGCGACCCACACCCACGAGCAGCTCGACCGGGCGCTGCTCGCCTTCGAAGAGGTCGGCACGCGTCTTGGCCTGATCGGAGATCGCCGTCAGGCGTAACTCGATGCCAGGCACACGCTTCTGCGAGATGCGTCCCCCGCGTGCGCTGCGGCTTTAGCGATGCCCCATCGCACTGCCGCAGAGCTCGAGGAGGAACGGCTGGAGATCCTGGCTGCGCAGCGTGACCGGGCGGCCTTCGCGCCGCTCTACGAACGCTACGTCGACCAGATCCACGCCTACGTCTACACCCTCACACATGACATGGAGCAGGCCGACGACGTGACCGCAGCAGCCTTTGCCAAAGCGATGGAGGAGCTCCCGCGTTTCGAGTGGCGCGGCGTCCCGTACTCCGCCTGGCTCTACCGCGTCGCCGGCAACCTGGTGTCACGAGAGCGCCGCCGCCCGGGCTGGATCGAACTCGAGCCGCGCATGTTGCCCGATGCTGGCGCCGATCCTGCCTGGCGCGCAAAGGAGAACGATCGGGCGGAGGAGGTGCGAGCCGCAGTCGCCGGACTTCCTCATGATCAGCGCCAGGCGATCCTGCTGCGCTTCGGCGGCGAGCTCCGAAATCGAGAGATCGCCGAGATCATGGGAAGGAGCGAAGGCGCCGTGAAGCTGCTCACGTTCCGAGCCCTGACCGCGCTCCGGCGGCGTCTCGGGGCGCCGATGCCCGCCGAACGGCTCTCGAGGTCTGGATCGTGAACCCCGAGCATCGGCTCGACGCAGCGCTTGACGGCGACGCTGTCGCCTTCGCCGCATCTCCTGAGATTCCGGGCCTGGTGGACGTCGGCGACGAGGTGGCATCGGCGCTGTCCGCCTGGACCCTCGACCCCGCTCAGCGGGCTCAGATCCATGCAGCTGCGCTGGCGCTTGCGGACGCCTCAGGCTTCGGCGATCGCATTCGGATGCTCGGACTCGACCGTCGGATGCAGGCGATCGCCGGCGGTGCGATGGTCACGCTGGCCGCGGCGGCAGCTGTCGGCCTGGCGGTCGCGCGTGGCCGGCGGCACCATCCCGCCGCGCTGGGCGCCTGAGTCGCGCTCGTGGATCCCGAGACCGAGATGCCCGACGCGGAACGGGAGCGCATCCGCCAGCGCGATCGCAAGCGCGAGCGTCGCATGGTGGTCGACAACGCGGGAATCAAGCGCGTGCTCCCGGCGGTTGCCGAGAAACGCCGGAAGGCGGCGCAGTCGCCGCCTCAGGACACGGTGAGCTGACCGCTCAACACCTCGGTGTTCGATGGCGTCGGACTCCCGCCAGCAGGCTCGACCGTGGCCGCGATGCTGGTATAGCCGGCCATGCTTCCCCCCATGACCGCCGTCCACGGCCCACCCCCGAGGCCGGGGCTCAGGAAGGCGGCACCCTTGGGAGCGCCGTGCGGCGGGATGAGCCAGACCTCATAGACCTCGGAGCTGGGAAGGGCTGAGAGCCCCTTCACGGTGAGCACGGCCTGCCGCGCGGTGGTGTCGACGGAGAGCGTCCCTGTGGCGGTCGTGCCCGACACCGTGTAGGTGACTGACGTCGATGCTGCGTTCCGGCCGGCGACCGCGTAGATGCCGACAACGATTGCGGCGACGACCGCGACGGCGCCGATGGCCGTGAAGGGCCGGCCGGCGGGGATGGCCGCCACGAGGCGGCGCCACCAGGACGGCCTTGACGGGGCGGTCGCCTCGGCATAGACCTGTGCCATCAGCTGGCGGCGGAGTCGAGCCGGGGGCGGCACCAGGTCGAGCGCCGCAGGAAGCAACGACGTCAGGTCCGCATACTCCGCGGCGGCGTGTGTGCATGGTGCGCAGGTGGCCAGGTGGCGTTCCACGAGTTCCCGATCGGCGGGTTCGAGCGCGCCGACAGCTTCCAGCGCCAGCAGGTCGGTGGCCTCTTCGCAGCTCATTGGGTCGGCCATGAGGTCTCCATCCGATCCGCGAGGCTGGCGCGCAACTTGTCCAGGGCGATCCGGACCCGGCCCTTGACCGTGCCCAGGGGCACCTCCATCTTGGTGGCGATCTCCGATTGCGAGAACCCGCCGTAGTACGCGAGTTCAATCGTCTGACGCTGCTCGGCAGGAAGCTCGGCGAGCGCCTTGCGCACCTCCTCGGCGCTCAGCTCGGCGGCGACGGCCGCCCAGGGGTCGCTGACCGTCGGCTCGATCGACTCGCCCTCGATCGGCGAGTCCAGGCGCGTCCGGTGCCGGTCGCCCCGCAGGCGGTCGATGGCCCGGTTACGGACGATCGTGCAGATCCAGGAGCGCAGCGACCCGCGGCCCGGCTGAAACGTCGAGCCTCGACGCCAGACGGCGAGAAACGATTCCTGCACGACGTCCTCGGCCGCACCGCGGTCGCTCAGGATGCGCAGAGCCACTGTGTGAGCGAGGCCGCCGTATCGGTCGTACAAAGCTTCGATCCCCTCGGGCGAATGGGCAGAGATCGAGCGAACAATGTCGTCGTCACTCAGGTGCACTCTCATGCTCCGACACACGCTCGGGGGTTGCGCATAGGCTGGTACGGACGCGCCGGGGCGCTCGGATCATCTGGGCACGCGCCCCCGTGGCGCGAAACCACGCGAGCTGCTCCTTACGAGACTTTGACGTGACCGCCGCGAACCCGAGCCGCGGTCGACTGGAGCAGGACGGGCTCGTCGGGCTGATGCACCACGACGGCGGCCGCGGAGGGCCGGAGGCTGGTTGCGGCGGGCCCCTCGAAGACCACTTTCACAGCGCCGGCCGCCGTGCCCGCCTGGGCGATTGCCAGGGCCGCAGTGTATTCATCCAGCGGGAATCGGTGGGTCACGACGCCGTCGACCGGGAAGCTGGAGTCGCTCAACCACTCGCGGATTGTGCCGAAGGTGCGCTTCCCGTCGGGCTCGCGGCCGTACGACGCAGCCCCACGCACCGTGAGCTCGCGAGCCCAGATGAGCGACCACTCGATCTCGTGGCGGCCGGAGCGGCCACAGAGGACCAGCGTGCCGCCGGCGCGGAGCAGACGTACGGCGAGGTCGATGCTGAGCGCCGAAGCTCGGCAGTCGAAGACCACGTCGACGCCGCCGTCGAGCACCGGGAGGCCGGCCCCGGCGGGTCGCATCAGGCGAGCCTCCATGTGTTCGGCGGTCTTCTGCAGCATCTGCTCTGACGATCCGTGCCAGACGCGATTGGCGCCGATCGAACGGATTGCCATGAAGGCGGCGTTGGGATCTCCGTTGAGCGGAGCGCTCTCGCGGTGACGCCGGCCCAGCCGGGGCCGCGTGGTGCTTCTTGCGTCGTGGAGCACGATGATGTCGAGGTCCGGGTGCATCCGCCGGAGCGTCGCCACGATCAGCCGGCTCAGTGCTCCCGAGCCGATCACCACGGCGGTGTCGCCTCGACGGGTCCACCGCAGGACGGCGTGCAGCGCCGTGGCCGCAGGCTCGGCAAGGACACCGCGCTGGTCGGAGATGCCGTCGGCAGGGACCAGCATGTCCTCGTGGACCAGGAAGCCTTCGCTCCAGCCGCCACCAGCCTTCTCACTCGATCCAACCGACCGGCCCGAACAGAGTGAGCCGCCGCGGTCCGCGTTCTCGCACAGGTGGGTGTCACCGGCGCGGCAGCGCCGGCACTCGGCCAGGCCCTTGTGTGCGCAGCGGAGGGTCGGTTCGACCAGGACGCGATCGCCCTCGCGAACCCATCGCGTCGATGACGCCCGCTCGACGACGCCGACGACCTCGTGCCCGGGAATGAATGTCCCCGCGGCACCGTAGGCGCTGAGCACGTTGGGCACCGGGTCGCGGTGCACCAGAGCGAGGTCCGTCCCGCAGATTCCCGCCAGCGCCGGCCGGATCAGTACCCAGCCAGGACCCGGGGGCACCGGAGTCCTGACGTCGCGCACCTCCACTGGAAGCGAGGAGCTCGCCTGCGCGCGGCGACGCCGGCCGCGGCCCCGACCGCCGGAGCCAGGGTCGATGAGGGTCGGGTCGACGACTAGCGCCCGCATCGGACGTGCCAAAGGGTGATGTGGCCGCGAACAAGCGCGGCAGTGAACTCTCTCATCGCCTCGACTTGTGAGGATACCGTTGCTCACCCTTGCGGTGCAGCATTGACAATGGGTCTGATGACCGATCTGCCGCCCCCACCGAGCCCGCCGCCCGCGGACCTCGGCGCTTCGCCACCAGGCTGGGCCTCGCCGCCGGCCGGCTGGGGATCACCGCCGCCGGGCGGGGGGTCGCCACCTCCCGGGTGGGGCGCACCGCCCGGTCCCTGGGGTCAGCCGCAACCGGGCTGGAACCCGGGATTCATGCCGTCTCAGGTCGGATCGGGGCGCTTTCGGTCGATGTCGGTCGGGGAGTGGCTCGATGCCACCTTCACCCTGTACCGCCGCAATTTCGCGCTGATCGCCTCGATCAGCGCGGTCGTGCAGATTCCCTATGCGCTGCTCACCTGGCTGCTCTTCGAGCTCACCGGGGTTGCGACCTTCGTCCGCTCGCCCTTCTCCTCATTCAGCGCTCAGACGATCACCCCCGCGCAGGCGCAGCAGCTCCTCAACTCGTACCTCGGGGTGCTGGCGGTCACCGTCGGCCTGGTGCTGGTCAGTCTCCTGGTGATCGTTCCGCTCGGCGAGGCAGCGACAACCCGGGCGGTGAGTGACCGGTACCTCGATCGCCCGAGCTCGCTGCTGGCGGCGTACAGGGCTGCGTGGAGCCGACTCGGAGCGCTGATCGCAATGATCTGCATCCTGATCGGGGCGTACGCCGGGTCGCTGGGCGCGATCTTCGTGCTCGCCCTGCTGCTCGGCGCCGCGGGCGCAGGCGGGCTGGGTGCATTGGTCGCCGTGCTGGCGATCATCGCGCTGGTGCCTCTGCTGATCATGGTCTACGTGCGCACCGTGGTCGCCGTCCCGGCGATCGTGCTGGAGCGCGCCTCCGGCTGGCACGGCCTGCAGCGAAGCTGGTCGCTGATCGGCGGACGGTTCTGGCCGACCTTCGGTCGCATGCTCCTGCTCGCGCTGATCACCTCGATCATCTCGTCCGTGATCGCGGCAGTGTTCGAGCTTCCCGGGTCGGCTCTGATGCCCGGGAACACATTTGTCTTCGACCAGGTTGCAAGCGCGGTCGCGGCGGTCTTTGTCGGTCCGATCACGTACATCGGCGTGACCCTGCTGTACTACGACATCCGCATCCGCAAAGAAGGCTTCGATATCGAGATGCTCGCTCGATCGCTGTGAGGCGCCTGCTCGTCGCGGCCGTCATCTCGGTTGCTGTGATGACCGCTGCGGTGCCGGCAACCGTGTCGGCGCAGGCGGCCGGACCCTGCGTGACCCTCGAGTACATCGCGCTGCTCGTCCGTGCGGACAGCGCGCTGGCCGGCGTTCCCCCGCAGCCGCCCGCGGCCCTGGTGGCAATCACCCAGGCCGAGGACATCGCACCGTCATCGAGCGCCGAGCTCGGGCCGATCATCGCGCTGCTCACCACCTCGCCTCCCGACGTCACCACGAGCCGGCAGCGGATCGAGGTGCTGGTCACGACGCTCGCCCTGCCGGGCGGGTCGGCGTGCAACGTGGATTCCCGGGCCGCGGAGAACGCGCTCCGCCAGGTGTACTCGTCGTCTGTTTTTGCCGATCTCGACCAGAACCAACCACCCTCGCTGCTCGAGCGCATCGGCGCCGCCCTCAACTGGCTTCTCTCGCATCTCTTCGGACTGCTCGGCAGCGGCGGCTCGATACTGCTCGGCCTGCTCGTCCTCGGCGCCATCGCAGCCCTCGTGATCTACCGGCTTCGCGGGGTCGTCGGGGGGCGGCGCGCACTCGGCCCGGGCGAGCCGGCAACGGCCGGCGACGATCCGGAGCGCGAGTGGCAGCTCGCCCTCCGAGCGGCGCAGCGCGGCGACTATCGCGAGGCGATCCGGCGGGCATTCCGTTCGGCATTGCTCGACGTCGCCGATCACCGAGCCCACCTCGATCGAGCCTGGACGACGCGCGAGATGCTCGCGACGCTCTCGGCGGACGCCGAGCTGCTGGCGGTGGTTGCTCCCGCAGCGGGGTCATTCGACAGGGCCTGGTACGGGCGAGCGCCGGTCGGCTCGGATGACTGGGAGGTTGCGCGCGCCAGGTGCGAGGCGGTACGCCGGGTCTCCCGTCGCGTAACGGGAGCGCGCCAGGCGTGACCAGGCCGCCGCTCTCCGCGATGCTGACCCTGATCGCCGCCCTCGCGATTCTCGCCGTCATCGCCATCGCCACCGCGATCCCGCCCAGCGACCAGCTCAACCCGTCGTCACGATCCGCCGGCACGCTCGGGACGCTGGCGCTGTACACCTGGTTCTCGAACCTGGGCCTCGATGTCAGCCGGGTGACCGGTACCTTCGACCTCACCGGCAGCGATGTGCTCTTCTGCTACGACCCGACCGTCGCGCTGTCGAGCACCGACGTCGATCGTGTGATGACCTTTCTACGTTCGGGCGGCGACCTGGTCCTCGTGGTCACGCCCGCGAGCCTCACCGCGGCGGCTCCGCTGCTCAGCCGACTCGAGGTGAACCCGTCCGCATCGGTGAATGGTAGTGTCGCCATCGTCGCGCAGCCCTTCGACAGCACCGACCGCGTCCGTTCGGTCCCGGTCGGGAGCGGGTTGACCTTCTCGGACCAGGCGCCCGTGGTGCCGATGCTCGTCGAGCGGAACGAGGTCGTGGCTGCCATGGTTCGTGTCGGAGCGAGCGGGCGAGCCTTCGTGCTCGGCGATACCGCGCCGCTCTCCAACGACGGCCTCCGCCGTGGCGATTCGTCGTTTCTCGCCCTCAGCTTGCTGCAACGTGCACGCGGCGGCCGGATCAGCTTTGACGAGTACCACCATGGCGAGGGAACGGGGACGAGTGGCGCCGGCGCGATCTTCGACGGCCCGGTGGGCCTGGCGACGCTCCTCGTCGGCCTGGTGGTGCTGCTCGCGATGGCCGTGAACGGTCGCCGGCTCGGCAAGCCCTCACACGACGGCGACGAAGCCACGGTGCCGAGCGCATCCGCCTATGTGACGGCGATGGGACAGCTCTTCGCACGCAGCCGCCAGCGCGGCCCGATCGCCGCACGCTATGCCGATGAGCTCAAACGCAGGATCGGCGCAGCGACCGGCGTGGACTGGCACCTCGACGATTCGGCGTTCTGCGCCGCAGTTTCGATGACGAGCGCGCAGTCGGCGCCGGCGCTCTCGTCACTCCTCGCCCAGGCACGCTCGCTTGCGGCGGGCCATCCGGACGAGCGAGAGCTGCTGCGCCTGGCACGCGATGTCGACGCCTGCGAGCGCCTGTGGACGGGCGCCCCAGTTGGATGACCATGTGAGCGCGCAGGGCACAATGCCTCCCGTGGCTCCCCAGAACGATGCAGCGGCGCTGCGCGCTGCGCTGCACGAGGCAATGGGGCGGGCTGTCGTCGGCCAGCTCCAGGTGATCGACGGGCTGTACATCGCGGTCCTCTGCGGCGGGCACGTGCTGCTCGAAGGCGTCCCTGGAACAGCGAAGACGCTGATGGCGCGGACGCTCGCCGCTACTCTCGACGCGCGGTTCACGCGTATCCAGTTCACGCCAGACCTGCTCCCCTCCGACATCGTTGGGACCAGCGTCTACCGGCCGGACTCGGGCACCTTCGAGTACCGCAAAGGACCGATCTTCACCGACACGCTGCTCGCCGACGAGATCAACCGAGCGCCCGCCAAAACGCAGTCGGCTCTGCTGGAGGCGATGGAGGAGCGTCAGGTGACGTCCGACGGGGAGAGCCGCACGCTCGGTGATCGGTTCCTCGTGGTGGCCACGCAGAACCCGGTGGAGTACGAGGGGACGTATCCACTCCCGGAGGCGCAGCTGGATCGTTTCTTCTTCAAGCTGGAGGTCAACGTCCCTGAGCCCGCGACCGAGATGGTGATGCTGCGCCGCGTCGACGGCGGGTTCAACGCACACGACCTGACGGCGGCCGGGGTGACGGCAATCATCGACGCCGCAGCCCTCGCAAGGGTTCGCGCCGAGGTGGCGACCGTTCGCGTCTCCGACGAGGTGCTCGGCTACATCTCTGCAATCGTGACCGCGACGCGGACGAGCCCCGACCTCTCGCTGGGGGCCAGTCCGCGAGGGTCGATCGCGTTGCTCCTCGCCGGCAAGGCAATGGCCGCCATCCAGGGACGCGACTACGTCGTCCCGGACGATGTCAAGGACATCTGCATCCCCGCGCTCCGGCACCGGATGATGCGCCGGCCGGAGGCCGAGATCCAGGGAGTGTCGGAGGTCGCGGCGGTGCAGCGCGCCGTGGGCAGGGTCCCGGTCCCGAGGTGACCGAGCGGCGATGACGTGGCGTGGCGCCGGGCTCCTGCTGGCGCCGATCGCGGTCATCGCAGCGGGGGCTGCGGTACCGGCGATGTTCCTGGTTGGGCTCGTCCTCTTCGTGGTTGGGGCTGCCGCGATCGTGGCTGACTCGCGTCGCGCTCCTGGTACAGCGAGCATCCGCGTGGAGCGGGTGTGCAACGACCTGCTCTCCGTCGGCGTCGCCAATCGCGTACGCCTGAGTGTCACGGCTCGTTTCGCCGGCGCGTCGGCGATCGTGCGTGAGCGCGTCCCAGCGGGCATGCACCCGTCGGCCACGCGCTGGAACGTGCACCTTCCGGCCGACGTCGAGTACACCGTCACCCCGGTTGCGCGCGGTGATGTCAGCCTCGGCCCGGCGGTCGCTCGCGTGGCTGGTCCGTGGGGTCTCGGATGGCGCCAGACGACCGTCGATACGGAGCGCACGGTGCGCGTCGATCCGAACCTTGCGGCGATCGATGTGTACGAGGCGCTGGCGCGGCGCGGTCAGCTCGCCGAGCTCGGGCTTCGGACCATGCGACTGCGCACCGAGGGGAGCGAGTTCGAGCGGGTGCGCGAGGCCTTTCCCGACGATCCGCTGCGTGCGATCAACTGGCGCGCGACCGCGCGCACCGGGCGCTTGATGGCGACCGAGCTCATCCCCGAGCGCGCCCAGCCTCTGGTGATCTGTCTCGATCATGGACGCCTCATGGGGATCGGCGCCGGGGAGCTGACCAAGCTGGACCACGCGATCAACGCCGCCCTGCTCCTGGTGCATGTCGCGCTCCGCAGCGGTGACCGTGCCGGGATGCTCGCGTTCTCCGACACGGTCACCGGCACCCTGCCGCCGCGCGCCGGCAGCGCGCAACTCCGGCGTTTTCTCGATGCCACCCGGCCCATCCGGCCGGGCGAGACGGAGGCCGACTACGACGACGCGCTCGGGTTCTTCAGCCGCTGGCAGACGCGCCGGTCATTGGTGGTCATCTTCACCGACGTGCTCGACCCCGACCAGGGAAAAGCGCTCATCCGGCAGTGCGTCCGCCTGCGCCGCCGCCACCTGCCGCTGGTCGTGACCGTCCGCGACCCGGCGCTCGACGACGCGGCGAACGCCGTACCGCGAACCGGCGACGACGCCTATGCACGCGCGGTGGCGGGGGGCCTCATCGCCGATCGTGATGACACGCTGCGCCTGCTGCGCAGCTCGGGGATCGAGACCATCGACGCCGACGCGCGCACGCTGTCACCTCGGCTCGTGAACCGCTACCTCGATCTCAAACGGCGAGCGCGCCTGTAGCCAGGACGCGCTCGCGCAGGCTTACGTCGCCTTGCCTGCGAAGTTCCTTCGCGTTGCCGGGTCAAGCAGCAACGCGTACAGGACGATCACCTGCAATGCGAGGTACACGATCAGGATCAGATCCCCCGTACTCGAGTTCACGCGGCCGAAATCCGTCAGCGCGATGATGATGCTGAGCACGTCGAGCACCACGATGATCCAGCGAGCGACATTCGACGGTCGTCCGACGATGATGCCGAGAATCAGATCGACGATACCGATGACGAGCGGCACCACGGCAAATGCGAAGAACAGCGCCCCGGCCGCATTCACGAATGCGTTGCCGAACTGGTTGGCGTAGTTGTCGTACCCAGGGATGTTGTGCAGCGCGGCGTGTCCGGCGGTGAGGATGTAGACGCCGATTGCGACCGACGCCGCCGCCAGCAGGATGATCAGGATTGCCTTGAGGATGATGATGATCTGAGCGATCGTCAGCCAGAACGTGCGCTTGTGCACCTTGACGACGACCGGCTGGGGCATCGGCTGGGAGACATAGGGCTGCGCAGGCATCTGGCCCGCGTAGGCGCCGCCTGGAGAATACGGACCCTGTGGTGGCCCGACAGGCGGTGGCCCGCCGGGCGGCGCGACTCCGGGCGGCTCAGGCGGTAGGCCGCCTGGTGGCTGGGGCGGCAGTGCTGCCACGATTGCTCTCCTCCTCAGTGATGCCGACTCGTCCAGCGAGTCGGTGGCCGGATTCTAGACTTTGCGGACGACGAATGTGCTGGCAATCTTGTCGTGCCAGCCTTGCTTCTGCGGGTCGAACGCGACCCAGATGAAACCGATGTCGAGGGCGATCCCGCTGATCACGTAGCCGACGAATCGCCCGACCGCCCGGCCGATGCCGATGTTTCGGCCGGTGGCCGCGTCCACAACGTGCAGTCCGAGCATCCGCTGGCCGAGCGTCCCGCCGAACTGCGACCACAGGATCACGAAGTACGCGAACTCGACAACCAGCCCGATGAGCTCGAAATAGCCCACCGAGGTGAGGAACGTGCCTTCACACGTGGTCGCCAGGGTGCCAGTGGCGGCGGCGCTGTTCAGGCAGTCGGCATACGTCGAGATGGCCGAACCCTCGAGGGCGAAGAAGAGGATCACAAAAGGCACGCCGACGATGATTCCGTCGATGAGCGTCCCGACGACCCGGATCCAGAACCCCGCGTATGCGATGCCTGGGGCCGGGCCCGACTGCGGCCCGGGATAGTAGGTCGCGACCGGATACATCGGGGGCGGCGGAGGGAGCGGCTGCGGAGATCCGTCCCACTGACCAGGTGCCGGAGGCGGGGGAAGCGGCGGGCCTCCTGAGGTCATCGAGGCAGGACACTAACAGGCTTGCCGGGTTTGTGACCTTTGCAGCCGAAACGTCACCTCACGCGGTCTCGGGCAGTGCCTCCACTGCGGCGATCACGGCGCGGGTCAGCTGTGTTGGCGTTGACGCGCCCGACGTCACCCCGACACGGTGAACACCGCGAAACCACTCCGGGTCGAGGTCGGCGGCGGTGTCAACGAGGTATGCGGGTCGATGGCCTTTCTCGCGGACGACCTGCACGAGGCGCTGGCTGTTGCTGCTGCGGTCGCTGCCCACGACGACGACGCAATCGACGTCGTCGGCTGCGAGCACGGCTGCCTCCTGACGTTCCTGCGTTGCGCGACAGATCTCGTTGTGCACCTCGATGGTTGGAAAACGTTCGACGAGGCGCTCGATGATCGCCTGGGTGTCCCACATGCTCAGTGTCGTCTGGCAGGTCACGGCGAGCGGCCGCTCATCCCGGAGCTCGAGCGTGTCGACCTCCGCGATGCTCTCGATCAGCGTCGTGTGCTCCGGTGCGATACCGAGCACACCCGCGGGCTCGGGGTGACCGCGCTTGCCGATGTAGATGACGTGGTGGCCGCTCGCGACCAGCTCACGGACGAGGTCATGCGTGCGCGTGACATCGCTGCAGGTGGCGTCGACGAGGTTGAGCCCCCGTGCCCGAGCGGCCTCGACGACCGCCGGCGAGATGCCGTGGGCGGTGAAGATGACGGTGCCCTCGGTGACCTGTTCGAGCGCCTTCATGCGATCGGGCTCGGCAACCAGCGCGACGCCCGCCTCCTCGAGCTCGCGGGTGACGTGCTCGTTGTGGACCAGGTAGCCGAGCATGGTGACGGGCTCGCTGCCCGCGCGTGCGGCACCTTCCCGTTTTGCGATCCGTATTGCTTCAACCACACCATGGCAGTAGCCGCGCGGCGTGATCCGGACGACCTCCATCGACTCCAGTCTACGCGGGGGTTTCCGCTGGACGGTCGAACCGGAACATTCGTCGCCGTCGCGGGCCGCGACCAGCGAGCAGGAGCCACGAGTAGAGGAGCACGCCGACAGCCGCTCCGACAGCGAGCTTGACGCCATCCGGCAGCCCGCTCGGCGAGACGAATGCCTCGAGGGTCCCGGCGATGATCAGCAAGCTCGCGGCGCCGAGGACGAGCAACACCGCCCGCACCGCGACGCGTGCCAGGGCGTCGGCTCGGCGGAGGTGCCGCGGGCGCAGGATGGCGTCGCCGAGCATCAGCCCGGTGCCACCGCTGATCACGATCACGCTGAGCTCGAGCACGCCATGGGGGACGATCAGCGACCAGAACTGAACGTCGTATCCACCCAGGCGCACGGCGGCAGCGACTGTTCCGAGCATCCAGCCATTGCTCAGCAGCACGAAGGCTGTGGGGATGCCGAGCAACATCCCGCCGGCGAAGCAGATGAGCGCAACCCGAATGTTGTTCTGAATGATGAATGCCGCCGCGAACGGGGCATCCTGCACGCCGGTCCCGATCTGTCCGCGCGCCATCTCGTCGAACAGCGATGGTGGCACCAGCGACGCACGCAGGTCGGGCCGTACGTCCACCGCGACCCACCCGGCGATGAAGCCGATCAAGAGGAGCGCCAGGCTCGCGACGATGTACGGTCCCGCAGCTCGGAAGGAGCGTGGCAATGCCGTGGCGAAAAACGGTCCGATTGCGCCGAGACGCCACGCTCTCCCCCGATAGAGCAACGGGTGGGCTCTCGCGCAGAGCGTGTTGAGGTATTCCGTGATCGGCGCGTCTGGATGGTCCCGGCGTGCGATCGCAAGGTCGCTCGACGTCTGGCGGAGGAGCAGGCCGAAGCGCTCGATGTCGCTCGCCGACTGGTTCCGAAGCCGGCCCCGTTTGGCGGTCTTGATCGCCGCTTCGAGGGCTGCCCACCGTCCCTGGCGCTCCGCGATGAAGACGTCCAGGGTCATCGGTGGCGCTGATCCAGCTGCAGATATACGCGCTCGATGAGCAGCTCCGGCGGCCAGAGGCGCTCGGGTGCTCCGGGCGGCAGACCGAGCCGATCGAGGAGCCGCCGAGCGATGTCCGCCGCCAGATCCGCGCGCAGCTTCTGGCTCAGCCCGGGTCGGGAGAGGAAGACGCGGAGGGCGTCGTGCTCGAAGCTGCCGATGTGGTCGAGCCCGTCGATCGGCGGCCCCGCATCGGGGGTGCGCAGCATGACCGGCGGCGGCGCGACAGCAGACGCGAGCGTGACCGTCGCCCGGTCGCGAACCACGATGGTGCCGGCGCCGAGGTCACCGAGGCGACGCGTCTGCGGCTGGAAGAACATCACGACGATGCCGATCAGGACCACGACGACATCGATGACGCGAATGACGTTGCGGACTGCGAGAGCGCCGAAGTCAGCGGCTGACCCGTCCACCCGAATGACGCGCAGACCCATGGCGCTCTTCCCGGGGGTCTTGCCGCCGGTCACCGCCTCGGCCACGAAGAAGTACCCGAAGTAGGCGAAGCCGGCGAAGAACCCGGCCCCCGCGTCCGCGAACGTGGCGCCCTCGGCGCTGGTCACAAAGACGCTCGCGATGGCCCCATAGAGCAGCACCGCGATCAGCGTGAGCGGAATGGCGAGCAGATTGTCGAGGATCTGCGCCACCAAGCGGCTGCCGAGGCCGGCAATGTTGTATCCCAGCGTGACGTTGTCCGACGTCCTGACGCTGATCGTGTCGAACTGACCCGATTCCACCGATTCATCGTCGCACGCTCGCAGGCGCCCGCCATCATGGTCGCGTGATGGTGACCGCCAACCCTCAGTCGATGACGGCGACCGTCTGACCCTCCTGGACCACCTCACCCTCCGCGACGAGGATCTGCTTCACAGTCCCGGAGGTCGGGGTCGTGATCGGGATCTCCATCTTCATCGACTCGAGGATCATCAGTGTGTCGTCCTCCTCGACGGCCTGCCCCACCTCGACGACGATCTTCCAGAGATTGCCAACGAGTTCGGCCTTCACCTCGGTCACCGTGCCCTCCTCATACCGGTGGCACGCCGTGCTTGCGCCAGGCGCGCCGCTGCCGCTTTGTCTCGGCGCCCTCGAGCGCATCGATGATCACCCGTCGCGTGTCCGCGGGATCGATGATGTCGTCGATCATCGCCCACGACGCGGCGATGAATGGGTCGATCGTCTGACGGATCGCCGCCGCGTATTCCGCACGCGCGGCAGCGGGATCATCGGCTGCGGCGATCTGCTTGGTGAAGATGATGTCGACCGCGCCCTCCGGACCCATGACGGAGACTTCGGCCGTTGGCCACGCAACCAGCGTATCCGGCTCATACCCGCGACCGCACATCACGTAGTACCCGGCGCCGTACGCCTTGCGGAGAACGACTGTCACCTTCGGCACCGTCGCCTCACTCACCGCGTAGAGCATCTTCGCGCCGTGACGGATGATGCCCTGCTTCTCGACCTCGGTGCCCACGATGAACCCGGGGACATCCTGCAGGAATACCAACGGAACGTTGAACGCGTCGCACAGCCAGACGAAGCGCGCGGCCTTGTCGGCGGCGTCGATGTCGAGTGCCCCACCTTTGATCATCGGTTGACTTGCCACGATGCCGGCACTCTGGCCGTTGAAGTGCACCAGCGCGGTGATGATGTTTCGCGCGAAGGTGGGCTTGACCTCGAAGACCTGACCATCGTCGGCGAGCCGTTTCACCACCTTGCGCATGTCGTATGCGGCGCGCGGGTTGGTGGGAACGATCTTCTCGAGGTCGTCGATCCGGCGGTCGCGTCGATCCGACGTCTGCCGCCGCGGCGCCGCCTCGCGGTTGTTGGACGGAAGGTACGAGAGATAGTCGCGGACCGCGGTGATGCATGCCGGATCGTCATCGACCTCGAGATCCCCGACGCCGCTGACGTAGCAGTGCACCTGGCTGCCGCCCATGTCGTGATCGGTGGTCTCCTCACCGGTCGCAGCCTTGACCAGGCGTGCGCCCCCGAGGGACATGCTGCTGGTGTCCTTGACCATGGGGACGAAGTCGGCGAGGCCGGGAATGTACGCGGTTCCAGCGGCGCAGGGGCCGAGCATCGCGGCCACTTGCGGGACGACGCCGCTCATCTGCACCTGCTCGAAGAAGAGCGCCCCACTGCCCGCGAAGGTGCTCCCCGCGGCTTCCTGGATGCGCGCGCCTGCGGAGTCGAGGAGCCAGATCATTGGGAGTCGGTTGAGCATCGCCTTCCTGCGCAGGCGCGCGACCTTCTGCTCGCCGATCATTCCCATCGAGCCGGCCATGACCGTGAAGTCGTAGGCCGCGCAGTACACGCGCCGGCCATCGATCAGCCCCTCGCCGGTGATCACTCCGTCGGCGGGCGTTCTCTCCGGCTCGGTGACCGCACCGGTCATCGAGTGCTGATGCGCGAGCACCCCGAACTCGACGAACGTGTCCGCGTCGAAGAGCAGGTGGATCCGCTCGCGCGCGCTCAGCTTGTGCCGTGCGTGCTGCTGAGCGATGCGCTCCGTCCCACCCATGGCGACGGAGCGCGCGCGGCGATCAGCGAGCGCGGCGGTGAGCTCGTCGAGGCCCGGTATGTCCCGAGCCTCGGTCACCCGTCGTCCGAGCCGCTGCTCATCGCGCGCCGAGGATCAGGCGGCGACGCCGATGATGCGGCCGTCGATCCAGCCGGTCCACCCGTTGGAGCAGATCACCCGTGCCCACGCGCCTCGCACTTCGGCGACCTGGATCGGCAGTCCCGGGGCAAGGTTGGCCACCACCGGCCCGGATGGATCCGGGGCATTCCAGGCGCGAAGGCCCTGGGGCGGCACCGAGTGACTCGGCGCCCATCCGCCCGCGGGGGCGGGCTGCGCAACGGGTTGGGCCTGTACCGGCTGCGCCTGATAGGCCTGGGCGGGCTGAGGCGTGTACGCCGGCTGCACCTGCGCGGGCTGCACCGGTTGCGGTGTGAAGCTGGGCGTCGGCAGCGGCTGCCCCACAGGGGTGCCGGACGGGATCGAGCTCGGCTGCGGGAACGACGGCTGCTGGAAGGTGGACGCGGCCGGGAAGGCCGGGGTGGGCGTCACGGGTTCGGCGACAGCCGTGGAGTCGGGTTCGGGGTCGACATCGACGGCGTCGGACGCGACGGTCGCGGCTTCCTCATCCACCACGGACGCGGACTCCACACCGCCGATCGCGTCGAGCAGCGTGCTGGTGCGCGCAAGCTCGGCGACGGCCTGCACGAACGAGTGCTTGCTCAATCCGTCCAGGTAAACGTAGGTCTGCGCAACCACGGTGGTGTCGGCACCCGACCGTTCGACGGCAGCGGTCACAGAGCCTGGGCGCGAGGCGACCAGGCGGTTCGCCGCGTCGACGTTGTCGCCGGTGAGCGTCACGCTCCTGCGGATGGTGACGCGATCGGCGCCGTCAGCCTTGAGGACGACCAGGTCGACCGGGGCGGTGCTCAATGTTCCGGCCTTCAACCCGAACGAGAAGTCGGTGCCAGGCTCGAAGCGGTCGGAGGCAATCTCCAGGTCGTCGTCGGACGAGCACCAGTTGGTGATGCTCTGCTTGACCTCATCAGGTGTCATGGGTTTGATCTCCTCTCCGCGTCCTCGAAGGCTGCGGCGACTATACGGTGTTCACGATGTGCGAGCCGGGTGGGCCGCGGCCTTGCCCATCGCGAGCAAGCCGTCCAGCACATCACCGATCTTATTGAGCGCGAGTGACAGATGCCCCTCTCCGGGGAGGAGGTGCGCTTCCGCACCGGGGATCCGAGCGGCGAGCCAGGCACCATGCGCCATGGGCACCATGCGGTCCTCGCCCCCCTGCCAGACCGCGACCGGGGTCTCGATTGCCGCGAGGTCGAATCCCCAGGGCGTGACGAACGCGAAGTCGTCATCACGCCAGCCGTTGATCCCCGTCGAGACGGATCGGCGCAGGCTCCCGGCGAGGTACTCGGAATACCCGCCGGTCAGCGCCGCTTTGTCGACATCGCTGACGAGACCGCCCAGGGCGGCAGCCACGTCGGCCGGTTGAACGTTCTTCAGGGAAGCGGCTTCGCGAACGAGAAACGGCTCGAGCGCGTCGCGACCCTTCATGGCCGCGTTGAACTCTTCGATGTTTTCGGGTCCCATGCCGGCCATCCAGTCAAGCCCGTCAGCCGGCCAGGGAGCCGCGCCCGCGAGTGTCGCAGTGGCGATGACCCGGTCGGGGAGGAGTGCCGCGCACGCCAGGGCATGAGGGCCTCCGCCAGATTGCCCGGCGCAGAAGAACGAGTCGATTTTCAAAGCATCCAGGATCGCCTGCACGTCGGTTGCCACATCGCCGACGGCGCGGCCGTTCATGGCGGACGAACCGGCATATCCCGCGCGGGAGAACGTCACCAGACGCAGGTCCCGGCTGGCGAGTTGCGCGACGAGCGGAGGGTAGGCTCCGGCGGCCGACGGCGTCCCGCTGTGAAAGAGGAAGCAGCGGCCGTTGTCGGGTCCGGCCGAGACGACCTCCAGGTCGCGTCCGTCAGGCGCTTGGACCGAATGCCAGCGTGGTTCGAAAGTCACCACGTCATGGTACCGAGCCACCGGTGAGCGTGACGGTGACCTCTCAGCCCTCGAGCCCGTACGCGGTGGCGTGCGAGGGCTGGTAGAGGCCGATCTCCCCACCTCCCGGAATGCGCAACCGGCACAGGCGCCCGAATCGCTCGGTGGTGATCGGTCCGGTGAACGCCGCGCCCTTTGCCGTCAGCTCGGCGACCGTCCGGTCGATGTCATCGCACAGGAGAAAGAGCTCGTGGTGTCCTCCCGGAGCGCCATCGCCGGAGGGGTGGACGCCGAGCTCCGCCGGAGGGAGCTTGAAGATGAGCCAGCCACCGTGGATGTCCACGTTCGGGAGCTCGAGGACATCGCGGAAGAATGCCCTGGCCTGTTCGGGATCGTCCGCGTAGACGATCGCGTGGGCTGCGGTGATCATCGCGGATCGCGGCCGGTGATCCCGAGCAGCCGCTGGATCAGGGGCGCGTCATCGGGGACGGCGATGGCGGGAGGGAACACGCCGATCGATCTCATCCAGTCGGCGATCGGGCTCAACTCATCCCACAGACCCTGCACGAGGTCGTCGGGGAGCGTCGGATCGACGCCGATCACCTTCGCGATCTCCCAGGCACGCAGGCCCCGAAAGCCGTTGATCTGCCAGAAGTATTCGCGCGCCGGGTAGTCGCCGAACGAGCAGTGGACCGTCCGCTCCGGGTCGTCCAGCTGTTCCGCCGCGGCGCATGCCCTGGCGACGATGTGCGCAAAGGCGGCCTTGGGGTCGTCGCCGAGCAGATCGCCTTTGAATTTCTCCTTCCCGGCTTCATCCATCGTCCGCCCGGCGAGCATGTCGGGTACCCACGCATCGTCATACGCGTGGTAGCTGATGATCGTGCGGAGTGTGGGCACGGTCGAGGTGTCCCGGCGGGCGAACGTCGCCGGCATGTCCATGTCCCATTGACTGTCGCCGATCTGCTGCACGACATGGTCGAGCGCGCGATCAGCCAGTACGAACACATCCTGCTCTTTCATCGTCGGCTCCTCTGTGTGGACCTCGCCAGTGTCGCAGCAGGGACCTTGCGCGCGCCTCGACGCGCTCGATGCGCGCGAACGCACATCGCGCTCGATGCGCTCGCACTGTGACGGGCTGATAACGCATCGGGGTTCTGCAATCGCAGCGGATAGGCTGCCTGGGTGAGCGGATCTCGCCGGCCTGCCCGGTTGATCATCGCGGTCTCCGCCGCCCTGCTCGTCGCGTACGCGGTGATCTGGACCCAGGTCAGCAGCTTCGACATCGGGCGGAGCGATTTCACCGCGTTCTACGTCGGTGGCACGCTCCTGCGTGAGGGCCACACCGGCGATCTGTACAGCCAGGCCGTGCAGCAGCCACTGCACGCCGAACTGATCGCCCCGGATCGCGAGGGGAACCTTCCATTTGTCAACACGCCGGTGGCTGCTGCGCTCGTGCTGCCCGCGACCTTCCTGCCACTCGACACCGCGTATCGCGTGTGGTCGCTGCTCGAGCTCGCGATGCTGATCCTCGCCGTCGCCCTCGCCGTACGGTCTGTCGAATGGCCGGCCGCCACGCCGCGTATCTGGCAGGCGGCGGCGGGTGCCGTCGCGCTTGCGGGCATGGGGACGTGGACGATGTTCGTGCAGGCGCAATGGACGCCCGTGCTCGCCCTCGGTCTGGTCCTCGCCTATCGGGCGTGGAAGCGCGGACACCTGGCAACCGGGGCAGCCGTGCTGGTGGTGTCGGCCGGGATCGCCAAGCCACATCTCGCCCTGGGCTTGCTGGCGTTCCTCCTGGGCTGGCGTGAACGCCGGGTGATCGCCGGCGCCGTCGCTGGAGCGGTCGGGCTCGTGCTTGTGTCCCTCGCGCTGGTCGGACCCGCCGGTGTCGCCGGTTTCGTCGGGATCCTGGCCTCATCGACGACGCGCTGGGAGCTGGCGACGATGGTGAGCTTCATCGGGGTGGTGGGATCGCTGTTCGGCAATGGCCTGGCTTCGCATCTCATCGGGCTCGCGGTCTCGGCGCTGGCGTGCGCGGCAGCGGTGTGGATGGGGACGGCGGTACGCCGGGATTCCAGCCGCCTGGACATCGCGCTGACGGGTGCTGCAGTGCTCTCGTTGATCGCCTCGCCGCACGCCTACCCGGACGACCTGGTGATGCTCGCCCCGATGGTGGTGATCGGGCTTGCCGCCGGAGCGCGGCGCGCCGGCTCGACCGCCTGGACGGCGATCACGTCGCCGGTCGCGCTGGTCCTCGGTGCGTGGGCGCTGATCACGGCAGCCGCCTGCATCGATCTCATCGACGGGGCGACCTTTCCCCCCGGACAGCTCGCCGGCTGGGCGCTGGCAGTCGCGGCTGGGCTGGCCTGCGTGGCGACGGGACAGCGAGGTCGGCGGGTGCCGGTGCCGATGGTGCGCGCGGCCGGCCTTGGCGGCGTCCAAACTCGTAGCTAGTCGGTAACGTCAACGGCGCCGGCCCTTCGGGGGGGTTAGGGTCCTCGCGCAGATGCCTCTTCAAGGACCTCGAGCGCCCAGCCTGCCAGCACTGCCCACGACGCGCCGGAGGCCCCTGCGGCTCGTGGCGTTCGCGAGCGTCACCGGATCGGTCGCGATGGCCGCGGCTGCGTCTCGCTATGCCATCGTGTATCCGCAGACCTCCGATTTCGCCGGTGTGGCGGCGGCCCACCAGGCACAGGCGGCGGGCCTCGGGTGCATCTACTCGAGGTCCGTGCAACTCGCGGGCGATCACCTGGTGCACGGCGTCATCCCACCGCCCGTGGCGGCTGACCTCATCTGGCATTTCAACGAACCGCCGTTGATGACCCTCATCGCCGCGCCGTTCGCGGCGCTGCGCCTTGCCACCGCGGTGAACCTCTGGGAGTTGATCATCTGCGTGGCGCTGGCCGCCTCCGCCTTCCTGCTGTGGCGCTCGCGCGGCACCCTTCCCGGGTGGGTGCTGGCCGCTGTCGTCGCGGCGCTGCTCCTCAACGAGATTGCCAACACCGAGTTCAGCCTCGCGCAGAACGACGCGTTGCTCCTGGTCGCAGCGCTGGTCGCGCTCGACCTGCTGAGGCGCCACCGGGACGTCGGCGCCGGTGTGCTGCTCGGACTGGTCGCCGTCAAACCCCAGCTGATCTTTCTCGCGGTGATCGCACTCCTCATCCACCACCGGTGGCGAGTGGTGGCCGCATGCGCGGGCACTGTTGGTGCAATCGGCGCGCTCAGCGTCCTGATGGTGGGGCCGTCTTGCAGCCTCCAGTGGCTCGGGAGCGCCACCAAACTCGGGGAGTTTCAGATCGGCATCGGACTCCCGGGGACGCTCGCTCGCGTGACGGGAAGTACCGCAGCCGCTGAGGTCGCCTTCCTGGCCTTCGCACTGGTCGCTGTCGTGGTGCTGATCCGAATCCGCCGCAGCGTCTCAACGCCGTACTTCGCTGCGATCGCGATCGCGCTTGCGGTCGTGATCGGACTCCACACCCTTGCCTACGACGTCCTCTTTCTTGCCCCGCTCGGCATGGCGGTGGCCCGCTCGAGGCCTTGGTCGGTGGTGGTTGCCGGCTGGGCATTCACGGTCGCGCAACTGATCTACCCGGTCGGTCTCGCCCCGTTCCTCGCGACCGAGCTGGTGCCCAGCGTCGCGGTGACCCTCGCGATTGCCCTTATTGTTCGCCAGGGCACGCCTTCCGAAGAGGAATCACAGCGAATCACCACGACGAGTCATCAGCAGCTCGTCGCCGCCACGTAGATGGGGAGACCGATGCAGTTCGAGCACGACGTTGTCGTTGTCGGGGGGTGTGGGCATGTCGGCCTGCCCCTGGGTCTTGCTTTTGCCGAGACCGGGCTCGACGTGGTCCTGTACGACACCAACACTGCGGTCGTCGACGTCGTCAACGCTGGGATGATGCCCTTTGCCGAGGTGGGTGCGCCTGATGCCCTCACCCGGGTGCTCGCCGCCGGCCGGCTGCGCGCCTCCACCGACGCTGCGGTGATCGACAAGAGCGAACACATCGTGATCGTCGTGGGCACGCCCGTGGACCGATATATGAGCCCGGATGTCGAGGCGGTCGCGCGCGTGATCACGCCGTTGACGGACCACCTGCGTGACGGGCATCTTGTCGTCCTGCGCAGCACCGTGTATCCCGGAGTCACCAAGCGCGTCGCACGCCTGATCGGCATGCTCGGTCGCGACATCGACGTGAGCTTCTGCCCGGAACGCATCGCCGAGGGTCACGCGCTCACCGAGCTGCGCAGCCTGCCGCAGATCATCTCGGGTACGACGCCCCGAGCCGTGCAGCGCGCAGACACGCTCTTCCGGCGGCTCACCCAGGAGACGGTGGAGCTCGAACCGGAGGAAGCCGAGCTTGCCAAGCTGTTCACCAACAGTTGGCGGTATCTCAAGTTTGCCGTTGCGAACCAGCTGTTCATGATCGCCAACGACAACGGACTCGACTACGAGCGCATCCGCCACGCGGTGACGTTTCACTATCCCCGCGCCGCCGATCTGCCGGGAGCGGGCCTCGCCGCGGGCCCGTGCCTCCTCAAGGACACCATGCAGATCACGGCCTTTGCGGAGAATCGCTTCACGCTCGGCCACGCAGCGGTGATGGTCAACGAAGGTCTTCCGCTCTACGTGTTGGGGAAGCTCGAGCAGCGGTTCGACCTGACGCCGCTCACCGTCGGTGTTCTCGGCATGGCATTCAAAGCCGAATCCGATGACCCGCGTTCGAGCCTCAGCTACAAGATGAAGCGCATCCTCATCGGCAAGGCGGGGCGCGTGCTCTGCTCCGACCCGTACGTCACCGGCGACCCCGATATCGTCCCCTTGGACACGGTCGTTGCGGAGTCCGATCTGCTCATCATCGCCGCACCGCACCGGCACTACGCGGAGCTGCGCACCACTAAGCCGGTCGTCGATATCACCAACCTGCTCGGCAACGGTGTCTTGGTATGAAGCCGCGCGTCAGCGTGGTGATCCCGGCGTACAACGAGGGGGCCGCGGTTGTCCCGTTTCTCGACCGCATCTTCGAAGCAGTCACCCTCCCCGCGGAAGTCCTGGTCGTCTACGACACGGTCGGGGACACGACCGTCCCGTTTCTCGAGACCTACGCGCAGCGCGAGCCGCGCCTGCGGCCGGTGCTCAACAACGCCGGCCGCGGCCCGGCGAGTGCGCTGCGCTTCGGTATCGGGCAGGCGTCGGCCGACGTCGTGGTCGTGACCATGGCGGACGGGAGTGACGATCCGATGCAGATCGATCAGCTCACCCGACTCGTGGAGCGCGGTGTCGTCGTCGCCTGTGCGTCTCGGTACATGCGTGGTGGCCAGCAGGTGGGCGGTCCCTGGGTCAAGGGGCGCATCTCGCGTCTCGCGGGGGTTTCCTTGAACCTCCTCGCGCACGTGGGAACCCACGATGCGACCAACTCCTTCAAGGCATATTCACGCGAGTTCGTCGAACGGGTGGGGATCGACTCGGATGCGGGTTTCGAGCTCGGCATCGAGCTCGTCGCCAAGGCACGCCGCCTTGGCCTGCCGGTGGCCGAGCTGCCGACGATCTGGCTCGACCGCGCCGACGGCACGTCGAACTTCAAGGTCAAAGCGTGGATTCCGCGATATCTCCACTGGTATCTCTATGCGCTCGGTCTCTCCGGTCGCGAGCACACAGGCACTGGCGGCGATCACCGACGCGGGGGCGGATCGTGACCCGGGTCCTGGTCACCGGATCTGCCGGGTTCATCGGCGGGTACGTTGTGGAGGAACTGCTCGAGCGCGGCTACGAGGTCGTCGGCGTCGACAACGAGTCGAAGTACGGGCACGTGGTGCGTTCGTTCGACAGCCATCCGGGCTACCGGCTCGTCCATGGCGACGCGCGTGATCCGGAGCTGATGGCAGCTGCGCTCGCGGGCTGCGACCATCTCATCGCAGGCGCTGCGATGATCGGCGGGATCTCGTATTTTCATACGTACGCCTACGATCTGCTCGCGACCAATGAGCGAATCCTGGCTGCAACCTGCGACGCCGCAATACGTGCGCACCACGACGGTACGCTGGGCAAGGTCACGTATCTCAGCTCATCGATGGTGTTCGAGTCGGCGACGGCGTGGCCATCGTCGGAGGGCCAGGAACTCGAGATTCCACCACCGAAATCCTCGTACGGTTTTCAGAAGCTCGCCGTCGAGTATTTCGCCCGAGCCGCGCACAGCCAGCACGCCCTCCCGTACACGATCGTCCGCCCCTTCAACTGCGTTGGAGTCGGTGAGGGACGTGCGCTCGGCGACGTCGAGATCCTGAGCGGCAACGTCAAGCTCGCCATGAGTCACGTCGTTCCCGACCTGGTGCAGAAGGTCGTCAAGGGACAGGATCCCCTGCACATCCTCGGCAGTGGGACGCAGATCCGGCATTACACATATGCGGGCGACCTCGCCAAGGGAATCGTGACGGCGATGGAGAGTCCCGCCGCGCTGAACGACGACTTCAATCTTTCCACCAGCGAGTCCACGACCGTGCTCGCGCTGGCAGAGAAGATCTGGCACCGCATCAAGGGCGAGGACGTGCCCTTCCGGTACGTGAGCGACCCACCGTTCGAGCACGACGTCCAGCGACGGATTCCGTCCGTGGAGAAGGCGAAGCGCGTGCTCGGCTTCGAGGCCACGACGACCCTGGACCAGATGCTCGACCACGTCATCCCGTGGATCGAGCAGGCGATCACGTCGGGGGTCATCTAGGCCGGCGCGCCGCGCACATCCTGTCCGCGTGCGGGCAGACTCCGTGTCGTGGCCGATATCGAGATCACCGTTCTGCGCGCGTCGCCCGAGACGCGTGCGCTGCTCAGCGAGATCCTCATCGAGGTGGTCGGACACTCTTGGTACTCGACACCGCAGCCGAAGGCGGCTCGGCTCGTCTGTACGCGCGGCTCGGATTCACGCTGACCGGAGAGATACCCGACTACGCGCTCAAGCCGCACGGCGGGTTGACGAGCACACTGATCTTCCGGAAGCGAATCGGACCATGTGGCCTGCTCAACGTGTCGTGAGTGATCGCTCGAAAAGCTAGAGTACTCAACGATGAACGCCGCTGTCATCGGCTTTGGCCTCGGCTTCTTCGTGGCCCTCCAACTCGGTCCGATGTCCCTGTTCCTCATCAGGTCGACGCTGCGCAGCGGGTGGCGCGTCGGGCTCGGAGTCGGGGCGGGCATAGCCGCGGTTGACGGGCTCTACGCGGCCGCCGGCGCGGGTGGCGCAACGCCGCTCCTGACCATCCACCCCGTGCGCCTCGCGCTTGGTCTCGTCGGCGCGATCGTGCTCCTGTGGCTTGGTGTCAGAACGGTCTACAGCGCGCTCCGCGTGCGTGTGGGTGGAGAGACGCAGTTCGAAGTATCAACGCCGAGGCGTGCGTTCCTGACCGCACTCGGTGGGACGGCGTCCAATCCTTCCACCATCGTGTCATGGGGCGCGATCTTCGCTGCGGCGAGCACGGCCGGACTCGTCCACACCACCGGCGCCGCAGTTCTCCTGGTCGCTGGAGTCGCCATCGGCAGTCTCACGTGGGTGAGCGCGCTGGCAACCGGAGTTGCACTGGCGGGCCGCTCGATGAGCAACCGCACGGTCCGGATCACCGATGGCGTCGCCGGCGTCGGTTTGATTGGATTCGGTGGCGTGCTCGCCTACACGACGTTGGTAGCCCCGGCAGGAATCGAACCTGCGCACAAGGTTTAGGAAACCTCTGCTCTATCCACTGAGCTACGGGGCCGCGATCATTAATGCTATCTGGTCGCTGTGACGCTCAACTGTGAGACGGTGAGATGATCCGGCGGAGGTGCGGTGGCGCGTGCGCCTCGTTGATCGTGCTGATTCTGCTCGTGTCGTGCGGCTCACCGGCGAATCCGACCGCCGGCGCAACCAACACCCCGGCAATCAGATCCACGCCGTCTCAGACGCCGGCGCCGACACCGTCGCCAACCACGACTGCCGCCGCAACGGTAAGCGAGTTGACCGCCATTGCCGCGCTCGTGTATCCAAACTGCACGCCTGCGAATTGTGTCGGTGGTGCCATGTTCACGACCTGCGACGCGAGCTCATCCGGCGCTGACGTGTTCGCGTCGTGCCCGCTGACCGCGAGGCTGATCGCGCAACTGCGGCAGGACGTCCAGGGGGTGCCGAGCGCGCCGGATCCGATCGGCGGTGGCCAGGATCCCGAATGGACGACCAGAACGGTCACCGCAACGCCTTCAGCAACCGGCGGCATCGCCCAGGTGGTCCTGGGATTTGGTCCCGGAACCGCGCCGGAGTAGTACGACCTCGTCGTGGTCGTTCAAGCGAGCCAGTTGCTCGTCGACGACCTGTATTGCACGGGCGCAGATGCCAGCGCGAACGACGTCTTCGCCCCCGGTTGGATCACGCGCTCTGTCTGCACCACATGAGCACCACACTGATTCCCTGCCGGCAGCGCCCACTGGGCTGACATCCTCAATCTGTCTCGCGCCGACGGCGATCACGTTCGCGGCTGCGAAACCGTCGGGAAGGGGAGATTCGAACTCCCGACCTCTCGGTCCCGAACCGAGCACTCTAACCTGGCTGAGCTACTTCCCGGCGCCCGGGCCGGATGATACCACCCGCCTCAGCGGGGCCCGGCCACCCGCCACATTGCGCTGTCGAGAATCGCATACTGAAAGCCATCGCGCGGTGCCGCCGCGCTAGGAGTCCAGGCTATGGGTCACATCACCATCAACATGTCCATCAACGCTCCGGCGGCCACAGTGTTTGCGTACGTGGACGACTATCGCAACACCACCAAGTACATGAAGGACCTGGTGAAGTGGCAGCCGACCGGCAAGGTCACGCACGGCAAAGGCGCGCAATTCGCTGTTGGCATGAAGGCCGGACCGACAACGCTCACGTCGGTGGTCGACATCACGACCTGGAGCGAGAACAAGGCGATCGGCTGGCACTCCAACGAAGGCTTCAGGCAGGTCGGCATGTGGGCGTTCAAGGCTAATGGCGACAAGACGCAGGTCAGCTTCGACATGGATTACGAATTCGGCGGCGGGATTGCGGGAAAGCTGCTCGGTCGCGCGGCGGAGCCGATCGTGCGCGGCAACCTGCAGCGATCCGTCGAGGCGCTCAAGGTCAACACCGAGAAGGTCGGGAGCGCACGACCGGGTGCGAAAACCACCACAAAACCTGCAACAAAGGCCGCCGCACGACCCGTATCGAAGTCGAAGAACGCGTCGAGAAACGCTTAGAATGAAGGTCGTTCCCGGCCGAGCGAGCCGGGCGAGGAGCGAGAACATGACAAGCGACAAATCTGCGGCGAACGGACACGAGCCCCACACCGGCGGTCTGAGGGTCAAGCGCGGTCTTGCGGAGATGCTGAAGGGCGGCGTCATCATGGACGTCGTCACGCCCGAGCAGGCGAAGATCGCCGAGGATGCAGGCGCAGTCGCCGTCATGGCGCTCGAGCGCGTACCCTCAGACATCCGTCGCGACGGCGGCGTCGCACGCATGAGCGACGTCAGCCTGATCAAGGAGATCATCGCTGCGGTGACCATTCCCGTCATGGCCAAAGCTCGTATCGGTCACTTCGTCGAAGCCCAGGTGCTGCAGTCCCTCGGCGTCGACTACATCGATGAATCCGAAGTGCTGACCCCGGCGGACGAGGAGCATCACATCGACAAGTGGCAGTTCGATGTCCCATTCGTGTGCGGGGCGCGTGACCTCGGCGAGGCGCTCCGGCGAATCGGCGAGGGTGCGGCGATGATCCGCACCAAGGGCGAGGCGGGCACCGGCAACGTGGTCGAGGCCGTCCGTCATATGCGTGCTGTGCAGGGCGGCATCCGGCGCATCGCGTCGATGCGGCCCGAAGAGCTGATGGCCGAGGCCAAGCACCTCGGCGCCCCGTTCGACCTCATTCAGGAGATTCACAGGACCGGCAAGCTGCCGGTCGTCAACTTCTCCGCCGGTGGCATCGCAACACCGGCTGACGCGGCGCTCATGATGCAGCTGGGTTGCGACGGCAACTTCGTCGGCAGCGGCATCTTCAAGAGCACGAATCCCGAGGCGTATGCGAAGGCAATCGTCGCCGCGACGACGTACTTCGACAAGCCGGAGGTCATCGCCGAAGTGAGCGCGGGTCTCGGTAAGGCGATGCCGGGCCTCGACGTCGCATCCATGCCGGCCGGGGAGCTGCTCGCAACCCGGGGTTGGTAGGCCTGCCCGCCCTCGGCGCCGGGCGTACACTAGGGATGTGCGAATGACGCGAAGCCTGCCCCGCCAGGGACGGAGCCTGCGCGTCCGCTGAGAGGGAATTGACCATCCTCCGGGTAGGCGTCCTCGCCCTCCAGGGCGACGTCCGCGAGCACCTGACGGCGCTCCGCGGCTGCGGCGCAGAGGCTGCTTCGGTGCGCACACCCGCGGAACTCGAGTCGGTCGATGCGCTCGTCCTCCCAGGCGGCGAGAGCACGACGATGAGCCGCCTCCTCCAGGTCTTCGACCTCGAGATGCCGCTCCGTGAGCGTCTCGCAGGCGGCATGCCCACGCTCTCGACGTGCGCCGGTCTCATCCTCATGAGCCGTGAGGTGCTCGACGGCAGACCGGATCAGATCGCGCTGGGCGTCCTCGATATCAGCGTCCGCCGCAACGGCTACGGCCGGCAGGTTGAGTCATTCGAGGCCGATATTCCCGTCGCACTCCTCGGCGTGGCGCCATTCCGCGCCATCTTCATACGCGCGCCGCGCATCGAGCACGCCGGTCCCGACGCCGAGGTTGTCGCCAGTTTCGGCGGTAACCCGGTGGCCATCGCTCAGGGACCACATCTCGGCCTCTGCTTTCACCCGGAGATGACCGATGACCCGCGGCTCCATCAGCTGTTCCTGGAGCGCGCAGCTGCTGCACTCGAGGTCAGCGCGGCGTGATCATCCGCTCGGCGTCCTTTCGCGATCTCGCGCGGATCGAGCAACTGTACCGGGAGGCAACCGAGGACGAACGCCACGGCGCCCAGATGACCCCGGACAGCCCGGTGCCCCAGGCGACCTTGCTCCGACTCTGGCAAGCGCTCACCAAGTCGCTTTCCTCGCTCGTCCCCATCACGGACGTGTCCGAAGAGATGCTGGTCGCCGAAGACGCGAAGGAAGGCGTCGTGGGCTTCGTCCAGGTCCAGTCGCTGTCGGTTCGCCCCCGCTCCTGGCAGATCCTCAACCTGTGCACATCGACGACCGCACATGGTCACTTCGCGCGTGCAGAGCTGCTCGACGGGGTGCGGAATCGCGGGCTCGAACACGGCGTGCAGCGCGTGCACGTGCGCCTGCCGCTGGATCACCCGCTCCTTCCGGTGTTCCTCGAGCACGGATTCACGCAGTTCGCCACCGAGCAGATCCTGTATCGAGACCAGGCGGCGGCAGACTTCGAGCAATCGGTCCGATCCGCGCTCATCAGGCCGGCTCGACGGGACGACATCGGCGCCATCTACCTGCTGTATCTGCGCACCACGCCCTCGCACGTCGCCGATGTCGAAGGACCGTCGCTGAAGACCTGGCAGGCTGGATATGCCCAGGGTCTGGTCGCCTCACTCGGCCGGGACAACGTGCGTCACCTGGTCGTCGAGCGCCCGGGCATCGTTGCCTGGGCGGCCATACGACCGCCGACGGCCGGGCAGCCGGCGAGTCTCAGCATGATGTGCGAGGGCCACGATCCAGCGTTGCGGGACGCGATCATCGACGCGGTGCTCGCTGAGCTGCCGTCCGGCCCCGCCTCGTGCGTGCTCCGTCATTACGACTCCGAGCTCATCCGAGCGCTGCAGGTGCGCGGGTTCGCGGTGTACGGCACCCAGCTACTGCTCATCAGCGAGTTCGGCGAGAAGGTGCGCATCAACGCGCCGTCGAGGCGCAAGAAGCCGGTGCTGATCCACGCCGGGATCGCACGCAGCATCCCGTCAGCGTCGCCGTCGGTTCCGCTCCGCGTCCTGTCCACGACCACGCCGAGGAGACAGAGATCGTCGCCCGGATGATGCCCTACGGATCTTCATGGGAAGAGGAGCTCAACCTGCTGTTTGCAGCGCTCCCGCCCCGCATCGCGTCCGCCGTACAACGTCTCTCTCAGGGACGGGGCGATCTCCTCGAGGTGGTCCTCGACCTCGGCCGTGAGCCGGAGGCGCGATTCACCGACGGCGAGGCAATCCTCGACTCCGCCCACGTCGGCAACGCCGAGATCGACTATGTGACCGAGCACGTCGGTCTCTTCGGCGACGACAACCGGGCGGGAATCGAGCGCACCCTGCACCGCATCAGCGCGATCCGCAACCGCAAGGGGACGATTGTCGGACTGACCTGCAGGGTCGGCCGCGCGGTGACTGGGACCATCGACATCATCAAGGACATGGTCATCAGCGGCCAGTCGATCCTCCTGCTCGGCCCTCCCGGGATCGGCAAGACGACGATGCTGCGCGAGTGCGCGCGCGTCCTCGCCGACGAGTGCGGCAAGCGGGTGGTCATCGTCGACACATCCAACGAGATCGCCGGCGACGGTGACATCCCCCACCCGGGAATCGGACGATCGCGCCGGATGCAGGTCCGCACACCGGCGCTCCAGCACGCGGTGATGATCGAGGCGGTCGAGAACCACATGCCGCAATGCATCGTCATCGACGAAATCGGCACGGAGCTGGAGGCGGTGGCCGCCCGGACGATCGCCGAGCGCGGCGTCCAGCTCGTCGGCACGGCACACGGCTCCAACATCGACTCGCTGCTCGTGAACCCCACGCTCAACGACCTGCTCGGCGGCATCCAGACGGTCACGCTGTCCGACGAGGAGGCGCGGCGTCGAGGCACGCAGAAATCGGTGCTCGAGCGCAAGTCACCACCGACCTTCGACGTGCTCATCGAGATTCAGGAGCGCGACCGCGTGGTCGTGCACGCTCCGCTCGCCGAGACCGTCGACGAAGCCTTGCGTGGCAGGGTTCGCCCGCCCCAACTGCGGACTCGTGACGAGCAGGGCGCGATCGTGAGCCGCGTCGATTCGAGCGCGGCCACAACCCGCCCGTCGCCCTTCGAGCCCGCGCCGTTTCCGGGTGGTGGACGTGGCGGCCGGCGCACGCGCGAGCGCAGGCGGCGGTTCGACGTCGACGAGTACATCGCCGGACAGCAGCGGCGCGAGCGTGAGTGGGAACCACCCGCCCCGGCAGTGCGTCCCGGCCCGCCACTGTCGATCTTCCCGTATGGCGTCTCGCGCAGCTATCTCGAGCAGTCGCTCCGTGAGATGCGCCTGCCGGTGCGCATCCAGCACCACGTCGACGACGCCGACCTCGTGCTGACCTTGAAGAACTACTACCGGCGTCACGATTCTCCGGTCCGCGCCGCGGAGTCTTCGGGCATCCCGATCCACGTGCTGCGCAGCAACACCGTCGCGCAGATCAAGGGTGCGCTCGCTCGCGTCTACGGGGTCGACGCGCCCCCGGAAGCGCCCGACGACACCGAGCCCGCGATGCAGGACGTGCTCGGGGGAATCGAGCAGATGCAACGAACCGGTAACGACGTGGAGCTCACGCCGCAGAACGCATACGTGCGCAGGCTCCAGCATCAACTTGTCGAACAGCACGCACTGACGGCGCGCAGCACCGGTGACGAACCCAACCGTCGACTCGTCATACTTCGACCCTCGGAATGAGCCGTTCGGGCGAGGGGCCCGACGGCGGGGGAGTAGCAGTTGACATGAGCGCTTGGCGTGGCTTCTTCATCTCGTTCGAAGGGCTTGACGGTGCGGGGAAGAGCACCCAGGTCGCGTCCCTCGCAGGCGCGCTGCGCCAGCAGGGCCACGACGTCGTCACGGTGCGTCCGGACGAGTCGCCGCTCGGCGAGATCCTGCACAGCTTCGTGCTGCAGCATCAGCGCGGACCTGCGCTCGAGCCCTGGGCTGAGGCCTTGCTCTTCAACGCCGAGCGCGTGCAGCTGCTGCACGAGACGATCCTGCCGGCGCTGCGCCGCGGCGCCGTGGTCATCGCCGACCGCTACGCGGATTCAACCATCGCGTACCAGGGCGGAGGACGCGGCATCCCACCGGCGGACCTCCTGAGATTGCACGCGGCGGCCTGCGGCGACGTCTGGCCCGACCTCACCCTCTACCTGGCGATCCCGGCATCGACGGCGGCGCAGCGTCAGCGCGCGCAGCAACTGCCGCTCGATCGCTTCGAGGTCGCTCCGGAGACGTTCCACGCGGCTGTGGAGGCGGCATTCGAGCAGCTCGCGGCACAACAGCCGCGCCGGTTCATCCGCATCGACGCCACCCGTCCGGCGATCGTGGTGTCGCGCGACGTGGCCAGGGTCATCGTGCAGCGGCTTCCCGCTCCCGCACCGGCATCACCGCCCACGCGGAGTCCCGGCGGCTTCGAGTCGAGCCCCTACGGCAGCGCGCCCGTCGGCTGATCTGCTGGCACCGTGGTGGGAGTGTTGAAGGCCGGCGAGAGCAGGTAGGTCCCTCCGACTCGATATTGCGGGGAGACGAGCAGTCGGTTGTCCGAGAGCCACCCGGCGGGCGACTCGTCCTGCACCGTCGCAACTGTGGCGCCGGTGGAAAGGTCCACGACCGTCGTGACGTAATGGCCGGTGTCGAACATCCCGATGTATGCGCCGCCGTCGCGAGCCAGTGCCCTCACCGTCGTGCCTTGAATGAAGGAGACGTGCTCGGTGCCCACGGCGTCGGCGTCACCGTCGACCGCGAAGCCGTCAGGTTCCTCCGGCCTGGCGTGGGCCTACTCGGCGCCGAGGCTGAGCACCACCTCCGTGGCCGGGACCACTCGCTCGACGCGGCTGCCCGCGAGATGGACGCGGACTCCTGGGACACCTGGAGCACCCGGATCCCAGCCGAGCGCGTGCAGCTCGCGTGCGTCGCCCCAGGTGCGTGCCATGCGTTGCTGGCGACCATCGGTGAAGGTCATCGTCCCCGGTCGCGTCGCAAAGCCGAATCCGACCTCACCGCCGGTGCTGAGGAACGCCTGCACGGCAGTCAAGGGCGTCGCCGCGTCGAGCAGCTCCTCACCGCTCGCCAGGGCGCTGGCGAGGCTGGGCATCCCCCCGGACCGGGCCGCTTCACGGACACCTGCTCGCTGCGCCACTTGCTGGGCGCGCTCGCGCCGCCGGCGCTCGGTGCCCAGCTCGGTGACGCGGGTGCGGATCTCGCGGAGGTGCTGCTCGTAGGGAGCCATGGCGGCGATGGTGGCGCGCTCCGTCGCCTGCAGCTCGGCGCCCAACGCGTCGAGGCCGTCATCGCTCAATGCACGAAGTGCCTCTGGCTCGACACGGTCGCCGAGCGGGGGGAGATCCACCTCCGGCACTCTACTCGTCGCCGCGCCCGCATCCCGGCGCGCACACGTCCGTTTGCTGTATCACGCATGCAACCGTCATCGCATCGAGGGAGGCACAGCTCGTGGGTCAGGTTCTCCATGACGTCATCCGCGTCGAGCGCGAGGGCGCGGTCGTCACGCTCACCATCGACCACCCGCCCGTGAATGCCGTCAACGGCGATGTGGTCAACGGCCTGGCCGAAGGGCTGGCCGCCGCCGAGGCGGATGAGACCTGTAGGGCGCTGGTCATCACCGGCAGCGGACCCAAGTTCTTCTCCGCCGGTGCGGACATCACCGGCTTCGGCGCCGGTGCCGACGCGATCGGCAAGGCGACCAACCTTACCCTCCTCTTCGAGGCCTCACGCCTGCCGGTGATCGCTGCGGTCAACGGCATCGCATTCGGCGGCGGGTGCGAGCTGACCCTTGCATGCGACGTCCGCCTCGCGTCGCGCAGCGCGCGGTTCGGTCAGCCGGAGATCAAGCTCGGCATCATCCCCGGCTGGGGTGGCACCCAGCGGCTGCCGAGGCTCATCGGCGCAGCGCGTGCAACCGAGCTGCTGCTCAGCGGCGACCCGATCGACGCCGAGCGTGCCCTGGCGATCGGCTTGGTTGCCGAGGTCGTCGAGCCGGAGGAGCTTGCGGCTGCGGCACAACGCTGGGGCCAGCTGCTTGCTTCGCGGGCGCCGCTGGCGCTGGCGGCGACCAAACGAGCGATGCGCGCCGGAGCGCAGCTGCCCATCGCTGAGGCGCTGGAGGCGGAGCGAAGCGAGTTCGTCGCGCTGTTCTCCTCCGAGGATGCTCAGGAAGGCATCGCGGCCTTCATGCAGAAACGGCCTCCCGAGTGGAAAGGACGATAGTGGCCGCGTCCGTGACGGCAATCCTCAGCCCGATCGCCCTGTTGCTCCTTGCCGGCGCATCGCTGACGGCCAGCGGGCTGCGCTGGCGGAAGCTGCTCGGCGAGATGCGGCGCAGCACGCGGCACGAGCGTCGCCTCGATCATCCCGCCTCGCGCGTGCGAGCGTTCTTTGTCTACGTGGTCGCGCAGGGGCGGTTGCTGCGATGGCCGTTCGCCGGAGTGCTGCACGCGTTCATCTTCTGGGGCTTCGTGGTGCTGCTCACCGCGATTGCGCAGGGGATCCTGGAAGCACTCTGGCAGGGATTCCAGTTCAACCTGCTCCCCGGGAGCGGTGCGATCGCGTTCCTGCAGGACCTGTTCTTCCTCGTTGTCATCTGCGGCATCGCCATGGCCGTGTTCAACCGGCTGGTCATCAATCCGACGCGCTTTCGCGGCAGCCACCGTGGTGACGCCATCCTCATCCTCGCGTGGATCGCAGTGCTGCTCATCTGCATGGAGCTCAACTACGCGACGCGGATCGCTGAAGGCGCACCGGAAGCGCTTGGTCAGTGGCGCCCCATCGCGTCAGCCCTGTCGAGCATCTTCCGGCCGCTCGGCTCGGGGAGCGAGGCGCTGACCGTCCTCCACGGCCTGTTCTTCTGGGCGCACCTCACCCTTGTCTTTGGATTCCTCGTGTATCTCGGCTACAGCAAGCATCTGCACATCATCACCTCGGTTCCCAACGTCCTGTTCAAGAACGAGCGACCCAAGGGAGCGCTGCGCACCCTCGACATCGACGCCGTGATGAATGCCGAGAATGAGGCGGATCAGCACTTTGGAGCTGGCGCACTCGAGCACTTCTCGTGGAAGGACATGCTCGATCTGTACACCTGCACGGAATGCGGGCGCTGCCAGACGCATTGCCCCGCGTACAACACCGGCAAGCCGCTATCGCCGAAGACGCTGATCACCGACCTGCGAGACCTTGCATACGAGAACCTCGCGGGTGGGTACGCGGCCACCAGGCATGATGCGCACGTGGCCCAACCGGGCAATGACGCCACCGCACCCGACGGCGCCGTGATGTGGACGAGTGGTGATCATCACCCCGGTGCTGCGCACGATCTTCCGGGTCATTTCCAGCCATCGTGGCTCTCACCGGACGATGTCGCCGCCGCCGTGCCGGACGGCGCGACACGGCCGCTGATCGGTGGCACGGTTCTCGAGGAGACGCTCTGGGCGTGCACCACCTGCGGTGCCTGCATGGATCAGTGCCCGGTGCTGATCGAGCACGTTCCCAAGATCATGGACATGCGCCGGCACCTCGTCCTCGACGAGTCGCGCCTCCCGAAGCAGGCGGAATCGGCGTTGCGCAACATCGAGAACGTGGCCAACCCGTACGGGCTGTCCCACCAGTCGCGAGCTGACTGGGCACGCGATCTCGGCGTCTCCTTCATCGCCGACAAGCCGGACGCTGAGTACCTGTACTGGGTCGGCTGCGCCGCGTCATTCGATGAGCGTGCGAAGACGATCGCCGCAGCACTCTCCAAGATCCTTCAGGCCGCGGGGGTGGACTTCGCCATCCTCGGCACCGAGGAGAAGTGCACCGGCGACCCGGCGCGAAGGATTGGCAACGAATACCTCTTCCAGGAGCGCGCCAGGGAGAACGTCGCAGTGCTCAAGCGGCACAACGTGCGCAAGATCATCGCCTCCTGCCCGCACTGCTTCAACACCTTCGCCAACGAGTACGGCGATTTCGGCGGTGACTATGAGGTCATCCATCACACCCAGATGATCGACCGCCTGCTCAAGGAGGGGCGGATCACGCTCGATGCCGCCAAGGCGCAGGAGGAGACGATCACCTATCACGACTCCTGTTACCTCGGCCGCTGGAATGACATCTTCGCGCCGCCGCGGGAGATCCTCGAACGAATCCCCGGCCTCAAGGTGGTCGAGATGGCGCGAAGCAAGAGCGAGGGGATGTGCTGCGGCGCCGGCGGCGGCAGGATGTGGATGGAGGAGGGCCAGCCGCGGGTCAACCACCGCAGGGTCGACCAGGCGGTGGACACGCATGCCACCAAGGTCGCGACCGCGTGCCCGTTCTGCCTCGCCATGTTCGACGAGGGCATCTCGGCGAAGCAGATCGGCGGAACCCTCGCGGTCGACGACGTGGCGGTCTACGTCGCGCGGGCGCTGAAGGAGCCTGCTATGGACTCACCCCCCGTCTAGGTCCCAGGGAGCCCACCGCCCTCAGATCGGGCGGGGCAGCCGCTGGTTGCGGAGCGATTGAAAGCGGGCGCCACAATCGGCGCACTTGAAGCCTGGCTGGTCGTACCCGGTCTGGCGGTCGCCGAACGTCAACGGGATGACCCGCGTGCCATCACAACGCGAGCATGGAGGGTCAATCGGCGCCGGCCGGTCGTAAGGCATGGCCAGAGGATGCCACGTCGCGGTGGGTGGCGCGCCGGTGATCTCAGGGGGCACACTTGGCTGCCCGACCAAATTTCGGGGAGCACCCGTCCATGGAGGCGCAGCAGTGGAAGACACCGACGCCGTCGACGCGTACAGCCCGGAGTGGGCCGAGGCTTTCAAGGCGGAGATCAACAAGTCGCCGGTGTACAAGCAGGCGGCGGCGGGCTGGGAGGGCTCCGTCGGGCTCGTGGTGCTCGCCGAACCTGACAAGAACTTCCCTGAGGACCGAGGCGTCTTCCTCGATCTCTGGCACGGCGAGGCCCGAGACGTCCGCGTTGGGACGCGAGAAGACGCACAGCAGGCCAAGTTCGTGATCACGGGCGCGTACTCGCGCTGGAAGCAGGTGGCCCAGAAGGAGCTCGACGCCACCAAGGGGATCATGCTCGGCCGCCTGAAGCTGAAGGGTGACTTCCCAACGATCGTGCGATACACCAAGGCCTCCCAGGAGCTGACCAACTGCACCACCCGAGTGCCGGTCAAGTGGCCGGACGAGGGCCTGACGGGGTGAATCCTTCAGTGCCACGCGGCGGTGACCAGGGTCGCCTCCTGGTCGTCGGCGCGGGCACCATGGGGGCTCAGATCGCCCAGCAGGCGGCGCTCCAGGGGATCGACGTGTCCCTGGTTGATGTCGACGCCGAGCACCTCAAGCGGGCAATGACCTCGAATCGCCAGTGGCTGGACCGCAGGGTGGAGAAGGGCAAGCTCGACCGGGCCGATGCCGATGCGGCGGCAGGCCGCGTGACGGCCACGACCGACCTCGCCTCCGCCGCCTCGGAGTCGGCGTGGGCGATCGAAGCCGTCGTCGAGCTGCCGTCCGTCAAACGGGAGATCTTCGCGGAGCTGGACGCTCACCTCCCGGCGCGTGCGGGCATCGCCACCAACTCGAGCAACATCGTCGTCTCCCGGCTCGCCGACGCGACCGCGCGTCCGGAGCTGTGCTGCAACATGCACTTCTTCCATCCCGTCCTGGTGATGGACCTCTGCGAGGTGGTGCGCGGGCCGGAGACCTCCGACGAGACGTGCGCTCGCGCCGTGGCATGGTCGCGCCGGATGGGCAGGACACCCATCGTGGTGGAGAAAGAGATCGACGGCTTCATCGTCAACCGCATCCTGGGGGCGGCGTCTCGCGAGGCGTTCTCACTCCTCCAGGGTGGCGTGGCCTCCGCCGCAGACATCGACATTGCGGTGCGCAAGGGGCTGAACTGGCCGATGGGACCGTTCGAGCTTGCTGACTTCTCGGGTCTCGACACCGTCCTGACGATCCGCAGGGACCGCATGGAGCGGGATCATGCCCCCGGGGATGTCGCCACCGTCGCGATTCTCGAGCGCATGGTGAGCGCCGGCCGCCTCGGGCGAAAGAGCGGTCGAGGCTTCTACGACTACGCCGTCGACCCGCCCGCGCCCCTGCCGCTTCCGGACTGAGCCAGGGCGGCCCGCGCTGGAGTCCCGGCCCGAGCTCTTGTGGCCGAGAGGAGCAGGGCGGCGACGCCGATCCCCACGAGCCCGAGGGGAACGAGCCGACCGGGTGGGGCCGGCGCGGCATTCCCGGTGTCAACCAGAGTGAGCACCCCGAGGAGTGCCCACGCCGCGATCACCCGGATCGTCGCCAGTCCCGGCCACTCCCCGCCGTCGGTCGCAGTGGCGCGCGCGACGCACCACGCGAAGGCCGGCGCGAGGATCACGATGTCGTGGGGCAGGAGATGCGGCGATGCCGCCAGCGACAGGGCCGCCGCACCTGCGAGCGATGCTTCGAGCGCACCGGGCCGCCCGCGCGAGCGGGCGCCGAGCACGCCGCAGCCGGCTAGAGCCATGAGCGCGCCGGCAATGCCGATGATCACCGCAGCGCTCCCGTTGCCCGCCCAGGATGCAACCAAGCCGGGGATCCCGAGGGTGCTCGCCCCCGGCGTGTTGCCGGCCGCGAAGCCCAGGGCGGACACGAAGCCGGCGATGCCGCCGGGGCCGACCAGCACGAGCGACACCGCGGCCACCAGCGCGCATCCGGCTGCGGCCCCGCCGAGCGCCCTCCAATCGCGCCGGGCTAGCAGCCAGATGCCAAGTCCGATCGCCAGGTGTGGCTTGGTCGCGGCGAAGGCGAGCGCCAGCCAGAACCCGGCTGCACGCGGCCGGTCCTTGCGCCAGGCCGCATAGGCGCCGGCCAGCCCGAGTGCCGCGATGCCGTCGATCTGACCGAGGAGGAGGAGGGCGTACGTTCCGCCTGCGACAACGGCGACTGCGAGCGTTGCGGTGCGTGGACCCCGGCCGATGCGCGGCCGCCACGGACCGGCGCGGATGGCGATCCACACGCCGAACACCAGGAGGACGAGTTCGATCAGCGACCAGACGCGGAACGCCAGCCCCGGGTCGAGAACGGTGAGCGGGAGCGCAAGCAGCGCCGTGGTGGGCGGCGTGATGAATGGGAGGTTGATGACCGTGCCGGGAGGCAGGAGCGTGAGATGGCGTGCATGCTCCGCCCGCTGGTCGTACAGGTCGGCCCCGTCGCCGCCGCGCAGCAGCAGCGCCGCCACGTACGAGGCTGAGAAGTCGGTGCCGCGCTCGCGAACCGGGGTCACCTGTGCCCACGAGATCGCGTAATACGCGAGGAGGACGGCGCTGACGGCGATGGCGATGACGACCGCGCGACGGGTTCTCACGGCGTCTGGACGCTAGCATCGAGTTCGCGCAAGCGAACGCCGCGTTGCCGTATTGCTTCCTATACTCGGCCGACGATGGCGAGCACATTCACGAGGATCGACCACGTGGGGATTGCCGTCGCCGACCTCGACCTCGCGGTCGCCACCTACCAGCGCCTGACCGGGTCCGCGCCCGCTCACCGGCAGGTGGTCGCCTCAGACGGCATCGAGGCAGTCATGTTCGAGGTTGGCGAGTCGCGCATCGAGTTGCTCGGCAGCACCGGGCCCGGCTCGAAGATCGCCGGATTCCTGGATCGGCGGGGCAGTGGCCTCCACCACGTCGCATACGGTGTCGACGACGTTCAGGCCAGCCTCGATCACTTCGCGGCCCTCGGTCTGCAACTCCTCGACACGTGTCCACGAAAGGGAGCTGCCGGCCGGCTGGTGGCATTCCTCCATCCGTCGGCGGCGGACGGCGTGCTCACCGAGCTGTGCCAGCCCGATCAGGAGAGCCCCGGGACGCACTCGTGAGCGATCACCCCGGGGCCGAACCCATCACGCACACCGAGACGGAGTCCGGCATCCCCCTCGAGCCGTTCTATGTCGAGCAGCCGGGCGTATCTCCGCCACCGGGTGACTACCCGTACACTCGAGGCATCCGCGCCGACGGCTACCGCTCGCGGCTCTGGACCATGCGCCAGTACGCGGGATTCGGGAGCGCCGAGCAGACCAACGAGCGGTTCCACTATCTGCTCCGCGCCGGACAGAACGGCCTCTCGGTCGCGTTCGATCTGCCCACCCAGATGGGATACGACAGCGACGACCCGGTCGCGCATGGTGAGGTGGGCAAGGTCGGCGTTGCAATCGACTCGCTCGACGACATGGAACTGCTCATGCGTGGCATCCCCCAGGACCGGGTCACGACGTCGATGACCATCAACGCCCCAGCGGCGATCCTGCTGCTCCTGTATGAGCTTGCCGCCGAGCGTAAGGGGATCGCCGCATCCTCGCTCGGGGGAACGATCCAGAACGACATCCTCAAGGAGTACGCCGCGCGAGGGACCTACATCTTCCCGCCGCGACCGTCGATGCGCCTGGTCACCGACACCTTCGCGTATTGCGCGCAACGGCTCCCGCGCTGGAACACCATCAGCATCAGCGGATACCACATCCGAGAGGCGGGTGCGACGGCGCCGCAGGAGATCGCTTTCACGCTGAGCAACGGCGTCGCCTATGTCCAGGCCGCGATCGATGCCGGCCTCGACGTCGAGGACTTCGCTCCGCGGCTGAGCTTCTTCTTCAACGTCAGCAACGACTTCTTCGAGGAGGTCGCAAAATTCCGCGCAGCCCGCGCGATCTGGGCGGAGCTCATGCGTGACCGCTTCGGAGCATCTGGGGAGCGCAGCCTGCAACTGCGGTTTCATGCACAGACCAGCGGCGCGACGCTCACCGCACAGCAGCCGCTCAACAACGTGGTGCGCGTCTCGCTGCAGGCGCTTGCTGCGGTCTGCGGTGGAGCACAGTCGCTGCACACCAACAGCTACGACGAGGCGCTGGCTCTGCCGTCCGAGCAGGCGGCCGAGATCGCACTGCGCACCCAGCAGGTCATCGGGCACGAGACGGGCGCTGCCAAGGTCACCGATCCCCTCGGAGGATCGCATCTGGTTGAGGCCCTGACCCACGATCTCATCGATGCGTCGCGAGCCCTCATGGACCGAGTCGAGCACCAGGGAGGCGCGGTGGCGGCGATCGAGGCAGGGTTCTACCAGCAGGAGATCCAGGAGTCGGCATACCGCCACCAGCGACTGGTGGAATCCGGTGAGCGCGTCATCGTCGGCGTCAACCGTTTCACCGAGACATCGCAGCCGGCGGTGCCCATCCTGCACATCGACGCAGCCCTCGAGGCGGCGCAGATCGAGCGGCTGGCGGCCATGCGCGCCGGCCGGTCCGACTTCGCCGTGAGCCGGGCGCTCGATGGGCTCCGCGCCGGCGCGGAGGGGACGGACAACCTCCTGCCCCTGATGCGCACCGCACTCGAGGCGAAGGCAACGGTCGGGGAGGTCTGCGGCGTGCTTCGCGAGATCTTCGGCGTCTACCGTCCTTCGGTCGTTGTGTGAACCGAGGCCCGATGGAGTCCCCTGGTAGCCTGACAGCGTGACCAGGCAGGCGCGCAGAGGCGTTCCCCCCGTCGGAGCGAGTGATGCCGTCGCACCCGCCCACGTCCCAAATCCCGTGGACGCCGAGGGCGGGTCCGTGAGCGGATCCAGCGGGGGCACGGGAAAGAAGATCAACATGCTGCGCAAGCGCCGCTACGACGCGGTGCACCGCGGCGGCGCGGCGGAGCGGTCGCAGCATGCCAAAGGCAAGCTCACGGCGCGCGAGCGCATCGACCGTCTGCTCGATCCTGGTTCCTTCACCGAGCTCGACATGTTCGCGTTGCACCGGACAACCAACTTCGACATGGACGAGCGCCGGATTCGTGGCGACGGGGTGATCACCGGCTGGGGAACCATCGAAGCCCGCCAGGTCTTCGTCTTCAGTCACGACGCTTCGGTGTTCGGCGGCTCGCTCGGCGAGGTCTTCGCGGAGAAGGTGACCAAGATCATGGACCTCGCGCTGCGCACGGGCTGCCCCTGCATCGGCATCAACGACTCCGGCGGTGCTCGCATCCAGGAGGGCGTTGTCTCGCTCGCGGGATATGCCGAGATCTTCTATCGCAACGTCGAGGCGAGCGGCGTCGTCCCGCAGCTGTCGTTGATCGTTGGACCCTGCACGGGGGGCGCCGTGTACTCGCCGGCGATGACCGACTTTATCTTCATGGTACGCAAGGTCGGGTACATGTTCATCACCGGCCCCGACGTCATCAAGGTCACGACCGGTGAGGACGTGACGTTCGAGGAGCTCGGTGGCTCGGACGTGCACAACCAGCGCAGCGGCGTCGCCCATTTCATCGCCGACACCGAGGACGAGGCCTTCGCGCAGATGCGTGAGCTCCTCTCGTATCTGCCACCCAACAACCGCGAGAAGCCGCCATACCGCCCGACCCTCGACGATCCCAATCGCGAGGATGGGGAGCTCCAGACGATCATCCCCGACCACCCGAATCAGCCCTACGACATGCGCAGCGTGGTCACCCGCGTCGTCGACGACGGCCGGTTCCTCGAGGTGATGCCGTACCACGCTGAGAACATCATCTGTGGCTTTGCGAGGCTCGACGGGCACCCGATCGGCGTGGTCGGCAATCAACCGCGCGTGCTTGCCGGTGCGCTCGACATCTCCGCGTCCAACAAGGCGGCGCGCTTCGTGCGCTTCTGTGATTCGTTCAACGTGCCGCTGGTCACCTTCGTCGACGTTCCGGGCTTCCTTCCGGGGACCGACCAGGAGTACGGCGGCATCATCCGGCACGGCGCCAAGCTGCTGTACGCGTATTGCGAGGCGACGGTTCCCAAGCTCACCGTGATCACTCGCAAGGCCTACGGTGGCGCGTACGACGTCATGTGCTCCAAGCACATCCGCGCCGACTACAACGTGGCGTGGCCCACCGCGGAGATCGCGGTGATGGGACCGCAGGGTGCAGTGAGCGTCATCTTCAAGCGCGAGATCTCGAAGGCTGCGAATCCGAAGCAGCGGTCAGAACAGCTGATCGAGGAATACCGCGAGCAGTTCGCGAATCCCTATTACGCGGCCGAGCGAGGCTACGTCGACGACGTGATCGAGCCGCGGCAGACACGCGGAGCGCTCATTGCCGCACTGCGCATGGCGTACGACAAGAAGGTACAAACGCCGCAACGCAAGCACGGCAACATCCCGCTCTGACGGTCAGCGCGGATTGATTCGCCGCCCGCCGGTTCGGGGAGCGGAGTCTTTCAGCCCGTCGGACAGCGGGACATAGGCCTTGGCGTAGGCCAGGTCGGTTCGCCCCTGCGCGTGATGGATCGCCGGCACTGCAGCGCGCACCAGGAGCACCTGCAACGCCGCCGCCACCGGGACGGCCAGCAACGCGCCGATCAAGCCCTGGACGGCGCCACCGACCAGAAGCGCGAGCACGACGCCGAGCGCCGGCAGGGAAACCACGCGGTTCATCACCATCGGGACCACGGTGTTCGCGTCGACGAGCTGGATGACCAGGAGCACTGCGAGCACCAGGATCGGGTACGCCGGGCTGATCGTGAAGCCGAGGAGCACCGCTGGGATCACACCGACGATCCCGCCCACCATCGGAATCGCCGCGGTCAGCCCGGCGAAGATGCCGAGGATGACCGGGTCCGGGAGGCCCATGAGCCAGCACGCGACCCCGACGACGAGCCCGACTGCCAGGCTGTTGATCGCCACCGCGCGAAGGAAACCGCCCATGCGGAATCCCATCTCTCGAAAGATGTCGACGATCAGCTCGTGATGCGCTTCGGGAAAGAGATCGACGGTGAATGCCTTGAGCCGGTCGCTGCTCACCAGCCAGAGAAAGCCGACCACGAGCACCAGCACGAAGTCGACGATGATGCTGAAGATCGTCCCGCCGATTGCGAAGAGCACGTTCTGCGCGGCGCCGATGACCGAGCTCACCTGCTTGGCGACGTCGACATTGAAGTGGAACTGCTGCTCGACACCGGTGAACCAGCGCAGAAAATCCTCCTGGTAGGCGGGGAAATTCCTGGCGAGCGACGACGCCTCACTGACGATCGGCTGCACGAGCAGCAGCACCATGACCGCGATGAACGCAAGGACCGCGATATAGACGATCAGGATGCCGGCCGCGCGAGGAATTCGCCGGCGTTGCAACTCAGCAACCAGGGGCCGGATTCCCTCGGCGAAGACGATCGCGACCAGCACGACCAGGACGATGCCGATGATGGTGGCGAGGAACGCGACCAGGGCAACGATGCCGAGGACGATCAGCGCCGCGGTCACGAGCGTGCGCACCGAAACGACGTTGACGCCGTCCCGACGCGAGGTCGTCTGCGGTTCGGTGGCGACGCGGTCGGCAGCCGCCCCGGGGCGAGGTTCAGCCGGCTCGGGCGCCGGCTCTTGGTCTGGTGGAGTCCCGACGACGCGTCTTGCCAACCGGGTCAGCCTAGCAGCCTCCGGCTGCGGTGGAGAGACTTGCTTTGCGTACTCTGTCGACGTGAGCGATCTCGAGACTCGTCCGCTCGGCGGAGGAGTGCTCCAGGCAACGGTCGTCGGGCTCGGCTGCAACAACTTCGGCCGCCGCGCTGACGCAGATGCCACCATGCGCATCGTGCACGCGGCGCTGGAAGAGGGCATCACGTTCTTCGACACCGCCGACATCTACGGCGGCGGACAGAGCGAGGAGATGCTCGGCGCAGCCCTGAAAGGGCGTCGCGAGGAGGCCGTTGTGGCCACCAAATTCGGCCATTCGTCCGGTGGTCCGGGGCACAGTGGCGGCTCGCGAGGATACGTCCGCACCGCCGTCGAGGCCAGTCTTCGGCGGCTCGGCACCGACTGGATCGACCTTTACCAGCTGCACACCCCGGACCCGGAGACGCCGATCGAGGAGACGCTCGAGGCGTTGACCGAGCTGGTGGCCGAGGGCACGATCCGCTGCGCCGGCTCGTCGAACTTCATCGGCTGGCAGATCGTGGATGCTGACTGGATGGCCCGGACCAGGGGTCTGACCCGGTTCGTGACCGCGCAGAACGCCTACAGCCTGCTCGAACGCTGGGTCGAGGGTGCTGTGATCCCCGCGTGCGCCCACGTCGACGTCGGGATGATCCCGTACAGCCCGCTCGCCAACGGTCTGCTCACCGGGAAGCACCGTCGCGGCCAGCCGCCCGCTCCGGGAACGCGCCTCGCCGCCGTGCCCGGAGCCAACCCCGCTCGATGGCTGACCGACCTCAATTTCGACGTCGTCGAAGCCCTGGAAGGGTTCGCTCGCGAGCGTGGCGTCACCGTGCTCGATGTCGCGATCGGGGGTCTCGCGGCGCAGCCGCAGGTCGTCTCGGTGATCGCCGGGGCAATGTCGCCTGAGCAGGTGCGTGCCAATGCTCAGGCAGGACGCTGGCGCCCGAGCGCCGACGACCTCGCCGAGCTCGATCGGATCGCGCCACGCCGATGAGCCGCCATGCTTGCCGTGTGAGTTGCGGCCGATGAAGCTGCTCGAGTACCAGGCCAAGCAGCGGTTCGGCGCCGCCGGTATCCCGGTCCCGCCCGGCCGGCTGGCGCGGACCCCCGACGAGGCGGCCGCCGCTGCTCGTGAGCTCGGACGGATCGCCGTCAAAGCCCAGGTGCCGATCGGTGGGCGCGGCAAGGCAGGCGGCATCGCCGTCGTCGACACGCCAGAGGAAGCGCGACGCGAAGCCGCTCGAATCCTCGCCATGGACATCCGCGGCTACCCGGTGCGGAGCGTCTGGTGCGAGACCGGTCTGACCATCGAGGCCGAGCTCTATCTCGGTATCACCCTCGATCGCGATCGCCGCCGTCTCGTGATCATCTTCTCAGCGGCGGGCGGCATGGAGATCGAGCAGGTCGCTGTCGAAGCGCCGGAGCGGATCGCCAAACTGTGGCCCGATCCATTCGCCGGCCCGCAGCCGTACGAGATCCGGCAACTGGCGTTCGCCGGACTCGCCCACGCGCCCGAGCTTCGCGACCGGGTGCCGAAGCTGGTCAGCGCCCTCGTCGGAGTGACCACGCAGCTCTACCAGGTCGCCACGTCACTCGATGCGCTGACCTGTGAGATTAACCCCCTGGTGCTCACCCCTGAAGGGATGCTCGTCGCCGCGGATGGCAAGCTCGAGATCGATGAGAACGCCCACTACCGGCACAAGGACGTTGGCGAAGAGCTCGCTCGCGACGAGAGCGGTGACGACGGTCGAACCGGCGACGATCCATTCGAGGTCGAGGCACGCAAGCGTGGTCTGACGTACGTACACCTCGACGGTGACATCGGCTGCATCGGCAACGGCGCGGGCCTGACCATGAACACGCTCGATCTCGTCAAGCAGCACGGGGGTGAGCCCGCCAATTTCCTCGACATCGGCGGAGGGGCCAGCGCCGAGCGCGTGCGCGACGCCCTCGAGATGGTGCTGCTCGACACAAAAGTGCGCGGTGTCTTCATCAACATCTTCGGGGGCATCACCCGTGGCGACGAGGTCGCCCGCGGGATCATCACCGCCCGCGACCAGCTGCACATCACCAAGCCCATGGTTGTGCGGATGACCGGCACGATGGAGAAGGAGGGCCGGCGTCTGCTCGAGGAGGCGGGCATCGTCCCGGGGAAGAGCGCTCCCGAGGCCGCCGCGACGATCGTCGCCCTCACGAGGGATCAGACGTGAGCCTGCTGGTCGATCGGAGCAGCCGTGTGCTCATCCAGGGCGTCACCGGCCGCGAGGGGAGTTTCCATACCGCGCAGATGCGCGCCTTCGGCACCAACGTCGTCGCCGGGGTGTCGCCCGGCAAGGGTGGTACCGACCAGGACGGCGTCCCGATATTCGACACAGTCGCTGACGCTGTGGCCGCGACCGGCGCCGACGTCTCCGGGATCTTCGTCCCGCCCGCGTTCGCCGCCGACGCGATCATGGAGTCGGCCGCCGCCGGGGTCAGGCTCACGGTCTGCATCACCGAGGGAATCCCGGTGCTGGACATGGTTCGCGCCCGCGAGTTCGTGCTCCGCACGGGCAACCACCTCCTCGGCGCCAACTGCCCGGGAATCGTGACCCCGGAGCAGTGCAAGGTGGGGATCATCCCGAACCACATCAACGCGCCGGGGCCGGTGGGCATCGTCGGGAGGAGCGGCACCCTGACCTATGAGGTCATCCAGGGGCTCAGTCAAAGCGGGATGGGACAGACGACGTCTGTCGGGATCGGCGGAGACCCGGTGATGGGCTTGAGCTTCTCCGACGTGCTGTACCTCTTCGCGGACGACCCGGAGACCCGCGCGGTGGTGCTCATCGGCGAGATCGGCGGGTCCGACGAGGAGACCGCTGCTGCCTGGATTCACGAGACTGGTTTCGACAAGCCGGTGGTGGCGTTCATCTCGGGGCGCACCGCGCCTCCGGGCAAGCGCATGGGCCATGCCGGCGCGATCATCAGTGGTACGACCGGCAGTGCGCAGAGCAAGCTCGACGCACTCACCGCGGCCGGCGCGGACATCGCCGACACCATCGAGGATGTCGTGCGCCTGACCGCGGCGAGGCTCGGAGCGACCTCTCGCTGAACGCGCGCGCCGCTAACCGCGCACGCGAAACACGATGACCGCTGCGAGGTATGCCACGCCGCCGATCGCTCCCAGCCAGTCGTACGGCTCGCCGCTGTGGCCGCGCGCGACCTCGACGATGAAGGCGACGATCACGGCAATGATCAGCGCCAGGCCGGCCATCGCGGTCGCCTGCAGGTCGAGCATTGCGAACCGCTCGTCGCGGCCGTCACCGCGCAGACCACGGACGGTCTCGCTTCGCCCACCAAGAAGCACTGCGGCGCCGAACAACACCATGATCCCGAGGCTCCACAGCCCGAGCACCAGCTGGTGGCCGGCGATGTTCGCGCCGAGGAGCACGACGCCGATCGCGACGCTGAAGGCCGGGATGGTCCACTTCGAGTGCATCACGTCACGCTTTCCTTCCGTTGTCGTCGACATGGAATACCTCCTCCACGCTGGTGCCGAAGAACCGGGCCAGCCCCATGGCGAGCGGCAAGGAGGGTGTGTAGCGCTCGGTCTCGATGGCGTTGATGGTTTGCCGTGAGACCCCGAGCGCGTCACCGAGATCTCCCTGCGACAGGCCCTGTGCTGACCTTCGTTCCCGGACGTCGTTGCGCATGATGTAAAGCTTACTTGACACCTCCTGGAGATGTCAAGCGTGCTTTACATACGATGCTGCCTCGACCCCATCCCGCCGCGCTACCGTGAGGCTCGAGTGAACTTCGATCTCAGCGACGAGCAGCGTCACATTCGCGACGTGGTTCGAGACTTCGCGCAGGCGGAGATCGCGCCAGCAGCAGCCCACTACGACGAGACGGGGGAGTTTCCCTACCCGTTGGTCGCCGGCATGGCCAGGCTCGGTCTCTTCGCGCTCCCATTTCCTGAGGAGATCGGTGGCGCGGGTGGAGACTTCATCTCGTACTGCCTCGCCATGGAGGAGATTGCTCGAGCCGATGCCAGCTGCGCGATCACGCTCGAGGCGGCGGTCTCATTGGGAATCTCCCCGATCGTCCGATTCGGCTCGCGGGAGCAGCAGCAGCGCTGGCTGGCTCCGTTGATGGCCGGCCAGCAGCTGTGGGCATTCGGGCTCACCGAGCCCGACGCGGGGTCGGACGCCGCCGCCACCCAGACCAGGGCTGTGCGTGACGGGGATCACTGGGTCATCAACGGCCGGAAAGCCTTCATCACCAACGCCGGGACCGACATCAGCGCCGGGGTGACCATCACGGCGATCACAGGTTCCCAGAACGGCCACAAGGAGATCAGCACCATCGCTGTGGTGCAGGGGACCCCCGGATACTCGCAGGCTCCCAAGTACCGCAAGCTCGGATGGCACGCGTCCGACACACGCGAGCTGATCTTCGAGGACTGCCGGGTACCGGTGGGCAACCTCATCGGCGCTGTCGGTGAGGGATTGACCCAGTTCCTCCAGATCCTCGAAGGCGGACGTGTTGCGATCGCGGCGCTCTCGGTCGGCGTGGCCCAGGCGTGCCTCGACGCATCGCTCGCCCATTCGGCCGCGCGTCGCCAGTTCGGCGTGCCGATCGCGACCTTCCAGGCGACGCAGTTCAAGCTCGCCGACATGGGCACGCAGATCGAGCTGGCGCGGCTGATGACGTGGCGGGCGGCTGCGGCGATCGATGCGGGGAAGAGCGCGGCACCCTGGGCATCGATGGCAAAGCTGCACGCGTCGGAGGTCGCCACGGCGTGCGCGAACCAGGCGGTGCAGATCCACGGCGGCATGGGGTTCATGGAGGAGTCGCCGGTGGCGCGCCTCTATCGTGACGTCAAGATCAACGAGATCGGTGAGGGGACCAGTGAGGTGCAGCGCATCCTGATCGCCCGGCACCTGCTCCGCCCGTACGAAGTGCTGGAGGCCGACCGTGGCAACTGAGGCAGTCATCGTCGCCGCGGCGCGCACACCCTTCGGCAAGCTCGGCGGAGCGCTCGCGTCGGTGCCCGCCGTCGATCTCGGAGCGCGGGTCATTCGCGAGGTTCTCGAGCGCACGAGCACCGATCCCGCGGAGGTCGATCAGCTGATCATGGGGATGGTGCTCCCGGCCGGCCAGGGGCAGGTGCCGTCGCGTCAGGCGGGGTTGCGCGCCGGGCTCCCGGCGAGCGTCTCATCGTTCACGGTGAACAAGGTCTGCGCAAGCGCGCTGAAAGCGGTGAATCTCGGTGCCGTGCTCATACGCTCCGGCGAGGCGGACGTCGTCGTTGCCGGCGGGATGGAGTCGATGTCGAGGTCGCCGTATCTCCTCGAGGACCATCGATTCGGCAGCCGCTTCGGGGATCGCGTCGCCGTCGACAGCTTGATGCGCGACGGCCTCTGCTGCCCCGTTGACGGCGTGCTCATGGGCGTACACGGCAGCGATGTCGCATCGGAGCTCGGCGTGAGCCGCGAGGACCAGGACGCCTGGGCGCTCCGGTCCCAGGTGCGCTACCAGGCTGCGCTTGCGGCCGGCTGGTTCGCTGACGAGATCGTGCCGGTGAGCGTCAACGGCGCCACTGTCGGACGCGACGAGCAACCGCGCGCGGACACGACCATTGAGAAGCTTGCCGCCCTCCGAGGGGCGTTCGGGGACGGGACCACGATCACCGCAGGCAATGCGCCGGGGATGAACGACGGTGCGACCGCCATCCTGCTCATGAGCGCCGAACGGGCGCGCGCCGAAGGGCTCGTCCCGCTCGGAACCTGGCTCACGTACGGCGAGTCGGCGGCTGAACATCCCTACCTGGCGACGGTGCCGGCCCTGGCCGTCGAGGCAGCGCTCGCCAAGACTCGCGGTGAGGTGGACGCCGGCGCGCTCGAGCTGGTGGAGATCAACGAGGCGTTCGCGGCGGTCGCCATCACCAGCACCCGGATGCTCGAGATCGATCCCGACCGCGTCAACGTCAAGGGCGGCGCGATCGCCGTCGGCCACCCGATCGGCGCCAGTGGCGCCCGAATCCTGATGACGCTGCTCTACGAGCTCCGGCGACGGGGTGGCGGCCATGGAGCTGCGGCGATCTGCAGCGGGATCGCGCAGGGCGAAGCCACGCTCGTCCGTGTCGACTGACATCGATCAGGCGGGACTCGCCGCCCGCATCACGGGCTTTGTCGACGCGGTCGTCACGCCGATCGCCCCGACGATGGCGCGCGGTGCGGGCCCGTCCCCCAAGCGGATTGTCGAAGCGGCGGGTGAGGCTGGTCTCGCGGGCATCCTCACCCCTCCGGCATTCGGGGGTGCGGGTGCGAGCCACGGTGACTTCATCGAGTTCATCGAAGCGGTGGCGCGCGCCGACGCCAGCTGTGCGGTGATCCTCGATGTGCATCTCTCGGTGGGCACCGAGCCGCTGCTCGTTTTTGGCAATAATGACCAGAAGTCGAGGTACCTGCGCAGGCTCGCGGCGGGCGAATGGCTCGCGGCATTCGCGTTGACCGAACCTGCCGGAGGCAGCGACGCGGTGGCCTTGCGGACTCGCGCAGTGCGTGACGGCGACAGCTACGTGCTCGACGGCGCCAAGGCCTTCATCACCGGCGCCGGTGATGCCGATCTCTACATCGTCATGGCGCGTACCGGCGACGGTCCGCACGGCGTGAGCGCGTTTCTCGTCGAGGCTGCCTGGCCGGGCGTCACCACCGGCATGCCGCTCTCCAAGATGGGACTGCACGGCTCATGGACGGGGGAGCTCGTGCTCGACGGCGTGCGCGTTCCTGCAGCGAATCGCCTCGGCGACGAGGGTATGGGGTTCACGGTTGCGATGTCCGCCCTGGACAGCGGTCGAGTCGGCATCTCCGCGCAGGCGGTGGGGATTGCGCAGGGGGCGCTCGACGCCGCCGTCGAGGCGTCGCGCCGGCGCGGTGAGGGCGAATCGGCGACGGACATGCCGGCGCTGGCGGACATGGAGGTCCGCACCAGCGCAGCCCGCCAGCTGACTCGCTATGCGGCCGCGCTCGTGGACGCCGGCGAGCGCGTGACCCTCGACGCCGCGATCGCAAAGTTGTACTCGACGGACACGTGCGTGGCCGTGGCCCAGTCGGCCGTCGATCTCTGCGCCCCGGAGTCGGGGGCGGACGATCATCCCGCCGCGGTGCGCTTCCGCGACGCCAAGGCGTGCCAGATCTACGAGGGCACAAACCAGATCCAGCGCGTGGTCATCGCCCGGCATCTCCTGCGCGACTGACCTGGCGCCGGCCCGGAGGACTCACCTGTGGTGGCTTGGTAGCATCAGGCGCATGGACATCCGTCTCAACGAAGAGCAGACCATGATCCGCGACACCGTTCGCGATATCGCTCGCGACCTCATCGCGCCGCGCGCCGCCGAGATCGACCGAAGCGGTGAATTCCCGTGGGACGTGGTCGATCTCTTCCGCAAACACGATCTCTTCGCCCTGCCCTTCCCACCCGAGTACGGCGGCCTGTCGGGCAGTGCGCTGACGCTCAACGTTGCCATCGAGGAGGTCGCCAAGGTGTGCGCGACGAGCGCGCTGATCCTCGCGGTCCAGGCGCTCGCCGGGTACCCTCTGATGATCGCCGGCACCGACGAGCAGAAGGCACGCCTCCTTCCAGACCTGGCGAGCGGGGCGAAGCTCGGGGCCTACGCGCTCACCGAGCCCGGCGCGGGCAGCGACCCGGCAGGGATGCAGACGAGCGCGGAGCGGCATGGCGACGAGTACGTCATCACCGGCAGCAAGATCTGGATCACGGCGGGTGGCGTCGCCGACACCATCACCGTCTTCGCCAAGACCGACCCGAACGAGCGTGCGAAAGGGGTGAGCGCGTTCGTCCTCGAGGATGCCCAGCATCTCAAGGGATTCACGGCGAACACGATCCACGGCAAGCTCGGCATTCGCGGCAGCAACACCGCGGAACTGCAGTTCGATGAGGTGGTCGTCCCGGCTGCGAACCGCCTCGGTGAAGAGGGCGAGGGCTTTCGAATCGCGATGAAGGTGCTCGACCGTTCCCGGCCGGGCGTTGCAGCGCAGGCACTGGGCATCGCCCAGGGAGCGCTCGACTACGCGGTCGGCTACGCCAAGGAGCGCCAGCAATTCGGCAAGGCGATCGCCGAGTTCCAGGGCATTCAGTTCATGGTGGCCGACATGGAGGCGCAGACTGCCGCCGCTCGTGCGATGGTCTACTGGGCATCGCAGTTGATCGACGACAAGAGCCCCGACGTCGGCCACTTCGCCGCGATCGCGAAATTGCTGGCGGCTGACACGGCGATGAAGGTCACCACCGACGCAGTGCAGATCCTGGGTGGCTACGGATACGTCAACGAGTACCCGGTCGAGCGGATGATGCGTGACGCCAAGATCACCCAGATCTACGAGGGGACCAGCCAGATCCAGCGTGTCGTGATCGCGCGGGACCTCCTGCGCGACTCGTAGACCATCCCAGTTTTACCTTACCTGTCAGCAATGCCACGGTCCGTCGACGCTGAGCGTGGGACCCGGCACAGGAGAGTCGGCCCCCCGGTTGCAAGAAAGTAATCTCCGGGTTCCGGGTACGTATGAGAGACAGAAAGGTACAGGACAAAATCGTGTCGAGCGCCAACGAGCTTGAAGGCGGCAGAAAACGTCTGCGGCGCCAACGCACAGCTATCGACTGACGTTCGGTCGATCGAGGTGTGGTCGTTGAAGACTCCGACGAGCTGTATCTGCTCGGAACTGCAGTCATCGAGCGCGGGTGTTGATCCCGGTGTGAGCGTAGCGGGGTGGGGCGCGCTCTGGCGACCGATTCCGCCGGTCACAATCCACGAGACGCCGCCGAACACGACCACGAACTCAACGAGCCAGAGTACGAGCGTGCGCCGGCGTATCAACAACTCCAGGATCCCTGCACGCTGAGCGGCAGGGCGGAGATGTTGCCCACCCAGGGCTCGAGGTTCGCGTACACGGTTCCCGACGGTCGCTTGGAACTGATGACGTCGAGTTCTCCGGCCACCGAGCGCCAGTCGGCGTTCATGTCGTCACGAACATCGACCTGCGCAGCCCCAGAGCTCAGCTGGTAGCTCCCCGGCCCCGAGTATGTCGAGATGCCGAGCTCCAGCGCGTACGTATGCACACCATCCGACAGGTAGAAGGTGGCGTCCATTCCCACCTGCGTCACGTCACAGGAACGGGTCCTCAGGTCTAAAGACACGCAGGCATTGGAGGCGCCGACCAGTTGCAGATGGTCGGGCAAGCACATCAACGGGTTTGGTGTTGGTCCTGGCGTGAGCGCCGGCGAGGAGCTGGCTGGGGAGGCGCCGTGCGTTGCTGCGGGAGCCTCGCGGCCAGCTTCCGTCACGACCCAGGACACCCCGCCGACCATCACGACGATGAAAGCCAGCAACACCAGGAGTCTTGGCGAGGATGGCCGTCCAGATGTGCCCACTCGTTCCCTTGACGTGTCTTGCTGCGCTACATAATGAGAATGATCTTGCCTCGTGCCTGCCGCTGACCCAGGAGGTTGAGCGCCGCGGGTGCCTGCTCGAGCGGGTACGTTGCCCCCACGATCGGGGCGACGGTGCCTGCATCGATCATGGCGTTGAGCGCGAGCTGCGTCTCGAAGAACACTGCGGGCTCGACGGCGAGGAATGCGCCCCACGCGGCGCCGACGATGTCGATGTTGCGCAGCAAAACGCGGTTGACCTGGACGCTCGGAATGCGACCGTCCGTGAACCCGACGACGATGAGGCGGCCCTGGGGCGCGAGGCATCGAACGCTCTGGTCGAATCGCTCCCCGCCCACCGGGTCCAAAATGGCGTCGACACCAAGACCGTCGTTCTGGGCTCGCAGCGCCGCGACCCAGTCCCCCTCGGCGTCGAGCACCCGGTGCGCCCCTGCGCGCTCGGCGATGTGCATCTTGTCGGGACCAGCGGCGATGGCGATGACTTCGGCGCCGAGCCCCCGAGCAACCTGGATCGCCGCCGTGCCCACCCCGCCCGCCGCTCCGTGGATGGCGACGCGATCGCCGGGCAGGATGCGCCCCCGCCGCGCCAGCGCGAAATGCGCCGTGTGATAGTTCATGACAAACCCGGACGCCGCTTCCATCGTCAGCCCGTTGGGGATGGCGAGGGTCAGCGCCGGCTCGGCGACGACGACGTCAGCGAAACCGCCGAGCATCGTGAAGGCCATCACCCGATCACCTTCCTTGAACCCGGATCCCGGAGGCGCGGAACGGACGTGGCCCGCCACTTCCACCCCCGGCACGAACGGCAGGGGTGGCTTCATCTGATATTCGCCTCGAGTGAGCAGGAGATCAGGAAAGCTCACCCCCGCGGCTGCAACGTCGATGACCACGCGGCCCGCGTCCTCGGGCTCGTCGACCTCGACCAGACGCAGTCCGGCTGGGCCGTCGAGGCCCTGAACCTGCTGTGCGCGCACCCTCATTCCTCCGTCCCGGTGATGGCCGCTGATGATGCCACTGTCGGGTCCACAGCGTTGGTCGTGGGGTACCCTGGTTCTCCTCGGCGGGTAACCGCATGCTGATCTTCAGCGTTCCCCAGACAGGAAGCCCACCGTGGCGCGCCGGCCCCACACCGACTGTGCGGCGGTCAGTACACCCGTTCGGAAATCGAGAGCAACACCTCAACTATGGCAACAATCACCAGATCGTCCATCCGCCGCCGGCGCCGGTCGCGGTACAACGTCCTCCCGGGCTGGATCACGCGCAAACGTGCCGTGGTCTCGGTCATCGTCATGTTCTCCCTGCTGCTCGTCGCCGGTGGCGTCTATGGCGTTCGTCTCTCGCTCGCGCTGGCCAAGACGTTTCACACCAACCCCATCAGCGCGGCGATCGGCGCGCTCCAGGGCGGGGGTGGCTCGGCCATCGATCGGGAACGTCAGCACTACCAACGAATCAACATCGTGCTCTACGGGTACGGCGGCGATCAGCACTCCGGGGCCTTCCTCACCGATTCGATCATGGTGATCTCGATCATGCCGATGGCCGGTCATCCACCGCAGATCGCGGAGATCTCGCTTCCGCGCGACTGGTTCGTGACCATTCCACTGCGCAACGGCATGTCGACCGCGCAGCGCATCAACTTCGCCTATGCCGCGGGCATGCTCGGTGAGGGACCGCAGCCCGCGAGCGCCGTTGACGCGGGCGCTGCCGTCGCTGACCCGCTGATCGCGCATCTGCTCGGCATCGGCATCAACTACTTCGTGGGTGTCGACTTCAACGCGTTCAAGCAGGCCGTTGATGCGGTCGGCGGCATCAACATCGATGTCCCGGCAGGATTCACGGACTACCAGTACCCCGCCGGCGAATGCGCCCTCGGCAACTGCGGCTACGAGACGGTTCGCTTCAAGGCAGGATTGCAGCACATGAACGGGGCGACGGCGCTCATCTATGCGCGGTCGCGGCACGGCAACAATGGGCAAGGATCGGACTTCGCTCGGAGTCGCCGCCAGCAGCAGATCATCGTCGCGCTGAAGGCGCAGATCGAGAGCGTTGGCGGCTTCGGCAAGTTGCCGGATGTCATCAACGCCCTGGGCAACAACGTGCTCACCGACCTGACGATCGGCGACGCCGAATCCCTCTACGGACTGGTGAACGGTGTCAATCCGGCGACCGTTGAGCACATCAGCATCGACGACACCAACTTCCTCTACGACTGTGGCTACCCCACCCACTGCGGGAGCTACTACCTGTACGCGAACGACCAGAGCTTCCAGTCGCTGACGCATTTCGTGCAGAACATCTTCCCCGCGCCCGCCGCGCTGGCAGAGGGCGCACCCGTGACGTTCGTCAATGCGAGTGGCCGCAACAACAATGCGACCACCAGGTGGGCCTCGCTCATGAAAATGGCCGGCTTCTCGACCACGGCAGGCGGCAAAGCCCCCACCCAGACGGTGACCCAGGTGATCGACAACAGCGGCGGCAAGGATGCGGCCGCGGCGGAATGGCTGGCGACGTTCTTCGGTGTGAGCGTCACCACGGAGCCCGCGCCGACCGCGGCGCTCACAACCCCGCCGGCGACACCCGCGGCAGCCGCCCCGGGCGGTGTGACCGTCATACTCGGCAGCGCTGAGGAGCAGGCGTTCCTCGGTGACCCCGGATTTGGTCACTAGCTCCGAACAAAGGTAGGCGAATTGTGGGACAGAGGATTGCCGTCCTCACGGGCGGCGGTGATGCGCCGGGTCTCAACGCCGCGATTCGTGCGATCGGCAGGCGAGGACTCGCCGCCGGTGACACATTGGTCGGCGTACGCAACGGATGGGCGGGCATGATCGGTGAGGGCGACGTCTTCACCCTCGAGCGCCACCGGCTCTCGGGCATCCTGCAACTCGGTGGCACCATGCTCGGCAGCTCACGGGTGAATCCGATGAAGCTCGACGGTGGGATCGACCAGGTGTTGCGCAACCTCGACAGGCTCCATCTCGACGCGCTTGTCGCCATCGGTGGCGACGACACGCTGAGTGTCGCAGCCCGCCTGGCCGAACACCAGGCGCGTGTGGTCGGTGTCCCCAAGACGATGGACAACGACCTCAGTGTCACCGACTACTGCATCGGCTTCGACAGCGCGGTCAGCGTGGTCACCGAGGCGCTCGACCGCCTGCACACCACCGCAACCTCACATCACCGCGTGATGGTGTGCGAGGTGATGGGTCGCGACACCGGCTGGGTGGCCGTGATGGGCGGCCTGGCGGGCGGCGCCGACATGATCATCATCCCCGAATTCAGCGTCACCGTCGACGAGGTTGTCGCGCATCTCGAGGTCCGCCGGACCGCGGGAAGCGACTTCAGCATCATCGTCGTGTCCGAGGGCGTGGAGATGGACGGCCCGCAGTCGAAGGACGAGGCGGAGGGCGCGCGCGACGCTTTCGGCCACGTCCAGCTGTCGCGTCGCGGCGTCGGTGAGAATCTTGCGCGGATCATCGAGGAACGCACCGGGCTCGAGACGCGGGCGACCGTGCTGGGGCACGTCCAGCGCGGCGGTTCCCCAACCGCATACGACCGCATCTGGGCGACCCGCGTCGGTGCGAAGGCATACGACCTTGTGGGCGAAGGACGGTTCGGGGAGATGCCGGTGGTGACCAACGGCACCGTCAACGTCTCCAGCATCGCCGCGGTCGTCGCCGAGCAGCGACGCGTGCCTCGCGAGCTCTACGAGCTCGCCCAGGTCTTCTACTGAGCGGCTTCTCGAACGCCGTCTCTCGGCGCGGGCCATGACCACACAGATCGCAGTCGTCACCGGCGCCAGCAGAGGTATCGGTCGTGCGCTGGTTGAGAGATTGAGGCAGCGCGGACAGGCGGTCGTGGCGATCGCACGATCGAGCGGCGATCTCGCCGACGTCGCGGCCCAGACCGGGGCATTGCCCTACGTTCTCGACGTCTAGCTGTAGTGCCCAGACACGTTGTTGAGGCGTGAGACGGGCGGGAGCTGACCGAGGCTGGTGTGGGCTCGGTGATGGTTGTAGATATGCAGCCACGCCGTCAAGGCCTGGGTTCGCTGCAGGTTGGAGGTGTACGGGCGAACGTAGGCCCATTCCTCGAGCAGGGTGCGGTTGAATCGTTCCACCTTGCCATTCGTCTGAGGCCGGCGGGGCTGAATGAAGCGCTGCACGGCACCGCTCTCGGCCACCGCAGTCCGGAAGGCTGCGGAGTTCCGGTAAGCGAAGGCGTTGTCAGTGAGTACGCGTTGGACCGCGATGCCGTGGGCGGCAAAGAACGCGGTGGCGCGGGACCAAAATGCGGCCGCAGTCACGCCGCGTTCATCGCTGCAGATCTCGGAGTAGGCGAGCCGCGAGTGATCGTCCACCGCAGAATGGATGTAGTCGTAGCCGACCCCCGGGGGCTTGGGGCCGAGCCGTCCGTGAATGCGCCAACCCCCGCCCGGCGGGATCCGACCCAGCTTCTTCACGTCGACGTGGACCAGGTCGCCGGGATGCTCGTGCTCGTAGCGGCGGATCAGGCGGCCGGTCGGGCGATCCATCCAGCTCAGCCGGTTCAGCTGCCGGCGCACCAACACGCGATGCACCGTCGAGGCGGGCATGTGCAGCCGGACGGCGATGCGAATTGGACCCAGCTTCGTGCGTCGCCGCAGCGCCTCGATCTGTCGCTCCACTCGTGCTGACGTCCGGCGCGGGCTGCGCAGCGGTCGCGAACTCCGGTCTTGAAGGCCAGCCTCGCCTTCGTGGACGTAACGATGCCACCACTTGTACGCCGTCGCTCGCGAGACGCCCATCTCGCCCGCCACATGCGCTGCGGGGCGTCCTTGAGCGATCCGTCGTACGAGTATCAGCCTGCCAGCCGGGGTGAGTACCGCCTTAGGATGGGACACCGGAGAGCCTCCGTCTGGGTGGATTTCAGCAACCCAAACTCAGCCCGGGGGCTCTCTATTTGTCAACAACCTCTATGGGCACTACATCTAGCGCGCCATCACGGGCACGCTGCTGAGCGGCGACCAGCTGGGTGGGGAGGACGCGTCGAAATCGAGGTTGGTCGTGACCTGGAGCGGCGCGGACGGCGCGGCGCTCGAGGCGCCTTTGATCCACCACAGCTCGAAGTGGCCGGTGGCATCGGCGGTGTTGTAGTAGACGAGCCCGCTCCCGTCCGGCGCCCACACCGGCGCCGAACACAGGCAATTGTTCACCAGGGTCTGCGGCGTTCCGAGCTTTCCAGCGGTCAGGGTCGCGACTTCGAGGCGCGTGCTCTGCAATCCGGTGCCGCCGATGCAGATCATCGCAACCTTCGTGCCGTCAGGTGACGGCGCCGGCTGACCGCAGTCCTGAGCGGGCGTGGTGAGGATGATCGGTTTGCTCAGGGGCTTGCCTTGTAATGCGACCTGCGAGTACGCGTTACCACTGCCGATCGCGTACTTCGAGTAGATGATCGTGCCGCTGGCCATCGGTGTCGGATCGACGTCGCCGCCCGTGAACGGGTTGGAGTTGGTCAGCTGCGCGGCCGCAAGCTTGGCGCTGAGCGTTCCCGACCACACCGAAAAGTCGACCGCGAGGGTGCTCGAATTCTTTGGCTGGTCATAGCTGAAATAGAGGGTGTTACCGTCGGCGCCCATATGCGGATAGAACATCCAGTGGTTGAGATATACGGTGTCGAGATGCACGTTGGCGTTGTTGCTGAGCCGGCGGATGATCGAGCCCTGGCTGTTGAGCAGGTAGAGGTTCGAGTACTCGGCGGCGCGAAGCACCGCGACGATGTCCTGCGAATTGGGGACGTACGCCGGCTGCATCCACGATCCCGAAGCCGTCGACAGGTGCAGATCGGTGAAGAACCCGTCGCTCAGGCGGTAGATGTCCCCGTTCTGCGCCAGGTACAGCGTGCCCGGGAGCACGATCTTGGGGCGAGTCACGGTGGGGATGAAGACGCTGGACTCCGTCGGGATGTTGTGTTTTCTCGACGCGATCAACCGGTTCACACCCAGACCGAATCCGGCCATGAGCGCGAGCAACAGGATGACGGTCAGCGCTCGCTTCACGGCCGTCGCCTACACCGCTGGGAAGAATTTGTGCGTCAGGGGCAGGATGAGATTCCAGTTGGGTTGGAGTGCGTCCTGGTTGCTCACCACCAAGACGGACGTGTACGGCGAAGCCAGGATTACCTGCTGCACGTTCTGCAACTGCACGCTGCTCGCGATCGGCAGCAGCGACGCAATCTCGCTGATGCTCATGTCGGTCGAGAAATCATTGGCCATGGCTGTGGCGATGTCGGGAAGGTCGGCAATGCCGAGCAACTTCGCCTTGGCACGCAATGCGAGCAGCACCTGCTGCTGACGCTGGGAGCGGCCGAAATCGCTGCGCAGATCGCCGTGGCGTGAGCGCACATACATCAGCGCCTGCATGCCGTTCATATGCTGTGGACCTGGCAGCACGGCGACCCGCTCATAGGCGTAGGGGTCCTTGCCGGTCAGGTCCTTCGGATAGAAATCGTCCATCACCGGATTGGTCGCGACCACGTCGATGCCGCCAACCTGGTTGATCAGATTGACGAGACCGAGCAAGCCGATCCACGCGTAGTGGTCGATGTGGATGTGGAAGTCCTCCTCGACCGTGGCGACCGAGGCGCTGGCGCCGCCGTGGAGGTACGCAGCATCGATCTTGGCGCTGCCACCGGTGGAGAGCGGCACCCAGAGGTCGCGTGGGATCGACTCCATCACGACCTGCCTGGTCGTCGGATTGACCCTTGCCAGGATCATCGACTGGGTGAGGACCGTGCCGCCGAACTTGGCGTCGTTGTCAGAGCCCAGCAGGAGGACCGTGAAGGGTTGACCCGGGGGTGCCACCGCCGGCGGCGCCGATGCCCTGGCCGCGGCGGATGCCGACGCCGATGCGCCGGCCGAGGGCTGGGCGGTCTGGAGGCTCCGGTCGATGGTGTGGCCGGTGTCCTCGAACGCGGTCACGATTGCGGGCATGAAGTACGCCACAACGCCAATAACCCCGGACAGCACGAAGCCGACTGCAATCAGGAACCCGAGAAGGACCCGGCTGCGCCTCTTGCGTGGGCGGCGCAGCGAGGCGCGTTGACGTCTCACCTGAGGGTTATAACGAACTCGGCCTTCGTCAGGGTTACGGTGCGCAGGATGAACTCGGGGCGCCGGTAGACTTCGATCGATGTCTCAGCCTCAACTCGCCGACCGCCTGATGGCCGGTGAGACGCGCGCTCTGGCACGCGCCATCCGGATGGTGGAGGATCGGGATCCGGGTATCGCCGACCTGCTCCGGCAGGTACGCGAGCGGGCCGGGAGCGCCCGAGTGGTCGGGATTACGGGACCCCCCGGCAGCGGCAAGAGCACCCTCTGCGATCAGGTCATCGAACGCTGGAGAGCTCGCGGGCACCTCGTCGGCGTGATCGCCGTGGATCCGTCGAGCCCCTTCACCGGGGGGGCGATCCTCGGCGACCGGGTTCGAATGGTCCGCCACACGCTCGATCCCGGCGTCTTCATCAGGAGCATGGCCGCGCGCGGGCATCTGGGTGGCCTTGCCGCGGCTGCGCGGGAGGCGATTCGCCTCCTCGACGCCTCCGGTCGCGACCGCTGCCTGCTCGAGACCGTGGGCGTCGGCCAGTCCGAGCTCGAGGTCATGGAGACAGCTGACACGACCATCGTGGTGACGACGCCCAGCGCGGGAGACGCCGTCCAGATCATCAAGGCCGGCATTCTCGAGATCGCGGACATCTTCGTGGTCAACAAGGCCGATCTCCCCGGAGCCTCCAAGGTCGTCCGCGACCTGAAGGAGCTCGTCCGCCATGGCACCACTCGCGACGGATGGTCGCCGCCGGTCCTCACCACCGTTGCGGAGAGCGGAGAAGGCGTCGACGATCTCGTTGCCGAGATCGACCGGCACGGCGACACCATTGCCGCGTCGGGGGAGCTCGAGCGCCGGCGGATCGCGCGGTTGCGCGCGGAGGTCGAGGCAATCGTGGTCGAGCGAGCGGCTGAGCGCGCGCGAATTGCGCTGCATGAGGGGACAATGAGTCGAGAGCTCGACGGCGATCTGAGCCGGGTGGACCCGTACGCCCTGGCCGAACGCATTCTCAACGGGCACACCAGGGAATCAACCGCACCATGACGCAGACGATCGACAGGTCGGGAGTGCCGCCGGGGCCACCTCCGTCACCCGAGCCTCGGACGGCACCGCCCATCCCGCCGGACACGCTCGGTGGGCTGCCGCTCGCGACCTGGTACGGCCCCGAGGATTCCCCGATCGACGCCCAGCGCGACCTGGGCGAGCCCGGGGCGTTCCCGTACACGCGCGGAGTGCACCGGACCATGTACCGAGACAAGGTCTGGACCATGCGCCAGTTCGCCGGTTTCGGGAGCGCACGCGACACCAACGAGCGGTATCGATTCCTGCTCGGGCAGGGGCAGATGGGCCTCTCGGTCGCCTTCGACATGCCGACGCTCATGGGTCATGACTCGGACTCGCCCCACGCGCTCGGCGAGGTGGGAAGGTGCGGCGTGGCAGTCGATTCCGTGGAGGACATGCTCACGCTCTTCAGCGGGATCGATGTCGGGGCGGTCACCACCTCGATGACCATCAACTCTCCCGCGCCGATCCTTTTCGCCATGTACCTCGCCGCCGCGGATGAGCAGGGGATCCCGTACGCGAAGCTTGGCGGCACGCTCCAGAACGACATCCTCAAGGAATACATCGCGCAGAAGGAGTTCATCTTTCCGATCCGGCCGTCGATGCGCCTGGTCACCGATGTCGTCGAGTTCTGCACGCGCAATGTGCCGAGCTGGAATCCGATCTCGATCAGCGGGTATCACATCCGCGAGGCGGGAAGCACGGCCGCGCAGGAGCTGGCGTTCACGCTGGCCGACGGTTTCGCATACGTCGAAGCCGGGATCGAGCGCGGGCTCGATGTTGACGAGTTCGCGCCGCGGCTCTCATTCTTCTTCAACGCGCATATCGACTTCTTCGAGGAGATCGCCAAGTACCGCGCCGCGCGGCGCATCTGGGCACGGCACATGCGCGAGCGGTACGGTGCCAAGGACGAGCGTTCGCTGAAGCTGCGCTTCCACACCCAAACCGCAGGGTGCACGCTCACAGCACAGCAGATCGAGAACAACGTCGCGCGGACCGCATTCGAAGCGCTCGCCGCGGTGCTGGGTGGCACGAACTCGCTCCACACCAACTCCATGGACGAAGTGCTCGCTCTGCCGACGGAGAAGGCGGCGCAGATCGCGCTGCGCACCCAGCAGATCCTCGCGTACGAGACCGGTGTCCCCTCGGTGGTGGATCCACTTGCCGGCTCCTGGTTCATCGAAGACCTCACCAATCGGATGGAACAGGCCGCTGAGGATTACTTCGCGGCAATCGCCGAGCGCGGCGGCATGCTGGACGCGGTTGCCGAGGGCTTCCCCCAGCGCGAGATCGCCGACGCGGCATTCCGCTACCAGAGCCAGCTGGAAACCGGAGAACGAGTCATTGTTGGCGTCAACGTCTTCGAGCACAGCGTCGACATGACGCAACCGCCGACCCTGGTCATCGACCCCGATGTCGAGGTGGAACAGGCTGCGCGTCTCAGGCACCTGCGCGAGAGTCGTGACAACAGCAGCGTCGCCACTCGGCTCGACGCGCTCCAGGAGGTCGCGCGGGGAACGGACAACCTGATGCCGGCGATCATCGACTGCGTGCGCGCCCGCGCGACCGAGGGTGAGATCGTCGAGGCGTTGCGCACCGTGTTCGGCACCTACCGGGAGACGCCCGTTTTTTGATCTTTCCTTAACCCCTCCATAAGAGGGAGGCGACTAGGCTCAGCCGGTATCGTGGGAGCCAAGCACATCCTGGTGGTCGAGGACGAGGAGGTCATCCGAGAGACCCTCCGGTTCAACCTCGTGCGCGAGGGATACCAGGTGAGCCTGGCGTCCAACGGCATCGAGGCGCTCGACAAGGCCAGGGAGTTGCGACCGGACCTGATCGTGCTCGATCTGATGCTCCCTGAGCTCGGCGGGCTCGAGGTGTGTCGCATCCTCAGGCAGGAGACCACGACGCCGGTGCTGGTGCTGAGCGCCCGTGATAGCGAGCTCGACAAGATCGTCGGCCTCCGGGTCGGTGCGGACGATTACATGACCAAGCCGTTCTCACTCGCCGAGCTCACCGCGCGCGTCATGGCCCTGCTGCGCCGCGCGCAGCCCGGCACCGAGGAACGCGGCGTGGTGGAGGTCGAGGAGTTTGGCGATTTCCGGTTCGACCGGGGCGCGCGATCGGTGCGTGTCGGCAAGGAGGGCCTTCGGCTTTCGCCAAAGGAATTCGACCTGCTCTCGTTCCTGCTCGCCAACCCGGGACGGGTGCACTCGCGCGAACAGCTGATCCGGCGAGTTTGGGGCCCCAAGTTCTTTGGCGAGCGCAAGACCGTCGACGTCCACGTCCGCTGGCTCCGTGAGAAATTCGAGCCGTTCGAGGCGCTTCCGTTCAGGATCACCACGGTGTACGGCGTCGGCTACCGGCTCGACCGGATCCTCGAGCACACCGAGCCTGCGGCCGCCGACGTCGCGGTCGTCGGGCGCCGCTGACTTCGGCGGAGTTGGCCCTGCCTATACTTGCCGCTCCCGCCCGAGTTCGGACCAGGGAGATGGTCGCTTTGGAATCTCCGCTCGCCGTCATCGACATCGGGTCGAACTCGGCTCGAATCGCAGTGCTGCGCCTGGACTCGTCCGGTCAGCTCGACATCATCGCGGATGCGCGGACGTCGCTCCAGCTCGCACGGCGGGTCGACTCGCGCGGCCGGATCGAGGCGAGCGCTGTCACCGAGGCTGTCGCTGCGGTTCGCGATTTCCGGGCGGTCGCCGCTGCGGCAGGTGCCGAGCGGACCGTCGCCGTCGCGACGGCGGCCATGCGCACCGCGACGAACCGCGACAGCGTGCTGGCCAGGCTCGAGGCCGACACCGGGCTGGCGATCAAGGTCATCGACGGCGAGGAAGAAGCGCGATACGCATTTCTCGGCGCCGTCCACGGTCTGCCCATCGACACCGGGTACCTCATCGACGTCGGAGGTGGGAGTTTCGAGCTGGCCTACTTCGAACGCCGGCGCGCGCTCCGCTGGTGGACCTTCGAACTGGGCGCGCTGGTCACGACCGACCAGTTCCTGAGCAGCGACCCCCCGCGAGCTTCGGAGATCGCCGATCTGCGCAACCACGTCATCCAGACGCTTCACGACGCAGGCGTCCCGCCGCTTCCCGAGGATGGCGGCATGGTCGGCACCGGGGGCACGGTCCGGAACCTCGCCAAGATGCACATGCGATCGGTCGCGCACCCCATCGCCCGGGTCGACGGGTACGTCCTGCAACGGCGCGAGGTCCGCGATCTGACGTCGCGGCTCACCACCCGAAACCGCTCCTCGTTGCGAACGGTGCCGGGGCTCTCCACCGATCGCGCGGACTCGATCGCCGGCGGCGCCTTGGTGGTCATGGCGGCGATGGACGCTCTTGGTGCGAAAAGTCTGATGGTGTCCGGGCACGGGCTTCGCGAGGGGATCGCGCTGGCCGAGTTGAACATGCCGCTCCCCGAGGTCCATCAGGTACGGCGCAGTTCTGTTGCGGCGCTCGCATCACGGTTCTCCACCTGGGACGAGCGCAGAGCCGCCCGGCGTGTCGAGATGGTGCGCGCGATCCTCGGTGTCGCCGACCCGACGATGAACGCCGAGATGCGCGAGGTGCTCGACCACGCAACCACGCTGCTCGACGTCGGCCAGAGCATCAACTACTACGACCGCTGGACCCATGCTGCCGGGGTGACCGCCTCGGCCGACTTGCAGGGGTTCACGCATCGCGAGGTTGCCCTGATCGCGACGACGCTCGCCAGGCTCGGCAAAGCGCGGAGCAACCTCCCGAGGTACGCGCGGCTCTGCACCCGTGACGACATCAAGCGCATCGACCGGCTCGCGGTCATCCTCGAACTCGCCGATGAGCTTGATCGGCGGGTCAACGGCGGGGGACCACCGACGTTCCGCTATGACGACCGCCGCAGTCGAGTCGTGGTCTCGACTGGTCTTCCCTATACCTGGGAGCCCGAAGACCTGACCCGCCGCTTCCGGACGCGCCTCGGGCGGACGCTCAGCCTGCGTCCAGCAGAGACGGCGGGTGACCGAGTGAAGGCGGCGGAGTCTCCAAACGGTCGATCGACTGGTAGAGGTCCTCGACGAGCGTGATCAGGATGGGAGGTGCATCGCAGGCGAACATGAGCGCCTCGATGGTGGCGACCTGGCGTCGCAGCCCATCGACCGCATCGATCCGGTCCCAGGGCGCCGATGCGACTCGCTGCACGACTTCGAGTATGCGATGCGCCCGGGGCGCAAAGCGATTGTGAAATGGCTATGGTGCGGGGCCGAAGTGATGGTCGCCTTCGGAGGACACTAGAGTCTTGAAATGAGCGAGCCACTCCTGCATCCGCGCCACCCCACGCTTGGCGACGAGTTGACTCACCTGCGCCGGATCGTCGCGGACATGGGCGAGCTTGTCGACACGGCGATCACCCAGGCGACGAGCGGCCTCGCCGAACGCGATGTGAGCCTGTGCGCGCGCGTGATCGCTGACGACGCCCTGGTCAACGACCGGCAGCGCGAGCTGCGTGAACTGTCGTTCTCGCTCATCGTCGACCGCAGCCCGGATGAGCGGGAGTTGCGCGAGATCATCGGACTGCTCAACATGTCCTCCGAGCTGGAGCGCATGGGCGATCACTGCGTCAGCATTGCCAAACTCGCCCGCAACTTGGCGGACCTGCCGCCGCTCGAGACCTACGTCGATGTCCCCAAGATGGCCGCGTACTGCAGCGACCAGGTTCGGGGAATCCTCGCCGCCATGGTGTCGCGCGACGTCCTCCAGGCGCGTCGCATCGCCGCCGGGGACGACCGCGTCGACCGCATCTACCACCGCCTCTTCGACGATCTCATCCAGATGATGACCGAGGACAACACGACGGTCTTCCGGGCGACCAACCTCGTCTTCATCGCGCATCATCTCGAACGCATCGCGGATCGGGTGACCAACATCGCCGAGGACCTGGTCTTCCTCGACTCCGGGGCCATCGAGGAGCTTGGCTGATGGCGCTGTCAGAACCCTCGGAGGCGCGCGACGACACGGCACCTCCGCTCCCCGGCGAGGCGCGCAATCACGCCGTCGAGCTGGGCGACCGGCATCGGTATATCAACCGCCATCTCAGCTGGCTCGATTTCGACACGCGGGTGCTCGAGCTGGCCGAGGACACCTCGCGAGCGCTGCTTGAACGGGCCAAGTTCCTAGCGATCTCGAGCAGCAACCTTGACGAGTTCTTTCAGGTTCGCGTCGGGGGCCTGATCGAGCAACGCCGCGCCGGTGTCGCCGCGCTGAGCCCCGACGGCATGACCGTCGACGAGCAGCTCTCGGAGATCCAGCGCCGGGCAATCGACCTCACCGCGCGCCAGATGCGGGCGTTCCAGGCCATCGTCAAGCGCCTCGGCGAGGTGGGATTGCGCTTCTCGAACTACGCCTCGCTCGATCACGACGACCGGGATCACGTCGATGCTGTCTTCGAGGAACGGATCTTCCCGGTCCTCACCCCGCTCGCCGTCGACCCGGCCCATCCGTTTCCGTACATCAGCGACCTGTCCCTGAACCTTGCCGTCGTCGTCGGCGCCCCGCGGGGCAGCGAGCAGCGGATCGCGCGCGTCAAGGTACCCCCGCTGCTGCCTCGATTCGTGGTGATGCCGGACGGCGAGCGATTCGTCCCGGTCGAGCAGGTCATTGCCGCGCACCTGGACCGGCTCTTTCCCGGGATGCGCGTCGTCGGCCAGTTTCCGTTCCGGGTCACGCGCAACGCCGACCCGGCGCTCGAGGAGGAGGAGGCCGAAGACCTTCGGACCGCCGTTCAGGAATACCTCCGGAGGCGGCGCCGCTCGCCGCAGGTCGTCCGGCTCGAGATCGACGACAGCATGTCGGAAGAGGTCAAGCAGTTGCTCATGCGCGAGCTCGAGCTGTCCGGCGAGGACGTCTACACGGTCGCGGGGCCGCTCGACCTCAGCGGTCTGTGGGGCCTGTACGAGCTGAACCGGCCGGACCTCAAGGAGCGCCTCCCCGCCCCGGTCATCCCGCCGGCGTTCGCCAAGCTGCCCGGCGACGAGGGTGAGGTGGACATCTTTCGCGTGATCGACGAACGAGACGTCCTCGTCCACCACCCGTACGAGTCGTTCGCGAGCAGCGTCGAAGCATTTGTCGACCAGGCGGTCAGCGACCCCGACGTGCTCGCCATCAAGCAGACGCTGTACAGGACCTCCGGCCCGGACAGCCCCATCGTCCGCTCCCTGATCCGAGCCGCCGAATCGGGCAAGCAGGTCGTCGCGCTGGTCGAGCTGACCGCCCGTTTCGACGAGGAGGCGAACATCACGTGGGCCGCCGAGTTGGAGAAGGCGGGGGTGCACGTCGTCTACGGAGTCGTGGGCCTCAAGACCCACGCCAAGGCGACCCTCGTCGTCCGGCGCACCGGCACCGGGATCCGACGCTACTGCCACATGGGCACCGGGAACTACAACTCGAGCACCGCTCGCCTCTACGAGGACGTCGGGCTGCTCTCATGCGATTCCGAGCTCGGCGAGGACCTGACCGACCTGTTCAACTACTTGACCGGCTACAGCCGCCAGCGCCAGTACCGTCGTCTGCTCGTCGCGCCGGTCACGCTGCGCAGCGGCATCGTCGAGCTCATCCGCACGCAGACCCGCGCCGACGGCCGGATCATCATCAAGTGCAACCACCTCATCGATCCGGAGGTCATCGAGGCCCTCTACGCGGCATCGTGCGCAGGGGCGCGGATCGACCTCATCGTGCGCAGCTCGTGCGGGGTCCGGCCCGGGATCGCGGGCATGTCCGAGAACATCTGGGTGCGTTCCTTGGTGGGCCGGTACCTCGAGCACTCGCGGATCTATCACTTCGGTGCCGACCGCTGGTACATCGGCTCCGCGGACCTGATGGGGCGCAACCTCGACGGCCGGATCGAGACGGTGGTGCCGGTGATCGATCCGCGCTTGCAGGCGCGGCTGGCCGAGGTGGTCGAGGTGCTTCTCGCCGACGACGTGCTGGCCTCCGAGCTCAGCCCCGACGGCAGCTGGCACAAGGTGCCGACGGTGCGCGGCCTCGACGCCCAGGAGGAGCTGCACCGGCTCGCGGTCGAGCGCGTCGCGAAGTGACGGCCCCGACCGAGACCGAGCAGGGGCGCGGGCTCCGGCTCGAGGTGCCGATCACGTTCTCGCCCCAGCCGCTTGACGACCTCGACGACTCGGCCGTGGTCATCGCCGAGCCGGCTCAGCGGCTCCGCACCACCCACTGGGATACCGCCGAGCTCCGTCTGGCCCGCTGGGGCGTTGCGCTCGAGCACTCCGCCGACGCCGGCTGGGTCCTCCGGCTTCCCGCGACGAGTGAGGGGATGGCCGCGCCGGACGGTGCCGAGTTGCAGTTCGACGGCGCTCCGGAGCGTCCGCCGGAGTCAGTGCTCCAGCTCGTCCGGGCGTACTCGCGCCGGGCGCCGATCGAGATGGTCGCTCGGCTGGTCACCATGACGGCAGACACGGTGCTGCTCGACGCGCATGGCGCGGTCCTCGCGCGGCTCGTTGATGACACAGTGGCGGTCTACTCCGGCCCGCGCATCACGCAGCGGTTCCGCGAGATCGACGTGATCAGTGCGAACGGGCCAATGCTCGACGCAATCGCATCGCGCTACCAGCAGGCAGGAGCTCAGCCTGCGCGCCCCCGCGCCCTGGTCGCGCGAGCCCTCGGGCTCGTGGGCACGCCGCCACCGGAGATCGGATCGGTCACGCTGGGCGGCGCGGCGACTGCCGGCGACGTGGTGAAACGGGCACTGAGTCTCTCGATCATCCGCCTCCTCCGCCACGATCCCGGCGTCCGTCTCGGCCTCGACGCTGAGGACGTGCACCAGGCTCGGGTGGCCACCCGCCGCCTGCGCAGCGACCTGCGCACGTTCCGGCCACTCCTCGACGAGGCGTGGGCCGAGGGTCTGCGCGACGACCTGCGATGGCTTGGCAGCGAGCTCGGTAGGGTCCGAGACAGCGAGGTGCTGCGCGATCGGCTCCGATCTGCGGCCACCAGCCTGCCGGAGGCCGATCGCCGCTCGGCTCTTGCGGTCGTGGCTCCGCTGGTCGGGCAGGTACGCGCCGCCCGCCGTCATCTTCTCGCCGCCATGGACACCGAGCGCTACATCGACGTGATCGACCATCTGGTCGCGGCCGTGCGCGCTCCGGCCCTGACAGTCATGGCGTCGACGCCGGCACGAGAGGTGCTGCCCGGCCTCGTGCGCAAGCCCTGGCGATCGCTCAAGGCAGGCGCCATCGCCGCTCGCGGCGATGTGCCGGACGAGCAACTGCACGACCTGCGGATCCGGGCCAAGCGCTGTCGATACGCGGCCGAGGCCGCGGCGGCGGCGACCGGCAAGAACGCCGCGAAGTTCGCTCGGGAGGTTGCGGCGCTCCAGGAGGTGCTCGGCGAGCTGCACGACGCGGTGGTCGCGGAAGCCTGGCTACGCGAGCGATCCGCAGCACCGCGGATCCACGAAACGGCGCTCTTCGCGGCGGGTGAGCTCGTCGCGCTGCAGCGGGATGCCGCCGAGCAGTCGCGGACGGGCTGGCCGTCGATCTGGAAGCGCGTCGAAGGGGGGTGGAACGGTGCCTGGCGATGAGGTCTCGAGCTATCTCGTCCGCCACGCCAAGGCGGGCTCCCGTGAGCGCTGGACCGCACCCGACCGCGACCGCCCGCTGACCGCGGCGGGAAGGGTTCAGGCAGCGGCCCTGACACGCCTGCTCCAAGCCACCACACGCGTGGTCAGCTCGAGCCCATACCTGCGCTGCGTGGAAACGGTCGCGCCCCTTGCGGAGGCTCTCGGCCTCCACGTCGATGAGGAGGACCGGCTGGCCGAAGGTGCGGATCCGGCGTGGGCCATGGGGCAGCTCGCGTCAGCGCCTGGATCAGTCCTCTGCACTCATGGCGACGTCATGGCGTCGATTGTCATGACTCTCGCCGCCGGCCACGTGCCCATGGTTGGCGGGATGCAGTGGGCAAAGGCCGGCACGTGGGCCTTTGACATCTCCGGCGGGCGGATCGTCGGAGGTCGCTACCTGCTGCCGCCCGACTGAGGCCCCCAGGCAACCCCGTCGCGGTCGCCGGCGACCCTGATGAGGACTCCTGCCCAGGTTCGGAATGGGCGCCACGCCTCCGCAAGGCTCGAGAGCTCGCCGGCAGTCGCCGGACGCTCGAGCCCATAGAAATGGCGGACGTATGAGGGGAGGCGCGGCTCACCGAGGGTGAGGATGTCGGTTGCCCCGGTCGACCGGAGCAGGATCAATCCGGCGTAGGTCGGACCGATCCCGGGCAACCGCTGGAGATCGGCCATCGCAGCCTCCGGAGTCAGGTCCAGCAGACGGGCCGGTTCGAGCTCGCCCCCCAGCGCAGCGCGGGCAACCGCGTGCAGGCGCTCGATGCGCTGGGGCTCCAGGCTCGGGAACGACTCGATTGCGAGCAGCGCCGACGGTGTCGGGAAGGCTTCGAACTGGCCGGTGGGCAGGGTGAAGACCCGGCCGTGCGCCCCCGCGAGCCGCTTCCGAACCGCCGTTGCCTGGGTCCGATGCCGCCGCTGGCTGAGGATCGACCAGGCGGCTGCCTCGTACGGCGAGTGGAAGAGGACGGGACGCAAGCCGGGAAGCTCCGACTGGAGCCGGGCGATCACCGGGTCGCGAGCGCCGACCTCGGCCCATGCCACTCCGGACTGGTCGAGGGACAGCACCCGGCGAACCTGGGCGATGACCCGCTCCGGGTCCGCGTCGCCGTACGCACGGCAGTGGAGCATGCCCTGGGAGTCCTGGGTCACCACGGCAGCCGCGTAATGCGCCATGTCGTCGGCGACGAACGCCAGCGACATCGAATCCCCGTCCGGCTTGGGACGCCCGGTGCTGGGGCCGAACCCAAAGCTCGCTGCCGCCGCCAGCGAGAACGCCCCGTCGGGCGTGATGATCTGCTCGGGCGCTGCCGGTCCGGTCACCGTCGCTCCCTACTGGCGGAGGCGGACGATCAGGTTGATGACCACGGTCAGGACGACGCTGACCACGATGCAGAACGCCACCGGGAAGAAAAACGAGAAGTTCCCGCTGCTGACCGAGATGCTCCCGGGCAGCTGGGTGACGCCCATGCGCGTCAGGAGCACGAGCACCCCGCCGATCACAAGGATCACGGCACCGACGATCAGGAGCAGCTTGCCCACGTCGCCGAGTGCCATGACAACACTCTAAGGTAGAGTCCGCGAAACGCATCCACTTCAAGCAGGTCCGGAGAGGCCGGCAAGGGATCGCGGCGCCGCCATGCGGCCGCCCTTGCCCGAACCCGCCCGGGCTGGAGGGCAAAGCCCAATGACGGCAGCGACGGCGCGAAACCGGATGCTCGGACACGTGATCAGCGCCGAGCAGTTCGATCGCGAGTTGCTCGATCTCCTGTTCCTGCGCGCCACCGCCCTCGCCGGCGTTCGGGACGACCGCCTGGCGCACCGGGTGATGGCGACTCTCTTTTACGAGCCGAGCACGCGGACGCGGCTGAGCTTCGAGTCGGCGATGCTCCGCCTCGGCGGGTCAGTGATCGGCACCGAGGCGGCGCACACGTTCTCGAGTGCGATCAAGGGCGAGACGCTCGAGGACACCGTTCGCATGGTCTCGACCTATGCCGACCTCATCGTGCTCCGGCACGACGAGGCAGGAGCGGCGGCCCGAGCCGCGAACGTCGCCTCGGTGCCGGTCGTCAATGCGGGAGACGGACCCGGTGAACATCCCACCCAGGCGCTGCTGGACCTCTACACGATCGAACGCGAGCTCGGCCGAATCGAAGGGGTACGCGTCGCCTTCTGCGGCGATCTCCGCTTTGGCAGGACGGCCCGCTCCCTCGCGCTCCTCCTCGCCCTCTATCCGGGAGTTCGCCTCGCCTTCGTCGCCCCGGCGGTGATCCAGGTCGGCGGCGACATCCTCGCCCGGCTCGACGCGCGCGGAGTCGAATGCCGCCTCGCCGACCAGCTCACGGACGTGCTCGATGACGTCGACGTCGTCTACCAGACGCGCGTCCAGAAGGAGCGCTTCACCGACCCGCTCGAGTTCGAGCAGGCGAGGACGGCAATACGCATCGATGGCGCGATCATGCGCCAGCTCCCGGCGACGGCGATCGTGATGCACCCGCTGCCACGCGTTGATGAGATCGCGCCGGAGGTCGACGACGATCCGCGGGCAGCGTACTTCCGCCAGGCGGCAAACGGCGTCGCGATCAGGATGGCGGTGCTCGAGATGCTGCTCGCATGACGGTGCTGCGATGACCGGGCTCGCACAGCCGCTCGAGCACAGCCCTCAGCTGCTCGATGCCGGAGCCGTGCAGCGCATCACGCTGCGGCTTGCGCACGAGATTGCTGAGCGTCATCCCCTGCTGGACGGCGTGGTGCTCGTCGGGATCCCGACTCGCGGGGTTCCCCTTGCGCGTGCCGTCGCGCGCCAGCTCGAAGGCCTGGGCCACCCTTCGCCGCCGGTTGCCGCCCTCGATCCGAGTGCGCACCGCGACGACCGACCTCGCCCGGCAGCGCCGCACCCGGCTCTTGACGACGTCGACGGGGGCCCGACGCCGCGGATCGACGGCGCGGTGGTGATCGTCGTCGACGATGTGCTCTTCACCGGACGGACGCTTCGGGCAGCGCTCGACGCGTTGGTCGACTGCGGTCGTCCGGCCGCAGTCGAGGTGCTGACCCTGATCGACCGCGGCCACCGCGAACTGCCCCTGCGAGCCACCTACGTCGGCAAGAACGTGCCGACCGCCGCCGGCGACCGCGTCTTCGTTCGACTCCGCGAGGTGGACGGCATCGACGGCGCCTGGTTGCGCCGGAGCGCACCGTGAACGCGATCCTGCGCGGCGTCCGCGTCATCGACCCGCTCGGGCGTCTCGATGCCGCCGGCCAGGATGTCTGGGTCGACGGCGGGAAGATCCTCGCCATCTATCACCACATCGAGGCTGCGGGTGTGCCCGTCGTCGACCTCACGCCCGCAGATGGTGCTGACGCGTGCGTCCTCTGCCCGAGCTTCATCGACCTGCACGCTCACCTGCGCCAGCCCGGTGACGACGAGGCGGAGACGCTGGAGAGCGGATCGCGCGCAGCTGCCGCGGGCGGCTACACCCACGTGGTGGCCATGGCCAACACCATGCCCCCGATCGACACCCCGGAACGGGTCGCCGAGGCGCGGCTGGCCGCGAGCAACCTACCAGTGTCGATCCTGCAGGTCGCCGCGCTCACCCTCGGACTCGAGGGCGCGGCGTTGGTCGACATCCGCAGGTGCATCGAGGCGGGGGCGGTCGCTCTCGGCGATGACGGTCGCAACGGTGTGTCCCCGCGTCAGCTCGCGATCGCGCTCGCAGAGACCGCGCATCTCTCGCGCGCGGTCTTCGTGCATCCGGAGGACGAGGAGATGATCGCCCAGGCCAACGCGACCCAGGGACCGGTGACCAGGAGCCCCATCCGGCCCGTTGAGACCGAGACGCGCGCAGTGAATCTCGCGATTCGCGCGCTCTCCCACGCGCGCACCGGAAACCTGCACCTCCAGCATCTTTCGTGCGAGGGCTCGGTCGCCTCGCTGCGGCGCGCACGCCATCAGGGCCTCGCGGTGAGTGCCGAGGTCACCCCCCATCATCTGTCGATGTGGGTCCCTGTCGCGGAGGAGCCGGAGCCGCAGGCGCTGCGCAAGGTCAACCCGCCGTTGCGTGCCGAGCGCGACCGCGTCGCCCTGGTGCAGGCCCTGCGCGAAGGTCTCATCGAGGCGGTGGCCACCGACCACGCTCCGCACCGTGCCGCCGAGAAGGCATTGGCATACGGCGACGCCGCGCCCGGCATGATCGGACTCGAGACGGCGCTCGCGACGTGCATCACCATTGGTGGCATGGGAGGGGAGTGGCTGGCGACGCTCGTCGAGCGAATGACCGTTGGGCCGTATCGGATTCTCGGTCCCGGCTCCGGCATCCCCGAGCCCCGCCTGCGCATCGGCGAGGCGGCCACGTGCACGCTGTTCGACCCTGCGGCGGAGTGGACGGTCGGAGCGAGCCCGCTGCAATCGCGATCGCGCAACACGCCGCTCCTCGGCGCCACGCTGCGCGGCACCGTGCTGCTCACCATGTCCGGCGGTCACGTCATCCACCGGGATCCGGCGCGCGTGCCGGTGACCTCGGAGCAGGTGGGAAGTGCCTGAGGTGCGCGGGCGTCTCGCCCTCGAATCCGGTGCAACGTATGAGGGGATCCTCTTCGGCGCGCCCCTGGAACACGCCGGCAACGGCGAGGTTGTCTTCAACACCTGCATGACCGGGTACCAGGAGGTGATCACCGATCCCTCCTATGCGGGCCAGGTGGTGGTGATGACCTACCCGCTCATCGGCAACTACGGCTGTCGCGACGACACCGCCGAATCCGCTCGGGTGCAATGCCGTGCCCTGGTGGTGCGCGAGCTCTCGGCAGACATCGGACATGCACGAGGCGAGCGGACTCTTGATGCGGAGCTGCAGCGCAATGGGATTCCGGGACTCCGCGGCGTCGACACTCGCGCGTTGACGCGCCATCTTCGCGACCATGGCACACTCCGCGGCGTCATTGCCGTGTGCTCGGAGATGTCGGCAGCCGAGCAGGTGGCAGCGGCTCGATCGGCGCCATTCGTCAGCGACGAGGACCTGGTCGGCATGGTCTCCATCGACGATCCATGGCAGGCGTTTCGCGAGCCCCTCGACCCGACGCTGCACCGCGGCGTCGTGCTCTCCGGCAGCGAGAACGCGTGGCAGGGAGTCAGGGTCGTGGTGCTCGACTATGGCGTCAAGCGCAACCAGGTACGAGCGCTCTGCAGCCGTGGTGCCGAGGTGATCCTGGTGCGTCAGGACGCGCGCGTGGAGGACGTGCTCCGTCACGATCCGCATGGGGTGGTCCTCTCCAACGGACCCGGCGACCCATCGCGCCTGCCACATGCTGTCCAGCTCTGTCGCGATCTTCTCGAACGGGGCGTCCCGTTGCTGGGTATCTGCCTCGGCCACCAGATCCTCGGCCAGGCGGCCGGTGCGTCCACATCGCGCCTCGGATTCGGACACCACGGCGGCAACCACCCGGTGCGCGACACCGAGCTCGGCACCGTGTACGTCACGTCGCAGAACCACGAGTTCCAGGTCGATGCCGAATCCCTGCCGGATGACTCAGGTTGGTACGTCAGCGAGCGGAATCTGAATGACGGGAGCGTCGAAGGGCTGCGACATCGAGAGCTGCCGGCGTTTTCGGTGCAGTACCACCCCGAAGGTGCGCCCGGTCCGCAGGACCGCGCTGGTGTTTTCGACGAGTTTCTGCGGTTGTGTGTGGTAGGACGGGAGGGGGGGACGAACCGTCTTGCTCAGACAGCGCTACGCGGTTCGCCCTCGCGCAACGGCTTAGCATCGCGCTCGGTCGAACCGCTCCGCGAACTCACCACCGATTCGTCCCCCCCTCCCGTCTTACACCCGTTGCGTGAACTGGTCGAAGATACCGGTGCGGGCAACGGCGCAGGCGCCGCCTCAGCGGAACGCGCGGGGACGCCGGATCTTTCGGCGGAAAAACCGAAGTGCGTGCTCGTCATCGGCTCGGGGCCGGTGATCATCGGGCAGGCGGCGGAGTTTGACTACGCGGGGACGCAGGCGTGCCGGGCGCTGCGTGAGGAGGGGATCCGCGTCGTGCTCGTCAACAGCAACCCGGCGACGATCATGACTGACGATTCGTCGGCGGATGCGGTGTATGTGGAACCGCTGACCGTTGAGGTGATCGAGCGGATCATCATCGCGGAGCGGCCGGATGGGTTGCTGGCGACGCTTGGGGGGCAGACCGGGTTGAACCTCGCGGTCGCGCTTGATGACGCAGGCGTGCTCGAGCGGCATGCAGTGCGCGTGCTCGGGACCGGGTTGCGGGCCATCAGAACTGCAGAGGATCGCGAGCGATTCAAGGAGTTGCTGACCTCGATCGGCGAGCCGGCTCCGGAGTCGGCAACGGTGTCGTCGCTCGCCGAGGCGCGAGCGCTGCGCGATCGCATGGGGCTGCCGTTGGTGGTGCGCCCCGCGTTCACGCTTGGAGGAACCGGCGGCGGTCTCTGCGAAACCGAGGAGCGATACACCGAAACGGTGCTTGCGGGCCTCGCGGCATCACCGATCAGCCAGGTGCTCGTCGAACGCTCGGTGGCCGGATGGCGCGAGATCGAGTACGAGGTCATCCGTGACGCGGCGGGCACGTGCATCACGGTGTGCAACATGGAGAACCTCGATCCGATGGGGGTGCACACCGGCGATTCGATGGTCGTGGCCCCGGCGCAGACACTCACCGATCGCGAGCATCAGCAGCTGCGCAGTGCGGCGCTCCGGATCATCAACGCGCTCGGCATCCAGGGCGGCTGCAACGTGCAGTTCGCGCTCGCGCCCGACTCGCACGAGTACCACGTGATCGAGGTGAATCCGCGCGTGTCGCGCTCCTCAGCGCTCGCATCAAAGGCAACGGGCTATCCGATCGCCCGGGTTGCGGCGAAGATCGCCGCCGGCAGGCGGCTCGACGAGATCCCCAACGCGGTCACCGGCAAAACGTGCGCGGCGTTCGAGCCGGCGCTCGACTACTGCGTTGTCAAGATCCCGCGCTGGCCGTTCGACAAGTTCCCCGAGGCCGACAGGCGCCTGGGAACGCAGATGAAGTCCACCGGCGAGGTCATGGCCATCGAACGGTCTTTCGAGGCCGCGTTCAGCAAGGCGATGCGTTCGCTCGAGCAGCCGCAACCGGACCCGGCGGTGCTGCACGAGCCCGTGCTCATCGACGTCGCCAACGATCGTCGCGCCGCCGCGCTGCTGGAGGCGTTGCGCGGCGGGTCCACGCCCGAGGAGTTGACGCGACGCAGTGGCATCTCCGCCTGGTTCCTCCGCCGTCTCGGCGCCATCGTGGCGACAGAGGAGCGGCTGCGTTGGAACGGCCTGGACGGCGATGCGCTCCGCGCCGCCAAACGTGCCGGGCTGACCGACTCGCGCATCGCCGCGCTCACCGGCGTTGCGGTGGAGAACGTGCGCAGTCAGCGCCGAGCCTCGGGGCTGCTGCCGGTCTTCAAGTGCGTCGACACGTGCGCCGCGGAGTTCGAAGCGGCAACGCCGTATTACTACTCGACCTACGAGACCGAGGACGAGGGACCCGCTGCCGCGGCACCGGCACCGAACACGGTCGTGGTGCTGGGCAGCGGTCCGATTCGCATCGGCCAGGGCATCGAGTTCGACTACTGCAGTGTTCACGCCGCCATGGCGTTGCGCGCGCAGGGTGTTGAGGCGGTGATGGTCAACAGCAACCCCGAGACCGTCAGCACCGACTTCGACTGCAGCACGCGTTTGTACTTCGAGCCGCTCGACGAGGAGGCGGTCACGGCGGTCATCCACGAGGAACAGGCGTCGGGGGTGGTCGTCCAGTTCGGCGGTCAGACTGCGATCAACCTCGCCGAACCGCTCGCCCACGCCGGCGTCACGATCCTCGGCAGCAGCATCGACAGCATCGACCTCGCCGAGGATCGGCGCGCCTTCGAAGGGTTGATGCGCTCGCTGTCGATCGCCCAGCCGCAGGGTGCCGCAACAACCGACCTGGACGAAGCGCTCGCCATCGCCGACGAAATCGGGTTCCCGGTTCTGGTCCGACCTTCATACGTCCTCGGCGGGCGCGCGATGGAGATCGTGCACAGTCGGAGTCAGCTGCAGCGATATCTCGAGGCCGCGATGGCGGCGCTGCCCGCCGAGGGTGGACGGCGCCGTGGCGCGGTGCTCATCGACCGCTATCTCTTCGGCACCGAGGTCGACGTCGATGCGATCAGCGATGGTGAGACGGTGGTGATTCCGGGACTCATGGAGCACGTGGAGCGGGCCGGTGTGCACAGCGGCGACTCGATGGCCGCGTATCCCGCGCGGATTCTCGGCGATGACGTGCGAGCTCTGATCGTCGATGCGACCGTGCGGATCACGCGGGCGCTCGATGTGCGCGGACTCTGCAACGTCCAGTTCGCCGTCCATCGGGGCATCCCGCACGTGCTCGAGGTCAACCCACGAGCGTCACGCACGGTGCCGTTCCTGAGCAAGGTCACCGGCGTTCCGATGGTCGAGCTCGCCACGAGGATCATGCGCGGCGCAACGCTCGCGGAGCTCGGCTGGGCGACCGGCCTCGTGCCCGCGCGACCACTCGTTGCGGTCAAGGCGCCAGTGTTCTCGACGGTCAAGCTGATCGACGTCGACACGGCGCTCGGGCCGGAGATGAAATCCACCGGCGAGGTCATGGGCATCGACACCGACCTCGGCGCGGCGCTCGAGAAGGCGTTTGTCGCGGCGCTCGGCGATGTGCCGACCAGCGGCGGCGCCCTGTGCAGTGTCGCCGACGTCGACAAGGCCGAGGCGTTGCCGATCATCGCCCAGCTCAGCTCGCTCGGCTTCACCATCTACGCGACCGCAGGCACCGCTGCCGCACTAGCGAGCGCAGGCATCTCGGCAGTCGCTGTCGGGAAGATTGGCCACGGGCGTCCCAACGTCATCGATGTCATCGAGGACGGCCGCGTCTCGATCGTGATCAACACCGTCTCCAACTTCGGCACCGATGAGCTCGACTTCCGCACCGACGGCGGAGCGGCGGCTGCGGTGGGCCGCACCGTCAAGGACGGATACCGCATCCGGCTCGCCGCGGAGCAGCGCCGCATTCCATGCTGCACCTCGCTGGATACCGCGGCGGCCCTGGTGGACGCGATCGGCCGCCACACCTCGGGGAAGAGCGTGCGGGTCGCGACGGTCCGCGAGTACCGGGACGGTGTGGTGCAGGCGGTGTCGTGACCGCCGATCTCAGCAGGGCCGCGCTCGAGACCGGCGAGGTGCTCGTCGTCGAGCGGTTGGGTGGCGGGCTCCTGGAGCTGGTGGCGCGGCTGCCGCATCTCGCCGCCAACGCCATGCCGGGGACATTTGCGCAGCTGCGCTGCGGCACGAGCACGACGCCGCTGCTTCGACGCCCGTTCAGCGTCGCGTGGACCCATGACGACACCTGCGGCTTCGTCTTCGAGGCAGTCGGCGCAGGCACCCGGCTGCTTGCAGCGCTGCAGCCCGGTGATCCCCTCGACACGCTTGGTCCCCTCGGGAACGGCTTCAGCGTCGTTGACAGCGGGTCGGTGGTCTGTGTCTCCGGCGGACTCGGGTGTGCTCCCTTCCCGCTGCTCATCAACGCGCTGCGGCGCCGCGGCGTTGAAGACATTCTTGTCTTGAACGGAGCGCGCACCGCCACCCGTCTCTACCCGGCGGAACGCTTTGCTCGACCTGCGGTTCCGGTAGTCGCCGAGGCAACCGATGACGGCACTCGCGGGCATCATGGCCCGGTCACCGAGCTGCTCCAGCAGGCGTTGAGCTCGCGCCCCACGGCGATCTATGCATGTGGCCCGAACGCGATGCTCGGCGCGGTGATGGGAACGCTGCTCGAGTCGGGAGCCGATCTGCCGCCGACTCTCGAGGCGTCACTGGAAGCCCCGATGGGTTGCGGTTTTGGCACGTGTCTCGGCTGCGCGCTGCCGGTGCTCGGCGAGGACGGGGTCACCGTCTGGAGGCTCTGTTGCACCGACGGTCCGGTGATGCCGATGCGCGACGTGGACTGGGATGGGCTCCGCGCCCTTCCCGGAGCTGACGTCGCATGACTGAGAATGCACCCGGCAGCGTCGATCTCGGGCGTGGTCTGACCCTCCCGAATCCGGTCGGCCTGGCGAGCGGGACCGCCGGGTACGGCTTCGAACTCGAGCAGTTGATCGATATCAATCGGCTTGGTGCCCTGTACACGAAGGGCACCACCATGGACGCACGCGCAGGGAACCCACCGCCACGCGTCGCCGAGACCGGCGGCGGGATGCTCAACAGCATCGGTCTCCAGAATCCCGGTGTCGATGCGGTCGCAACCACCTACGCGCCGCGCTGGACCGGTTGGTCGATCCCGATCATCGTCAACATCGCCGGTGGCTCCGTCGATGAATATGTGCACTGCGTCTCGGTCCTCGAGCCGGTCTCCGAGGTCGCCGGCATCGAGCTCAACATCTCGTGTCCCAACATCGCCCAGGGGCTGGACTTCGGCCGCGACCCCGCGGAGGCGGCGCGGCTCGTGGCAGCGGTCCGCGCGGTCACGCAACGCTGCGTCATCGTGAAGCTCAGCCCGAATGTCACCGACATCGCCGCGGTGGCACGCGCGGTCGAGGACGCCGGCGCGGATGCGGTGTCGGCTGTGAACACCTACATCGGCAGGAAGATTCACCGGGCAACCGGACGGTCGGTCCTGCCGCTCGGTACCGGTGGCCTCAGCGGGCCGGCAATCCAGCCGCTGGCGCTCGCGGCAGTCGCTGCGGTCTGCGACGCCGTGCACATACCCGTGATCGGCGTGGGTGGCATCATCGACGCGGCGTCGGCGCGGGACTTCCTGATCGTCGGAGCCTGTGCGGTCCAGGTCGGAACCGCGACGTTTGTCAACCCGGAGACCGCACTGCAGGTGCTTGACGGTCTCCGGGTTGACGACTACTGACTGACGGCGCGCCTCAGACCGGGGAGCCGGCCTCCACCGGCGTCGGGCTCAGGTGGCCGTTGAGCGACATCACCGGCTCAGGCGGCTCCATGTCGATCGCCACCTCACCGTGGAGCAGCAGGTCGCCCACCTCGAGCTCCTGGTCGGTCATGCGCAGCGGCACGATGAGTCCGACGAGCTTGATCACGATGAACGTTGCCACCGCGTCGTACACGATGATGAAACCAAGCGCGATCGCCTGGAGCAGCAGCTGCTTCGCATTGCCGTAGACGAGGCCGGTCACGGCAACCGACGCGGTTCCGGCGGTTCCCACGTACACGATCATGTTCGGCGAAGCGAGCACGCCGGTCATGAGACCGCCGAACGCTCCCGCGACGCCGTGCGTGTGGAAGACACCGAGGGTGTCGTCGACTCGCCCGGTGAAGAGCTTGGTCTTGCCGAGGTAGTTCATGGACAGCCAGGGCAGGACGCCGGCGCCGACGCCGATCGCGAATGCCGCGTAGGCGTTGACGTAACCGGCTCCGGGGGTGATCGCGACCAGGCCGGCGATCATGCCGCTGATCATGCCGATGATGGTCGGCTTCTTCAGGAAGAAGATGTCCATGGTCATCCAGACCAGCAACGCCGTGGCCGTGCAGAGATGCGTGTTGAGCACGGCCGCCGATGCATCGGCGTTGGCGAAGTACGGGTCACCGCCGTTGAAACCGCTCCAGCCGAGCCAGAGGAGTCCGCCGCCTGCAACCGCCATCATGATGTTGCTCGGCGTGTTGTTCTGCCGGTCCTTCAACATGCGTGGACCGATCACCGCCGCAGCAACGAACGCTGACACTGCGGCTGCCACGTGAATCACGTAGCCACCGCTGTAGTCGACGGCGCCGAGGGAGCCAAGCCAGCCGCCGCCCCAGAGGCTGAAGGCTCCAACCGAGTACACGAGGGTGATCCAGAGCGGGACGAAGAGCGCCCACGCCCGGAAGCTGATGCGGCCCAGCAGCGCGCCGCCCAGGATGATCACGGTGATGGTCGCGAACACGAATTGGAAGTACACGAGCGACGACATCGGGAAGCGCAACGCCGGGATCAATCCGGTGAGCAGCGGGATGCTCGCCTGCTGCTCGAGGTCACTCGCTCCGGCCACCGGGTGGGGTATGCCGACGAATGTCGTCGCGGCTCCGCCGATGTGCAAGGGGCTCCCAAAGGACATGTCGTACGCGAAGAACATCCATATGACGAGTGTCATCGCGAACGCGTAGATCACCATCAGCGCTGAGTTCACGGCGAATTTGCGCTTCATCAACCCTGCATAGAGGATCGCGAGACCGGGGATGCTCATGATCCCGACCAGCGTCGCCGACGTCAGTTGCCAAGCGGTATCCCCTTGGTTGAGCCAGCTTGGAGCCTCGTTCAGGGCCGACAACATAGCGATACCTCACCTCTAACTCTGTTGATGTGCGTGAGCAGCCACATGTGCCTTGCACGGAACTTTGTCAGAGGAGCGCGCGGGGTTCTTCGGCCGCGACGCACAGATCCGAAGCCCGGCGCCTGTACGCCGTGCACGAGTCACAGTGGTCGAAGTGCACAGACACCCCGGCCGAGTGGCCCGGGGTCAGACGGCGGTGCGGAGGTAGTTGGGGAACTGGGCGACGGGCTCGGCGCTCGCCACGTGCAGCGTCGGGAGGGTTGCCGAGGTCTCGAACTCCTGGGCCGGCACCGGTCTGCCGGTGAAGTAGCCCTGCGCACGGTCGCAGCCCAGCAGCGCGAGCAGCTCGAGCGTCGCGAGGGTCTCGATCCCCTCGGCAACCACCACCAGCCCGAGCGCGTGCCCGAGCTCGATGGTGGCGCGCACCAGCTTCACGTCCTGCTCGCGCCCACTCGTGCTCAGCCCGCTGATGAAGGTGCGGTCCAGCTTGAGCTCCGTGATCGGCAGGCTCCCCAGGTAGGCAAGCGAGGTGAATCCAGACCCGAAGTCGTCGATCGACACGCCGAGGCCGAGCCCGCGGAGCTCCTCGATGACGCTCTGGCAGGCGGCGAAGTCCCGGATGATCGTGGTCTCGGTGATCTCCAGGATGAGTGCGGCGGGGGGCACACGGTGGCGACGCAGCGCTGCACGCACGACGTCGATGAATCCCGGGTCGAGAAGGTTGGACGAGGAGACGTTCACCGACATGGCGATGCGACGTCCCGCGGCACGCCACGTCGCGCACTGAGCGGCCGCCTGGTCGAGCACGAGACGGGTCAGCGGCCCCATGAGACCCGCCTCCTCGGCGAGGGGCAGGAATTCGAGGGGCGGGATCAGGCCGAGGCGCGGATGCGGCCAGCGCACCAACGCCTCGGCGGCGACCGTCTCGCCGTTGCGCAGGTCCACCTGGGGCTGGTAATGCAGGACCAGGCGCTCTCCTTCGACGGCAGCGCGCAATTCCTCCACCAGTGCCAGGCGGTTGCCGCCGTCGTCGATGGCTGGTGTGTACACCTCATACGACTGATGCGTGAGCTTGGCCCGGTACATGGCGACGTCTGCACAGCGCATCAGCCCGACGCTGTCGGTCGCGTCGGCGGGCGCCGCGGCGATCCCGATGCTCGCGCTGATGCGGACGCTCACGCCGTTGAGGACGAAGGGCTGCTCGAGGAGCGCGGTGAGCCGTCTGGCGAGGCCGGTGGCATACGACGGATCGCTGTCGATGAGCAGGGCGCCGAGCTCATCCCCGCCGATCCTGACCAGGACATCGGATTGACGTAGTGAGCTGGTCAGTCGCGGTCCCAGTTGCTTGAGCAGCTCATCTCCCGCGGAGTGCCCGAAGGAGTCGTTGATCTCCTTGAAGTGATCGAGGTCGACGAAGAGGAAGGCCATGCCGCGCGATGGGGTCGAGAGGTCGGCGAGCTCTTCGAAGTAGGCGTCGAGCAGGGCCGTCAGCTGGCGGCGGTTGCCCAGGCCGGTGAGCTCGTCGGTCACGGCCTGGCGGTGGCGTTCCTCGGTCAGCGCGCGCAGGCCGCGGACCGACACTGCCAGGCGCACCCAGACCACCACGAGCGTGGCGGTGGCCAGTGCGACGGCCACCTGGATGACCTCATGCTGGACGGCGCCCAGGAACAGGATCACGAGACCCGCCAGCGCACCTCCTCCGGGGAGGAGGAAGCCGGGGAGCTTGGCGCCCTCCAGCAGCTCACGCCGTCCCGGCGGAACCCAGACCGAGATCGACATCAGCGTGATCGCGATCGGCCAGGCGATACCGTTGAAGACGACCCCGACCTGTGCGGTGGATCCGAGCAGGTTGAACGTGTCCCCAATCCCGTTCACGACACAGGCGGTCGCGAACAGCAGCCAGGGCAGGCGCCGCCCCGGCAGGATTGCCGTGCCGCCGACGACCAGCGCGAGGAGGATGACGTCACCGATCGGGTAGACGAGATCGACCGCGACGCCGAACGCGTCGCCGCCGACGGATCTGAAGACGGCATGGAAGGCGAAGGCGGCGCAGACGGCCGCGGCGCCGAGGCCGGCGATCGCGCCGTCGAGCCAGGTCGCAGGCAGCAGCTGCTTGATCTCCTTGCGGAGCATGAGCACGATCGCGACGTACGCGAGGGGATAGAAGCAGGCGTAGAAGAGATCGGCGAGTGAGGGGGCCGCCACGCTGGTTCCACCCCACGCCTCGGCAGTGAGCACGATATCGCCGCACGCCCAAAAAAGCACGGCACTCCCCAGGACGATCGGAATCGCCCGTCCCGGCGCCCCGCTGAAACCGCGAGCGAGAAGCAGCAGGCCGAGGATGATCTCGTAGGCGGCCACCCCCCAGCCATCGATCCACGGCCAGGTCTCGCCGGCCGACCGCACCATCAGGGAGATGATGTACGCGGCCAGCAGCGTGGCCATGACCGCGTAGACGACCCACAGCGCCCTCGGGGCCGGCCCGGACGCTCTGAGGAATGTCGGGAGTGCCCGCCTCTCTCGAGGGGCCGCGGTACTCACCGGAGCAGCTTTGCCGATCTAGTGTTGAATTCCGGTTGCGACTGTGGAACGACAATCACCTCTGGCCGCAAAAATCACGGGCAGACCGGCCGGCCCGGATGTGCACTCACCCAGGAGGCGAGGAATGGAACCAGATGCCCTGCCGGAGGTGGGCATCGTGACCACCGACGCACAGGTTCGGCGCCTGCTGCCGCTGATGCGTGCTTACTGCGACTTCTACCGGGTCAGCCCCGCGGACGGCGCGTTGCTCGCCATGTCCCGGGCGCTGATGGCCGACCCGGCCCGCGAGGGCGTCCAGTTGCTCGCGAGCCAGGGTGGCCATGACGTCGGCTTCGCGACGCTCTTCTGGAGCTGGGAGACGACGACCGCAAACCGCATCGGCGTCATGAACGACCTGTTCGTCAGCGCGACCTCACGCGGGCACGGGGTCGCATCGATGCTCATCCAGGCGTGCCTCGAGCGCTGCCGCGCGCACGGCGCGGCACGCATGACGTGGCAGACCGCACCTGACAACCTGGCCGCTCAGGCCGTCTACGACCATGTCGGGGCGACCCGAGAGACCTGGGTCGACTACTGGGTCGAGACCGGCGTGCTCCCCGCGGCCGCAGGAGATTCGGAGCCAGGGTAGGCTGCTGCGGAATGCCCAGAGTCATGCTCATCCTGCCCACCGCGACGTACCGCGCGACGGCCTTTCTGCATGCCGCGACGGAACTCGATCTCGACGTGGTGGTCGCATCGAATGAGGCGCCGACACTGGCGGCGCTGATGGAGGGCCGCATCCTCACACTGGATCTGCGCCGACCTGACGAGTCGGGGGACCGCGCAATCGACTTCGCCGCTCGCTGGCCGGTCGACGCCGTCGTGGGAGTCGACGAGGCGTCGGTCATGACCGCCGCGACCATCGCAGAACGCCTCGGCGTCGCGGTTCGCAATCCCGTCGCCGCGGTCGGGGCGACACGGGACAAACGCTTGCTGCGCAAGCGTCTCACCGCTGCGGGCCTGGAACAGCCCCGTGTCGCGGAGATCGACATTGAGGCGGACGAGCGCACGCTTGCCGCCGCGGTCCGTGTGACCGGCCTGCCGTGCGTCGTGAAGCCGGTGGATCTGGCCGCCAGTCGCGGCGTCATCCGTGCCGACACCCGAGCTGACGTCGAGCGCGCGGTGCAGCGGGTGGGAATCCTTCTGCGCAATATCTGCACCGACGGGTCAACCCCGCCGCTGATCGTCGAGGGGTACGTGGATGGCGCTGAGATCGCTGTCGAGGGGCTCGTGCGAAACGGGCGGGTCGAGGTTATCGCCTTATTCGACAAGCCGGATCCGCTCGTCGGTCCGTTCTTCGAGGAATCGATCTATGTCACGCCGTCGCGACTCGACGCGGCGTCGCAGCGCGCCGCGATCGGCGTGGTGAGCGATGCGGCGTCAGCGCTGGGACTGCGCCAGGGACCGATCCATGCGGAGATCCGGATGCGCGGCGAGACACCCGTGCTGATCGAGGTGGCCGCGCGCTCCATCGGCGGCCTCTGCTCGCAGGTCATCCGGCTGGTGTGCGCCGACGCACCGGATGAGCTCCGGTCGCTCGAGAACGTGATCCTTCGCCAGGCATGTGGACTGCCACTGGGCGCGATCGAGCTCTTCGATGCTGCGTCCGGCGTCTTCATGTTGCCCGTCCCGGCCCGGGGCGTCCTTCGGGGGGTGAGCGGCATCGATCTGGCCATGTCGGTCGAGGGCATCACCGGTGTGACCATCTCCGTCCCGCTGGGTGAATGGTTGACGCCCCTCCCGGAGGGTGATCGATATCTGGGTTTCATCTTTGCGAGGGGCGACGCGCCCGACGCCGTCGATGGCGCGCTCCGTCAGGCGCAGTTGCAGCTCAGCGTCGATATTTCGTAGGTTCTCGGGATGCCGAATGTCGTGGAACGCGCTGCTCACCCATCGGGTTCGCGTGCGCTCGGCTGCCGAGATCGACGCGGGGTGCTCGGCTGGCTCACCACCGCATACGGCGAGGCGGTCTGACGGTGCCCCCTGGAGGAATCGAACCTCCCTCAACCGGTTAAAAGCCGGCTGCTCTACCGATGAGCTAAGGGGGCCGGACCCAGGATTGTATTGCCGCCCATACGCGACGCCCTACCATCGGCACCTGTGACCGACGAGATTCCAGGATTTCCGGAGCGATTCCCCGTCCGCGACGACGGCGTCCGTAGCTGGCGGTATCGGGCGGTCTCCCTCATCTGCAGGACGTCGCTCCGAGGCTTCTTCGGCCGCGGGCTCCAGATCGATGCCATCTCGGGGGTCCCCGCCGACGGGCCGTTGCTGGTGGTGTGCAACCACCTGAGCAACATCGATCCGTGGATCTTCGGTGGATTCGGGCCGGGCGTCCTCTACTGCATGTCGAAGCGCGAGCTGTTCAACAACCCGATCGTTGCCTGGATCCTCGCCGGCTGCAACTGCTTCCCGATCGATCGCGGCACTGCGGATCGCCGGGCGCTCCGGACCGCGCTCGACGTCCTTGCCCGCAAGGGTCGCCTGCTCATCTTTCTGGAGGGCACTCGTTCGGCGACACCTGGGATGCGGCGAGCTGAAGCCGGAGTTGGATTCCTGGCGCGCCGCTCGGGCGGGTCGATCCTGCCCGTGGGCGTCTGGGGCACCGAAGCCGCCCTGCCACGGGGCCGAAAGTTTCCGAAGCGCGTGCCCATCCGGCTCACGTTGGGTCCGGTGTTTCAGCTGCCGGAGCGCGTGCCCGGAGAGCGTCGTGACGACCAGGCGGTGGCCGATCTCATCGGATCGCGAATCGCCGAGCTGCTTCCCCCCGAATACCGAGGGGTGTATGCGTCCCTCGAGGCGCCCGAGGTGGTCAACCGACCCGGTTAGCCCTGGCCCGGTATACAGCCCGAATACGAGCGGTCAGCGGCCCCGGCGGCTCGCGGCGGGCTTGGCACGGGCCGGCTTCGGGGCCCCCGCCGAGGGCCGCTTGGCGGATGTCGTGCGACTGGACTTGGGCGGTACCGCTTTCGCGGTCGGCCGCTTTGGTGCCGGTGCCTTTGCTCTCGCGGCAGGCTTGGCGGCGGATCTGGTCGCGGATTTCGGGGCCGGCCGGCTCGGTGCCGGTCGCGCGGCGGTCTTGGCGCTCACCGCGCGCTTTGCGGTGCTCTTGACGGCGACGGCCTTGGCAGCCGAGGCCTTGGCGGCTGTGGCTTTGGCGGCGGGCTTCGCTTTGCCGGCGCCCGGAGGCTTCACTTTGGCGGCGGACTTGGCTTTGGTCGCAGGCTGGGTCTTCACCGTCGGTTTCGGTTTGGGCTTCGCTGCCGGCTTGGCCTTGGACACCGGGGTTGCCTTGATGGCAGCCCTGGCCTTCATCGGTGCCGCAGCGGTGACCGCAGCCATCGCCCGCGGTGGTCGGGGCGGAGCGGGCGCGGGGGTTGCTGGGCGCTGGGGCGGGGGAACAGCGGTCGCGCGAGGCTCGCCACGCCTCGGCGTCGCGGGCGCGGCCTTCGGCGCCGGGGGCGTCACCACCGCGGCCGGCACCGGTTCCACAGCCGCGGGGGCCACCACACCGTTGGCGGGAGGACGCGGACCACGGTCACCGACACGGACGGGCTCGACCATCAGTTGTGTCAGCTCGGCATGGCGCTCCGGGGTCTCCGCTGTCTCGAGGCACGTGAAGGCGACGACCTCCTTGGTGTCCGAGTGCCTCTCGAACCGCACGATCGCCGTCTGGCTCAAGACCGTCTCGACGACCCCGCGTGAGCCGACCGGGTAGTCCCCGATCGAGGTGCCGGTGCGAGGGCGAGTGTTCGACGTCAGGATCACGCGCTCACCGACGCCGAAGGGTGGCGGCGGCTCCTCGCGCGCGCCGGGCGGGCGGCCGGGAGTTGGCGACGGACGCGGTGCGGGTGCGACGACCACGGGCGGCGCCACGACCGCGACGACCTCCGCGCCATCGTCATCCTCGTCGTCATCGTCGTCCACCTCGACGACCACGCCGATCTCGATCGCGATCTCCTCGGTGTCGTCCAGTTCGACGGCATCTGCCTCGAGGACCTCGGCGACCGGGGTCTCCGGCTCTTCCTGATCGGCGTCGACGGTGGGGTGGGTTGGTTCTTGGGGCATTCAGGCTCGTATGTGACGGATCGGTAGACTGGGGTGCAGATGATCGCGCGATCCAGGGCGATCCCGCTGTCGCAACATACCCAGCAGCGGCTCCTTGAAATCCTCCCGGGCGCCCTCACGTGGTTTGCTCTGCTCGTCCCGGTGGTCGCAGCGTTCGCGATCAGGCTCAACGATCCCGGGATGCTGTGGCTCCTCGGCGTGGGGGCCGTGGTGCTCGATGCCTACTGGCTGGTCAGGACCACGGTCACCGTTCGAGGCGTCCGCAAGACGCTGAAGGCGCTGAAGGCGACCGAGTCCGTCGACTGGTGGCGCCGTTGTCAGGAGTTCGAGGCGGCGCGCCCCGAGGGCGCTCCTGCCCCCTCCGAGGTGGTGCACTGCGCGCTCATCCCGACGTACACGGAATCGTATGACGTACTCCGTGCGACCGTGGCCGCGCTCGCCGCGCAGAACTACCCCGAGCATCTTCGGGTCTGCGCGATCATCACCCGCGAGACCGACGCAGGCGGCATCGAGAACGTTGCCAGGCTGCGGGCCGAGTTCGCCTCGTCGTTTCGATTGTTCCTGCACATCAGGGATCCGCTGCTGCCGGGGATCGTCGTCGGCAAGTCGGCGGCGATGGCCTATGGCGGCCCCGTGCTGCGGGCCGCCTGTGACGAACTGGGGCTCGATCCCGCCAGGACGATGGTCACCGACCTCGATTCCGATTTCCGCCTGCACGCGCAGTACTTCGCGTACATCACCCTGCAGTTCTGCGAGGCTGAGGATCGACTCGTGTCGATTTGGCAACCGGTGCCCGTGTTTCTCAACAATATCTGGCGCGTGCCGACCGCGGTGCGGGTGATGGCGACCGCGGCGACGCAGTGGCAGATGTTCCTGCACCAGAATCCGCACCGGCTCGTCATGTTCTCCTCGTACTCGATGTCGCTCGACCTGCTCGGCAGCGTTGGATACTGGGACTCGGATGTGATCCCGGAGGATTCGCGGTTCTTCTGGAAAGCCTTCTTCCATTGCGGCGGAAAGCTGAACACCCGCCCCGCCTTCATCCCGGTGTATGGCGATGCGCCGCGCGCGCGGGGCTACGCGGCGACGCACGCGTCGCAGTACAACCAGATCAAGCGATGGGCCTGGGGTGCGACGGATATCCCTTATGTCACATCACGAATGCTGAGTCATCCCGAGATCCCATGGCGCCTCCGCGCGCGCCGCTATTCGAATCTCATCTTCAACCACCTGACGTGGGCCACCCTGCCGTTGCTCCTCTTCTTCGGAGGTGCGTTGCCGGCGTTCATCGACCTCGACTACAGCCTCTCGTCAACGTCGACACTCCTCGGAAGCCTCAGTGCCAGCATCCTCACGATCACGCTGCTGAACACCTTGCTGCTGGTGCAGGTTGATTACCAGATCTGTCCGAAACCAAAGCAGTGGCCATGGTGGCGTCGAAGGTGGGCGGAGCTACAGCTGTTCACGTACCCGGTGGTGGGGCTTGCCTTGAGCGTGATTCCCGCGCTCGAGGCGCAGACCAGGCTGATGTTCGGTGCATACCTCGAATATCACGTCACCGAGAAGGAGTAGCGACCGGCTCCCTCAGTTGCCGAGGACGCTGCGATACGTGGCGGCGGTCATCTCGGCGGCGCGCCGCCAGGTGAAGGTCGCGGCCCAGGCGATGCCGGCGGCTCGCTGCAGCTCGCGCTCTCGCGCATCATCGAGGAGGCGATCGATGGCCGCCGCCATGGCACCGGCATCGCCATCAGGGACGACTGCAGCCGCGTCCCCGCTGACCGCGCGAAGCGATGAGTTGTCAAAGACCACGGCCGGTGTCGCGCACGCCATGGCCTCGAGCGGCGGCAATCCAAAGCCCTCGTATGCAGAGGTGAAGACGAACACGGATGCTGCCGTGTACAGAGCGACGAGATCGTCAGTGGTGACGTGACCGATCACCCGGCTGTGCTCGGCCAGGCCCGCGCGCGCCAGTGCGCTGGTCACCGTCGCGGTGAACGTGCCCTGATCGCCGGCGATGACGAGCGCAACGTCATGCTCGCGCCGCACTCGCCGGACGACATCGGCAAGCAGTGCGATGCGCTTGCGGGGATCGAACGTGCCCACGGCGAGCAGGAACGGCCGTTCCAGGCGGAGTTTGTCGCGCAGACGATCGACCACGTCGCTGGAGGCGGGGTGGAAGACTGGGGAGATCCCTTCGGGGATCACCGTGATGCGGCTCGGGTCCGTCTTCGTGAAATGGAGCACATCGCTGCGTGTCGCATCGGAAACGGCGATCACCGCGTCGGCGCGGCGAAGCAGGCGCAGCCCCAGCACGCGCGCCCTGCGGACCCATGGATAGTCGCGAGGCATCACGAAGGGAATCAGGTCGTGAACGGTGACCACCACAGGGAGCCGCGTGCGCCACGGTTGCCCGAACTCGATTGCGTGGTAGAGATCGGCCGTGGAACCGCGGAGCGCATTGGCCACGAACAGGGTGTCGGCGATCGGCTGCAGCGTTGGGTGCACGACCCTGATCCGGCGCGCCGACGGCATCAGCACGCTGCTCATCTCCGCCGGTGGCTCGTGGTGTGCCGAGAGCAGCAGGCTCACCTGCGGCGGATCCGCGAGCTCACGAAGTCCGCCGAGCAGACCGCGTTCGTAGCTTCCGATCCCGCGCACCGAGGAGGCGCCCTGGAGCGGCCGCCCGTCCATGACGACCCTCACGTCGGACGACTGACTGGGGAGGGCACGGTCACAGAGTCTGTCGGATAGACTGGCTCTGGTGACGATTCAAGAGCTGGACGTGATGGAACGGCTGCGCTCCCTGATCCGCGATGTGCCGGACTTCCCCCGGCCCGGGATTGTCTTCAAGGACATCACGTTGTTGTTGGGCGATCGCGCTGCATTCACCGCTGCCGTGTCAGCACTTGCGCAGCCCTACCGCGATGAGGGTGTCGACCTGGTCGCGGGGATCGAATCGCGCGGGTTCATCCTCGGGGGCGCTGTGGCAGACCGTCTTGGAGCCGGGTTCGCGTTGGTCCGCAAGGAAGGAAGGCTGCCGTCCACTCGAATCTCCCAGGCGTACTCGCTCGAGTACGGCGAGGCGGTGGTCGAGATGCATGCGGACGCGATCAAGCCCGGCGAGCGCGTGCTGATCGTCGACGACCTGCTTGCGACCGGGGGCACCGCCGGTGCGGCCGCCGCCCTGGTAGACCGGCTGGGTGGCGATATCGTGGGCTTTGCCTTTTTGATCGAGTTGAGCGCGCTCGGGGGATCGGCCGCGCTCGGCGGGCGCCCGTACACGGCGCTGTTGCCTATGAAGACAGATGGAGGAATCGCGTGACCAACGTGTTGAAAGTGGCCGAGTCTGACGTTGCCGACCCGAGCCTGGCCGGCGAAGGACAGCGCCTCATCGATTGGGCGGCACGGGAGATGCCGGTCCTTCGCATCATCCGCGAGCGATTCGCCCGCGAGCGCCCGCTCGAGGGTCTGCGTATCGGCGCATGCCTGCACGTGACCAGCGAGACCGCCAACCTCGCCATCACCCTGAAGGCCGGCGGTGCCCATGTCAGCCTCTGCGCGAGCAACCCCCTGTCGACGCAGGACGCGGTTGCCGCAGCGCTCGCGCGCCAGCACGGGATCCCCACCTTCGCGGTGAAAGGCGAGGACTCCGCCCGGTACTACGCCCACATCCAGTCGGTGCTCGATGCACAACCGCAGGTCACGATGGACGACGGCGCAGACCTGGTCGCGGAGCTGCACAAGGGGCGGCGCGAGCTGCTCGAGCACGTGATCGCCGGGACCGAGGAGACCACCACCGGAGTCGTCAGGCTTCGCGCGATGGCTCGTGACGGCGCGCTCCGCTTTCCGATCATCGCCGTCAACGAGGCGCTCACCAAGCATCTCTTCGACAACCGGTACGGCACCGGGCAGAGCACCATCGACGGTTTGATCAGGGCCACCAACGTGCTGCTCGCTGGCAAGACGATGGTTGTCTGCGGCTACGGGTGGTGCGGTCGTGGTCTCGCCAGCCGCGCGACCGGGCTCGGTGCGCACGTGATCGTCACCGAGGTCGACCCGACGAGGGCTCTCGAGGCCGTGATGGACGGCTACCGCGTGATGCCTCTCGCCGAGGCAGCACCGGAAGCCGACATCGTCATCACCGTGACCGGCGACATCAACGTGATCGACCGAGGCGCGATCGAGCGTTTCAAGGACGGAGCGATCATCGCCAACAGTGGCCACTTCAACGACGAGATCAATCTCGCCGCGATCGACGACATGTCGGTCGAGGTCACCGCGCCGCGCACCTTTGTGCAATCCCACAGACTTCGCGACGGACGCACGGTGCACGTGCTCGCCGAGGGCCGCCTGCTCAACCTCGCCGCAGCCGAGGGTCACCCCGCGGCCGTCATGGACATGAGCTTCGCCAACCAGGCGCTGTGCGCGGAGCACATCGCCAAACACCACAAGGACCTGGAGATCGCCGTCCACGACGTTCCCCAGGACATCGACCGCGAGGTGGCGCGACTCAAGTTGCAGGCGATGGGGGTGAGCATCGACACGCTCACCGACGAGCAGCAGAAGTACCTCGCATCCTGGGAATCGGGGACCACCTGACGGTGGCGCTGAACCTTCCGTACCGTCCCGAGCTGACGGTGCTCGACAGCGGGGTCAGCCTGCTCAACGCGCCGTCGGCGAGCCGGAACTCCGGAGTCTTCCTGATCGTGCGTGCCGGCTCGCGGGACGAGTCCGCCGAAACCTCGGGGCTCGCCCACTACCTCGAGCACATGTTCTTCAAGGGCACCGAGCGACGCCCCACGACCAAGATCATCTCGCGCGAGATCGATCGCCTCGGCGCCAACACCAACGCATACACGGACACCGAGGAGGTCGCGTACTTCGCGGAAGGTCCGGCGACGGCAATGCTCGAGCTCGCTGATGTCATCTGCGACATGCTGAGCCGGCCGCTCTTCGCGGCGGAGGAGGTGGAGCGCGAACGCAACGTCGTGCTCCAGGAACTGTCCATGCGGCTCGCCGATCCCGACGGCTGGATCTGGGACCGTCTCGGGACGGTCGCGTTCGGCGGCGACCAGCCGATGTCCTGGTCGGCGGCGGGATTCCCGGCGGTGATCGAGAAAGCGACGCGCGAGCAGCTCACCGACTACCACCGCGCGTTCTACGCGCCGGCATCGATGTGCCTGGTCATCGCGGGCGGCGCGACGCTGAGCCAGGACCAGGCGCTCGAGCTGCTCGCGGACATCCCGCGTGGGAAGCCACGCCCCCGCAAGAAGGCCAAGTGGGGCCTCGGTGATCGCTACACCGCCAACGTCCGCCCGGTCACTGCCCAGGAGGAGCCGCAGGTGCACATGGTGTTCGCGGTGCCCGGGATCCCGGCGACCGATCCGCGACGCACCCAGCTCTCGGTGATGACTCACGTGCTCGGGGGCGGTATGTCGTCGCGCCTCTTCCAGACCGTTCGTGAGCGCAACGGCCTCTGCTACAGCATCTACGCGCACCACGCCGGCTTCGACGACACGGGACTCTTCGCGATCGCCACGGCCACACGCCCCAAGGACGCGCGCAAGGCCACGAGCCTCGCGTTCAAGGAGTTCCGCAAGATGGCGTCCAAGCGTGTCGCCGCCGATGAGCTCGCCGCCGCGAAATCGGCGATGATCGGACGGCTGCTGCGTTCGACCGAGACGTCGATCGCGAGTGCCCGCTTCTACGGCAGTCGCTGGCGTGTCGGGTTAAGGCTCGAGACACCGGACGAGCGAGCCGATGCCATCCTCAAGGTCACCGCCGAAGAGGTGCAGACCATCGCCGAGGAGATCGCCGGGGGCATCGGCGACGTGCGTATGGCGCTCGTGGGCCCGTCCGATCAGGGAGAGGAGCTCCTCTCGGCAATCGAGTCGACAGCAGCCCGCTGAGGCCTGGGCCTCTCTCAGGGCGCGAGCAGCGCGCGGTCGAGGCTCTCGGCCACTCGCTCGAGGTCGCGCGTGGTCAGGCCCGGGTGGATGGGCAGCGAAAGACAGCGTGACGTGCATTCGAGCGCGACGGGCGTGTCGTCGCGGTGCACGCGCGGGTGGTTGCGATAGGCGTCGTGGTCCCAGACGAGTCCGGGGTAGTACACGCCTGCGTCGACCCCGTCGGACGACATCGACGCGGCGACGCGGTCACGATCGACTCCGGGCTCGAGGAGCACCGTGTACTGATGCCAGACGTGGCGTCGACCGGCGGGCACGAGGGGAGTTGTGACTGCCGGATTGCTCGCAAGCAATGACGTCAGCACCGCTGCATTGTCCCGGCGCGCTCTGCTGATCTCGTCGAGTCGCTCCATCTGGGGAATGGCGATCGCCGCGGCCACATCGGTCATCCGCCAGTTCTGGCCGATCATGGCATAATCGTAGCGGGTGCGCATCCCCTGGTTGCGCATGACGCGGAGCCGCTCGGCGAGCATCGAGTCGTCGGTGGTGACGCACCCGCCCTCACCGCTGGTGATGTTCTTGGTTGCGTAGAAGGAGAAACAGCCGAGCCCGAAGCTCCCCGTGCGGCGGCCGTCCACCTCGGCGGCATGCGCCTGGGCGGCATCCTCGACCACAGAGAGCCCGTGCGTCGCGGCAAGGGACATGAGCGGGCGCATGTCACAGGGGAGCCCGTAGAGATGAACTGGCACGATCGCCGCTGTCGACGGCCCGATGAGTGCGGCGACCGACGTGGGATCGATGGTGAAGTCGTCGCGGATGTCCGCGAAACGGACCGACGCCCCACTGCGCAGGATCGCATTGATGGTGGCCGCAAAGGTGAACGGGGACGTGATCACCTCCTGACCCGGGCCGATCTCGAGCACGGCGAGCGCTGCGTCGAGCGCAACGGTGCCGTTGGCCACCGCGACCGCGTGCGCGGTGCCCGCCATCGCCGTGCACAACGCTTCGAAGCGCTCGACCATCGGTCCCTGCGCAAGGTGACCGCTGCGCAGCACCGAGAGAACCAGTGCCTCGACCTCGGGGCCGAGCAGCGGTGCGGAGATCCGGATGCGAGGAGCTGTCGAAGTGTCGCTGAGGGTCACGACGGAGTCGCCTCGCTCGCACTCGTGCGCGCCGATGGCCGCTGTTCGTCGGCAAGGCGACGGCGCAGCGCCAGCAGGCCCGCCGCCATCGACACGGAGTCGCGAAGCGGGGAGACGGTGGACCGGCCCGATGCCGTGTACACGACCGGGATCTCGAGAGGTGTCACGCCCTCGTGGACCGCCCACATGTTGATCTCGGCTCCGATCAGGTAGTCGCCGGCGCGCAGGCGCGGCAGCAGGAGCTGGGCCAGCGATCGCTGGATGAGCACAGACCCCTGGGTGTCGAGGTCCAACCCGATGAGGCGGGCGCGGAGGATCCCGAATCCAGCCGACATCGCGCGCCGGACCATCGGCGTCTCGATCTGCGACTCGCGGTGGGTCTTGGAGCCCATCACCAGTTGCGGTCGCGGGCTGAGACCCAGATACCCGTCGAGGTCGGTGAATCCGAAGGGCAGGTCGGCCGCGGTGAGGACGAACGTGTCGCCCCGGGCAAGCGCCATGCCCCGGCGCCAGGCGAACCCGAGGCCCTTCGCCGAGGTGGTCACCCGAACTGCAACGTCCTCACTGCCCATGGCCGCAGCCAGCGAGAGGCAGAGGGGGCCTGATCCGTCGGTCGACCCATTCTCGACGAGGATGATCTCCGAGCCGGGCAGATGGCCGAGACGCGCAACCAGCAGTCGCACCGTCCTCCGAAGATCGGCGATCTGGTTGTGGACCGGGATCACGTAGCTGACGCTCGGTTCGCTCATGCGCATGCCTCGATGGCGGCCGCGACCTCGTGAGCCGGGAGAATCGAGTTGCGTTCGGTGCAGGCGTCCGTACGACCGGACACGAGGTCGAGGAAATGCGCGAACTGCAGCGCCAGCGGCTCACCGGTGTGGCGGACGAAGGGGATGTCAATCACCGTCTCGGCGCGATACCCGGCAGCCTGACCGGCTCCCACCCCCTGCGCGTGAGCGCGATGGCGGTAGACGGTCAGGTCCTGGCGGAGCAGGTCGACGTCGTACAGCGCAGTCGAGGTGGCGACCAGCTGCGAGCGGACCTTTCGCTGGCTCGCCCGGCTGGCCGAGAGTGTCGCGATCGCGCCTCCGGGGAACTGGAGCAGGCAGTCCGCGACCTCGACGACTGGGGTGTGGCCGGCCGTGCTGGTGGCGCCGCACACGCGTGTTGGCCGCGCCGATCCCATGTAGCACAGGGCGAGGTCGATCTCGTGAATGAGCAGATCGAAGACGACGCTCAGGGTGCTCCGGGGCGTCTCCGGAGAGTGGCGGAGGCCGACGATGTGGACCGGCTCCTCGTCGAGCAGGCTCCGCATCGTGGCCACGACGGGGTTGAACCGCTCCACGAAGCCGCACATCAGAGGCACACCGCGCCGCTCGGCGCAGGCGACCAGCGCGCGGCTGGTCTCGAGGTCGGGTGTCACCGGCTTTTCAACCAGCAGCGGCTTACCGAGCTCGAGCAACCCCCGTGCTGCCTCCGCATGAAACGCCGTCGGGGTGGCGATCACGACCGCATCGCACCCGGTGGCCGCATCGAGATCCTCGGCAAAGGCGCAGCCCAGCCGTTCGGCGAGCGGTCGCACCCGCTCGGGATCGGTGTCGATGATGACCGCGAGGTCTGCGCCTTCGGACTCCGCGATGACACGCGCGTGGTTGGCCCCCATCGCTCCAGCGCCGATCAGCGCGATGCGGGCACGTGCACCCATTGGCGCAGTCTCAGCCGGGAGGGCCCCCCAGATCGGAAATTTGCAGCTCCGTTTCGAGAGTGCCGCGCTCCCGCAACAGGGGGAGCAGCAGGGCCGCCATCACCGCGGTCGAGGCGATGGCGCCGCAGAGGAGTCCGAGTTCGACCCGCAGGAAGAGCGACGAGCCGATGGCGGTCACCACGAAGAACACGACGGCCCCTGACGTCCACCCGAGCGCGACACGGCTGTATCCGGAGAGCGAGATCAGGACGTACCCGAAGATCTGCGTGAAGATGAAGCCGATCGCGCTTGCCGACAGCAGCGCGAAGTCGAGGTTGCTGAGTTCGAATCCGTGACCGAACAGGATCCTGGTCACGGTCGGCCCCAGCAGTGTGAAGCCCGCGATGGCGATGGCTCCCAGGCCGGCCATGAGGAGCAGGAGCCGGGTCAGGAGCGCCTGGAACTCCTGATGGCGTCCGCCCGTTGCCAGCGTCGAGAGCTTGGGCAGGAGCGCTGACTGGACCGCCTGGAACAGGAAGATCGGAACGTAGGCGACGATGCGGCTCAGCTGGAACCGTCCCGCAGCCGTCTGCTCCGCTGGGGTTGCGAGCAGTTGAACGGCCACCGCTCCGACGCTGAGCAGCAGCTGCGTGAACACCGAGGCGATGAGCAGGAAGCCAAGCGCGTGGGTGATCTCGCCCCACGGAGCCGGGGGACCCGGCCGTAGCAGCCCGCGCCGTCCAACGGTTGCGAGCGCGATCGCCGCGAACGACGCGACGATGAGCGAGATCCCATACGGACCGGCCGTCTTGACCCCGATCACCGCCAGGAAGACGGCCAAGACAACCCGGAGCGCACCCTCACCCCCGAGCAGGATGCCGTAGGCGCCGAAGCGGGCGTTGCCGGCAAGCGCCCCGCGGGCGAGGAATTCGCAGAGATAGGCGGCGAACCCGCCGACGAGCCCGGCGAGGAGCGCCGGATCGCCCTTGAACACGTGCTGGTCGATGGGACTGGCGGCGATCAGCGTGACCACGATCAGCACCACTGCCAGGACACTCCCGAGCAGTGCCGCGCGCTCGAAGACAGGACGCCCACCCTCGCCGCGCACACGTCGTGCCGCGATGGCCCGGCCCGTCTCCTGCTCCAGGGGAAGGAAGAAGCCCGGACCGCACACGAAGAGCAGTGCCCAGAACACGGAGAGCGGCGCGAAGCGAGCCGTGCCGAGAGCGCGCGCAGCGACGACCAGGAACCCGTACTGCATCAGCCCGGCCAGCCCGAGCCCGACCGCGACGGGGATCGTCCCCACCGGCAACGGCAGCGCGCGCAGCCGATCGACGAGCTTCATGACCAGGCTGGGGGCGGGAACGCCGCTACGGGTAGATGCCTCGCACAGCCGTGGCGTCGGCGACGCGCTTGACCGCGACGAGATAGGCGCCGAGTCGGAGCGACACGTTGTGGCGGTCGGCCTGATCGCACATCTGGGTGAACGCCTTTTGAAGGATCTTCTTGAGCCGGACGTTGATCTCGTCCTCTTCCCAGAAGAGCGATTGCAGATCCTGAACCCATTCGAAGTACGACACGGTCACACCGCCGGAGTTGGCGAGGATGTCGGGGACCACGGTGATGCCGCGGCGCTCGAGGATGCTGTCGGCGTCTGGCGTGGTCGGCCCGTTGGCGCCCTCGACGATGAGCCGTGCCTGGATCCTTCCGGCGTTCCGTGCGGTGATCTGGTTCTCCATGGCCGCGGGGACGAGCAGGTCGACCTCGAGCTCCAACAGCTCGGTGTTGGTGACCGGTTCGGCTCCGGGAAATCCCTGGACGCCGCCGTGTTGCTGCCGGTACGCGAGCAGCGCGGGAATGTCGAGCCCACCCGGCGAAGAGACGCCCCCGGTGACGTCCGAGACGGCGCAGACCGTGAACCCGGATTCGTGCATCAGCTGCGCCGCCCAGCTGCCGACGTTCCCGAAGCCCTGGACCGCGACCGTCGTCTGGGAGGGCTCCATGCCGAGGCGCCGGCAGGCCTCGATGGCGATGATGTTCACGCCCCGGCCAGTCGCGCTCGGGCGACCCTCAGAGCCGCCGATCTCAAGCGGTTTGCCGGTCACGGATGCCGGGACCGAGTAGCCGGCCTGCATCGAGAGCGTGTCCATGATCCACGCCATGATCTCGGCGGTTGTGTTGACATCCGGCGCCGGGATGTCCGACTCCGGGCCGACCAGCACGCTGATCTCAGCCGCGAACCTCCTGGTCAGTCGCTCCAGCTCGCGGTGGCTCAACGTGGTCGGGTCGACCGCGACACCGCCCTTGGCGCCACCGTAGGGCAGGTTGGCGAGCGCGCACTTCCAGGTCATCCACATCGCGAGCGCCTTGACCTCGTCGATGTCCGTCGCCGGATGGAACCGGAGGCCCCCCTTGGCCGGTCCGCGCGTCACGTTGTGCTGAACCCGATAGCCCTCGAACATGCGCACGCTGCCGTCGTCCATCTTCACGGGGAAGCGGACGACCAGCTCCCGTCGCACCTCGCGCAGCACGGCGCGCAACCCCGGTGAGAGATTGAGGATCTCGGCGGCGTTGTCGAACTGGCGCTGTGCGTTCAGCCAGGGAGAGTCCACCACCGCCGGCGCGGCAACCGTGCTCACGGTCACGAGCCTAGCAGGCTCACCGCCGCTTGGACGCGGCGCGGGGGTCGCCGACCGCCGCCTCTATACTGCCGCGGATGCCCGAGAACTCCGAGGTCGCGCCGAAGGCCGTCAGCGAAGCGCTTGCGAACGGCGCGATCCTCATCGACGTGCGCGAGCAGGTCGAGTACGACGAGGCGCGCATTCCCGGCTCGGTGCTGATTCCCCTCGGGCAACTTCCCGGCAGACTGGGCGAGGTCCCCACTGACCGCGACGTATACGTGCACTGCCGGATGGGCGGCCGGAGTGCACGCGCCGTCGACTACCTGCGCGCATTCGGGCGGCCGAATGCATACAACGTCACCGGTGGCATCGAAGCCTGGGACGAGGCCGGCCTCCCCGTGGAGCGCTGAACGAGATCTGACCCAGCGGGCAGGTCAGGCAACCGTGTCCGGCCCCGAGTCGAGGTGATCAGGAGGACTTGAACGCGATGCGAACCACAACCCTCGGCAGTGACGGCCCCGACGTCGGTGTCATCGGTCTCGGGTGCATGGGGATGACCGCTTCCTACGACCTCGAGACCCCTCGCGACGACGCGACGTCCATCGCCGTGATCCATCAGGCACTCGACATGGGCATGACGCTCATCGACACGGCCGACGCGTACGGGCCTTTCACCAACGAGGAGCTTGTCGGCAAGGCGCTCGCAGGCGGATACCGCGAGCGTGCTGTGCTGGCAACCAAAGTCGGCCTGGTCATGGGCGATACCGGCGCGCAGGTCGGTCCTGGCACCGCCTCCCCGGGTGCCGGCCGGAACGGCCGTCCCGAACATGTTCGGGCGTCGATCGATTCGAGCCTTCGTCGCCTGAACACCGACCACGTCGAGCTCTACCAACTCCACCGCGTCGACCCCGAGGTACCCATCGAGGAGACGTGGGGGGCGATGGCCGAAACCGTTGCAGCTGGCAAGGCGCTGCACATCGGTCTCTCCGAGGTGACGGTGGGCGAGATCAGGCGAGCACAAACGGTGCACCCGGTGACATCGGTGCAGTCCGAGCTGTCGCTGTGGACTCGTGATGTGCTTGCCGAGGTGCTCCCCTTCTGCAAGGAGGAGGGCATCGCCTTGATCCCGTTCTCGCCGCTGGGCCGAGGTTTCCTCACCGGGCGGTTCTCGTCATTCGACGACCTGCCGCAGGACGACTTTCGCCGTCAGCTGCCCCGCTTTCAGCAGGATGCGATTCGCGCCAACCTCGCCATCGTGGCTCGGGTGCGAGAGGTCGCTGAACGCGCCGGGGTCACTCCGGCGCAGGTGGCGCTGGCCTGGGTTCTGGCCCAGGGCACCCTGGTGGTGCCGATCCCAGGGACCAAGACGCCGAAGTACCTCGAGGACAACGCGGCAGCGGCCGGTGTCGAGCTCAACGCGGCACAGATGGCCGAACTCGACGCCCTCCCGCCTCCCGAAGGAACCCGCTACTGACACCGCCCACGGCACGACGTCCGAACGCCGGGCGGCGCTCAGTGAACGGCGAATGCCGTGGACCCGACGAGATCGCCCTTGTAGCTGATGGTGACCGTGTAGTTGCCGGGCGCGAAGCCTCCTCCAGGGGGCATCAGCGGGATGACCGTTGCGCCCGCGGGGCTCAGCACGTAGTCGTTCTGGATGATCGTCTGGGCCGGCTGACCGAGAGTCACGACCACCTGAACGGGGGCCTGGCCGGCGGCTCCGCCAGAGTTCACCTCGATGTCGACCACCGCGGTCATCGCCGGAAAGGACACCTGGGTGACTGGCACGGCACCACCGGTGGGAGGTGCCGCGGCGACCGGGCGGACGCCGGTGAGGGCGATCTCGCCCGGCGAGTTCATCGGGGCAGGAACCGCGGTCCCAGCCTGGAGCAGGCGGATCATGAGCAGCGCGACGACCACGACGGCGATCAGGCTCGAACCGATGACCACCAGTGGCATCTTCGAACGATGGTGCTCGAGTGGCGGTGGGGGCTCCGGCGGCCGCACCGAGAACGTCCCTCGGGGTGGAGCGGTCCGCTCGACTGCTGGGGAGAGCACCGGCTCCATCGCCGCGGCGAGCGTCCAGGGACGCCCCACAGCTTCCGGGGGAGGAGGTGGCGGCTTGGGTGCCGTCGCCTGCGTGACGGGTGGCCCAAGACGCGCGGCGACATCGACAACGCCGTCGATCGCGACGGCAAGACGGCCACGGAGGAGCGACCGCTGGTCAGGCACCGCTGACACCTGCTGCTGAGCGGCTGGGGAGGTGCATCGCCAGGTCGCGTGATCCGGGCCCCGCACACCAGAGGACAGCGACGACGCCGCCGAGCAGGACCACCGCCACTGCGCTCTCGCTGAAGGCGGCGAGCGGGTTGACGAACGATGCCGCCGTGTACGCGGCGACGAGTGTCACCGCGAGCTTCGGGGCGCGAGGCCCGAGGACCGCGAGCGGAATGGCGAGCAGCATGAGGCTGTAGTCGCCGAGGTGTGGCGAGAGGAGCACCGACAACCCCACGGCGATCGCCACCGCGGCGACCGCGTTGCGCCGGAGAGTGTCACGCATCACCACCATCCCAGCAACTGCGATCACCGCCAGCGCGAGTGCCGCAACCCAGGCGGCCGGATTACTCGCGAGAGGCCGGGCGATCAGCGCGGGGATGGAGTTGCTCTGCAGGTCGAGGTGGACATACGCGGGCGCGGTCACGAGCCCGACCGCGTCCAGCAGGTGGCCGGGGCCGGCCACGGCAACCGATCCTAGGAGCACGACCAAACCTCCGCCGGCAAGCCCTCCGAGCATCCGCCACTGCCGGGCGACGACCAGGACGGGCGGGACGAGCCACAGCAGTTGCGGCTTGAGCAGCAGCGGCACCAGGCACAGGCCGGCCAGCACACGACGGTGCCGATCGAGCGCCTCGATCGCGAGGGTCGCGGCAAGCAGCATCAATCCATCGGACTGGCCCAGCAGGATGCCGGTGCCGGCCTCCAGCGAGAAGACCGCGATGACCACCAGCGCGGCGGCAAGCGGAGCGCCGAGGTGTGGAGCGGCGCGCCGGGTCAGGATGGCGGCCGACAGCGCCATCGCCACGACATTCAGCGCGACGAACACATCGATCCCTGTCTGCAGCGGTAGCGCGGCCAGCGGCTGGATCAGCCAGGCCATCAGCGCCGGGTTGACGAAGGGCACCGGGAAGGTCGCACCGGCGGCGGGTGTGTAGCCGAGCAGCTGCGCCTGAGCTGCGGCGAGAGCCCCAGGGCAATAGACACACGAGGATCCCCCGTGGACCACCCGCCCGGCGGACGCGATCGCGAGGTAGTCGACGGCGGAGCCGCCGCCGAATGCGGTGTGCAGGTCGGCGATGGATCTGACCATCAGGTACACGGCGCAGAGGGCGGCCGCGCCGATGACCCATCGCCACCTCGAGGGTGCGCTGACCATCCGGGACCCAACCTAGCAGAGCCAAATCGAATTGGAACTCGATGTGCGAAACCGTCACCCGGGGGATATCCACTCGTTCGAGCGGTGGTAGCATGCGCCGGGGTGAGGAGCGCAGCGGATACGGTCGAAGATGGGTCGACCCCGGGTGGGAGCGGGGCGGATGGCGCGCGCGACGGAACCGTGGCTACCGACTACGGCGCTGACTACTACGGGCACTACGCCGCCGACGGAGTCAGCTACGAGCGGAACGCGTTCTGGCTGGACTTCTTCCGTAAGATCGCCGACCGCCTGATCGAGGACTTCCAGCCCAAGACAGCGCTCGACGCCGGGTGCGCGATCGGGCTGCTCGTCGAGGCGTTGCGTGATCGCGGTGTCGATGCCGAGGGCGTCGACTTCAGCGAATTCGCGGTCACGCACTCCCGCGATGACATCCGCCCATTTCTCAGGGTCGGCTCGATCACCGAGCCGCTCACCAAGCGCTACGACCTGATCACCTGCTTCGAGGTTGTCGAGCACATGCCGCGCGAGGAGGCTGATCGCGCCATCGCCAACCTCTGTGGATCTACCGACGAGATCATCCTCACCTCGACCCCGATGCATTTCCGTGACCCAACCCACACCAACATCCATCCCCAGGAGTACTGGACCGAGCGCTTTGCGCGTCAGGGTTTCATTCGCGACGTGGACTACGACGGCGCGTACATCGCGCCGTGGGCCGCGCGCTACCGGCGATCGTCGGCGCCGATCCATCGCGTCATCGCCGACTACGATCGTGCCTATTCGCGGATGCTCCACGAGCTCCAGGAGCGCAATGCCGTGCTCGTCGACCAGATGCGCGAGATCACCGCGCAGCAGGCCCGCCTCCGCGCGCTCGAGGACAGGATGGCGTGGGGTGAACGCCGTTCGGTGCACCTGGCGCTGAAGCTCGACGGGGCGGTGGTGAAGGCCGCTCCGGAAGGATCATCCAGGCGGCGTTTCCTGAACGCGGCGATCCGGACTCTCGATCGACTCGGCGGGCGGCCACCCACGCCCTGACGGGTTGCGGCCTTGGTGTGCCGCCGTCGCAACCGTAGGATCGGTCCATGCCCGACCCCACCTCGCTGCCGGCGCTCGCCCCCATCGCCACGGTTGTGGTGTTGCTGGAGGTCGCGGCTGGAACCACTGTCGCCGCTTACGCGGTGGACATCGTCGGCAAGGTCGGTCGCGGGTTCGTCGGCACCACGTCGCTCATCTGTTCCGGGCTCATGGCGCTCGACCTGCTCATCGAGGCGCTCCTGCCTTCCGGCACGGCCCTGCTCGGAGCCCCCCTGCCGTCCGGTGCGCAGGCGTCACTCTTCCACTGGTCGATCGCGTTCACCGTCGCCCTGCTCGCGTACGCATTCTTCTGCTCGGTCATGACCGACGTCGCGCGCCGGGTGGTCGGCGCGATCACGATCGGGTTCGGTGCGCTGGCGATCGCCGAAGCCGCAGGGGCGTTCGGTCCCTCGCTCGGCGGTGTGGGCACCGCTGTCGTCGCGTTCGTCCCGGCCTCGCTCGTGTCGGGGAGCGCCCTTGCGGGGATGCTGCTCGGGCACTGGTACCTGGTGGCGCCCAATCTCTCCTTCCGGCCGCTGCGCCGCGCCATCGACATCGTCTTCATCGCCGTCGCGCTGCAGGCGGCGGTGATCGTTCTCGTGATCCTCACCTCGGGCTCGACGGTGCGAGGCGAGCTGCTCTGGTCGGGTGACGCCGTGCCCTTCTGGCTGTTGGTGGTCGGCTCAGGGATCGTCTTCACGACCGGTGTCGCCCTGCTGACGCGCCACTTCGCGCGCATCCGCGCCAACCAGCCGGCGACGGCGATGCTCTATGTGTTGATCATCAGCGTCGTGATGGGAGTCGTCCCCGCGCACCTGCTGTTCTTCGTGACCGGCGCGCCGATCTGATCGCGGGGTCTACCCGGCGGTCTGGCGGACGGCGTCGCTCGACGGCACGTCCTGGTCATGCGCAACCTGCCAGCGACCGTGCATCTCGAGCATGCCGACGTGTGCACCCATGGCATTGATGTGAAAGTTCGCCGCAGGGTCGGCGTGGTCGTACGAGTGCGAACCGGTCACGTCCTCCAGGGCAACCTGCACGATGTAGCCACCCGCCAGCAGCGGGAGCGAGTCGATCGCGTAACGCACCGAGATCATCCGTCCGGGCGCGTCACTCGACAGCTTGACGTGGTCCATGAAGGTGTTGGTGCCCGCAAGCAGCAGCCCATCCGCGCGCCGAATCGCCATCCCGCACACGAATTCGCCGACGTTGTGATGCACGAGTATCTGCATCTCGAGAGTCATCGGACCACCGGTATCGAAGCGATGGCTGCGCTGGCCGTTGGCATCGGTCAGGCTCACGGAGGCGAACTCGATCGCTCGCGATCCCCACTGACTGGGGTCGCCGCGACTCAGCTCCGTTGGTGAGTCGCGCTCGGTGGCGAGCGCGTGCTCGGCGATCATCCGGTGGTACGTGGAGGTGACCTCGACCGCCGGTCCGTCCGCGATGATCTCGCCGCGATTGAGGAGGATCACGCGGTCGCAGTACTCCTCGAGTGAGCCGAGATCGTGGCTCACCAGCACGATGGTCTTTCCCTCGCGCTTGTACCTGCTGAAGGCATCGAAGCACTTCTCCTGGAAGCTCGCGTCGCCGACCGCCAGCACCTCATCCATGACCAACAGGTCGGTCTGGGCGAGGATGGCGACGCTGAACGCGAGGCGGACCTGCATGCCGGAGGAGAAGTTCTTCAGCTTCTGCTCCGCGAAGTCCTCGAGCTCTGCGAACGCGAGTACCTCGTCGACCTTGTCACGCAACTGCGCGCGGGTGAGTCCGAGCACAGCCCCACCGAGGAAGATGTTCTCCCGAGCGGTCAGCTCGGGATTGAAGCCGACGCCCAGCTCCAGGAACGCGGAGAACTCACCGTTGACGCGGGCGTATCCGGCGTCGGCCTTGTAGATACGGCACAGCACCTTGAGCAGCGTGCTCTTGCCGCACCCGTTGGGTCCTGCGATGCCCAGGAACTGACCCGGAGGGACATCGAACGAGATGTCGCGCAGGGCAATCAGGTCGCGATAACGCGAGGAGCTGCGCCAATGGGTGACGCGGTATTTCAGCGTTGTGCTCTTGTCGAGCGGGAGACGGAAGCGCTTGCGGAGGTGCGAGACCTCGACGACCGGGTTCACAGCGACTCCGCGAACCGCGCGCTGGTGGTCGATGCAGCGATGAGGATCCAGCGCGGGAAATACGCCTTGCGGATGAGGTCTCCGTTGCCGGCGATGGCGTTCATCGCGGTCGTCGTGGCCTCCGTGAAGAATGTCCATGCCACGATTGCCACCAGAAGCTGCACGGGAGAATCAAACGTGTTCTTCCCGGCCTTGAGGAGAATGCTGAAGACGAGGTACATGACGCCGAAGAGCATCAACGGCTTCACGAGCGTCCACACGTACCCCAGAGCCGACCCCGTGTATTTCAGCTTGAAATTGGTGATCGACAGCTCTCGGACGAGATTGAGGTTGCGCTGGAAGACGCTTCGCGGACGGGGGATTGCCTCGAGACGGGTGCTGTCGTGGGTGGCCACGGTCATGGGGGCGATATCCGCCGGAGGAATCCTCGTGGATTGAAGGTCAGATGGTACTTCTGCCTGCCTTCATCGACGACGAATTGACGGTTGGTCTCGAGGAACGACGACACCGCCTCCATCGGTCCAGGGCCGAATCCCGGCCCCACAGGGTGGTTGTTGATGTTGGTGTCTTCCACGATGAGGTACGAGCCCACCGTGACCATGCCGGCATACAGCGACAGCTCGCGCTCGACGTGCGGTGCGCTGTGATCGGAGTCGAGGATCACGAGGATATTTCCGGTCTTGGGGAGGCGGACGCGGACCTGCTCGACCACGCCTGCGTCAACAGATGAGCCGAGGATGTACGCGATGCGGGGATGCACCGGCCGCTCGGGCTTGGTCTCCACGTCGATGGTGACGATCTCGCCGGTGCCGAGAAGATCGCAGATCGATGCCAGGTAATACGCGCTGCCTCCATGCGCGGTCCCGCATTCGACGATCAGCGCGGGACGCAACTCCTGCAGGATCTCCTGATACACCCAGAGATCCAACGGGCATTTCCAGGCGGGCACACCCAACCAGCGCGTGTCGAGCCACGTGCCCGGGTCGTTGTAGTAGAGCCGGTGAAACTGGTCGACAATTGCGTCGCGGACGGTGGCATTGGGCTGCCCGCCGGGCTCCTGCGGGGAGAGCCCCTGAAAGCTCTCGGCGACCAGCGCCTCGAAGGCTGATCCGCCATCTCCCTCACGGTGAGTCACGCCTGCCTGCAGCACCGGCTGCAATGCCGCAACCAGATGGCGCGGTATGCCCTGGTGTGCCGTCTGCAATCGCCGCCCCAAACGGCGCAGGTACCACTCCGCGATCGCGTCGGCGGGCGGGTGAGCGAGTGCGAGCGCGGATTCCCTGGCCTTGGAGAGCATGCGGCGTGGGATTCCGGCCGGCGCTGACTGTCGGCTCATCGTGCGGGAGGGTGCGCGTCTCTCACCACGGGATCGTAGAGCCCGAGCACCGGCACCCGCCTCCCCTGGGATCGACGGGCATGCCGGTATCTCCAATACGGAATCGCACGTGGCTGGCGTCACGTTCGAGTTCGAGCATACTCAGCAGCGGCGGATTGCGCGCGCCCCGCCTACCATCTCCGTCGATGCACGTGAAGACGGCTGCGGCGAATGCGCCGGGCCCTGTCCCATGACAAGGCCCAAGGATGAGATCGAACGGCTCAGCGGAGAGTTGCGGGCGGCAAGGCGCCACATCGCAGAGCTGGAGGCCGAGCTCCAGTCACTGCGGGCCGAGCTGTCCGAGGCCACCGGCAGCGCATCAGCCAGGATCGCCGTGGCCGTCGTCCGCAAGGCGCGCCGAGTCGTGCCGCCGGAGTCGCGGCGTCAGCAGACTCTGCACAAGGTCGCATCCAGGACACTGACGCTCGTCGACCACGGACCGTCTGCGCTCGCCGGGCTCGTGCGCCGAGACCGCGACCTCCGCAAGGCAATCGGCGTGGCCGACACGGCCGCAGCTCGCCGGCGTCAGTACCGTCGCTGGCTCGAGCTGCACACTCCCGACGCCGCGGCGCTCGCGACAATGCGCCGTGCTGCCGCAAGCGACATGGACGCTCCTGTCATCAGTCTGATCATGCCGGTGCACAATCCCGAACGCGAATGGTTGGAAGCCGCGATCGAATCAGTGCTCCGGCAGGTCTACCCACACCTCGAGCTCTGCATCGCCGACGACGCGTCGACGCACGCGCACGTCCGCGTCGTGCTCGAGGCGGCCGCCGCCGATCCTCGCGTCCGCGTCGTCTACCGCGCAGAGCAGGGTGGGATCGCCTCCGCCTCGAATTCAGCCTTGCACGTCGCGACCGGGGAGTTCGTTGGCTTCATCGACAACGACGATGTCCTCCGCCCCCACGCGCTCTTCGCGATGGCGGCGTACATACGCAAGCACCCTGACGCTGACGTCGTCTACTCCGATGAGGACAAGCTGCTGCGTGACGGGAGCCTGGGTGCGCCGACCTTCAAGCCGGATTTCTCACCCGACCGACTGCTCGCCGAGAACTACATCAATCACTTCACTGTGGTGCGCAGGACGCTTGCCGGTACGGTGGGCGGCTTGCGCGAGGGTTTCGACGGCAGCCAGGACCATGATCTGATGCTCCGCGTGACGGAGGCGGCCCGGCACGTCGGACACGTGCCCGACGTGCTCTACGCCTGGCGCATGGTTCCCGGCTCCACCGCGGTATCGGCCGGCTCCAAGCCGCTCGCGCAGGATGCCGGACGAAGAGCTGTTGCTGATGCGCTGCAACGTCGCGGGCTCGCAGCGCGCGTCGACCTGGGTCCGAGCCCCGGCCTCTATGTTCCCCGCTACACCCTCGTCGGGACGCCGTCGGTCGATGTCATCGTCGTCGCACGTGCGGGCGTGACGGACGTGACGGACGTGACGGACTGCATGCGCGGGATCGAGCAACTCTCCAGGTATCCGCACCGCCGGGTGACGTCAATCGTGGTCGACGAGCGAACGCCGGCGGCGATCAACCACGCCGTGCGATCGGCGAGCGGCGACCACATCGTGCTGGTCGACGCGTCGACGCGCGTGATCACGTTCGATTGGCTCGAGGCCATGCTCGAACTGAGCCAGCGCCAGGAAATCGGTGCGGTCGGGATCCGGCTGCGGTACCCGGACGGCACGGTGGCCCACGAGGGGATGGTGTGCGGTCGCCTGGGGTTCGCGAGCAGTGTCGATCAGCATCTGCACATCATCAAGGAGGTGAGTGCGGTATCCAGCGCATGCCTGATGACCAGCCGCGAGGTGTTCGACCAGGCGGACGGGCTCGATGAGCGGTTTGCCCGCGTTCTCTGGGACGTTGACTATTGCTTGCGCATACGTGCGCGCGGCTATCGCGTGCTCTGCACACCGCTGGCCGAGATGACCTGGGGTGCCGCTGTTCGTGGTGCCGAACAGCAACGCGGCGGCACCGATGTGCGCGCCTTCGAGGCGCGGTGGGGGGGCGTCGACGGGATCGACGACCCCTACCTCAATGTCAATGTCCTCTGGCCCGCGCCGCTGAGTCTTCGACTCGACTGATTGCCCGGCGCGTCTGTTTCCGTCGCTCTTCGATTCCGGCGTACACTCGTGCGCGGAGGGGACATCGCGACCAGGACGGAGGCGCCGCACGTGACGGTTGGACATCGCCTGAGCACTTGGATCTTCTGCGCGAGCATCGTGGCGGCGCTCCCGCTCGTGGGACCTGTGAACGTTGCGGCCGGGAGTCCACCGCCTGCGTCAGTGCACGCATCGGTGTCGACGCACGCGCACATACCGGTGTCGACGCATGTCAAGCCATTTCTCCCAGAGACGGCTAATGCACGCTCGTCGTCCGCCAGATCCCACGGCCTCAAGCGCGCCGGGACGCGGCCTGTGACCCTGCACGCGATGGGGAGGGCAACCCCCGTAGCGGTCACCGGGCGGGCGGCGGCCCACGGAGCTCCGCCGATCGTCGCAACCCAAACCGAGAAGCTTCTTGGGTTCGGCGGGGCATCGCAGTCAGCTGACATCACCGCTCACGGTAACGATCAGGGCGTCGCTCCGCCGGACACGGACGTCGCCGTCGGTCCGACTGACATCGTCGATACTGTGAACTCGACGCTCGAGGTGCGGAACCGCAATGGCGTGCTCCTCGCCACCGATGATTTGAACACGTTCCTGAGCATCTTCAGCAACCACTACAGCACTGACCCACGGATCATCTTTGACGCCGGCTCCCAGCGCTGGTGGCTCACCGATACCGAAGCCCCGGACGTCTTCAGCTGCTCGAGCACCGCGGCACCGGTGCTCATCGCCGTCTCCGCATCGTCGAATCCGTTGCCGCTCACGAGCTGGATCGTCTACGAGCTGCCGTTCGTCACCACCGGAACGTTCCTCGGCGATCAACCGGGGCTCGGCATATCGGACAACACGGTTGCCGTGACGTTCAACGACTACAACTGCAGCGGCACGTTCATCGGAAGCGATATCGACATCCTCCAGAAGACCGATCTGGAGCACAACGCGGGCTCCAACGCGAACGCGCCATTCACTGACACCAGCTTCGCACCCCAGCCGGTTCAGTCATTCGGATCGACGACGACGCAGTACGTGGTTGTCAACGACTCGGACTGCGGGGCGATCGCATGCCCTCCGCCGGGTCCGGTTATCGAGGTGGATTCGTTCACGGGAACGCCGGAGACCGTCGTCACCCCGAATACGTCCCTCCTCGCAATGACAGCAACCGCTGTGGACAACACCTCCTTCAGCCTTCCGCCCGCGGAGCAGAATGACTCGGGCGCCCACACGATCAACACGGACGACGATCGCTTCCTCAACGCCGTCTGGGAGAACGGGGTCATCTGGACGGGTGGGGGAACCGACTGCACCCCGGGTGAGGTCACCCCGCGATCCTGTCTGGATTATGTGGAGGTCACCGCGAGCAGCACGGGAGTGGTCAACCCCACGGTCACGCAGCTCAACAACGTCGGTGTGACCGGTGGTTACCTGTACTACCCGGCCGTGAGCGTCGATGCCGCCGGTGATCTCTTCACCGTGTTCGACGAGTCGTCGAGCGCCACGTTCCCCACCATCATGAGCTCGACGATCCCCGCGGGCGGGTCGGCCCTCACCACCTTCCAGACGGTCCATCCGAGCACCGCCTTTTACAACCCGCCGAGCGGCGCATGCCAGAGCATTGCTGGCACCAACGCCTGTCGCTGGGGCGATTACTCAGGTGCGGCACAGGACCCTTCGAACCCGAAGGACGTCTGGGTTGTATCTGAGGCGGTCGACAGCCCGCCGCCCACCGCTGCGTGCTCACCGGCCAACGTGTGCTGGGGGAGCGATATCGCGCAGCTCACGCTCGCAGCGCCCGCGATCACATCGCTCAATCCCGCGTCCGGCCCGGTGGCCGGTGGCCAGACCGTGACCGTCAACGGGACCGACTTCGGCCCCGACACATCGGCCACGTTCAACGGGGCATCCATCGCGATCACCGCCATCACGCCGGCGTCGTTCCAGTTCGTGACTCCGCCGGCAGCCACACTGGCGGGAGGGACGGTGCAGATCCAGGCAACCGACACGCTTGGGGCGAGCCCGGAGACGGCAGCGTCGCTCTACACGTACATCGGTCTCGCGAACTACGCACCGGTCACCCCATTCCGCCTCGTCGACACACGCAACACCGGGGGGCCGATCGGGCAGGGCCTGGTTCGATCCCTGCAGGTGACGACGACCTCGGGCGTGGTTCCCCCCACGGCGACGGCTGTGGTGATCAACGTCACCGAGGTGAGCGGCAGCGCGTCGAGCCTGCTCACGGTGTACCCGTTCAACAGTCCAAGGCCGACGGCGTCGAACTTGAACTTCGGTGCTCAGACGGTCATCGCCAACCTGGTCACGGTGACCCTCGGGCCCAGCAGCGGGCAGGGCTGGATCAGCATCTACAACGCCCTCGGGAGCGTGAACGTGATTGTTGACGTCGAGGGATACTTCAAGCCGGATGCGGCGAGCGACTTTCAGGGACTCTTTCATCCGATCCTTCCGGTCAGGGTGTGCGACACGCGCAAATCGTGCGAAGGCCACGGTGCGGTGGGCGCTGGCCGGTCGATCGTCGTCACCGTCGCCACCTCCGGCGGGATCCCTGCTGACGGGACGGCCGAAGCGGCGGTGGTCAACCTGACCGGCGTGGCCGGGAACGCGTCGACGTACCTCAGCCTCTTCCCGACCGGGCCCAGCGGTACCTGCACTCCCACGGGAACCTCGACCATCAATCTCCTTCCCGGTGTCGTGCGCGCGAACCGCGTGATGGTGAAGCTTGGCCCGACGACCACCGGCGGCCCGGACGATGCGCTCTGCGTGTACAACGCGGTCGGCACGATCAACGTACTCGTGGATTCCAACGGTTGGTACGGGAGTCCGACGGCCCTGGCGACCCCGGTCGGGTACCAGTACCAGGCGCTCGGACCAACCCGGATCTGCGACACACGCATCGCGTCGACATCCTGCAGCACTGGCGCCATCAGCGCCGGCACCACCCTCCAGCGCCTGATCACCGTCGCCGGGCACGCCGGGGTTCCCGCTTTTGCGAGCCCCACGATTGTGGTGGCGATCATCGCCAACCTCACCGCGATCGCCCCCACCGCGACGACGTACGTCACCCTCTACCCGGCTTCCCAGACCAGTCCGCCGGTCGTCTCGGACGTCAACGTCGGGGCTGGAGCGGTCGTGCCCAACCTGGGGGTGGTCGAAGTCGACACAATGAACGGCGTCGGGCATGACGGCGACGTCTACCTGTTCAACGGCGCCGGTAGCGTCAACGCGATCATCGACCTAGAGGGCTGGTTCCAGTAGCTGTGGCATGGATGGCATTGCTCCCCGAGATGGAAGGGGTGCTGAACACGATGGCCTCGCGCCCGCTTGCCGAGCGGCTCGGCAGGATCGACGGCGTCATGGTCAAGACCTTCAAGAAATGGCCTGACCAGCGCGGCTACTTCATCGAGCAGTTGAAGCGGGGCGACCTCGACGACGAGGGCCGTCCATTCCTCGCGGACCCGCAATTTGCCCAGATGTCCCGTAGCCTCGCATATGCCCGCGGCGGCAACCCTCCGGAGCTCATCAAGGCATTCCACTGGCACAAGCGCCAGTGGGACTACTGGGACATCGTCCAGGGCGACGTGCGCGTGGTGCTGGTCGACCTTCGTCACGATTCGCCGACCGCCGGCAGGGTCCAGACGGTGATGCTGGGTGAGAACGCGCCGCGGATGGTGGCGATCCCGCCGCTCGTGGCACACGGGTATCAGTGCGTCTCGATGCGTGATGTGATCCTCAACTACTACGTCACCGAGCCGTACAGCGCCCAGGACCCCGACGAGGGCCGGATCGCCTGGAACGATCCCCGCATCGGCTTCGACTGGACGATCGAGAACATCTGACATGCGCCTGCTGGTGACTGGGGGAGCGGGCTTCATCGGCAGCGAGTTCGTCCGCATGACGCTTCGCGACTACCCGGGCGACTCCGTGGTTGTGCTCGACAAGCTCACCTATGCCGGCAATGAGCGCAACCTCGACAGCGTCCGCGCGGATCCGCGCTTCCGTTTCGTGCGCGGCGACATCTGCGATGCGGCGATGGTGGGCGAGCTGGCCGCCGACGTCGACGTCATCGTCAACTTTGCCGCCGAGTCCCATGTCGACCGTTCCCTCGAAGCACCAGGTCAGTTCATCCTCACCGATGTCTTCGGCACCTTCGTACTCATGGACGCGGCACGCGCCCACGGGCATCAGCGCTTCGTGCAAGTGAGCACCGACGAGGTGTATGGCGAGGTCAACCACGGGCTGAGCGTCGAGGGCGACCCCTTGCAACCGCGAAGCCCGTACAGCGCGAGCAAGGCCGGTGGCGAGCTGCAGATCCAGGCGTACCGCACCTCATACGCATTCCCGGCGATCGTGACCCGCGGCTCCAACACGTACGGTCCGTTCCAGTACCCCGAGAAGATCATCCCGCTCTTCATCACCAACGCGATTGACGACCGCCCGTTGCCGATCTACGGTGATGGCGGTGCTGTGCGCGACTACCTCTTCGTTGAGGACCACGCCCGTGGCATCGACTGCGCGCTCCGCAAGGGAGCGGCGGGGATGGACTACAACATCGGCGCCGGTGGCGAGACCGACGGCATCACGGTCGCCGACACCGTGCTGCGATTGCTCGGCAAGCCAAGCTCGCTCAAGCAGTTCGTTCGCGACCGCCTCGGCCACGATCGGCGCTATGCGCTCGATTCGACTCGACTGTCAGGGCTCGGCTGGCGCCCGACCGTCTCGTTCGAAGCCGGTATTGCGCACACCGTCGCTTGGTTCGTGGAGCACGAGGAGTGGTGGCGGCCGCTCAAGTCCGGCGAGTTCTGGGAGTTCTACCAGCGCAACTACAAGCCGGCCGTCGAGACGCCCGCGCCGTAGGGTGGACCCGGCGTGAGCTGGATATCGAGGCTGCGGTCGCGGTTGCCACGCACTGCTGCCGTGCTGGGCGTCACGGTGCTGGCGTGCGCGGTCGTGATCTCGCGACGCGTGGATGCGTTCACCAACGCCCAGTTCTATGCCGAGGATGGGTCGAAGTGGTTCGCAAACGCGTACACGTACGGTCCCCTTGGCGCCCTCGACCTATCGTACAACGGGTACTTCCAGCTGATTTCCCGGCTCGGACCGGTTGTCGCTGCTCCGTTCGGTCTGCGCAACGCACCATTGGTGTACAACGTCGTCGGTCTGCTCGTGCAGGTGGCCCCGATGGCCTACCTCTTGAGCTCGCGATTCGACACCGTGGTTCCCTCGTTCAAGGCCCGCCTCGCGCTCTGCGCCGTGTACGTGCTGATGCCGTCGACCGAGCTGAACGTGGACATCACCACTGCGCAGTTTCACCTGCTCGTGCTCGCATTCCTCGTGATCGTCGCAGCCGAACCAAAGCGATGGTACTGGAAGACATTCGATGTCGCCGTCGTCGTGCTGTGCGGGCTGTCCGGGCCGTTTGCGTACATCCTGCTACCGGTCGCTGCACTGTGGTTTGTCATGCGCCGGCGAGCCTTCACGCTGGCACTGTGTTTTGCGCTGGTGGTGACGATTCCCATCCAGGTCTATGCAGACCTCACGTCGCCTCGTCTGCATGAACCCCTTGGAGCCAGCCTGCACACCCTGCTGATGATCATCAGCGACCGCATCATCTGGGCGGGTCTGTTCGCGGAGGAGGGCGGAGCGCACGGGTTGCTCACCGGAACATCGCACGGGGCGCTGCTCAGCGCGGTGATCTGTCTGCTCGCGCTCCCAATCGTGGTGTTCGCAGCGTGGCGAGCACCATTGGAACTCAAGATGTTCGGCCTGACGGCCGTCGGAGTTGCGGCGAGCGGCCTCGTCGCACCGCTTGTTTCGAATGCGGGGAACGCCTGGGACATCATGGCCGTCACGCGAGCGGGTGAGCGGTACTTCTTCCTCGCTCAGGTCGCGTGGGCCATCACGGTCGTGTGGGCGGCGAGCCGCCTGCCGCGCCCTTGGTTGCGGCGTACTGCATTGGCCGTCTGCGCCGCGACACTCTGCTCGGGCTTGATCACCGCCTGGCGGTATCAGGCCTTCCAGGATTACCACTGGGCGCAGGAGGCTCGGGCAATCACGACGGCGAAGATCGGGACAAAACTCGTGCTGCCCATTCCTCCAGGCGGTGGTTGGGCGATCGACATCACCGTCAGGTGATCGTTGTTGGGGGCGGGGGCCATGCGATATGATTCGTTCCCGAAAGAGGTCAAACGCGCCACCACAGTGTTGGTGCTTGCCCAATGGGATGGATGCACTTGCCCGAGACGGCGGAGAAGAAACCCTCACGTGTGACGACCGGCCGGGGTGCGATTGAGGCGTTGAAAACCGTTGTCGTGATGCCCGCGTACAACGCGGCCAAGACTCTCGAGACGACGCTCGCGGACATCCCCCCCGGTGTCGTGGACACGATCATCCTCGTCGACGACGGCAGCCGCGATGGGACCGCCGCGCTCGCGGTGTCGCTCGACCTGGTCGTGATTTCGCATCCTCACAACGCGGGCTACGGTGCCAATCAGAAGACGTGCTACATCGAGGCGCTCCGCGACGGCGCGGATGTCATCGTCATGCTCCACCCCGACGGCCAGTACGACCCTGCCATCCTCGACGACATGGTCGAGGTGATCCGCAGTGGACGGGCCGATGTCGTGCTCGGGTCACGTTTCTACACCCCCGGCGGTGCCCGCGCCGGCGGCATGCCGTGGTGGAAACGTCTCGCCAACCGCTTCTTGACCAATTATGAGAATCGCGTGCTGGGGCTTGGACTGACCGAGTACCACACCGGCTATCGCGCGTACAGCCGCAAGTTCCTCACCACCGTCCCATTCCTGCGCAACTCGAACGATTTCGTCTTCGACACCCAGATCCTCACCCAGGCGGCGTCCTTCAAATTCAAGGTTGCGGAGGTTCCGGTGACGACCAAGTATTTCGACGACGCATCATCGGTCAACTTCCGCGTCTCGCTGGTCTACGGGCTCAAGACGGTGTGGACCGTCAATCGCTACGTGCTCCACCGCCTCGGCCTGCGCTCGCGTCGCTACTCCCGCTGATCGGGGAGCCGCACCGCATACACGGCGATCGTTGCACTTCGCCGGGCGGCAGCGGCGACAGGTGCGATCACGGCCGCGGCAATGCTCAGGGGCACGGCCAGGCCGACCGCAACGCCGGCCAGGAGGCGACCGTTCTGGTTGCGGCGCAGGCGCGCTTCGGGTCGGCGCAAGACGTCGTACAGGAGGTTCGCCGGCAATCCGAGACGGTTCTCAGCCGTCTGGACGAAGCTGAACAGATCGTATTCGGGGACCAGGTGGGTCACCTTGACCGGTTCGAAGCCCGCCGCCTCGAGGATCGCGGTGAGCGTCGAGGGGGTGAAGTGCACCAGGTGCCTCGGCACGTCGAGATGGAACCATCCAGCTCGTCCGATCCTCGCCTCGGGCGACCCGAAGTTGGGCACCGCGATGAGCAGAACCCCGCCGGGGCGGAGCAGGCGCGCGATCGCGCGCACGGTCGCTCCCGGCTCGTGGAGGTGCTCGGCGACGTGCCAGAGGATCACTGCGTCGTACCTGGCGCCGGCCACCACCAGGTCCTCGACATCCACGGCGCTCACGTCGAGGTGAAACACGTCACGCGCCTGCTGGGCCGCAGACGGCGACCGCTCCGTCCCCCGCACCTTCCACCCCCGCGAGCGCATCTGGTTGATGAGCACCCCCGGCCCGCAGCCGATGTCCAGCGCGCTCCCGGTGCCCCCGAGGAGCCGCTCGAGTGTCCGGATCCGGCTGCGATGGACCATCGAGAGGATGCGGTCCATCCCCCCGCGGTACCGCCTGGTGGAGCTGTGGTAGCCCCGAGGGTAGTAACCGTCGAGCTCCGCGTCGGTCGGCGCCGGAGCCGTCCGCGCAAGGTCGCACCGGCGGCAGCGGACGATCGCGAACGTGTCCCCGGTGGCCGGGTCGTCGGCGTCGAAGAGCTTCTCCGCCTCGTCGACCGGATGCCCGCATGCGGTGACCGCGGTCATTGCGCGATGGCGAGGTCGGCTGGACGTCCTGGTCGCGACCCCGGCTCGATCAGCGCGAGCGCGAGCCCGGCGAGGATCAGCACCCCGCCGAGCACCGTTGCGAGCGATGGGACGGACGCGAGGATGAGCAGCGCAAGCAGCGCGGTGAGCGGTGGCTCTCCGAGGAACGAGATCGAGACGAGCAGCACGGGCACATGACGAAGTGCCCAGTTGTACACGGTGTGCCCGCCGATGGTGCAGACGACTGCCAGGCCGAGGCACGCGAGCGCAACCCTGGGCGACGGGAAGTGCGCCACCCCTCCGGCCACGGCCGTCAATGCCGCGATGATGCACACCACCGTGTAGACCATCGCCGAGTACCCGGCGACACCGAGATTTGCACGGACGGTCCGCCCGATGAGCAGGTACCCCGCGAGACAGAGGCCCCCTGCCAGCGCGAGCAGGTCGCCGCCAAACGCGCTGCTGTCAACCCTGAGATCGCCGGCGCAGGTCACCACCGTGCCGATGACGGCAAGCCCGCCGCCGGCCAGCATCCGACGAGAAAGCCCTTCTCCCAGCAGGCGTTTCCCGAGGGGCGTGACGATCAGCGGGTGGAGCGACACGAGGAGGACGCTGGCCGCGATCGAGGTGTATTTGAGTGACGCGGTCCAGAGGAGAAAGTGACCCGCGAGGAAGACACCGCTCACCAGCACAAGGCCGATCTGGGTCAGACCTTGCGGCAGCGCGCCACGCGCCGCGTCGCGGACGACCCACGGCGCCAAGAGCACGGCGGCCATTCCCATGCGCAGCCAGACGATCGTCGCCGCATCGTCGCCGGCCGTTTTGATGAGGATCGCTGAAAATGAAACCGCGACGGTGGCTGCGACCAGCGCCCACCCCGGCGAGGGAGTGCGCGAGCGCGCGACCGCTGCGCTCATTTGTGGCGCTCGCGATCCCGTGCCTTCTGGAGCGCCGAATAGCCGCCGAGCACCTCGCGAATCCCGCCGTCCTCGATCGCCCACGTCCGGGTGGCGACCGCGTCGATCAGAGCCCGGTCGTGCGTCACGAGCACCATCGCACCCGGGTACTTGACGAGCGCCGCCTCGAGCACCTCCTGCGCGGGGATGTCGAGGTGGTTGGTGGGCTCGTCGAGCAGCAGGAGGTTGGTCTCCTCGATCGCCAGCTTGCCCATCATCAGGCGGGCGCGCTCACCACCGCTCAGGTCGCCGACGAGCTTGAGCGTGTCGTCGCCGCTGAAGAGGAGCGACCCGAGCAGGGTGCGGGCGCGCTCCTCGCCGACCGGATGGGTTGCCAGCAGGTCCGCGAGCACGGTGCGGTCGTCCTCACCGGCGGGGACGTCGGCCGCTCCGTGCTCGATGGATTGGCCGAGGTCCTGACGGTACAGACGGCGAACGCTCCGCGGCCCGAGGGTGAGCGTGCCCTCCAGCGGGGGAAGATCGCCGGCGAGCGTGTGCAGCAAGGTCGATTTGCCGCTCCCGTTCGGCCCGATGACCGCGATGCGTTCGCCGGGCACGATGGTCACGGGCGGCATCAGGAGCAGCGGCGCGTCCCGCCCGATGATCAGGCCGACACCTTTCAGGGTCACTCGCGAGGCGGGGGCGCTGCTAAAGCGGAGGCGAGGCTTCCTGTCGACCGTGGGCGGCGCGACCCGGTCGAGGCGGTTGAGCCGCGTCTGCCGGCCGCGGGCCTCGCGTGCACGCTGGCCCGCCTTGTACTTCCGGATGAACTCCTCCTGGTGGTCGATGTAGGCCTTCTGCGCCGCGAACTCGCGGCGACGCCGCTCGCGTCGCTCCACGCGGAGCTTGGTGTACTGCGTGTAGTTGCCGGGATACTCCTCGATCGTCCCGCCCGCGACCTCGATGACCTGTGTGCACACGTTGTCGAGAAATCGCCGGTCATGGGAGACGAGCACGAACGCGGTCGACACCCCACGCATGAAGTCCTCGAGCCACTCGATGGCGGCGAGGTCGAGGTGGTTGGTGGGTTCGTCGATGAGCAGCAGGTCGGCGTCCTGCACGAGCAGCTTCGCAAGCTCGAGGCGGCGCTTCTGGCCGCCGCTCAGCTGAGAGGGGTGGCGCCGCTGCGTCTCGGTGTCGAGACCGAGCCCGCCGAGGGCCTCTCGAGCGGTTGCCTCGAGCTCGTATCCACCCTGGTCGATGTATCGATGCTGGACGTCCCCATAGCGGAGCAGCAGCTCGTGGGCGTCGGCACGGATGCTGTCCGCAAGCAGCGGCTCCAACGTGGTCATCTCCTGATGCATCGCGGCGAGGTCCTCGCGGGACGCCATCACCTCGTCGAGGATGGTCTCCGCGACCGGTTCGGGGGCATCCTGCGGGAGGTAGCCGATGCGCAAGCCGCGCTGCCGTTCCACCTCGCCCTGGGTTGGCTCGAGTGCTCCGTTGATGAGCGTCAACAACGTTGTCTTGCCCGCGCCGTTGGCGCCGACGACCGCAACGCGCTGGCGTGTCTCGATGCGGAACGTGACACCTTCGAGGATGCTCTCGGCACCGAAGGCGACACCCACGTCGCGGAGACTGACCAGGGACAAGCGGCTATTGCCCCGTGGCACCCTCGCGGGCGACGATGCGCCGCACGATGGCGACCGACGACGCGTACGTCGAGTCCATGCCGAAATAGGAGAGGCCGCGCGCGCCAAGCGTCCGAGCCTGCGTGTAGGGGGTGTCGGATGCGTAATGGATGACGCCGAAATCGATGGGCAGCTTGGAGAAGCTGACCGGCTCGCTGGTCGGATAGCGGACGGGCTGGGTCATCTCATACACGGCGTTGCAGTATGGACCAGCCTCCATCTCGACCACGGTGAACGCCTCGCGGTAGTAGAAGTCGAGGTAGCCGCGGTTCTGCAGGAACGTCCCCTTCACGCTGACTGCACGCTGGTTGTCGAGCCCGCTGCCGAAGTGCAGGTACGGGGCGATATCCGAGACGGAGAAGGCGTTGTCGAGCCAGTACGTCGAGCGGCTGTGCTCGTCGTGAATGACACTGCTGATCATCACGTCGCCAACGTCGGCGTTGAGCGTGGCCGCCTTGCCGAGGATGTACACCCCGCGAAGATCGACGGTCTCGGCGACCTCGCGAAGGATGTTGTAGGCGGCGAGCCCAAGCGGGTAATCGATGTTGACGATCACCGCCCTGCTTGCGGCCAGCGCGACGGCGTCGATCGGCAGCACTCGCTCGTCACAGTTCGCGGGGGTGACCCGGTCGAGCGGGATGACCTGCGCGGCGACGTCGAGTGCGGTCCGGCTGGTGACGCTCAAGGAGCCGGCCTCTCGTTCCTCCCGACGCAGCGCGGCGCGCTCAGAGTCGGGCAGGAGACGGAGGCGCTCCCGCGCGGCGTAGTACAGGAAGTTGTTCCAGTGGCCTTCGGCGCTGCCGTCCCGGAAGCGGCGGAGCTCGTCGCGGAGCTCGCCCCCACCATCGCGGTCGACCGCGGCGGCGAGCTCGTCCGCGTGGCGCGGCGCCACGCCTGTGAGCAGGTTCGCAATCGCGTGCGAGTTGCTGCTGACGAAATACACCGGCCGGTCCAGGAGGGACTCGGAGCGCATCAGCCCGGTGACCTGCTGCCACCAACGCCGGGTCACTCGCGCGTAGCCGACCTGGGTGCCGCCGAGCATGCGCACGCGCAGCGCCATGCCGTGCTCGGCGATCTGGGCGAGCCGGGCACCGAAGGCGGAGCCCCAGATCTCGTACAGCTGGAGCCAGTCGTCCTCGCGGCCGCCGCACGCGGTGGCGACCTCCCCGGGGGTCGATTCCTCGACGCGTTCGATGCCCGCCCCCCGGAGCGCGACACGCAACTTGTTCAGCTCGATCTGGAGGGCGACCATCGTTGGGACGAGGTCATCGACATCCGAAGCGCTGGCGATGAGCACGGCGAGGGTGCCGTCGCCGTCGTCATACCAGCGCCGCCGCCGGCCGGGCGCGCTGACTTCGGTCCACTCGGCGAAGGGCTGGAACCCCCGCTGCGCGAAGACCTCGGCAGACTGCCCCATGACCACGAGGCGAGCCCGGAACATCGCGTCGGGCAGGCGCCTGATCGCATAGAGCAGGGCCCCGAGGTCGAGTTCGAGCGATCCGGCGAGCCCGTGCAGGCTCGATCCCATCGCCTTGTGGGAGTGTTCGAACACTCGCAGCTGGGTCTCGCCGCTGCTCCGCAGGATGGTCGTGTAGGTCCGGTGGTAGACCTCGACGGCGTCAACGAGCGCCGTCTCCTCAGCCGCCGGCTCGCCCCGAGACAGGCCTGAGAGGGGAGCCTGCGGGGCAGGCCCGCGTCCCAGCTCGTGCAGCACCATCGGGCTCATTGTCGCCGCTGGCCGTGCGGCGGGCACACCAGGCTGGATATCCTGCCCCGGCTGTGGGACGTATCGCCGTTACCGGATCCGTCGCCTTCGACACGATCATGGAGTTCGGAGGCCGCTTCGGCGACTTCATCCTGCCCGAGAAGACCAACGAGCTCAACGTGGCGTTTCTCGTCGAGAAGCTGGAGCGGCGCCGTGGGGGCACGGCCGCGAACATCGCCTTCTCGCTCGCGCTGCTCGGCGAACGGCCGCTGCTCTGCGCCGCAGTGGGCGGCGGGGACTTCGTCGACTACGCAGCGGCTCTCGAGGCGGACGGGGTGGACACGTCAGGCGTGCTCACCTGCGACGACATCAGCACCGCGACCGCGTTCATCACCACCGATCGCGACGGCAACCAGATCACCGCGTTCCACCCGGGCGCGATGGCGCGCGCCGCAGGCGTCGACCTCAGCGCCCACGCTGACCTTTCGGAGGTCGTGGTCAGCGCCGACGACGCCGGAGCGATGGCGCTGCATGTCGACCAGGCTCAGGCGCTCGGCGCCCGGCTGGTGTTCGTCCCGGCGCAACAGATCCCCGCAATGCCGGACACGGCGCTGCGCAGCGGTCTCGAGCAAGCGTGGCTCATCGGCGGCAACGACTACGAGTTCGAGATGATCCGAGATCGGACCGGTCTGTCCATCGAGGCGCTCGGTGCTTCACGCATGGTCGTGGTCACGCGCGGTTCCGCCGGGAGTGAGCTCCATTCCCCGGACGGCGTCGCGGTGATTCCCGCCGCACCGGTGAGCGAGGTCGTCGACCCGACCGGCGCGGGCGACGCGTACATCGCCGGAGTCATTGCGGGGCTCAGGTCCGGCGCGTCGCACGACGTTGCCGGACGGATCGGGTCGATCGCCGCGGCATATGTCGTCGAGCAGCACGGGCCGCAGCGGCATCGTTTTGACGCGATCGGGTTTCGTGAGCGGTATGCGGCGTCCTTCGGCGCCGACCTGCAGGTGCGCGCCGAAGGCTGGGCGTAGAGTGGTCGGCATGGAAGAAGCGGTCATCGTCAGCGCTGTACGGACGCCGGTCGGCACCTTCGGCGGCGTGTTCACCGACGTGCCGGCGACCAGGCTCGGATCTATTGCGGTCGAGGAGGCGCTCCGGCGCGCCGGTATCGACTCGGTCGACGAGGTGCTCATGGGCAACGTGCTCCAGGCGGGGCTCGGTCAGAACCCTGCGCGCCAGTCGGCGATCGGCGCCGGCCTCGCCGACCACATTCCCTCGACGACCATCAACAAGGTCTGCGGCAGCGGCATCAAGACCGTGGCACTGGCTGCCCAGGCGATCCGTGCCGGCGACGCGGAATGCGTCGTCGCGGGCGGCATGGAGAACATGACGCGCGCGCCGTATCTGATGGAGAACGGCCGCTACGGCTACCGGCTCGGCCACGGTCAGCTCGTCGACGCGATGATTCGCGACGGCCTCTGGTGTGCGTTCGACGACTGCCATATGGGAACTACCGCCGAGAACGTTGCGCGTGAGTTCGAGGTGACGCGCGAGGACCAGGATGCTTTCGCGGCGGGTTCGCAGCAGAAGGCCGAAGCCGCCATCAAGTCCGGTCGCTTCAAGGATGAGATCGTCGCGGTCCCCGTGCAGCGCAAGAAGGAGACGACCCTCGTCGACACCGACGAGCACCCACGGCCCGGAACAACCGCGGAAACCCTCGCGGCGCTGCGCGCGGCGTTCGCCAAGGACGGCACCGTCACCGCCGGAAACGCCAGCGGCATCAATGACGGCGCCGCGGCAGTCGTGGTCATGAGTGCCGCGCGCGCGAAGGCCGAGAACCGCGTGCCTCTGGCCCGAATTCGCGGCTACTCGAGCGCCGGTGTCGCCCCCCGGATCATGGGCATGGGTCCAGTCCCCGCCGTGCGAGCAGCGCTGCAGAAAGCCGGCGTCGAGCTCCGCGACATTGATCTCTTCGAGCTCAACGAGGCATTTGCGGCGCAAGCCGTCGCAGTCGGTCGCGAGCTTGCAGTCCCCGAGGACCGCCTCAATGTCAACGGCGGCGCTATCGCCATCGGCCACCCCATTGGCGCGAGTGGCACGCGCATTCTGGTCACCCTGCTCTACGAGATGCAGAAACGCGACGCGCAACTCGGCGTCGCAGCTCTCTGCATCGGCGGCGGCCAGGGCATTGCGATGGTGCTCGAGCGCAGCTAGAGCCCCGTTGGGCGGCGTTTGCGGGTGGCGCGCACGACGACGTCGTCCAACTGAGCGGTCCTGCCGGCGCGGTTCGTGAGGGTGCGTATGGGCTCGTCGGCGGTGACGATGTCCCACTGGGCGGCGTCGAGTCCCGCTGCGATGCTCGCAGCGGTGACCGACACCTCGTCGGGAGGCTTGTGTCCGTGGCCCTGCTGTTCCTGGCCGTGTCCGTGCCCCGGTGTTTCCGAGGTGTGCAGGTGCCCGACGATCAGCAGGGTGCCGCCCGGTCGGGTGCAGCACAACCCTTTGTCGCGCGCTCGGAGGCGCGGGAGAGGGCTTCGGTGGAGATGTCGGCTGCGGTGACCTGCCAGCCCTGATTGGCCAGCCAGATTGCTTCCGCTCCCTCGCCGCAACCCGCATCCAGCGCCGTGCCCGGCGCCAGGGTGCTGATCTCGCGTGCGAGATACGGGTTCGGGTCGACCTCCTGCCCGGGTCGGTGCTCGTTCGCCTGCTGCCAATGGGACTCCCAGTAGTCCTTGTCGAATCCCTGCGTCACGGTGCCTCCGTGTGTCCTGTCGACCGGTCGCGGGTCAGGCCTGCGGAGTCACCCCCGAGAACAGGTCCGTCTCCGGCAGCACGGCAGGGTTGCGCGAGATGACCAGCTGGAAGAACTCGTCGGCGAACTGTCGCATGACGTCGTCGGGCAGCGTGAGTTGCGGCCAGTCCTCGGAGATCTGGCTGCGATGAGCGCGCAGGGCGTCGCGTTTGCGGCCGATGACGCTGGCGCAGTCGATGGTCGTCGTCACGAACTCATCCGGGGTGAGGAACGCCATCTCGTCGGGATTCTGGTCGCCGAACGGTGGATCCATGCCGGCCTGTTTCGCCATCTCGACGATGCGCTTCATCTCCCGACGCGGGAACGCCGTGTAGTAGAGCTTCTCGACGCGCCACGACTCGCCGGCATCCTTGAACAGGGGTGACAGATGCGCTGCCTCCACCGCGAGGAGGGTTGCCCGGTGCGCCTGAATGTGGTCGGGATGGCCGTATCCGCCGTTTCCGTCATATGTGACGACAACATGCGGGCGGAAGCGGCGGATCTGGGCGACGAGCCGGCCGGTGGCCTCGTTGAGTGGCGTCATCCAGAAGGCGTCCGGGAGCAGATTGGTCGGTGTGTCGACCATCCCCGAATCGCCGTAGCGCAGGAACTCGACCTCGTCCACCTTGAGGATGCGGCACGCCTCGCGCAGCTCGGCCTCGCGGATCTCGGCGAGATGAGGACGCGTGGTCTCCTCGGGCATGTTGGGATCGACGATGGTCGCGAGCTTGCCGTCCGTACAGCAGACCACGCAGGTCTTGACGCCGCGATCTGCGTACACGGCGAGCGTGCCGCCCATGGTGATCGTCTCGTCGTCGCAGTGCGCGTGCACCGCCATCAGACGGAATCCTGTGTCTGCCATCACTCCTCGACGATGGTCACCGACCGCATCACCTCGTCCTTGCGGATGGCGCCGACCACGTCCATGCCTTTGACCACCTGGCCGAAGAGGTTGTACGCCTTGGTCAGCTTGTGACGGTCGTCCACCGTGCAGATGAAGAACTGCGAGCCGTTGGTGTTGGGGCCGGAGTTCGCCATTGCGACGGCTCCCGGCTGGTACTCGCCCTGGACGGGCTCATCCTCGAATTTATAGCCCGGGCCGCCACGGCCTGTCCCTTCGGGGCAGCCGCCCTGGATGACGAAATCGTCGACGACGCGATGGAATGTGAGGCCGTCATAAAAGCCGTCACGGGCGAGGAACACGAAGTTGTTGACCGACTTCGGCGCGCGCGCCGGGTCGAGGGCGATGACGATGTCACCTTTGTCGGTCGTGATGGTCGCGCTGTAGCGCTTGGCAGGATCGATGACCTGCTCAGCGGCTGTGTACTTCTTGGGCATCGAGGCAGTCTACCCGGGGTGGCCGGGTAGACTGCCGGACCGCCAGACGGATCAGAGCGCTGCGCTCGATCCAGTGACGGCAGCGGGGGAGCCGGTCGACGTGGGGGGCGTCGACGTGGAGGGAGTTGTCGCGAGTCCGCCGAAGCGAACTCGAATGTCAGTGCTCAGATTCAGGTTCATCAGCTTGCTGATGCCCGCGGTTGCGGCGCTGCTCAAGGTGGTTTCCTGGGTCTTGGAGATCTTGCCGTTGGTGACGGCCTTGTTGAGGCGCGTGGTGATCTTGGCCATCACGGCGCTCTCCACGGCCTGTGTCTTGGATCCGTCAATCTGCGCAAGCGTCTCGCCGTTGAGGAGATCTTTCAGCACGGTGGTGCGGCTGAGTCCGGTCTCCTTCACCGACTCGCGGAAGAGCGCGAGGGCGATCCTCCGGGCCGCGACCTCTTTGGCGCCCGAGCCGGTCTTGGCAGTGCTCGGCGCCGGGGAGGCAGCAAGCGTCGTGGCCTTGGCCCCCATCACGCCGGCTGCCAGGGCGGGGACGATGGAGACGGTGGCGATCCCGGCGACGGCGACCACTGCAAATGCGGCTGCGCTGACCGCAACCCTCTTGGTGAAGAAATTCCCGAACATCCTGGTGCTCCTCGGATTCGACTTGGTTTATCGTGGGCGGTGTCCTCATTCTCGTCGGCGGTCGCGCGCGTTCCCTGAGCCGGCCCTGAGACGTGAGGAGCGCCCCCGATCCGCCTGCTACACGGAGGCATCACGTGGACGGTGCCGCTGAGAGGCCGCTGGTCGGGCTCTTCGGGGCGTTCGACACCGGCGAGCTGGGCGAGGTCGCCCTGCGTCGTGTGATGGAGCGCGAAATCAAAGGCCGACGTCCGGATATCGATCTCATCGCGCTTGCTCCTTTCGGCAACGAGCGACCCATCCCCGGCGATGAAGGTCGTCCGGCGAGACCGCTCCGGCCCCCCGCCGCCGGCGATCAACCGGGTCTCGATGCGCTGGTGATCACGGGTGACGTGCTCGGTGACGACACCCTCTGGGCGGGACGGTATCCGGTGCCCCTCGGCGACATCGCCGATCGCGGGATCGGCGCGCTGGTGCTCACCGGTGCGCGCGGCGGCCGAGACCTTGCCGCGTCGACCACCTGGTTCGCGGTCGGGTCCGCTGGTGGTGACGTGGATGTCACCGGCCTCGAGGGCAAGGACGTGTGGGCCAGGGATCCGGCGACCCAGGAACGGCTCGGTGGGACCGCGGTTCAGTCCGGCGACCCATTGCTGCTGTCAGCCCGGGTGTTCGCATCCGAGACCCTCCGCCGGCGGGCCGAATTGCTCCGACTGTGCGGCGCCATTCCTGCCGGGCGCCGGCTTCTGGTGGAGACTTCCTCCGGCCTTCAGCCGGCCCTCGCTGCACGCTCGGTCGAAGCGATGACCGCGGCACTGCGGACCGATCCGAAGCTCTCGGTGGTGGTCTTCACGCTCGATCCGACGCGTGAGCCGGCGATCGGGTCCGTCCTCACGGTGCCCGGCCTGATCGTCGAGCGCGTCCACCGGCTGCCCGCCTGGGTCGGGCTCGACGACATCGCCGCGGCAATGTCCGGTTCGGAGGCGGCTCTCGCCACCTCGCCGGCAGCAGCCAATCTCGCCGCGTCCCTGGGCGTCCCGGTCCTGGCCGTCGACGCCGGGCCCGGTCACCGGTTCGACCCGGTGATACCGCTTCTCGGTGGCGACATCGCGCCCGCGCTCCAGCGGCTCCTCGCTGGCAAGGAGCCCGTGTCGATCGACACGGCGATGCAGGCGCTCGATGGCGCCTTCGCTGAGCTCGCAGAGCGGCTCCCGCACGCGTCGCGGGCGCCACGACCCGCGTCGGCGCCCGACGAGGTCACCTCCGCGCTCGCGATCCTCCAGCAGCGCCTGGTCGACGAGCGCAGCGCACTCCAGTCCGAGCTGTCCCGGGTCCAGTCGGAGCTCGACCACCTCCGGGCGTCCCCGGAGCACCGCCTCGTCCGGCCGATCCGCGAGGGGTACCAGCGGTGGCAGCGACGCCGAACGTGATCCAGTTCCCGGAGGTTGCCCGGCCCGACGTGACGGTGGTGATGGTCACGTACAACCGCTGGGATCTCACCAAAGAGGCGCTCCGGCTGCTGGCCGAGAGCACCGAGCCGATCTACGAAGTGGTGGTCGTCGACAACGCATCGACGGACGGCACCTCCGACGAGCTTGCGAAGGTCCGCGGCGCCGGGATCCTGCGAAATCCACGCAACCTCGGGTTCGGACCCGCCACCAACCAGGGCGCCGCCGTGGCACGGGGCCGCCACCTGGCGCTTCTCAACAGTGATGCGTGGGTCAGACCCGGCTGGATCGAGCCCCTGATCGAGGTCATCGACGCCGACAAGAGCGTGGCGGCGGTTGCCCCCAAGCTGCTCTACCCGGACGGACGGCTCCAGGAGGCAGGTTCCATCCTCTGGCGTGACGCGAGAGTCCGGCAGTACGGCGACGGTGACGTCCCCAACCGGCCCGACTACAACTTCCGGCGAACGGTCGATTACGCGTCGGCGGCGTGCCTGCTCGTCCGCCGCTCCGCGTTTGTCGAAGTCGGTGGATTCGACCCTCGATTCGCCCCGGTCTACTGCGAGGACGTCGACCTGTGTCTGGCCCTCGCCGAAGGTCCGGGGCGCGTGGTGTATCAGCCGAGGTCGGTGGTGGAACACGTGCGCGGCGCGTCGAGCAGTGGCGGCGTCCACAGCGCGCGGATCGAGCGCAACCGACGGCTGTTGCGTGCGCGCTGGCGAGCCGTGCTCGACCGCCGCCCTCCGGAAAGCTGGCGGGTCGAGCCCAGCGCGATCGTCGGCGGACGGGATGCGATGGCATGCGAACGCATCCTGCTGCTGACCGGCCCCCGGCCCGATGCCGCCGGAACATCCGAGCAGCGCCGTCTCTACGCCTTGCTCGAGGCGGCTGCACGGCGGTGGCCGCGGGCGCGCTGGACGGTCGCTTCGCTCGATGGCGACCCGGTGACAAGGCCTGATGGTCTTGGTGATGCGGGTATCGAGGCCGTGACCGCCGCTGACCCCTGGGACGCCTGGCTCGCCGGGCGCCGCTATCACTACGGGATTGTGGCGGTGGCCGATGCGCGCTGGGCTGGCGGAGAATTGACCAGTCTCGTCAACGCCACGCAGCCTCAGGCGGCCCGTATTCCGGTGTCCGATCAGGCCGATCTCGGAGCCCTCGCGCGCACCCTCGGTCGCCCCGATCCGGGGATTCCGGCGTTTGTGCGTTAGAGTTTCGATCCCGAGGCGACAAACACGGAGGCACACATGAAGGTCGTCGTCTGCGTCAAGCAGATCCCCGACCCGAACACCACCGGCCAGCTCGATCCGACCACGCATTTGCTCAAGCGCGAGGGGGTTGAGGTCGTTCTCGATCCCGGCGACGAGTTCGGGGTCGAGGCGGGATTGCAGCTCGTCGAGGCACAGGGTGGCGAGGTGACGGTCGTCTCGATGGGACCGGAACGCGGCGTCGATGCCGTCCGCAAGGCCCTTGCGATGGGTGCCGCCAAGGGGGTTCTGATCTCAGACGACGCGCTTCGAGGCTCCGACGCACTGACGACTGCGCGGGTCCTCGCCGCGGCGATCCGCCGTGAGGGGTTCGACCTGGTGATCACCGCCACCGAGTCCACCGATGGCTATACGGGCGTCGTCCCCCAGATGATCGCGGAACTCCTCGACGTCCCGGCGGTCACGTTCGCGAAGACACTCGAGGTCGACGGCACGACCCTCAAAGTCAAGCGGCAGACTGAGGCTGGCTTCGACCTGGTCGAGTCCGCGCTCCCGGCCGTGGTGAGCGTGACCGCCGGGGTCAACGAACCTCGCTACCCCTCACTCAAGGGCATCATGGGGGCCAAGTCGAAACCGCTCGACCGGCTCACCCCCGGGGATCTCGGCCTCGACGGCGCCGGCGGCGGCACGGCAGGGCAGAGCATCACGGGCGTTGAACCTGCGCCCCAGCGCGCCGCCGGATCGATCGTCAAGGACGATGGCGAGGGCTACAAGCTGATCGCCGACTTCCTCGCAGAGAAGAAGGTGATCTGACGATGGCGGTGGGAAAGATCTGGGTGTTCGCCGAGGTGGCGGGCGGGAAACCCACGCCGGTCGCCCTCGAACTCCTCACCAAGGCGCGGTCGCTCGCCGGAACAGTTGAGGCCGTCGCCTTTGCGCCGGACGCAGCCGACGCTGCGGGCGATCTCGGAGCCCATGGCGCCACCACGCTCTATGCCGGGACTGACCCCCTCTGGGGCGAGCTGCTGCTCGGCGGCCCGGCCGCAGACGCGCTCGCGACCCTGATCCAGGAGCACCAGCCCGACCTGGTGCTCTTCGGCATGACCTACAACTCCCGCGACGTGGCCGGCCGGCTTGCGGCGAAGCTCGGCGTGCCGGTGATCGCCAACGGTCTCGACGTCAGCGACGCGGACGGAGTCACGGTGCACTCCTCGGTCTTCGGAGCGACACTCAATGTGGCGACCCGCTTCGAACGGGGTGGTCCGGCGATAGCGATCATCCGTCCGAAGTCCTTCGTGGCCGAGCCGAGCGGGGGTGCGGCCGCCGCCGTCACGCAGGTCACGTCCCCGATCGACGAGAAGCACAAGGCATCCCGTGTGACCGATCGGGTCGCTGACGTTGCTGCCGGTCCGAAGCTCGAGGAAGCGCCGATCGTCATCAGCGGTGGGCGGGGCCTGGGCGATCCCAAGAATTTCGAGCTCCTCGATCGGCTCGCCGCCGTGCTCGGCAACGCGGCGGTTGGAGCGAGCCGGGCAGTGGTCGACGCCGGCTGGGTGCCCTATGCAATGCAGGTTGGCCAGACGGGCAAAACAGTCAAACCGGCCGTCTATCTCGCGTTCGGCATCAGCGGTGCGATGCAGCACACAGTGGGAATGAAGGGCGCGAAGGCAATTGTTGCGGTCAATCGAGACGAGAACGCGCCAATCTTCAAACTCGCCGACCTCGGGGTCGTCGGTGATGCCTTGAAAGTGCTCCCGGCCCTGGTCGAAGAGTTGCAAAGGCGCCGGTCGTGAGCACAGCGCTGGATCGTTTGCAATTGCCCGACAGTCCGCTGGCGCCGAAATTCGCAGGTATACTCGGCACTGCGATGGACGACAAGGTCATTGTCGACCTTCTGGGCCAGGTCGGTAACCTCTTCACGTCGAGTCTGGAGCTGAAGGAGACGATCGACTTCATGCTCAAGGCCGCAGCCGACCTCGTCGACTGCGATGCTGCCACGGTCTTCCTCCTCGATGAGGACGGCCGTGCCCTGTCCGCTATCGCCACCTACCCATTCACCGACAACCTGGGTCAGGTCGCTCGATTCGAGCTCGGTGAGGGCATCGTCGGATGGGCCGCGCAACGCCGCAAGCTCGTTTCGGTCGCGGACGCCACCAAGGATCGTCGCTTCAAAACCCTGGGCCTGGCGTATGCACCGCGGTCATGTCTGGTGATGCCGCTCGAGTCCCCGCAGCGTCTCGTCGGCGCGCTGACTCTGGCGCGACGTGAGGTTCAGCCGTTCACCAGCATCGAACAGGCGTTGATGCGGATCATCGCGAGCCAGGCGGCCATCAGCATCGACAACGCCCGCCTCTACACCGCGCAGCGTGCTCAGCTCGGAGAGATTGCCACGCAGAAGCGCGAGGTCGAGGTTGCCAACGCCCAGATCGCCGAGATCTCGCGGCTCAAGAGCGAATTCCTGGCCAACATGAGTCACGAGCTGCGCACTCCGCTCAACGCGATCCTGGGCTTCAGCGAGATCCTCAAGGACAACCTCGTGGATCTCACTCCGCAGCAACGTCAGGAATGCCTGCAGAACATCCACGCCTCGGGGAAGCACCTGCTCGAGCTCGTCAACGACGTGCTCGACCTGAGCAAGATCGAGGCTGGTCGTATGGAGCTCTCGTACGACCGCTTCGGTGTTCAGGATGCGGTCAAAGAGGTCCACAACGTCATCCGGTCGCTGAGCGAGCGGCGTGACATCGACCTGAGCATCGACGTGGTGCCGGTCCACCTGGAGATTCGCGCGGACAAGAGCAAGTTCAAGCAGGTCCTGTACAACCTGCTCAGCAACGCCATCAAGTTCACGCCGCAGGGCGGCAAGGTCTGGGTGTCAGCACGGGCCGACAGCGAAGACCTCATCGTCGATGTCGGCGATACCGGGGTCGGCATTCCCGCCGAACACCACAAGCGCATCTTCGACGAGTTCTACCAGCTCGACCATGCCACCACACGCCAGGTCGAGGGGACCGGGCTCGGACTGTCGCTGACCCGCCGTCTCGTCGAACTCCACGGCGGAAGTATCTCGCTCGAGAGCGACCCCGGGCGCGGCTCGGTATTCACGTTCCGGCTACCTCTGGCAGGAATTGAGGTGCTGAACGGTCATCGCCACAACCGGATCCTGCTGGTGGAGGACAACGCCAGCAATCGCGACCTGGCAAAGATGGTGCTCCTCGGGAGCGGCTTCGACGTCGACATCGCGGTCGACGGCGAGGAGGGCCTCCACAAGGTGCGGTCCAAGGTCTACGATCTCGTGCTCATGGACGTGGAGTTGCCTGGCATGGACGGGCTGACTCTCACCCGCATGCTCAAGGCGGACCCCAAGACGGCAGGCATTCCCGTGGTCGCCTTGACCGCGAACGCGATGAAGGGCAATGAACAGGAAGCACTCGCGGCCGGTTGCTCCGGCTACATCACCAAACCAATTGAGGTGGCCAACTTCGTGAAGCGCATCTCCACATTCATCGAGGTGCCTGTCTGATGAGCGGGGCCGGGAAGACCATTCTCATCGTCGAGGACGACCCGCCGAGCCGCGAGGTTGTGCGCCTCGCGACCAGCGCGCAGAACCACACGCTCATCGAGGCGGCAACCGGCGTCGAGGGGCTCAACCTTGCTCGCGAGCAGAACCCCGATCTGATCATCCTCGACGTCAATCTCCCGGGCATGAGCGGCCTCGATGTGTGCCGGCGGCTGCGCGCCGAGGGCGCACGGGTGCCGATCATCATGCTGACCGCGAAGAGCGACACGATTGACGTGGTTGTCGGCCTCGAACTCGGCGCCGACGATTACGTGACCAAGCCCTTCGAGGTGCGCGAACTCATGGCGCGCATCGGCGCACACCTGCGGCGCAGCGAGATCTCCGCACAGGAGCAGCCCCGCGACCGCTTCGAGTTCCCCGGACTCACGATCGACCTTGGGCGCCGCCAGGTGTTCCGCGATGGTGAGGAAGTGATGCTCACGTTGACCGAGTTCAACCTCCTGGCACTGCTCGCTTCGCGCCCGGGTCAGGTCATGAGCCGCGGCGAACTGCTCCGGCGTGTCTGGGGATACGAGGTCGAGATCGAGACCCGCACCGTCGACGCGCACGTCTACCGCCTGCGTCGCAAGATCGAGCCGGACGCCGAGAAGCCGACCTACATCCACTCCGTGCCAGGCATCGGATACCGCTTCTCAGGGTAGGCTCCGCAGAGGCCCCATCCGTGGTCTCGGTCGGGAGATCAGCCGGAACGCCGCTCAGCCGTGGCTCCGCATAGGCCCCTCGTTGTGCCGACGGTCGGGAGATCAGCCGGTACGCTGCTCAGCTTGTCCGCTCCCTCGTTCGCGCAAGCAGATTGTCGCGCTCTCTCGGTCGCTACCAAATTCGCTGCGTTCCGGCTGATCTCCCGACCGTAGGTTGCTTGGTGCCGTGGCTCCGCTTCTCCAAATCGGTACTGCTTGTGCCTACTGCCTCGCTTCAGCCAGCTCTGTCGACCTACTGCCCTGTCGCGTTCCTCGCCCGCGACGTGCAGGGTTCAGCAATGAGGGTGAGGCGCGACGGGTGTCAGGCGCCGCCCCACCACGGAGCGTCCGCGAGCCCTCAGTAGATGAACCCAGCAATCGACTGGTCCGAGGCGAGGATGGTGCGGTAGTCGATGCGTCCCCATCCCCCGCCGTCGGCGTGGTAGTTCATCTCGGAGATGACGAAGGTGCCGTCGAGGTTGACGTGCTCGACGTAGGCGACGTGTCCGACCCAGCCGATATTGAAGACCACGATCGCGCCCTGGATGGGGACCTGGCCTTCGGCGCGCTTGCCCCGGGCGGCCCGCCACCAGTTGATGGCGTTGCCGCTCCAGTTGACGGCACGCCGGGTGGCGACGTAATAGGTGCACTGGCCGTATGGGAAGCCGTCGTGCAGCGGCGTTTGTGGTGGCACCGCGGGTACGCCATCAGCGTCGACGAAGAATGACGAGATGAGTGCGCCGGCGGGCGCGCGAGAGAGCGGGACCTGCAGGTAGGCCCCTGCGGCGATCGGCGAATTGTTCTTCAGGGCGTTGTAATCCAGGATCACGGCTGGGTCGAGGTGGACGCGGGCGGCGAAGGCGGTCGGCGTCTCCCCGGGCAGGACTTGGACGAGCGCCCCCGGTCCCGGGGGGATGAGGAGCGTCGATCCAGCCGCCGGGGTGACGTAGGCAGGGAGCTGATTGCCCCACTGGATGGCCGAGGTCGACAGGCTGTATGACGCGGCAAGGGTGGCAAGTGTCTGGCCGGGCTGGACGACCACCGTCTTGACCGGCTCCACCGCCAGCGCCGTCACCGCCGCGGAATTCTCGACCACCGCGTTGATCTGGATCGCGGCGAGGTTGCGAAGCATGGGCGCGGCCGGAACCTGAGCCGGACGCGCGACCAGCACGACGAGCACCGCCGCCGTGGCGATTACCCAGAGGTGCCGTACGAGCCGATGAACGTGGGTCGCGATCGCTGCTCCCCTCGCCTATGCGCTGGTACGAACTGTGTCCGGGGTGACATGCCCTCTTCCCCGGTGACCGCGGGACCGTACCAAAACGGGCTTGTCCCCGTCAAAGTGAGCGCGGTGAGCGAACCGGCACCTCCGGTGCTTGCGACGATCTGGCGGGGCACGGTCGTCGAGGCGCGCATCCGCGGCCACGTCGCGGTTGTCGACTCCTCGGGAACGCTGCTGAGCTCCGCTGGGACACCCGACGCGAAGACGACGCTCCGCAGTTGCGTCAAGCCGATCCAGGCACTCCCATTCCTTCGTCTTGCGGCCGACCGCCTTGGGGCCACCGACGCCGAGATTGCGATCGCCTGCGCATCGCACCAGGGTGAGGACGAGCACGTGGCGACGGCGCGAGCGCTGCTCGCAAAGGCGCGCGTGCCGGAGGCGGCGCTCGGCTGCGGACCTCAGATGCCGGCCGACGACGTCACGGCGCGCCGCCTCATGGCCTCCGGCGGCGAGCCGCTGCCGATCCACAACAACTGCTCCGGCAAGCACGCCGCGATGCTCGCGACCTGCGCCGTCATGGGTTGGCCGCTCGACGGGTACCTGGAGCTCGAGCACCCCTGCCAGCAGGCGGTGAGCGCAGCGCTCCAGGAGATGCTGGGGGTCGACCTCGCCGCGGCACCTCGCGGTATCGATGGGTGCGGCCTCACGACCTATGGAGTCCCTCTGGCGGCCGTCGCCCGCGGCTTTGCCACGGGGAGCCACGACCCCGCGTTCAGGCGCGCGCAGGATGCGATGGCCGCCCACCCATTTCTCGTTGCGGGAACGGGCCGATTCGATACGGCGCTGCTCGAGGTTGCGGGCACCCGTCTCACCGCAAAGATTGGAGGAGCCGGAGTTTGGGCCGCAGTCGCCCGCCCGAGCGGCCCGGGGATCGCGATCAAGCTCGAATCGGGGGGGGGCGACGCCATCCCGGTCGTGGCTCTCGCGGTCCTGCAGCAGCTCGGGCTGCTCGTGCCGGATCTTCCCGACCGGCTTCGCCCGTACGCGAGGCTCACGGTGCGCAATTGGGCGGGACGCGATGTGGGGGAGATCCGCGCCGACCCGATCGTGCTGTCGTGATCGGGATGCCGCCCGGACGGCCCGCCTTTTGACGGCGGTCCAGTCCAGGTGTATCGTTCGCTTCAGGAAAAGTTGATACGGATGTCAATTTCTGAACTGACCGGTGCGATTGGGGCGTTGACCCCGTCGAGGAGCGTTAGGATCGGTGCCTGATCAGAGCCACGTCGGCCGGCGCTATTCGGCGCCCGGCCAGCGCATCGCCCCCGAAGCGGCTCGGGCCATGGCCCGGGCGATCGCCGGTGACGATCCCGTCCGGGACGGGGATGCGGTGCCGCCGACCTTCGCGGCCGTCTACTGCCTCGGGCCGACGCTCGCGCAGCTGTTCGCCGACCCGGAGGTTGGCATCGACCTCGCTGGGCTGATCCACGGCGAGCAGTCGTTCGAATGGCCTGCAGCGGTGCATCCGGGTGACGTGATCGACGCCACCGCCGAGATCACCGGCATCGACACCAAGCGAGGGATGACCTTCGTGCGCCTCGCCATGGAGGCCATCCGCCCGGCCGACCAGGCCGTTGTCTGCCGCGCGACCTCGCTGATGATCGTCCGGGCGCCGGCGTGACCGCCCCGACAGCGTCCGAGGTCGCGATCGGGGACAGCGTCACACCGTTCTCGAGGACGGTCACCCAGGAGCAGATCAACGCGTACGCCGATGCCTCGGGCGACCACAACCCGATCCACGTCGACCCCGACTTCGCTCGATCGGTCGGTCTCCCAGGGACCATCGCGCACGGCCTCCTCGAGATGGGCATCCTCGCCGACGCGATCGCAGCCTGGGCGGGCGGGAACGCCAACCTTCTCAGCCTCTCGTGCCGGTTCAGCAAGCCGTTGCTCCCCGGCGACACGATCATCTGCACTGGAACCGTCGTCAGCGTCGACGATGCGGGCACGGCCACCCTCGAGGTGATTGCGTCCTCGGATCGCGGCGACCGCGTCTTGACCAACGGCCGGGCAACAGTCCGGCTCTCACGCTAAGGGACCACGAATATGGGACTCGACTTCTCGCTCACCCGCGAACAGGAGGAGATCCGCGCGCTCGCCCACGAGTTCGCTGAGAAGGAGATGCGCCCGGTCGCCGAGCGCTACGACGAGCTCGAGGAGACGCCGTGGGACGTCATGCGCAAAGCGCACGCGATCGGGCTTGACGCGACTGCCGGCTTCCCCGAGCAGTACGGCGGCGGCGGGATCGATTTCATCACGAACCTGGTCAGGGAAGAGGAACTCTCCTGGGGCGATGCGGGGATCGCGGTCGCCATCGGGGCGAGCGGACTCGCGGGCGCCGCCATCATCGCAATGGGCACCGAAGAGCAGAAGCAGAAGTACATCGGCATGCTCACAGCCCCGGAACTGAAGATCGGCGCCATGGGGCTCACCGAGCCCAACAGCGGCTCGGATTCGATGGCGCTCGAGACCACAGCCACCAAGGTCGACGGCGGGTACGTCCTCAACGGCACCAAGCAGTTCTGCACCAACGGCGGCATCGCCGATGTCCAGGTCGCTTTTGCCACCACCGACAAGTCGCTCGGGCCGGCCGGCGTTGCCGGGTTCGTCATCGAGAAAGGCACGCCGGGAATGCGCCAGGGGCGCAAGGAGCGCAAATTGGGCGTGCGCGCGTCGCACACGGCGCAGGTGATCTTCGAGGAGTGTTTCATCCCCGACGACCAGCGCCTCGGGTACGACAAGAGCGGCACCCTGACCGGGCCGGGAAGCGTCGGCGCCATGATCATGCTCGAGGCGACGCGCCCTTCGGTCGGCGCTGGAGCACTCGGCATTGCGCGCGCCGCGTTTGAATTCGCTCGCGATTACTCACTCCAACGGGTCGCGTTCGGCAAGCCCATCGCCAAGCACGAGGCGATCGCCTTCAAGCTCGCCGACATGGCGACCGAGATCGATGCGGCTCGCCTTCTCATCTGGCGCGCCGGATGGATGGCGATGAATGGGATCCCGATGGCTCGCGGTGAAGGCTCGATGGCGAAGCTGTTTGCCGGTGACATGGCGATGCGCGTCACCGTCGACGCGGTGCAGATCCTCGGTGGGTAC
>Ga0208849_1000022_pt1 | contig 165622 bp, 130 predicted proteins | sample NGESurdeep072012_10_FD_184470 | JGI IMG/M metagenome (GOLD analysis project Ga0208849, IMG submission 184470) | Arctic peat soil microbial communities from Barrow, Alaska - NGEE Surface sample 53-3 deep-072012 (SPAdes) | ecosystem: Environmental > Terrestrial > Soil > Wetlands > Peat ... | reverse complement strand
CCCGGCTTGTTTGGAGCCGTCCGGCCAGCTCCCTGCTGCGTTTCCCGCTCATACACTTCAACATCACCAGGGGGATACGATGTGCGTAGGCTCTACCACGGATCCCACAAATTAGCCATCCAAACCAGCCGCGTGATTTAATACGAGTTTCACGTTGCCGATACTCGAGTCTGAGGAGCTAATTTCTGTCTATCCCCATCGAAGATTACGCCATGATCGGCGACTGTCACACTGCCGCGCTGGTCTCAAAACAGGGTTCGATTGACTGGCTTTGTTTGCCGCACTTCGATTCTGGCGCCTGTTTTGCCGCTCTACTTGGAACTGCCGACAATGGACGCTGGTCCATCTGCCCCGCCGAGCCAATCAAAGCGATGCGCAGGCGCTATCGCGAAGGCACGCTCATCCTCGAGACCGAATTCGTGACCGAAAGTGGTTCGGTAACCCTCATTGACTGCATGACGCCTCGCAATAAGATGCCGGATCTGCTGCGCGTCGTCGCCGGCACGCGAGGTCAAGTCAAAATGAACATGGAACTGGTGATTCGTTTCGACTATGGGTCTATAGTTCCCTGGGTTCGCAAATCCGGTCACGGGATTTCTGCAATCGCCGGTCCGGATATGCTCGGCTTGCGCACGGAAGTGCCGTTGCGTGGCGAGGGCATGAAAACCGTTGCGACATTCACGGTAAGCGAAGGGCAGAAGGTTCCTTTCGATCTCACCTGGTATCCCTCACACAAGGAAGAACCCTCCGCCTTGAATGTGGAAGATGCGATCCAGGAGACAGAGAAGTGGTGGCGGGAATGGTCCGATCGCTGTTGTTATGAAGGCAAATGGCGTGATGCCGTTTTGCGCTCGCTGATTACGCTCAAAGCCCTGACGTTTCTGCCAACGGGAGGGATTGCGGCAGCGCCGACAACCTCATTGCCAGAGTCGTTGGGCGGTGTGCGCAACTGGGACTACCGCTTTTGCTGGGTGCGCGATGCGACGCTTACGCTACAGGCCTTGCTCGATGCCGGCTACCACAAAGAGGCACAAGAGTGGCGGGAATGGCTTCTGCGGGCGGTCGCGGGTAGCCCGTCGGAACTCAACATTGTCTATGGCCTTCATGGCGAACGCAGGCTTACGGAACTTGAGTTGCCGTGGCTTCCTGGATATGAAAAATCCGCTCCTGTAAGGATTGGGAATGCCGCTTACAAACAGTTTCAATTGGATATTTTTGGAGAAGTAGCCAACACCCTTTATCAATGCCGCCAGGCGGGACTGGAGCCGCCGCCGGAGGACGAAGGCGAAGATGTTGCGCAGGCGCTGATTGGATTCCTCGAGACCGGATGGGAGCAGCCCGATGATGGCATTTGGGAAATGCGTGGGCCGCGCCGGCATTTCGTCCATTCGAAAATGATGGCATGGGTTGCTGTTGACCGCGCTATAAAGTCCGTGGAAAAGAGCTGGTTTACTGGAGATCTCGCACGATGGAAAGCGCTTCGAGATAAGATCCACAACCAGGTTTGCGAGCAAGGGTTTGACTCCGGCATGAATTCTTTTGTGCAGTATTACGGATCGAAGCATCTTGATGCGAGCCTCCTGATGATGCCCCTGGTCGGATTTCTTCCCGCGAAAGATCCTCGTGTAATCGGCACTGTTAAGGCCATCGAAGAACATCTCATGGACCATGGTTTTGTGACGCGGTACACGATGGATCCCGCTGTGGACGGTCTACCTGACGGGGAGGCTAAATTCCTGGCCTGCACATTTTGGCTGGCGGACAATTATGTTTTGCAGGGACGGCAGGAAGATGCGGTCAAGATATTTGAGCGCTTGCTGGACATTCGAAATGATGTTGGCTTGCTGTCCGAAGAATATGATCCAGACGCCAAACGGCTGCTAGGCAATTTTCCGCAGGCGTTCACTCATGTCGGATTGGTGAATACGGCGTTTAACCTGAGCCATGGCACCCGAGATTCAGCGAAAGGGCGGGGGGCTGCGAGCAAGCCGCGTTGAACCTCCGTCCACCGTTGGAACTCTCAGATTTTTGTTTGCCGTATCGGATCCGTCCCATCGCTTACTCCCAGTGTGCAGTAGCGCCGGCTAGTGCGGCAATACCCGAACCAACAGTTTTTCTTTCCTCCTATGAAATGGAAGCTTCCGTTGGCCCACATCGCTGAGCAGCAAACCTGATGATAGAGAGGCGGCCTGCTATATCTGCTTTCTTGCGATAGCCGGCAAGACGCAGCAAGCTGCGTTTCTACCCGGGGAAGGGATACGGAACTGCGTTCCCAGATAGGTAAAAGACCGAGTAGGTAAGACGCCTTAGCCGCCATCCGCTTATTTTTGGAGACGGGGAATAGAACGCAACTATCGGAGTTACTCTGGGTTAGCGTTCCATGATTGAATGCATATGTGTGTGGTTGCAGGGTGCCGAGTTGGATAATAGTTCGGAGCGAATCATGGTCAATTGGGATATACTTTTTGAGCGCCTCTCTAAATTAGAAACCACATAATTTGTAAGGACAATGCTGTCTTCTGTGCACGGTACACCTATTCAAGCCGGACCAATTCCGAAATTCGATATGTTGAATGCTCGTGTGAAGCAATTGGCGGTCTGCGCCTCGGCGTGTGCGCTCACGACGGAGTAATTAAGCACTTGGGGCCAAGTTTTTGACAATGAATGAGTGGAATATCCTCGGGTTATCTCACGTGTGCCATGTAAGTGAGGGGGCGAAGCTGTGGAAGGCTCTTCGCGAATGAACTCAATGAATATCGAGGCGGTCAACTCTTCCGCAGCTTCAAACGATCCTTCATCGGCGGTGCCGTCAGAATACATGGAACCGAGATGGTATGCGGCGCATACGAATCCACGGCATGAGAAGACAGTGCAGCAGTTGATGGAAGGTTATCGCATCGAGTGCTTTCTTCCGCTTTACAAGTCCGTCCGCCGTTGGAAGGATAGACGCAAGGAACTGGAGCTAGCGCTGTTTCCGGGATATATTTTCGTGCACATTGCCCTAAAGGACCGGCTGGATGCGCTGCGAATACCGGGCGTGGTTCAATTCGTCAGTTTTCAAGGCAAGCCAGCCAGGCTGCCTGACGCTGAAATAGAAGGGTTGCGAAATGGGTTGGCACGCGCAAGTGGTTTCGAGCCGCATCCATATTTGACCGTGGGCAAGCGCGTGCGGGTTCGCAGCGGACCATTTTTTGGCATGGAAGGCATCCTGATTCGCAGAAAAGAAAGATTTCGCGTTGTTCTATCAATCCATCTAATTCAGAGGTCGGTCGCGGTTGAGGTTGACGAGGGCGATATTGAGCCGGCATAGGCTTTCGCTCGCTGCGTCTGGCGAATCTGTCACTGTCTCTGCCTCTGTCTCATGGCGTGCGATTCCATTGGCGTTCTCATTTGCCAATCGAGGTGTCTTGTGAACCATTACTCAAGCTCATTTCTCTCGCGGGTTACTTGTTGCTGTACGGCGCTGGTTTTTTTTCTGACGGCTGTGGTTCCGTCGTCATTCGCGCAGGAACCGATGCAGCCGAATCGTGCTCAACCTATAGGAATGACTGCTTCCCGTGCCGAGCAGGAAGCGGAACAAATGGTTTCGTTGTCGGCGGAAGATATTATCGCCATTCTGGAGAAGGAGCCTGGCCTCCTTCTCGAAGTTAAGAAGATGCTGGTGCGCACAGCATATGCGCAGGGTCGCATACTGGATCCGCAGGACTTGACTGATGAAGCGTTGTACCGCGTGGTCGCACGAGACGAAAATATCCGCATCCTCGTTACCCAGGAAATAGAGGATCGCGAATATATCCGCGTGAAGCCGACAAGAGAAGAATTGGCGCGAGAGGAATTAGGGCGAGAAGGAATCAAGCCGGGCGCTCAGACCGCGGAAACTGAGGACGAATTCTGGAAGCGCCATGATTCAGAAAAACAAACGTCGCCCAGGCCTGATACTCAGCAACAGCAGCAACTCCCAACTACTCCCGAGCCCTACGACTCCCGCCGGGCGGTTCAGCGGGCGCAGTCGCAATACTATAACGGCGATTCCACGCAATACACGGGGATAGACCCCTTCGGTGGCGGGGCGTTGGGTGGAGGGAACTCAACTGGATTGCCGCTTGACGTCCTTGGAATGCAGAGTATGAGTCCCGGACAAATGTCTGCATTGTCAGCGTCGCGAATGGGTGGTGAGAATGCCATGAGTCCCGCTGCGCAGTTGAACCCAGCGGCTTTGGCGGGCGGGGCGGGGAGCGGCGCACTCGGCGGTGGGGCGTTGCCAACCTCGCTATTATCCCCTTCGCTGGATCAGTCTGGTTTTGGAATGCAATTTCCGCAGCCGACCGGTTATCAGATGCAGCAGCGGCCGCCGCGCCGATTGCCCTTCAAGCTGGATCAACCTGTGCTCGGCCACCGCGCAAATCCCTACGCCGACGTCCCTTCTTTATACGATCTTTATTCGCAATATTCGCAACGACAGCCGGTTCTCGCGAGGTTTGGGGCTGATATTTTCCAGAATGGCCTGGGGAACGTTGACGAATTGCCAATGGATGTTCCAGCCGGTCCTGATTACGTAATCGGTCCTGGCGATGGCCTTAGTATTGACTTGTGGGGAGGCGTTTCACAGCGATTGCGCCGCGTCGTGGATCGCGAAGGCAAGATCTCTCTTCCTGAGGTGGGCGACGTCGAAGTCGCGGGACGTACTTTGGGAGATGTGCAGCGCACGGTTCAGAACGTGTTGCGGAGCCAGTTTCGGGAAGTGCAAGCCGATGTATCGCTGGCACGATTGCGTACTGTGCGAGTGTACGTTGTCGGAGATGTGGAGTATCCCGGTGCGTACGATGTCAGTTCTCTTTCCACGCCTCTGAATGCTTTATATGAAGCCGGAGGACCCACTTCTCGCGGCTCCCTTCGCATCATCAAACACATGCGGGGAAACCAGCTGATCGAGAAGATTGATATCTACGACCTTCTGTTGCATGGCGTGCGGTCAAATATGCAGAGGCTGGAAGCGGGGGATACGCTTCTGGTGCCTACGATTGGACCGGAAGTAACGATTGAAGGAATGGTAAGACGCCCTGCGATTTATGAGCTTTCCGGAGAGCAGGATCTGGCCGATGTTCTCGAACTCGCCGGCGGAGTGTTGCCCTCGGGCACCCTGCGTCACGTTGACGTCGAGCGTGTCGAAGCTCATCAGAGCCGAACCATGCTGGCACTGGATGTGCCGGAGACGAACAACGAACAATCGGTCAATAAAGCGCTGGAAGATTTTAAGATTCAGGATGGCGACAAAATTAAGATCTCGCCGATCGTCGCTTTTGCCGATAAGACCGTTTATCTCGATGGCCATGTCTTCCGCCCCGGAAAGTATGCATTTCGTGACGGGATGCGGGTAAGTGATTTGATCAAATCCTACAAGGACATGTTGCCCGAACCTTATCTGCAACATGCGGAAGTCATCCGGCTTAAAGCGCCAGATTACAAGCCCGAAGTAATCGCTTTTAATCTGGGAGATGCACTTGCCGGCAAAGAGCAAGATTTGCTTTTGCAGCCCTTTGATACTGTGCGGGTCTTCGGCCGTTTTGATTTTGAAGATTCTCCGGTAATAACGGTCTCGGGTGAAGTACGAGATCCCGGCGATCACATTACGAATGGCGCCACGTATTTGCGGGATGCAATTTTTCTTGCGGGAAGCACCACTCCAAAAGCACGGCTCGACGATGTGCAAGTTTTTCGAACCACCGAGGATGGTCAACTGAAGGTCCTCAGCGTCAACTTGAACAAGGCTTTGGCGGGGGATGCGAGAGAAAACATCTTGCTGGAGCCGAAAGACCGTATTTTCGTCCACAAGAATCTTTCGAAAACTGATCCCTCAGCCGTAACTATAGAGGGTGAGGTGGCCCGTCCCGGAAAATATCCGCTCGGCGAGGGCATGAACGCTTCTGACCTGGTCCGGCTATCCGGTGGACTGAAGCGAAGCGCCTATACCGAGGAGGCCGATCTCACGCGATATACCGTGGACCATGGTGAAAAAATAGTCGGTGACCACGAGAAGATTCCTATCGCCAGGGCTTTGGCGGGAGAACCGGATACCGACGTCCGCCTGCATGACGGAGACGTGCTTACAATCCGGCAGTTAACGGGATGGAACGATCTGGGCGCGGTGATTGCAGTGCAAGGCGAAGTTGTGCATCCCGGCACGTATGGCATTCAGGAAGGCGAGCGTCTCAGTTCGGTGCTGGCCCGCGCAGGAGGATTTCGCAAGGATGCCTATCCTTACGGCGCTATTTTCCAGCGAGTCCAAGTTCGTCAATTAGAGGAAATAAATCGAGTTCAATTAGTTCGGCAAGTGAAGGAAGAAGGCGCTGGGCTTAAAGACGCGGGCGATCTCGATCCCACAACCCGCGAAGCCGCGATGTTGCAGTGGAAAAACACACTCGAAAAGTTGGAAACTACGCCACCGCCGGGCCGCATGGTCATACACGTCCCGTCGAACACGAAGCACTGGGTCAATACCTCAGCTGATATTCAAGTTCGGGCTGGGGATGTGATTTATATTCCCAAGCGGCCTAACTTAGTGATGATTGACGGGGCAGTGTACAACCCGACTGCGGTGACATTCAGACCGGGAAGAAGCGCCCACTGGTACCTGAAACAAGCGGGTGGTCCGACGGCAATGGCGAACAAGAGGGCCATATTCGTTATCCGGGCGGATGGTTCTGTGGCGGGCGGCTCGGGTGGATTGTTTAGCGGAGGCGTATTGCAAGCGTCGCTTCAGCCGGGAGATACGATTGTAGTTCCAGATCGCGCGTTCGGAGGCCCGATTAATTGGAGGAATACGCTCCAAGTGGCGCAACTAGTTTCGGCCGTTGGCATAGCCGTGAGCGTGGCTAGAAGCTTCTAAATCGTTCATGACGCCCGGTGTGCTCTCTCAGCGAGTGTGTTTGCTGCTTTTGGTAATGTTGATTGCCCGGAGCGCTGGGGCTCAGGATCAGGGTAAGTCAAGTCCGGGTGTTGATCAGCAATCGAATGCGGACTCCAAGTACGGCCTTGATCCGGGGGACGATCCAGATAACCACTTGATCATCCCGTTCATGAAACATATTGGCTCCGACCAAAAAGAATTCTGGACATATCCTGCTCATCTCAAAATCAAGGATCTTAAATGGATTGCCCCAACCGTAGGGATTACCGCTGGCCTGATCGCGAGCGATAGCTGGATTTCGAAACAAATCCCCAACAAACCAAATCAACTGAGCCGCAGCCTGAACGTATCTGATTACTCCCTCTATTCCCTGATTGGGATCGGTGGCGGCTCTTATCTGCTGGGTGAAATGACACACAATGACCACCTCAGCGAAACCGGATTACTAAGCGGCGAGGCTGCCATTGATGCCACCGGCGTGGCTTACATCTTGAAAGGGATCACGCAACGTGAAAGACCCAATGCGGGGACCGGCGATGGAAAATTCTTTCAAGGTGGTCAATCGTTTCCCTCGGAACACTCGACCATCGCGTGGTCAATCGCGAGCGTCTGGGCACACGAATATCCCAGCACATTGAGCCAGATTCTTGCTTATGGCCTGGCTTCCACGGTTACGCTAACGCGGGTAACGTCGCAGCAGCATTTTTCTTCCGATGTTTTTATCGGCGGCGCTCTGGGTTGGTATTTCGGACGTCAGGTTTATCGCTCGCACCACGACCAAACTTTGGGCGGAGCCGCATGGGGCGACCTGTTTCCGAAAGACGACAGCGAAAAAACGCGCGACCCCAATAACATGGGATCGCCCTATGTGACGGTGGATAGCTGGGTCTATCCTGCGTTCGAACGATTAGCGGCGCTAGGTTACATCCATAGCGGGTATTTGGGGATGCGCCCATGGACCCGTATGGAATGTGCACGGTTGCTTGAAGAAGCGGAAGATCGGCTTGCCGATGATTCGGACAAAGAAGACGCTCAGGCGGGAAGGCTATATGAGGCTTTGCAAGCGGAATTCGGAGCCGAAACCGCCCGGCTTGACGGAGCCGAGAATCTTGGGGCGAGCCTGGATTCCGTCTATACGCGAAGCACCGAGATTTCCGGAAAGCCCCTGACCGATGGATACCACTTCGGCCAAACGATTGTTGACGACTACGGCCGGCCATACGGCGAGGGTTTTAACAACGTTACAGGCTTCACCTCACACGCGGTCGCGGGACCTTTCGCGATTTCCGTCCAGGGTGAATATCAGCACGCTCCGGCGATTCCGTCGGAGTCCCCAAATGTTCTGCAAGCCGCAGCATCAGCCGATGGTCTTTGTCCTCAAGCGCAAGCGGGTCCCGGCTGTTCTGCAACGGTTCCGGTTTCGGAACTGATAAATGGCGTTTCTGGAAAGAATCGCTTCGACTTGCTGGAGGCTACGGTATCTCTAACAGTTCACAACGTGCAGTTCTCGCTCGGCAAACAGAGTCAGTGGATGGGGCCAGGGGAATCGGGATCTTTGTTATTTAGTAACAACGCCGAGCCGGTTTTAATGTTTAAGGTTGATGCTGTGACTCCGTACCGTGTTCCTTTGCTGTCGAAGCTTCTCGGCCCAATGCGCTCAGAGTACTTTATTGGTCAAACGGCGAACCAGAGATGGGAGTTTAACTCACCAAACCTAATCGGCCCAGGTCACATAAACCCGCAACCTTTTCTGGATGGATACAAGGCCAGCTTTAAGCCGACGGAAAACCTCGAGATCGGCATGGGCGTGACGGCGCAGTTTGGAGGTCCTGGTCTGCCCGTCACTTTGTCAAATTTCTTCCGCACCTTCTATTCGCATAATTCCACAGGCTCAACCTCTGGGAACGAGAATCCGGGCAAGCGGATCTCCGCAGCAGACTTTACCTATCGAATTCCTGGAATGAGGAATTGGGTAACTTTCTATGCCGATTCTATGGTAGTGGATGAAGTCTCACCCTTCGGTTCGAGTCGCGCAACGGTGAATCCTGGATTCTACTTCCCGCAGATCCCGGGTGTTTCGAAGCTCGAACTTCGCCTCGAAGGAATAAACGAACCTAGAACTAACGAGTTTAGTCCGGGCTTTGTGTACTTTGGTTTACGCCGATATCGGTCTGGTTATACTAACGATGGCATGCTGATGGGGAGCTGGATTGGCCGGGCCGGCCGGGGAGGACAAGGCTGGCTCACTTATTCATTTACTCCTCGAACAAGGTTGCAGGCCGGATACCGCCTTCAAGAAGTATCGCCTCATTTCATCGGTGGAGGGCGGGACGTTGATTACACGGTGGACGGGAATTTCAGGCTTTCTCGAAACGCCAGTATTGCCACCTATTTGCAATACGAACGCTGGTGGTTTCCAGTTCTTTCTACAATGCATCAATCAGACTTCACCGCCCGGGTGCAAATCACTTTCTATCCGCAATGGAAACTTCGATAGCCATCGCGCTCCGGAATGGATGAGCTGCGTGCTCGATATCCACAGGTTGTACGCAGTCATTTTTAGGTATTTTCGACCTCGGCGGATGGCTAAATTTATACGATTCTGCGGAGTTAACAAAAACACGCGAATCTTGGACGTCGGCGGAGCTGCGGCAACCTGGGATTCTTTCCCGCCGGGTTTCAAGATTACGTTTGTTAATCTTTCGGCGGAAAGAGTAGGAAGGACCAGCATGTCATGCGTGGTTGGTGACGGTTGCTGTCTCCCATTCAAAGATAATGCGTTCGACGTTGTGTTCAGCAACTCTGTCATCGAGCATGTCAGTAACTGGGACAACCAGCGGAAATTTGCGCGAGAGGTCGCTCGCGTGGGACGAAGTTATTATGTACAAACGCCTAATCGCTGGTTTTTTGTCGAGCCGCATCTGATAACTCCTTTCATTCATTTTTTTCCCCGAAGCTGGCAGCGCCGGCTGTTGAGAAATTTCACGTTGTGGGGTCTGATGACCCGTCCGACGGCGGCACAATGCGAAGCTTTCTTCAGAGAGATACGCCTGCTGACGGAAGTGGAGATGAAGACACTTTTTCCCGACGCCAAGATCGCGAAGGAGACCATTGCGGGCTTTTCTAAATCTTTTATGGCGCTCAAGCGGGATGTGTCATTGCGACAGTCCGGTTAACCCTTCGGCAACGCTTGTCATCGAAACAATAGCTTGCCGGGTCTGTATCACGGTATAAGGAGAATTACAGATCCGCAGATGAACAAGACCATTCGGGGTGCGATGCCGCAATTGCGAAATGGAGAGAGACTAGAGAAATGCATTCTTCAATTGGTGTAGGTAAGGCACGCGAGACTTCGCCCGAGTTGCCGTTGCCCGATGTCAAGATCGTGCAATTGAACGCCCGGCGTACATCCCACAGCCACTTCCGGCGGATTGTTGGTTTTTGCGAAGTGATTGCCGATCTTTTAACGATTATCGCCGCCGTTGTTCTCGGTTACGCAATATACGACGTCCTGGGACTCGGCAAGCATGTTTATTATTCGCCGAAGACCGTATTGGTTTTAGCTTTTACATTTGCCATTGTTATGGTCTTGATGCTGGACCGGGCCGGTGCCTATCGGGGAGGGAACAGTCTGCTCCGGGTGCGGGAGACTGAGCAAGTTCTCCGGGTTTCAGCCGAGACATTTTTGATTGTCCTCGCAATTAGCGTCTTCACCCCCTTCCTTTTTTCCCGGTGGCTTTTGGTGTTTTGCTTGAGCCTGATTCCGTCCTTGCTATTCGTGCAGAAAAACCTGGCATATTCTCTAGTGCGTGCTCTTCATTCCCGAGGCTATGGCAATGAGAAGGTGCTCATCTATGGGTCTGGTTGCACTGGACGGCGCGTATTTTCAGTGCTGCGGAGGTCGCCGAAGCTGGGGCTGGAACCCGTGGCTTTTGTGGACGACGATTCCCGGAAGGCCGGCAATGTGGTCTTTGAAATGGGCTATGGACGGCGCCCTTCTCCGCCCATCATCCAGGGGCCTTTAGATCGGGGCATCGTGGCCAGCTGCGGTGCGGATCGTGTGATCATCGCGATTCCATCTATCGGGCGGGAGAAATTTACGTGTGCGATTGACGAGGCTTTTGGCGCTGGCGCGACTGTGTCCTTTGTACCCAGCCATCTTCTTCCGTCGGATCCATGGGTTGATTACCAGGATATTGACGGTGTGTTTTTGGCATCTTTTGGAAAGTCCACGCGGCGTATTGCGTATGAGAGTCTCAAACGGCTGTGCGATTTCTTTGGATCGCTGGCTCTCATGATCGTTGGTGCGCCTGTATTTTTGTTAATTTCACTCCTCATTAGAATTAACTCGCCCGGCCCCGTATTGTTTCGCCAGACCCGTGTCGGCCACAACGGAAGACACTTCAAAATGTTCAAGTTTCGGACGATGCATACTGACGTGGAACCGTATGGCTATTCACCGCGTGGGTCCGACGATACCAGGATCACCCGGGTGGGACGATTTCTGCGCCGCACGAGCCTGGACGAGTTGCCGCAACTCCTGAATGTCCTTGAGGGCAACATGACACTGGTCGGACCGCGACCGGAAATGCCTTTTATTGTTGAGCAATACAGCGAAAGGCACCGCCAGCGGCTTCAGGTGAAGCCGGGAATTACCGGTCTATGGCAGCTAAGCGGCGACCGCGCTTTTCTGATACATGAGAATGTCGAATATGATCTTTACTATATTCAACACCGAAATTTTTTTATGGATATTGCAATTCTGCTTCACACGTCCATATTTGCGATGCGAGGAATTTGAAGACCGTCGAGTACAGTATTTGGTGGTGGACTGAGTGACGACCCGAAGTCCGGCGACAACCAGGGAGCTAACCGAATCGGGCGATCCCGTCAGATCGCCTGAGGTTGTGGATCAGTTGCTTGAGCATGAGGCTCGCTGGCAATTGGTCGCTCTGCTACGTCCCATCTGGTTGCGGCGGCAATTTGTGGCTCGCTTCACCTTTTATTCATTGATTGCGAGCCTGATTATCTCTCTGCTCATTCCCAGCCAATACAAATCCGTAACCCAACTAATGCCGCCGGACGATTCCAGCGCCGCCAATTTTGCCGTTCTGTCAGCAATGGGAGGCGGAAGCGGCAGCTCCTCTGGCGGTAGTGGTGGCATGGCGTCGATTGCTTCAGATTTCTTGGGACTTAAGAGTTCGGGGGCCTTGTTTATTGGGGTGCTCGAGAGCCGAACTGTGTTGGACGGTGTAATCAACGCCCTTGATTTACGTAAAGTGTATTCGGCCCGGACCTATGAAAGGGCTCGAAAGATACTCATCAAGCGCACTACATTGACCGAAGACCACAAGAGCGGGATCGTAACAATTGAGGTTGAGGACAGGAATGCCCAGCGAGCTTCTGCGATCGCACGAGCATACGTGGATCAACTTAACTTCGTTCTCGCGCAGTCTAGTACTTCGTCGGCAAGACGAGAGCGGATATTTCTTGAAGGACGGCTCAAAGCGGTAAAGCAGGCATTGGACGATTCAGAAAAGCGATTTTCGGAATTCGCGAGCGCAAAAGGGGTCCTCGATGTGAAGGAGCAGACCCGCGCTATGGTTGAAGGCGCAGCCACGATCCAAGGCGAATTAATTGGGGCGGAATCGGAAGAGCGGGGATTGGAGCAGCTATTCACGCCGAATAACTTTCGCGTACAAACTTTGCGGGCACGGATAGCCGAACTGCGACGCCAGTTGAACAAGGTCGGGGGCGGAACAGGGAGCGCTCTCCCCCCAGATACCCAGGGAGATGAGGATGCCATTTATCCCTCTATCCGCCAATTACCCCTTTTAGGAGTTACGTGGGCGGATCTCTATCGGGAAACCAGGATTTCCGAGATTGTTTACGAAACGCTGACCAAACAATATGAGATGTCCAAAGTGCAGGAAGCTAAGGAAGTTCCGGTAGCGCGGATTTTCGACCAGCCCGACGTTCCAGAGAAAAAGTCATTTCCAAACCGCAGTCTTCTGACGTTAATCGGTACATTCCTCGGATTTCTGCTGGCAGCGGGTTATATCGTGGCCGGTCAAACGTGGAGTCAACGGCAGGACGATGACCCGGTGAAAATGTTTGTAACCGAAGTGTCGAGCGACATTGCCGCTTCCTCGCGTTCGTTCTTTCATTCAATTTCCGCTTATTTCCGGGGCGCACGGGCCGATGGAGCGCCGGACACAAACGGAGACCTGTGAATGTCGTCCTCGGACCTTGCACTGAGGATTGGGGGAATTCCGGACTGGCTGACCATTCGCAAGGACGCATTCCGCTGGGTAATGCTGCTTCCCCTTTTCTCCCTGATGTTTTTTCGCGAATCGGGTTCCGACGATGGGCCTGCGGCTGTAATCTACGATAAGGCGATAGGGGGCTTTCGCTGGGTAGATATCGTTCTTTTACTGGTCATAGTTGCCACCGTATTCTTTGTACGACTTAATCATCGATCACTGCGCCTCCCACATCGGCTTGTCAAACCGGCTCTTCTTTTTTGCGGCGCTATTGCTTTTGCAATCGTCTACGGTTTGGCGCATGGCGGGACAAATGTTTTCTTTGATTGGCGCGGAATCGCACTGGGATCTGGTTTAGCGTTGGTGTTCGGGGACTGGATCGACACACCTTTCCGGCTGCGCTCCGCTGTAACTCTTTTCCTTACCGTTTTCGCGATCAGGGCAACTTGGATCTTGTTAACCTACGCTTTGGGCGGCGGGATTAGAACCGTACTGGCCGGAGTTCGAACGCCTCTTTTCGACGGGAACACTCTTAGCATTTCCGGCCTGGCAGCTGTTCTTAGTTTTCGTTTTTCTCTGGAAGAATCTCGACTACTTCGCAAGCTTGGTTATCTGTTCGCATCTTTTCTGGGATGCTTCCTGGTCTTCGCGTCCTTCCGGCGTACATTTTGGGCTGAATTGTTTGTAGCCGGCGCGATCCTGGTTTTCCCAAACAAGAGAGCTCTTCGGCTGGCAATTATCGCTCTGGTATCGGGCCTCGCCGTTGCGGCGATTGTAGTTCCGAACCTGTTAATGAATCGCGTGAAAAGCTTTAATGTGTTGGAGGGAAATGAGGCTTCGGAATACGCAGAAACCAACCTTGATCACGTGAATGATCTTCTGGATGCCTGGGACCAGATCCAGGAGCATCCCATCACAGGCCTGGGTTTGGGTTATACATATGAAACTGTCCGAATCAGGCAGTGGAAGACGGAGTCGTGGATTGTCCATAACGCACCGCTCCACGTCTGGTTGCGCTACGGCATTGTGGGGCTGATCGCCTACTTCTGGTTTCACCTCCGGCTCTTTGGTTGGATTCGCGGATTCAAGGCCGGTCCGGATCGGTGGGTCAAGGCTTTTGCACAAGCGAGTTTTGCTTATTTGGTAGCGCAATTCGTCACCCGGCTTGGGTTTGCCCCTTGGCCATACAGTGAAACACAGCTGTGCATCGGAATGGCTTTTTTAGTTGGTAGTCTGCTTGCTTTGCAAAGGTTTAGACCGTTGCCCGTCGTTTAGTGACAAGCGTGCATGAAATTGTGAGTTGCGAATCGGGGGAGGTAGAAAAGCCTGTCGCTCAATCCTCGTTCAGTTTTGTTTCATTACTACTGACACGCGGTTCCTTCGACCGAAACACTAAGCGCGGCCGATCGCTTGAGCGGTATCGGCGAGCGGCCTGGACAACCATCAGTTCCGGAGCCGCGCGAGGATTGACGTTGGCTACAATGCTGGTGTCGGTCCGGCTGACCCTGCACTACTTGGGGAACGAAAGATACTCGCTTTGGATGACCATTACTTCTGTTGTCGGGATGCTGGCCTTCGCTGACCTCGGTCTTGGCAATGGCTTGCTCAATATGATTACTGAGTGTGATGGGCGGGACGACCGTGCGTCTGCGGCTCGTTACATTTCTAGCGCCTTTGTTATGTTGTCTGGAATCGCGGCATTGTTGGCTGTGGGTTTTGTTGCAGTTTATCCATTTTTGCCTTGGAGCCGGATTTTTAATCTGTCCTCTGCTCTTGCCATTCAGGAGGCTGGGCCAGCCACCGCCATTTTTGTTGCGTGTTTCATCTTAAGTCTGCCCCTGGGGGTTGTGCAACGGGTTCAATTAGGCTATCAGGATGGCTTCATAAACCATGTTTGGACAGCACTGGGTAGCCTGATAGGCTTTGCCGCCCTTTTATTCGCAATGCACTTGCGCATGGGCCTTCCTTGGCTTGTGTTGGCAATTGCCGGAGCGCCCGTGCTCACGCTCGCGCTCAACGGATGGGTACTTTTCGGCATTCGACAACCTTGGCTGCGACCGACTCTCAGTGCGTTCTCCGCGGAGACCGCGAATCGTATTTTTGGCGTCGGTATTGCGTTTTTTATAATGCAAGTCGCCATGACCGCGGCTTACCAGGCCGACAATATCGTCGTCGCGCAAATACTGGGCGCCAACATGGTGGCCCAGTACGCAGTTCCGATGAAGTTGTTCATGATTGCCCCGGCACTCCTATCCATTATCGTAGCCCCGCTATGGCCGGCTTACGGCGAGGCTATTTCAAGGGGCGATATTGACTGGGTCCGCACGGCTTTTAAGCGTTCGCTGGTCTTCGGATTAGCGGCGATGATTCCTGCAAACTTATTGCTGGTGGGATTTGGTCATCAGATCATCCACGCTTGGGTGGGCTCTCAGATCAACCCTTCGTGGATCCTCTTGTTGGGTCTCGGATCCTGGGGAATCCTTAATGGTCTGAACTGGCCGCTCGCCATGTTTTTGAATGGCATTAACGTCGTCCGTTTTCAAGCGGTCTGTGCGTGTTTCAATGCGGTTCTTAGCTTACTTCTGGGAATTCTGCTAACCCGGAAAATCGGCATAGCCGGGACAGTTTATGGGATGGTGTTTGCACAGATTCTCTGTATTCTCGCGCCCTTGGCATTTTACGTCCCACGGCTGCTCCATGGAAAAGTTAGATTTTCGGTTGCGGGAAGATTTCAGCCTGTCGCATGATTTCCGCGTCCGCAAGCATCTCGCCACCTCTGCCTCCCGTGATAAAAAAGATGACTCACGACGAGGCGCTCGCGTGGTTAAGGTCCCGGCCAGAGTATGCCGATACAGTGCGAGATTCGTATTGGAGCAGTGACGTACATGAGTCGGCGTCCAGCTTCTCATCCTCCGCGGAATTTGCGGAAGTATGCGCCATTGCAGGGAGCCGAATTCCTGGAGGGACGATAGTCGATTTGGGAGCAGGAAGAGGAATCGCATCGTGGGCGTTTGCGCGACGGGGTGCGAACTTAATCTACGCCATTGAGCCCGATTCAAGTCCGGCGGTTGGCAGAGGCGCTATCATCCAGCTCTGCGCGGCTCAACCCGTATCCGTGATTGATGCGGTTGGAGAAGACCTTCCGCTGGGGGACTCCTCCGTGGATCTTGTCTATGCCCGCCAAGTGCTTCATCACACTCAAAGTTTAGCGAGAGTGCTTCGGGAAATTGCCCGGGTATTGAAGCCTGGCGGAATGTTTATAGGATGCCGAGAACACGTAGTCGACAACAGACGACAATTAGAGGAATTTCTGGATCGCCATATTATGCATCGTCTCGCGGGCGGCGAAAATGCATATCGACTGTCGGAATACACGGCGGCGATCAGCGGCGCCGGACTCGAGTTGATTTATAGGCTCGGCCCATGGGACTCGGTGGTGAACGCGTTCCCCGGGGTGCGTTCTCAGCAAGAATTGCAGCAGTATCCTCGGACATTGCTCATTTCTCGTTTTGGAAAATTTGGTGATTATCTTAGCCGGGCGCCGTTGGTTACCGCACTGGTCAGGGCCAGGTTGAATCGTCGTATTCCAGGACGCCCTTATTCATTCGTGGCGGTTAAACCTGCAGAATCCCGCAATCTTGGCCTGTGTCGATAAGGCGATTCATACGGAGACGGCTGCGGCAGGCCGGATGGGAACTCGTCCGGTTCACGCCTGGCACTTCAGAGTGGGCGCAACTGGTTAAGCAGTTATCTGTCCATAAAGTAGATGTAGTTTTTGATGTAGGCGCTAACGTGGGCCAGTTCGCCCGCCACCTGCGCGACGCCGGTTTTCGCGGGCGGATCATTTCGTTTGAAGCTTCGGTAAAAGCTCATTCGATATTAGTGAACAATGCGAGAGGAGATGCGAACTGGACTATTGCATCGAGAATGGCCGTCGGGGATCGCGATGGTAAGACGACGATCAATATTTCTCAGAACAGCGTTTCGAGTTCGATCCTACCGATTCTTGGAACGCACTTACAGGCTGAACCGGAGTCTAGATATATAGCTTCCGAAGAAGTGAATATGCGAAGGCTCGACTCCGTAGCCTCCGACTTTCTCAGCAATGGCGACCGCATTTTCCTGAAACTCGATGTACAAGGCTTCGAGAGTGAAGTCTTGCGTGGCGCCCATGAACTTCTAACTCGTATTTGTGGAATTCGGCTGGAAATGTCTCTGGTGCCGCTCTATGAAGGCGAAGATCTGTTTGATTCCATGTTGCAGCGCCTACGGGGACTGGGGTTTGTTCTGTGGTCACTAGTCCCTGGATTTGTGGACAAGAATACGGGGAGGCTGTTGCAGGTGGATGGAGTGTTTTTCAAGACCTGATTGCAACCCATTGATCAATGAGCCGAACTCTTGACTGGCGCCTGCTACGAAAAGCTCCGTGGTTGGACACGCGCGCGAATTTTGTAAATCATACGATTAAGGACGGTGCCCTGCTTGATCTGGGCTCGTCGGATGGCGGTACGCTGCGTCATTTCGCTGAACTTCGACCTGATCTACAGTTCTATGCGGTTGACATCTGCGGTGTCCCTGAAGCGTATCCGGTTGGTTGCAAGTTCCAGAGGTCAGACCTTCAGACCGCCACATTGCCCTGGCCTGATCAATCCATGGATGCAATTACGTGTATGCATTTGGTGGAACATTTGACAGAAATTGGGAATTTGTTTCGCGAGGCCGCCAGGCTTTTAAAGCCTGGTGCGAGGTTATACGTCGAAACTCCGCACCCCAAATCAATGATTATGCCAAGTCCAGCAGGAGCTGCGGCTGGCACGTTTACACTTAATTTTTTTGACGACTTGACGCACGTCATGCCAGTTTCCGTGGGAGTCCTGGCTCAACACAGCCGCAGTGTAGGATTGCGAGTCACCAAGACGGGGATTTCCAGAAACCTGCTCTTCGCCGCGCTTTATCCATTTCTGAAATTGGGCCGGCCGAGCCGCAAGAGTTATACCGCGCAAGTGCACTGGTTAGGATGGTCGGCTTACATTATTGCGGAGCGCATGGCGTGAAGCCCAGACTTTTGGCGATTGAGCTTTGGGGCATTGGCGACCTCGCATTGGCTGCTCCCTTTGTGGCTGCCGCGAGAAATCATTACGAAGTTACCGTGTTGGTAAAGCGATCGGCAATGGAACCCGCTCTTGTGCTTATGCCGGGGGTTGAGATCCTCTCCGTAAACACACCATGGACTTCGTTCCACGGAAAATACCAGCTTCAGCACTGGCCTTGGAGCGAATTGAGACAAATGATTTCCGAACTTCGCAGGCGTCGCTTCGACGTTGCGGTGTCGGCGCGCTTCGATCCGCGCGATCATTTGATTCTGTGGTTAACCCGCGCAGAAAACCGACTGGGTTTTCCGCGGCGGGGCAGCAACATGCTACTGACGCGAAGCATGGGTCCCGCAGATCGGCGGATGCATCGGTTTCTGGCATGGCAGAGACTTGGGGAGGCCGTCGGAGTCAAAATGTTCGGCCTTTTCCCGCAAGCTTCCGACCGCGATGCCAGCTCGATAGTCGTGCACACTGGTGCGGGACACACCGTTCGGGTGTGGCCCCTCGAAAGATTTGCTTGGATGGTACATGAGCTGCGTAAGCGAAATTATGAAGTGCGCGTAGTTTGCGATCCCGACCAGCGACAATGGTGGCTCGATCATGGAGAGCTTTCTCTCTCAGTCCCTCACGACCTCGGGGAGTTGGCCGAGATCCTGCAAGGATCTAGAATTTTTATCGGTAATGATTCGGGTCCGGGACACGTGGCGGCGCTGTGGGGGGTGCCGACGTTTACTGTGTTCGGGCCACAACTTCCCGAGTCTTTTGCGCCTATTCATCCGCTCTCCGAATGGGTGGAGGGCAAACCCTGTAAATTTAAACCCTGTTTCGACCGCTGCCGCTACGAATCTCCTTATTGTTTGACCGATCTAACCGAACAAGAAGTTTGGCCAAGAATTGAAGCGTTTGCGCAAAAGCACGTCTCCCCAAGGAGTAGCGTTGAAGTCGCCATTTCTTAAAGTGCGTTCCGGCGTGAGTTGGTTCGCGGTATTTGTAATCGCGCCGATGATTCTTCGCGCGCAAGTCGTGCTTGCACGGCTCTGGGCGCGTTTATTTCTCGGGGGCCCGGCGCCCTCGCCATTCGATCTCTCTCTCGTAAAGCGAGTCCTTGTTGTCCGCCTGGATGCGATAGGGGATGTGGTGATGACTACGCCGTTGCTTCGCGAGCTGCGCAGAAGTCTTCCGGACGCACACATAACGCTTGTAGTGAATCCGATTCTGTATGACCTGATGCGAAATTGCCCCTATGTCAACGAAATAGTATGGTTCGACTGCCTTCCTCCATACCGATGGAATCCGCTGCCATTGTTTTGGCGGGCGTTCCGGACGGCCAGACGGCATTGGTGGCAAACGCCCATAGATTTGGCAATTCTGCCTCGCCGAGAATTTGATGCATGGGCAGGAGCCTTTCTGGTGTTCTTTAGCGGGGCGCGCTGGCGCATTGCATATTCGGAGCATATCAGCGCTCGTAAGCATGCTCTCAATCCCACGTTTGACACCCTTTTTACAAGAGTTGTCGGCGATGCATTGGGATCGTTTCACGAAGTAGAACATAACTTGAATATATTGAGAGCCATTGGGGGACGAGTCGAAGAAGATCAAACCGAACTCTGGGTTTCGTCCGCATCGGCGGCACGAGTGGACGAACTGCTTCGCGAACATCGAATTGAAAATGGGGACTTGATACTTGGCTTCTGTCCCGGCGCCTCGAGTCGCCTGAAACAATGGCCGCTGGAAAAATTCTCTGAGCTCGCAGCTGCGTTTGTGGATCGCTACGCTTGCAAAATTGTGGTGGTTGGAGGGCCGGAGGATGCCATATTGGGTGCGGACATTGTGGCGTCCAGTACCCGCGGCATCACGAATCTCGCGGGAATTTTGTCTCTGGAAGAGACTGCGGCTTTAATCAAGCGGTGTGAATTATTCATCACCAACGACACCGGGCCCATGCACATCGCGGCCGCCGTCGGAACCAAGGTACTCGCAATATTTGGTTCGAGTTGCGAACATCGATTCGGTCCCTGGAAAGTCCACGAGGTCATCGCGACTGACCTCGCCTGCCGCCCTTGCAATCGCGGCCATGCGCTGGACCGATGCGAGCGTTGTATTTACGACGAGCCTCGTTGCTTACTGGAAGTGACGGTGCAATCTGTTTTTCGGAGGGCCGATTCCATGCTAGGCCCGGCTGTGTCCGTTTCTTCTTTGGCTGAACATCGTTAATGGTTGACATATCACAGATTATTGTCGAGCACCAATCGGCGATCGAGAGCCTGAATAGCATCCGCACGGAAATCGAACAAGTCGCGAATCGAATGATTCGTTGCATGAAAAATGGCGGCAAGATTCTATGGATGGGGAACGGGGGCAGTGCAGCAGAGTGTCAACACCTGGCCGCCGAAATCGTAGGGAGGTTTACTCGAGAACGCCGAGGCTGGCCATCCTTAGCCTTAACGACCGACACTTCTATTCTCACGGCGGTGGCGAACGACTATTCCTTTGATGAAATTTTTGCCCGTCAAATCGAAGCACTCTGCCAGCCTAATGATCTGGTAGTCGGAATTTCGACGTCCGGCAACAGCAGAAATATACTTTGTGGTTTTAGAAAGGCGAGAACCGTAGGCGCGTTTGTGGTAGCGCTCACTGGGGGCGATGGCGGGGCCTCAACGGAAATTGCCGACATTAGCGTAGTCGTCCCAAGCCGGGTCACCGCTCGAGTCCAAGAGGCCCACGCCCTCATTGGACACATCTGGTGCGAATTTTTGGACCAGTTTCTCGGGGAACAAGAAGAACATGTTTAAGGATTTTGCGAATGTTGTAACCGAGGTCAAGGCTGGTTTTGGAAATCCCCACGTGCTGGTAGTTGGCGATCTGATGCTGGATCGCTATGTCTGGGGAAGCGTGGAGCGGATTTCACCCGAAGCGCCGGTTCCAGTGGTGCGAGTGCAACATATCTCCGAGAATGCCGGAGGCGCTGGTAATGTCGCCATCAACCTTCAAGGCTTGGGTTGCAAAGTCCGCGTGGCAGGCGTGGTTGGAGCAGACGAAGAATCGAAGGCGCTTTTGTCTTGTCTGCGGGAACACGACCTCTCGACTCATGCAGTGATCGAGTCCCGCGAGCGTTCTACTACCGTTAAAACTCGCATTATCGGGGGTCATCAGCAGATGCTGCGACTCGACAAGGACGAGCGCAGCGTCATTTCGCCCTCGCAGGACCAGTCTTTGCTGGAGGCGATTTCTTCGGAGTTTAATAGTGACATTTCTGCGGTTGTTTTTTCAGATTACGGCAAGGGTGTGCTTTCCAATTTCATTTGCCGGGAGGTAATTCGACTCGCGCACGACAAGAATATCCCTATACTTGTCGATCCGAAGGGTTGGGACTACGGCAAGTATGCCGGAGCGACCGGGATCTCCCCCAACCGTGGGGAATTAGCGCAGGTGGTCAATGTTCCGCCTGAGGATTTGGATCTACTGCTCGAACGCGGCGAAAAACTTCGAGCAACCTTGAATGTCGGTTTTATAGCTCTCACTCTAAGCGAAATGGGAATCGCGTTATTAGAGAACCAACACAAGGAACATTTCCCGGCGGCTGCCCGGGAGGTGTTTGACGTGTCAGGAGCAGGAGATACCGTCATCGCGACCATGGCCGCCGCATTGACCTCCCGACTGCATCTTCATGACTGCATTCACCTGGCCAATCTGGCTGCGGGCATCGTAGTCGGCAAGCTGGGCACGGTACCAGTTTCGCGCGAGGAATTACTTGCGGCGATCTCCTCGGAGGAAGGGCAGGGAAATAATAAGATTCTGGGCCGAAGTGAACTTCTCGGTCGCGTGGCACACTGGCGAATCGTTGGGGAAAAGGTTGTGTTCACGAACGGATGCTTCGATATATTGCACGCCGGGCATGTTGCTCTTCTTCAACAGGCGCGCCGGGAAGGGGATCGCCTAATCGTTGCCATTAATACCGATCGTTCGGTTTCTTCCTTAAAGGGACCTAATCGCCCAGTAATTCGTGAACAGGAAAGAGCCCGTGTTCTAGCTGCTTTGTCATCCGTAGATGCCGTCATTTTGTTTGACGACGAAACTCCTCTGCAGCTCATTAAATTATTTCGTCCCGAAGTGTTAGTTAAAGGCGGCGACTATCTGGAGGATCAGGTCGTAGGTTCGTCTGAGGTTCGAAGTTGGGGCGGCAAAGTCACTCTTGTGCCTCTGGTGGAGGGTCAAAGCACTACCGAGGTGATCCGGAGAGCTTCACTGAAAGGTCACTAGGGGGGAGCAATGATCGTCATTACTGGTGCAGCGGGTTTTATTGGGAGCAATTTGGTACGCGCACTGAACAGGTTGGGTGCGACCGACCTGCTTCTTGTGGACCATCTTAAGTTGGCCTCCAAATTTTTGAACCTGCGAGGCTGCACGTTTTCCGATTACATGGACAAATCAGAGTTTCTTCAGGCCATCATTGACGACCGATTGGAGGCCACGGTGGAAACGATTTTTCATCAAGGCGCATGCTCGAATACGATGGAGTACGATGGTTGCTACATGATGAAAAACAATTATTCCTATTCGAAACGCCTACTAAAATTCGCCCTGGAGCGTGAGATACCGTTTATTTATGCATCGAGTGCGGCAGTTTACGGTAGCAGCACTGATTTCGAGGAGATTCCGCAGAATGAAATACCGCTAAACGTGTACGGATTTTCCAAGCTCGCCTTCGACCTCCACGTCAGGAATCTATTACCCCAAGTGCACAGCACGGTGGTCGGCCTCCGTTATTTCAATGTGTACGGACCAAACGAAGGTCACAAAGGCGCAATGGCGTCCTGCATACATCAATTTGAAAAGAGCTTATCGGCGGAGGGCGTTATTAGGATGTTCGAAAGTTCAGGAGATTATTTAGCCGGCGAACAAAGACGCGACTTTGTCTATGTGGAAGACGTAGCTAAAGTGAATCTGTTTTTCGCCAATCGCCCTATCCGCAAAGGAATTTTCAACGTAGGCACAGGCAAGAGTCGTACTTTCAAGGACATTGGCATCACCCTGATACAGCAATTCGGCAAGGGTAGGATTGAATACATCCCGTTTCCGGAAGGATTAAAGGAAAAGTATCAAAGCTTCACGCAAGCGAATTTGACGAGATTACGGTCAGCCGGGTACCAGGATAAGTTCACTGATCTCGAAGAAGGCATATTGTCCAGTCTGACCGCGGACAAAGAGCCACAGGCCCCGCCAGTTGGACAACTATCACAGCTTGAAATCTGAATGCTTTACTGAGTTTGGAACGATATAACTCTTGACTGCGGCGAATAAAGACTCCGCAAAAAAGTCGATTTCGACCCCAGCAATTTCCGCCCTGAGCCGGATCGAATCGTCAACGCCAACGAGTACTTTGTGGCAGCCCAACCTTTGAGCCGCCAGCATATCCGAAAGTGAGTCACCGACGATGACGCTAGTGCCGGGGGTTGCGTCGGGAAAATCCCTGAATGCTTTCTGAAATAATGCAATCCCAGGCTTCCTGCATGAACACGTTCCGTCCGCATGTGGGCAATAATAAATGCCGTCGAGCTTGGCCCCTTCTTTTGCCAGTGCAAGAACCATCTGCCGATGAAGAAGTCGTAAATCGTCTTCGGAATACAGGCCGAGGCTTACCCCTCGTTGGTTAGTTACCAGAATAACCCTTGTACCATTCGTGTTTAGGAGCCTTATGGCTTCCTGAGCACGTGGCAGAAACTCAAATTCATCCCAGCAGCAAACGAAACGGCCACCAGGGAGTTTTCTATTGATAACGCCATCCCGGTCTAAGAAAGCTGTGACGACAGTATTCATTAGAGTAGTACTGATAATGGTCCCGCATCCCCTGCACTACATTGCGAAGTCAAGAATTACAAGATTTAGTATAGCGATCGATGGTCTCGACGTGCGCGGGTTCTCATGATGGTAAAGGTGCCGTTGAACCAAAAGATTTCGATTGTTACTCCATCGTTCAATCAGCGCAAGTTTATCGAGGCTGCGTTGGAAAGCGTCAGGAGCCAAGACTATCCAACAGTGGAGCATTTCATTATTGATGGTGGGTCCACCGACGGGACAGTGGAGTATCTTGAATCGTTATCCGGCAAACCCGAATGGAATCACGTGGTTTGGAGGTCAGAGCCAGACGAAGGCCAAAGCGATGCGCTAAACAAAGGCTTCAGGATGGCTTCAGGCGACATAGTGGGATGGCTGAATTCTGATGACCGCTATCGGCCGGGTTGCTTCGACGTAGTCGCCAAAGCCTTTGCGGAACGCACGGCTGACATTTTCTATGGAGACACAACTTGGATTGATGAAAACAATAATCTGCTAAAAATCCGCCGCGAAATCCATTTTAGCCGATTTGTAATGCTTTATCATCGGGTGCTTTGTATTCCAACTACAGCGACTTTTTTTCGAAGACGCATTTTCGAAGCGGGTAATTTCGTCGATCCCCAATACCAGTATTCGATGGATCTGGAGTTCTTTTTACGTCTGGGCAGCCTTGGTTACAGGTTCCATCATATTTCGGCGCTGCTAGCAGATTTCCGCTGGCATCTCGGCAGCAAGTCTTCGGTTTATTTTTCTCGGCAGTTCGCGGAACGGGACCGTATCTTACCCCTGTATTCGCCGATCTTTAAAAATTCATGGCCGATTGCGCTGAATAAGACGATTTTAAGAATAGTCCGGATGGCTGCTGCGATCAGATACTGGGGAGAAAAACTGATTCGAGGGTTCTACTTCGATAAAATTTCAGATATCGATGCCGTTGAAGGCACGAAATGACCAATCCTACCATTTGTTTCGCCAATCGACCGTAATGTGTTACCTGTGTTATCCCCACGAAACCTCTTGTCGTGTTACAAAGAATGGTAGCTGCTTGGAGACTGCTCAAACCTTGCACGAAAACAGCTTTAATATTTTTGGCTTCTCGTTCTGTTCCGCGCCAAGAAAAGCAATTTTGCGGCAAATTGTAGATTTGTCACAAAGGCATCATGCCAGTTCCGTAGTCTTCGCGAATGCACACGTAGTGGTGGAGGCGCATCGCCATTCTCAACTGCGCGGTGCGTTGAACAATGCCTCCCTGATAATTCCGGATGGCGTTCCAATCATGTGGATCCTCCGGGCCAAAGGGCAAAAAGAAGCGGAGCGATATTCGGGGCCGGACCTAATGCAGGACATCTTCGAATTAGCTGAGGGAAGTCATTTTTTTCTTGGCTCGACCCCAGTAATTCTTGACCGGATTCGCCGCAAATTCAAGGGCAACGCCGTGGGGTTTTATTCCCCACCTTTTTCCAATAGCGGCTTTAGCGATGAGGAATTGGCCAAGCAGTTGAATATGATTGAAAAGGCCAAACCAGACTACGTATGGGTCGGCCTGGGTGGGACCAAGCAGGAATACTACATCACTCATATGGCCTCCAAGGCCTCTTGCGGAGTATGGTTGGGCGTGGGAGCCGCTTTCGATTTTTATGCGGGACCAAAACCAAGGGCGCCCAAGTTTCTTCAACGAATGGGGTTAGAATGGGCATTCCGATTGGTCAATGAGCCCCGGCGCCTTGCTGTTCGGTACTTGTCAACCAATCCCGTATTCGTCAGGCTTGCGCTCGCTGAACTATTCACCGAGCGGGTGAACCGTGAATCCGCGCATCAACTACGGCGGGAGGCGGAAGAAGCTTCTTCGGAGACTTAAAGCAAAAGGGCATGGATTCGAATAAGAAGGCATTTATAACCGGTATAACCGGTCAGGACGGATCATATTTAGCTGAACTGCTTTTGGAAAAAGGCTACGAAGTGCATGGACTCATTCGGCGCTCGAGTTCATTCAATACCGGACGTATCGATCATATCTACGCAGACCCGCATACGCAGAACGCCAGGTTGTTCCTTCATTTTGGAGATCTCGCGGATGCCACCGGTCTTAACCGCCTCCTCAAGACAATCAAACCGAGCGAGATATACCACCTCGGAGCGCAGAGCCACGTTCGGGTAAGCTTCGACATGCCCGAATACACAGCAGATGTGACCGGAACAGGAACCGTAAGGATTCTAGACGCCATTATCGACAGCGAAGTGCGGACCAAGTTTTATCAGGCATCCAGTTCCGAAATGTTTGGCAAGACCTCCGAAGTTCCACAGACTGAGAATACGCCGTTCTATCCGCGCAGCCCATACGCATGTGCCAAGGTGTTCTCCTATTGGCTTACCGTCAATTATAGAGAGGCGCATGGCTTGCATGCTTCGAACGGAATCCTTTTTAACCATGAGAGTCCGCGGCGGGGAGAGACTTTCGTTACGCGAAAAATCACTAAAGCAGTGGCTCGCATCCTCAACAAGAAGCAGAACGAGCTTTATCTAGGTAACTTGGAAGCGAAGCGCGACTGGGGATACGCGAGAGACTACGTTCATGCTATGTGGCTAATGCTGCAACAGGACGAACCTGACGATTACGTTGTTGCTACCGGGGAGACTCATTCGGTGCGCGAGTTTTGCGAGATCGCCTTCGGCTCTGTCTGTTTGGACTATAAAGATTTCGTCAAAATTGATCCCAAGTACTATCGTCCCACCGAAGTCGATCTGCTCATCGGTGATGCCTCCAAGGCCCATCAGAAACTGGGCTGGAAGCCCACCATCCCTTTTGCTGAATTAGTGAATATGATGCTTTCTGCTGATCTGAGCAGTGAGGGTCTGGATCCCGCGAAATTTATCAAATCATGAGCAGATCTAACCGGAATTCAACTGATGCCATCACTTTTTCGGAATTTGACCTGCCCCGGCTAAAAATAACAGTGACTGGCGGAAGGGGATTTCTAGGCCGTCATGTCGTAGACCTTCTCGTTGGTATGGGAGCATCACGCGGAAACATACTGGTTCCCGCGACCGCGATGTTCGACTTGCGAACATCAAATGCCGCAGCAGAAGTGACCGAGGGTCGCGACCTCGTAATTCATTTGGCTGCCCGCGTTGGAGGCATTGGATTCAATCAGCAGCACCCCGGAGAATTGATTTATGACAACACCACCATGGGCGTGAATATTATCCACCAGGCCCACAAAAATGGAGTGAAGAAATTGGTTGTAGCCGGTACGGTTTGTGCCTACCCGAAATTTACTCCAGTTCCTTTCAAAGAAGACGATCTGTGGAACGGATACCCAGAAGAAACTAACGCACCTTATGGAATTGCCAAGAAGCACATGTTAGTCATGCTTCAAGCGTATCGGCAGCAGTATGGCTTGCACGGCGTCTTTCTGCTTCCTGCGAATCTGTATGGGCCGTATGATAACTTTGATCTGGAATCGTCGCATGTTATCCCGGCCATGATTTCGAAGTTTGTACAGGCCCGGCGAGAGAAGATGGCTTCCGTGAAACTCTGGGGAGACGGGTCGGCCTCCAGAGAGTTTCTGTTCGTGGAGGATTGCGCCCGGGGACTGGTTGCGGCCGCGATGAAGTACGATGGTCCGGAACCTGTCAATTTAGGCACACACGAGGAGATCACCATCAAGTCTCTAGCCGAAATGATTAAAAGCATTACAGAGTACGACGGAGAGATCCTGTGGGATTCGTCCCGGCCTAACGGCCAGCCCCGACGAGCTTTAGATGTGCAACGCGCTCGCGACGCCTTTGGCTTCGAAGCGAAAGTTTCCCTGCGCGAAGGCCTGAAACGGACAATTCAGTGGTTTCAAGAGCAGGTTGCAATGAGCGCGTCGTGACATTCCAGCACCCCGAGTCGCTCGTCCCGCCTTTTTAATCTTTAAGTTCTAAATTCCAGAATGTGATTAAGAATCCAGAGGTGTGTTTGGGGGAAAACTTCAACAATTTATTGCAGGACTTGTATGTTCCAAACTATTTGGCCCGGAAAATGAAATCAGAAATACCGAGATATCCGCGCTGGGGCCTCTATACCCAATTCTCCGTGATTGTAGTTTCTCTTTTCTTGCTGGAACTCCGTCGTCCGGTTCCGGGTGTAGCAATCAGCATATTAGCTCTTGTGGCGGTAATTGTGACCATTAGGGCGGAATATAAATGGGATCACCCCGAACAAATTGTGTGGATGCTGATCGCGTGTGTCCTTTTCTATGTGGAAATTAGGACCATCTATCGTGATAGAGATGAATTTGCAGCGCACGAAGCGGCAGTTGTCGAGCAAGAAAATACTCATCACGAGAAGCAGATGAGCAAGATGGATGAAATCCGGAAAACGGAGAACTCGCTATTGCAATCCACCGATGCATTATTAAATCGCCCGGTACGGAATGTTCCAGTAGTGGAACCCCACGCAACAGATCTAAGAACGAAGGGTATCGAGCTATCAAGGAACATGCTGAGTTTCATCTTAGCTCGGCAACAAAAGGACCCCTCTTTGGATGGCTACCAATTCCCAGGATTTGCAATTCCAAGTGACGAAAACGGTAAACAAAGAATGCCGTTGTATGGGAAGGAAACTCTGGCTCAATTCTCCAAACGTTTCGATACAGACCTGAAGGGTGTCTACAGTGAATTTTCGGCTCGTGGCTTAGGAGAAAGTTCGACGTTAAGCGCAGTCGCTAGGTGGTCACCTGAGGAAATTGAGGGGAATCCCTACGACGCGCTGCGAATACTGGCAGACGAAATTCGGGATTACTCTTTAGAGCTTCCGGCATCGGGGATGTATTCCAGAGTGTCGGATGCACAGTTAGCCTCCATGCTGATCTCTGAATCGTCCAAAATCCAAGGCCTAGCGGATGCCGCTTTCAAGCAGATGATCTCGAATTTGTCGCAGAGGAATAATGCGATAGCTCATTTCATGATGGACTTCGATAGTTGTTGTCGAGATGAAGTTACAGGTCTACGAAATGAAGCGATGGCACGACTCGGCCCTTCGTACAAAGATTTAAACGAGATGATGTTTTATCGCATACTTACGGATCAATCAACGACCACATCAATCCGGAGCGCGGCTACATTAGTAACGACAGTTCGTGAGTATGCACCCTATTTGAAAAACTTGGGGGAGGAACTTACTCACAAACATTAGGCCGCCGTAGCGGTTAGTTTCCAACAGTCCCCGCTCCTGAGTTGCGAATTTGCAAACAGGTACCTCGACATCTTCCTCTAGCTGGTGCCTGGGCTGTAACCAGTAGCGCATTATGGAGCGGTTTGCGGTATCGAGTGTGCAATTATTGGTTCCTTCGCTAAAGCACCAGATCGAACTGTACGCGGACATAGTGAGGCAACCAGCATCAGGATGCTCGCCGGCGCATTTCAGGACAACTCGGCCCCACAGGTCGAGGTTCACCGCGGACGCAGTACTGCCAAGATTTAGCGGCCTATTTACTACTCATTACCTTATTGGCAATAGACTGGTATGAGCAACAATCAAGTGTGAATAATCCGCAGCTACAGTCTTTCGACGCCTCAAGTGACTCGTGCGTAACCAACGGGTCCACGATTGAGGTTTCCCGAATTCGTCGAGTTTACGCTCGGCGATCAGATCAATCACGCTACAGCCTTTTCGACACCGCGAATTTGCTGGCGTCTCATGAACGCGAGGGACAAATACTGGCTGCGTTTATCCGGCACGGCTATGCTTCGCTGGAAAAGACTCGAATTTTGGAAATTGGATGCGGAACTGGATTCTGGCTGCGCGAATTTGTGCGATGGGGAGCGCGTCCCGAAAATATTTCTGGAATTGATTTGCTGCCCGAACGAATTGGAGAAGCACGAGCTCTGTGCCCGGCAGGGATCAGCCTCAGATGCGGAAGTGCCGAGAAACTTCACTTTTCCGGCGGGACCTTCGACTTAGTGTTCCAGTCCACTGTTTTCACTTCGATTCTCGACGAAGCGATGAAGGTCCAGATCGCGCGGGAAATGCTTCGCGTGCTTCGCCCCAGCGGCATGATCGTGTGGTATGACTTTACCGTGGATAATCCGTGGAATCCCGATGTGCGTGGAATCCCCAGACGAGAAATAAAGCGGCTGTTTCCGGGATGCCGGTTTGAATTCGAACGATTGACGTTGGCTCCGCCGGTCGGCAGGCGGATTGCGCGGGTGTCGTCTTTTCTGTATCGCGCGCTTTCCGCTATCAGGCTATTCGACACACACTGTTTGGCCATCATTAAAAAAACATGCTAACGACAGACGCGGTCACCGAATCCCGCCTCAAGATTCCTTTTCACCGCAGTGCTATGGGGGAAGAAGAAGTGCAGGCGGTGAGTGACGTTATTCGTTCTGGTTGGCTGACTATGGGAGCGAAGACGCTCCAATTCGAGCGAGAATTTGCGCAATATATCGGCGCAGCCCACGCCGTTGCAGTGTCGTCATGCACAGCGGCGATTCATCTTGCTCTGGACGCGATCGGGATTCAGCCGGGAGATGAAGTGCTTGTCCCTACAAATACGTTTACAGCCACGGCGGAAGTCGTGACTTACATGGGCGCACGACCCGTGCTTGTGGACATTGACGAAGGAACTTTAAACATAAGTACGAGTGATGCCGAGCAAAAGATCACGTCGCGCACGCGGGCGATTATTCCTGTTCATTTCTCCGGACTACCTTGCGATCTTGATGAAATTCATGCGTTGGCCAAGATTCATGACCTGCATGTTATAGAAGATGCGGCTCACGCGCTTCCATCCTCATATCGCGGAGGAAGAGTTGGAAAAATCGGCGAGCTCACCGCCTTCAGCTTTTACGCCACAAAGCCTTTGAGCACAGGCGAAGGCGGCATGATTACGACTGAAAACGAGACCTATGCGCGGCGAATTCGGCTGATGCGTCAGCATGGCATATCGCGCGATGCCTGGGAGCGCTACGGTGAAGAGGGTTCATGGCGCTACGAAGTACTGGAACCGGGATTCAAATATAACTTCACAGATTTACAGGCTGCGCTGGGTGTCGTCCAGCTTGCAAAATGCGATGCCATGTTGCAAGCGCGCCGCCAAATTGCCAGAAAATACACGCAGGCGTTTCAGTCAATCGAAGCGGTCGAAACCCCCGTTACGCATACTGATCGCGAAAGCTCGTGGCACCTCTACGTACTGAGACTGCAAGCCGATCGGTTGCGAATCAATCGCAGCCAATTTATTGGCGAACTGGCGAAACGAGGGGTGCAGGCGAGCGTTCATTTTATTCCCCTTCATCTTCAGCCGGCTTATCAAAAGTTATTCGGCTACAAAGAAGGGGATTTGCCGGTCTCCGAACGAGAATATTGTCGTTGCCTTTCATTGCCCATTTATCCCACGATGAGCGAGACTGAAGTGCAGTACGTGATTTCGTCAGTCGGAGATGTCGTAGATATATTTGCCCGATCATAGGGCATGATTTCTTCGCGCGGGATAACAGCCTTGTCTATTGCGCTGAACAACGAGGGTCGTTCTTCGGGCGGGCTCGTCCACGGCATGCCCGCAGGTCCGGGATTTTATCAGAGGAGGGGCAAACGTCTGTTTGACGTTTTCGTATCCGGAATCGGGCTGTTGCTGTTGTCACCACTGCTTGTAGTAATCGCGGCGCTGATCGGTCTGACCTCCCGAGGACCGATGATTTATTTTCAAGAACGAGTGGGAAGGGGCGGCCGAACATTTTGGATCGCGAAATTCCGGTCTATGCGGGACAAAACGGAACAATTCGGATCTCCGATCACGTCCCGGGGCGACGAGCGGATAACGGGTGTTGGAAGAATGTTGCGTTTCCTGAAGATTGATGAACTGCCGCAACTGTGGAACGTACTTAAGGGAGAAATGAGTTTGGTTGGACCGCGTCCCGAAATACCGCGCTTTGTTCGTCGTTACAATGCCAGGCAAAAAAAGATCTTAACGGTGCGGCCAGGGATTACCGATCTTGCGTCCATTAAGTACAGGGACGAAGAGCGCTTACTTAGTCAGTCTTCGGATACGGAGAGCTTTTACGAGGACGTCGTACTATCTCATAAACTTGATCTAAGTTTGGGTGACCTTGAAAACGAATCTTTTTCCCATGATTTGCTATTGCTCGCAGGGACTGCGATGAGCATTTTCCGGCGCGGTACATCCACTTGCACTAGACCAAGGAGCGGTTATTGAGCTGTTGGGACGGCGGATTGCGGAAAACTTATTGAGATTACATCTGCCGCGACGAACAGGACTCCCACATTCGTTTCGGCTTCGACCCGCTGACCATCTTTGAAGAATGGGTCGTACCTCCATTGCCGGATGGCGCGTGCTGCGGCTGCTGACAATACCTTATTTCCAGACAGAATTCTTACTTCGCGCACTCTCCCATCCGCGCCAATCACGGCGTTCAAGCTCACCTTCCCTCTGACTTTAGAGTCCGGGTAGTCGGGATATATAAGCTTTCGCGGCGGACCTGAGAATTGTATCCGCGGGGTCTCTCCCTGGAGTTTGCCTTCCTGAATACTTGCCAGGATCGGACTTTCTTTGCTTCGAATCTTAATTGTGCCGTCTTTAGTCGGCGTGTGTTTGATGGTGGATTGGATTGCTTGAGGCTCCAAAGGCGAAATAATCGCAGCCGGTGTTTCGATGTGTAGCCTCGGCGCAGAAAGCGCCTCCGATTGCGACGGCACACCCGTGGCTGACGGGGTGGCTGCCTGATTGAGAGGTGGCTGAACTACAGAAGATGAGGGAACCGCAATTGGCGCGGTGGTTGTGTCGCTCTGACTAGCGACTTCGGTGTCTCCGCTTTCCGCAATCGGTGTTGGAGCGGTTACACTGGCCGCCCTTGAAGTCTGCGCCGATTGGAGCCGATGCCAGGCCGGTATCGCGACCACGGCAAAGAGTCCTGCGCTCACCAGCAGGAACGCGATCTGTGAACGGCCGTGTCTCCGCGCCACGGGGGAAGGCTGACTCTTCGAACCCTCATCCAAATTCCCGCTCTCTTCATACAAGCGCGAAGGAACGGGAGCAAGAACTTCGGCAGGAACAGATACCGTATGAGTGGGATCCTCGTGCGAGGTTGTTTCGGAAGACAGTGTAGTTGAAGACGACGGAATCTTCGCACCCTCTACCGTACCGATAACCTGCAAACTGTCTATTCCGCTCCGCAGACCGCGGGTGCCGCAACGCGGAAGCCTCTCTACGAGCTTGCGTTGCCGTGAGTTTAACGTTTTTAGCGGGAGGCTGTTGAAATGCCGAAATGTCCAGAGGAGGTAAAGTCGCTCCCAACCTGAGGGCTGGACGTAGACAGGACCATATTCAGTTTCTAATGCGACTATGCCGGATTCGAGTTTGTCCAAAAGCAAGGAATTCCCCCGCGCCGGGGGCACGCTACCCAAGTGTTTGCATATAGGGTGCCAATTTTGGGCGCCTATAAGTACTTGAAAGCAAATGCTCTGATCGCGGCAGAATAACCGCTTTTTTAGTTTCGCGCAAACATTTGCACACTTGTGCAAGGGGGATTGAATTTAATTGCTGGTAGTTCGGAAGCAACGAGAGAAAGTCATAAACCACAGAGGACACACGAAGGTGCACGAAGGAAGGCTTGCCATGATGCACCTTGGTGCCCTCCGTGGTCTGCTAGTCCAGGATGGGTAGATTGATCGTGGGCTGTACCAGAAAATCCAAGTGGGCGATTTGTTCCAAGGCCCTCTCTACCAGCGAGGTTTTGCAGGCCTCGAGGGTAATGACAAAAGGTAGACTGGATTTTGAGTAGCCGGGCTTCTGCAAAATCGAATCAATGTTGATTTCGCAATCAGACAGAATCTTCGCCAGGGCTGCGATGATTCCCGGACGATCGGCGATAGTGAATCGGAGGTAGTGTCTGGTTGTGAAGTCGGCGGTCACGCTCGGTGAAGCTTGCGGGCTGTCAACGAATCCCCTGGATTCACCATTGGATAATCCGGCAATCGCTATAATGTCCGAAACTACGGCCACCGCAGTAGGATTTCCTCCCGCGCCATGACCCGCGAAAACTGTTTCCCCACCGAAATTCCCAGTGGCCATCACTGAATTCTGGCCTCCTTCCACCCGGGCTAAGGGTGAGGAGAGTCTCACCAATGCGGGCCGGACGGCCGCGTACAAGTGGTCGCCATCGAGTTCGGCCCACGAAACCTGCCGGATCGTGCATCCCAGTTGACGGGCATATTCAAAATCAACAGCGCCAATAATTCTGATGGTTCCGCACGCAATCTCTTCTGTCGCGACATTGCTGCGCAATCCAATGCGGGTAAGAATAGTGAGCTTCGCGCGAGCGTCGAGGCCATCCACATCGTCGCTGGCATCAGCTTCGGCATAACCGAGTGTCTGCGCTTCGGCCAATGCCTCAGAAAAGGGGATGCCACGATTTTCAATTTGACTGAGAATGTAATTGCAAGTTCCGTTGAGAATGCCGTAAATCTTCGATAGCCGATCGCCCGCCAGTCCTTCCTGCAATCCGGAGATTACGGGAACGCCGCCAGCAACGGACGCTCCGAAAGCAATGTGTCGCTTCGCCTGTCTTGCAATGTCCATTAATTCAGGGCCAGCGTGCGCGATCAGTTGCTTGTTCGCCGTGACTACGGATTTTCCGGAAGCCAGTGCCCGGCGAATCCAATCTCCTGCTGGATTGAGCCCGCCCATCAATTCGACCAGGACATCCACGTCCGCCGTCAAAACCTCTTCGATGTTTTCGGTCCAATGAACGTCAGCTGGAACCCAATCTACTTTTTTACGGGCAATGCCGCGATTGTAAATGTGAGTCAAACGTAAACCATCGGTTCGGCGCTCGCATAAAATCTTTGCGACAGAACGTCCCACGGTGCCAAAGCCGAGGATGGCTACGCTAGTAATCTTGTCGTTGCGCGAAGTCTTAATGGCTGTGATCGGCGGTGTATTGGACACGTAGCTCATTTCTTTTTTCGGCGAATCGCTTTTCGGCGAACTCTGATTTGCTTTGCAGGCCGGGTGGAGATGCTCTTTGCACGCTTGCCAAGCCTTGCTCGGACTGGACGGAGGGGAAAGCTCGTTTGCACTTGATCTGTGGAACCTCGCTTCGGGTTGTTTCCATTCTGCCCGCTTATATCGTCATTTCCGTACTTGCCGAGCATTGCACGGCTTGGACGGGCGAGGACGCCCGTCCCTACGCGGTCCTTGGGAAAAAACCGCGCGTGCAACTGCTGCACCGCATGCGGGACGTCGCCCTCTTTGATTACAAAGCTAATGTTGATTTCAGAAGCGCCCTGCGAAATCATGCGCACGTTTACACCCGCCTCGGCAACAGTACTAAACACGCTAGCCGCAATTCCGGGACGGCCGTGTATGTCTTCTCCGACGAGGCAAACAATCGCTTGCTTTGCCTCGCAAGTAACGTCCGCGAGTTCTTTCAATTCGGCGAGCAATTCGGCGGGAAGGCGCTTGGTCTCGATGGTAAAAGACATGCTCACTTCCGAAATCGCCACAAGATCAACGGACGCGCCATAGCGATCGAGCGCCTCAAACACCGAGCGCAAAAAACCGTGGACCATGATTCCACGGGAGGCGACGACATTCACGATGCTCACGTTAGTCTTGGCGGTGATGGCGCGAAACATTTCGCGTCCCGGCGGCGCATGTGCAGTGATGCGCGTGCCTTTGCCGGACGGATTGCGCGAGTTCAGAACATAAACCGGAATATTTCGCTGCACCGCAGGCAATAGGGTTGCCGGATGAAGCACCTTGGCGCCGAAGTATGCGAGCTCAGCGGCCTCGTTGAAACTGATCCGCTGGATAGTACGAGCGTCTGGGCACAAACGCGGGTCCGTGGTCATCATGCCCTCGACATCGGTCCATATCTCGATGATTTTGGCGTCGAGTGCTGCACCCAGAATCGCGGCGGAGAAATCGGAACCACCGCGCCCCAGGGTTGTAGGAATCCCTTCAGCGGTGGCGGCGATGAATCCACCCATCACAGGAATTTTCCCGGCGGAAATTATTGGGCCGAGTTTCGCCTGCGAGCGTTTTCGAGTTTCGTCCATCAGAGGCCGTGCGGCGGTGTGGCTCGCGTCGGTAATCAAACATTCACGCGAATCCATCCAGACGACGTCCAAACCTCGCAGCGCAAAGGCGGCCGTGACGATCTCACTCGAAAGCAATTCGCCAAATGAAAGCAGAGCATCGCTACTGCGATCAGAAAGTTCGTGGACGGCTGCGAGGCCGCGAGCGAATCCATCTAGTTGGGCGATTAATTTCTGGAGCTTGGGTGCGATGTCTTGGCAATGCCTTGCGCCGAGCAAATCGCCGGCAACCCGAAAGTGGCGTTCTTTAAGCGCGAGAACTAATTCAGCCGCCGACTTGGAATCACCCGACGAGGCTTTGTGACCAATGACGACTAGCTGGTCAGTAACCTTTGCCAGCGCACTCACTACGACCACAGGTTTTTGCTTTTGGCGGCTTCGCACGATCCGGGCGGCGCGGTCAATTGCATCCGCGTCTTGAACCGACGTCCCGCCGAACTTCATGATCACCATGAAAATGTCACCCTTGAGTGTATATCTCTCATCATCCTACATTTGGTGCTGAAAACAAAAAACCCACTCGCCTCATGTCTTTTGGCGGTGGGTTTCTTGAGCGTTCTGGGGAAATCCTTAGCTCATCTGCCACCATGCCAAAGAAAAATAATTCGTATTCTCGATGGTGTTGGTCGCATGGTATTGAAAAAATCTCGCGGCAAATGGCACGCGCTAAGCGGTCACTATACCCGAAACTTCACAGTTTCCTTGAATGCGAATTTCCGATACTTAGAATCCAAAAAACGAATTAGAGACATTTTAATCACCTGACTACCGCGGGGGTTTTGTTTAATCTCCCCCAAAGCGACCATCTTGCGGCCATTTTTATTGGAGTTGTCGTTGATTTCGCAAGTGCCAAAATATCCATCCTCGCTATCGAAATTCTGAATTGTACTCTACCCATCAGACTGTAATAACTATAGTTAGGCATATTATCAGCCGAAGTGGTTTTGAGCGTCTTCGGGCTGAACCGGCACGCCAACCGCGTTACTTGTACGATCGTGATCTTGGAGATTCCCAGGAAGATGCAAAACCATCTTAAAAACGGATTGCCTCATGCCCAGGGGTTGTACGATCCAGCCTATGAGCATGACGCTTGCGGCATCGGATTCGTGGCCAGCCTGCGCTGTGAGAAGAGCCATGAAATCATCCGGCAAGGAATTCAGGTACTCATCAATCTGACGCACCGCGGCGCTTGCGGTTGCGATCCTGAAACCGGGGATGGCGCGGGAATTTTGATCCAGATTCCCCACAAGTTTTTTGCGCGGGAATGTTCGCAGCTAGGTTTTGAACTGCCATCGGAAGGTGAGTATGCAGTCGGCATGACGTTCCTGCCGGTGGAGAAGCATCAGCGACTGCAATGCGAAGGAATTCTTGAGCGCATTATTCGCGAAGAAGGATTGAGCGTTCTGGGATGGCGCGACACGCCCGTGGATGGCGATGCAATCGGGCGCGTGGCTCGCGCCTCCCAGCCATATATTCAGCAGATTTTTGTAGCTCGTCCGGAGAATATGGACGAGGACGCATTCGAGCGCAAACTCTACGTTGTTCGCAAGCGGGTGGAGCGGGAGGTAGCAGAGTCGGACATTGAGGGCAGGGAATTTTTCTATATTCCATCGTTGTCGGCTCGCACCATTGTTTACAAGGGTCTTCTGCTGGCGCCGCAAATCGAACATTTCTACAGCGAGCTTTCCGATCCCGACGCGATGAGTGCACTCTGCCTCGTGCACCAGCGTTTTTCGACAAATACTTTTCCCAGTTGGCAACTGGCACACCCATATCGTTACGTGGCCCACAATGGCGAAATCAATACGCTTAAGGGCAATGTGAATTGGATGCACGCCCGCCAATCAATTCTGGAATCGCCGCTGTTCGGCGATGACATGAAGAAACTGTTCCCGATCATCGCGCCCGACGGCAGCGACTCTGCAAACTTTGACAACGCGGTCGAGCTTTTATTTCAGTCGGGACGGAGCCTGCCGCACGTGCTTGCCATGCTGATCCCCGAGGCATGGTCAGGCAATCCTCACATCAAGCCGGAAAAGCGCGCGTTTTATGAATATCACGCATCGCTCATGGAACCGTGGGATGGTCCGGCTGCGATGGCTTTCACGGATGGCCGCGTTATCGGCGCGACGCTTGATCGCAATGGATTGCGTCCTGGGCGTTACGTGGTTACGCACGACGGTTTGGTGGTGATGGCTTCTGAAGCGGGCGTTCTCAGCATTGATCCTGAAAACATCAAAACCAAAGGCCGCTTGCAGCCGGGAAAAATGTTCCTGGTAGATACGGTTGCCGGGCGAATCATTTCGGACAAAGAAATCAAGCGCCAACTGGCCTCGCGTCAGCCCTATCAGCAATGGCTGGAACAAAATCAGATCACCATGGATCAGTTGCCGGAGCCTTCCCGTATCCACCGCTCCGACTCCGGCACGATTCTTCCTCGTCAACGCGCATTCGGATACACCGAGGAAGATTTGAGAATGATCCTCGAGCCCATGGCTGCGAAGGGCGAAGAGCCTGTCGGTTCGATGGGAACAGACACGCCCTTAGCTTGTCTCTCCGACCGGCCGCAACCATTGTTCAATTATTTCAAGCAGCTATTCGCGCAAGTCACAAATCCCCCTGTGGATCCAATTCGCGAAGAGATGGTGATGTCGCTCATCAGTTATATCGGTACCGAGCGAAACATCCTTGAAGAAACGCCGGAAAATTGCCATACGTTGAAGCTGCCGCATCCCATCCTCACTAATCGCGATCTTGAAAAATTGCGCCGGGTTTCTCGCGGAGACCTATTGGCGACGACTTTGCCCGCACTCTTCCGCGGCGCCGACGGAGAAGCAGGCCTAAAGCGGGCTTTGGACGAGCTTTGCCAACGCGCATCGTTGGCGGTGAAGTCCGGCTATACATTACTGATTCTCTCGGATCGCGGAGTGGACAAGGAATTCGCGCCGATTCCAAGTTTGTTGGCATTGGCTGCCGTCCATAATTTGCTGGTGCGCGAAGAGACCCGCACGCAGGTTGCTCTGATCATCGAATCCGGCGAGCCTCGCGAGGTGATGCACTTCGCCCTGTTAATTGGCTATGGGGCGAGCGCGGTAAATCCCTATCTTGCAATTGAGACGTTGGAAGACTTGGCGGCGCGCGGGTATTTGCCGGATGGCGTGTCTTCTGAAGTGGCGGTGAAACATTTCATCAAGGCAACGAATAAAGGATTGCTTAAAACTTTTTCGAAGATGGGGATTTCGACCCTGCAAAGTTATCGTGGGGCGCAGGTATTCGAAGCTATCGGTTTGAACAGAGAATTAGTGGACGCCTATTTTGCCGGCACTACATCGCGTCTTGAAGGAATTGGCCTGAGCGTGATCGCCCGTGAAGCGCAGATGAAGCATGAATATGCGTTCGAGCCAGTGACCGAGTTTGATACTGAGCTCGCGGCTGGCGGCAGCTATCATTTCCGCACTAACGGCGAATATCACCTTTTGAATCCGGAGACAATCAGCAAATTGCAACACGCTGTGCGTCAGGATAGCTTCAAAACCTTTCAGGAGTACACAGATTTAATCGATCAACAGAGCCGCAACATGGCTACGTTGCGCAGCTTGATGCAGATCAAGAAAGCAGCGAAGCCGATTCCGATCGAAAAGGTCGAGTCTGCAAAAGAAATCGTAAAGCGGTTCACGACGGGAGCCATGTCTTTCGGTTCCATCAGCAAAGAGGCGCACGAGACGCTTGCCATTGCCATGAACCGCATTGGAGGGAAATCCAATACCGGCGAAGGGGGCGAAGACGAAAATCGCTTCAAGCCTGATGCTAATGGTGATTGGCGGCGCAGCGCGGTAAAGCAGGTCGCGTCGGCGCGATTCGGAGTGACCACAAATTATCTTGTCAATGCCGACGAGCTGCAAATCAAAATGGCGCAAGGCGCGAAGCCGGGCGAGGGCGGACAGCTTCCCGGCCATAAAGTGGATGAAGTCATTGCGCGTTTAAGACACTCCACGCCGGGCGTTGGATTGATCTCGCCTCCTCCGCATCACGACATTTACTCTATCGAGGATCTGGCGCAACTGATTTATGACCTGAAAAACGTGAATCCGCAGGCCCGCATCGCGGTAAAGCTCGTCGCCGAAGTTGGGGTCGGAACCGTTGCCGCCGGCGTGGCAAAAGCCCACGCCGATGTCGTCCTGATTAGTGGTGACAGCGGCGGGACTGGTGCGTCCCCATTGAGTTCGATTAAGCACGCTGGAATCCCCTGGGAACTTGGCCTGGCGGAGACTCAACAAGTGCTGTTGCTGAACGATCTGCGCAGCCGTATTCGTGTCCAAACCGACGGCAAGCTGCAAACAGGTCGTGACGTGGTGATCGCTGCGTTGTTGGGCGCGGAGGAATTTGGTTTCGCGACCGCTCCGTTGGTTGCGATGGGCTGCATCATGATGCGCAAGTGTCATCTGAATACTTGTTCGGTCGGAATTGCCACGCAAGACCCCGTCCTTCGCGCGCAATTTGCAGGTCAGCCCGAGCACGTCATCAATTTCTTTTTCTTTATCGCAGAGCAAATGCGCCAATTCATGGCGGAGATGGGCTTCCGAAAGGTTGATGACATGGTAGGCCGGGTGGACATGTTGGACGTGCGGCCAGCCGTTGATCATTGGAAGGCGAAGGGTCTTGATTTATCCGCGATTCTTTACAATCCGCCGGTCCCCGGACGCGTCGCGAGACACTGCACCCAAAAGCAGGATCACGGATTGGAGGTCGCACTCGACCATCAATTGATCAAGCATTCCCGTGAAGCTCTGGAAACTCGAACGCCTGTCGAAATGGATTTTCCAATTCGCAATGTGCATCGCACGGTCGGCGCCATGCTCAGCGGCGAAATTGCACGGCGCTACGGATCAGACGGCCTTCCAGATGACACTGTCCGTATCCGCTTCGAGGGATCTGCAGGCCAGAGTTTTGGTGCTTTCCTTGCGAGGGGAGTGACCATGACTCTCGAAGGCGAAGCCAACGATTACGTTGGTAAAGGCCTCTCTGGGGGGCGCATTATCGTTTATCCGCCCAGGGATTCCGGTTTCGTTGCAGAAGAAAATATTTTGATCGGGAATGTTGTGCTCTATGGCGCGACCAGTGGCGAGGCTTTCTTTCATGGCATGGCCGGGGAGCGATTTGCCGTGCGTAACTCTGGCGCAGTCGCCGTGGTCGAAGGAGTTGGCGATCATGGTTGCGAATACATGACGAATGGCCTGGTAGTAGTGTTGGGCCCATGTGGAAGGAACTTTGCAGCAGGGATGAGCGGAGGTATTTCATACGTATTCGACGAACGCGGAGATTTCACGGAGAAGCGTTGCAATCTCGCGTCCGTGGACCTCGAACCTTTAATCGAAGCTCCGGATGTGAAGATCCTCCATGACCTAATCACGCGCCATTACGAACTCACGAATAGCGGAAGGGCACGTTCCATCCTGGATAATTGGTCTGACGTGGCGCCGCGGTTCATCAAGATATTCCCGCACGAGTTTAAGCGAGTTCTGGGCGTCAGCCGCAGCCGCCAACCCTACATCCCAGGTGAGCCGGTCGCCGTTCCAGAATTGATAGAGCAGGTGCAGCATGGGTAAAACCACTGGCTTCATGGAAATTCCAAGAGAGCTTCCCACGCGCCGCCCTGTGGCCGACCGGGTGAACGATTGGTTCGAAATCTATCAGGACTTTCCGGAGACGAAGCTTCGCGACCAGGGCGCACGCTGCATGGATTGCGGCGTGCCTTTTTGTCACACGGGATGTCCGGTAAATAATTTGATTCCCGATTGGAATGATCTGGTGTATCGCGGGCGCTGGAAGGAAGCCGTCCGCCAGTTGCATTCGACCAACAATTTTCCGGAATTTACCGGACGCATATGTCCCGCGCCGTGCGAGGCTTCGTGCGTGCTTGGGATCAACCAACCCGCTGTTACGATTAAACAAATCGAAAAGAGCATTGTCGAACGAGGATTTCAAGAAGGATGGATTCAGCCCGAGCCGCCGAAGTTCCGGACGGGGAAAAAGGTCGCCGTGGTCGGCTCCGGTCCGGCGGGGCTGGCAGCGGCGCAGCAACTGAATCGGGCCGGACATTGGGTGACGGTTTATGAAAAGGCTGATCGAATCGGTGGCCTGCTGCGTTACGGCATTCCAGAATTCAAGATGGAAAAGAAGGTTCTTGACCGCCGTCTCAAACAAATGTGCGCCGAGGGAGTGAAGTTCGTAACTAAAGCTCACGTGGGCCAGGGCTTGCCCATAGAAGATTTCCAGCAGGAATTCGATGCCATCGTTCTCGCGGGAGGGGCGGAGCACTCGAGAGATTTGCAGGTCCCTGGCCGTGAGTTAAAGGGAATTCATTTCGCGATGGATTTCCTGCCGCAACAGAATCGGCGTTGCGAAGGCGACAGCCTCCAGGGCGAAACCGAGATTCTAGCCACCGGTAAGCACGTGGTGATCATTGGCGGCGGAGATACTGGAGCGGATTGTCTGGGAACCTGCCATCGGCAGAAGCCGGCTTCGGTGCATCAGTTCGAGATTATGCCTACGCCACCAAATGACCGTTCCCCGCTAACTCCCTGGCCGCTCTGGCCGATGCAGTTGCGCATCGAAGGCGCGCATGAAGAAGGCGGCATTCGCGGTTGGAGCATCGCAACCACCAGCTTTACCGGCGATGAGCATGGAAACGTTAAGCAATTGCACGGTATTCGCGTAGGTCCGCCGCCGACATTTGAACCTCAGTCCGGCGGGGAATTCACCATGGACGCCGACCTCGTGCTGCTCGCGGTGGGCTTTCTGGGCCCTGTCCGCAATGGAATGATTGAGAAGCTAGGCGTGAAATTTGATGCTCGCGGAAATGTCGCGACGGATGAAAATTACATGTCATCAGTTTCGGGAGTCTTTGCTGCGGGAGATATGCGTCGCGGACAATCCTTGGTAGTGTGGGCAATTGCGGAAGGACGCAAGGCTGCTGCTGGGGTGGACAACTATCTCAAGCAGTCTGGAATGGTCGCTGCCATCGCGCACGCCACGTCGGGAAGGCCCACAATCATCGCTTAGTCCAAATCTAGATCAAAATACAAAATAAATGATCGCTTTTTGGGATGGAAAAGTTGCACCGTCAGTGCGAGTGGCTGCCCTGATCTGTACCCTATTTCATTTTGCAATCCCTTCCGCTGGGCAGAATAACCCTAATTTGCAATTGCTCTATAGATCGCATCAATGGTTTGAGCTTCGCGACGCCATGAGTGCGAGCAAGGGGCCTGTGCTGTATAGAGGTGCTGTTGCCGCAGCCTTCAATCGGCAACACGATGCCGAAAAGTTGCTTGGTTCGGTGATAAAAGCCGCTCCGCGATCTTCCGACGCGGACGAGGCACGACAATGGCTCGAGTATCTCTACTTCCGTGCAGGCCAGTATCCGAGAGCGCTCACAATTCTTGATCAAGGCCTCACTATCAATCGCGATGACGACAATGCCAGAAGTTTTCGCACTCTCGTGGCTGCCTTCCCAGAAGCCCAGTCGGTCAGCCAGCATCGCTTTTCCAGAATTCGCTATCACATGGTCGGAGGCAATATGGCCATTCCGGTGTCGTCCAATGGAATAACAGGCAATTACATCGTCGACTCCGATCTAAATATCTCTATGCTCAGCGAATCTGAAGCGAAACGACTGGGATTGAGTGTTCAGTCAGCTGCGGCCGGGGCCATCGGAATTACTGGTGCAACAGGCGGCGCGCATTCCGATTACCGTATTGCGGTCGCCGATCAGTTGGCTGTCGGTAACATGCGACTACGCCATGTGGCCTTTATCGTGGTGGGGGATAATCAGGGACCGTTCGTCGGCTGGCCGCCCGGCGAGCGCGGACTGCTTGCCTTGCCTGTTCTGCTGGCTTTTAGGACGTTGCGTTGGACTACCGATGGGAATTTTGAGATGGGCTTCCCATCAAAGAAGTTTCGGCAGTCCAATCTTTGCTTTGACGGTTCAGACCCAATCACCCAAGGTGAGTTTCAGGAACGCAAGCTCGATTTCGTGTTCGACATGGGCTCCGAAAAACCGACCTTTGGCCACCTTTTGCAAAGCAATTTGCAGCCCTCGTCAGCGAGAAGGGGAAGAAAGGCTCCTGGCCCATTACTGGGTTGAGCGGCAGCGAGGAGGTCGAGAGCGTCACTCTTCCTGAGGTTGGGCTGCGGGTTGGAGGATTTGACGCGGTTCTGCGACCCGCCCACGTCCTGCTGAAGCGAACGACTGAAAACAGTCAGTGGTATTATGCTCGCATCGGCATGAATCTTCTCAACCAGGCGCGCCAGGTTACGATTGACTTCAGCTCAATGGCGCTTATGCTCAACTAAAGCGTTTGGCTCCTGGGTCTTCGCACTTTTCTCTCCAGAACAAATATGTGTAGGATGATGTTCGGCGGTCTCATCCAAATAAATGATTGCTCTCTCCGACATCGAAGCTGCCTTGACGCGCATACGCGACTCCATTTATCTCTCGCCGTGTGCGCGTTCTGAGACGTTCTCACAACTCACAGGAAACTCTGTTCACTTTAAGCTCGACAACCTGCAACGAACCGGAGCCTTCAAAGAGCGCGGCGCGCTGAATAAGCTGCTCACGCTTACCCAGAAAGAGCGCGATCGTGGCGTAATTGCAGCGTCGGCGGGAAACCACGCGCAGGGACTTGCGTATCACGCCGGGAAACTCGGCGTTAAAGCGCAGATATGCATGCCGCTTACCACGCCCCTTACCAAAGTGTCCGCAACCAGAAGTTATGGCGCTGACGTAGTGCTGCATGGGGCGAATTACGACGACGCTTGCGAAGAGGCTATTCGGCGCGGCGAAGAACAGGATTTAACATTCGTGCATCCGTTTGATGACGATGCTGTAATTGCAGGGCAGGGAACTCTCGGGCTTGAAATATTGCAGCAGCATCCTGACATCGAAGCGATAATCGCGCCCATTGGGGGCGGTGGTCTGATTGGGGGAATTGCTTGTGCGGTAAAAGAAAAAAGCCCGTCAGTCCGCATCATCGGCGTTCAACCCTCCCGCCTCCCGTCCATGAAAGTCGCCATTGCGGAGGGGAAGCCGGTAACTTTGAATCCAGCCGCCACGATCGCGGACGGGATCGCCGTCCGGCGTGCCGGTGATCGCACGTTTCCGTTGGTTCAACATTACGTTGACGATATCGTGACTGTGGATGAGGAAGAGATCGCGAATGCCATTCTGCTTCTGCTCGAGCGCGAGAAGACATTGGCTGAAGGAGCGGGGGCGGCAGCGCTAGCGGCGTTGATAAACCACAAGGTTTCTTTGATTGGCAAAAGAGTTGCCGTCCTGGTATGTGGCGGAAATATTGATGTGACTCTGTTGGCACGCATTATGGAACGCGGCTTGGTGAAAGATGGGCGACTGGTCCGTCTTCGAGTGCACTTGCCGGACTATCCTGGGGCCCTACATCAGTTGACTGGAATTCTGGCGAAACACCGCGCCAACATCGTCGAGACTTCATACGACCGGGCGTACTACGGAGTGAATCTCGGCGACACTGCGATTGACATCACAATGGAGACGCGCGGTCCGGATCACATTGCAGAGTTGTTATCCGCGTTAGGCGCGGACGGCTATGCGCACGAGAGAGTGCTGTGAGCGCGGTGCGTCGCAAAGATCGTCCTGGAATTTACTTCGCTGTGATGCGGTCCGCGATTCGTTTGTATTCCTGTTCGGAAAGAATGTGATGGGTCACGACATCGTGGGGATCATCATAAGGACGTCCGGCGATCACACGGCCGGCACGAATACGCGTGACCCCTGGCAACGTCATGAGTTGGTCTTGTGTTGCGGTATTCAGGTTTATCGTCTTGTCCCGGCTCAGGCCTTCGCGAACGCCCTCGACAACGGCCTTGGTATCGGTCTTTAGCTGCGCGGTAGCGTCGGCGGTTTTCTCTCTTAGCTCATCCGGATTCTGTGGTTTCTGCGTGCATCCCGTAAGCAGTACGGCCAACGCAGCGGTCATGATTAGTATTTTCACGCCAATAAGATGTTTGGACGCTCGGCAAAGTTGTGTGACGCGGAATAGACGGCTAGTCATTGGCTGCTCCTATCGGCGAAGTGAGACTAGCTCAACATAAGCGCATAATCAAGCGAAGGTCGTCCTCGTCAACCTGGTTCTGAATTATCCTTATTCTGCCGCAATTGAAAATCCCGAATCGGTTTGGCTTTAGATAGACAGGACTATGAAAATTTGCGTGCTTGGGTTGGATTGTGCAGCCCCCGAAGTCGTTTTTGGCGATGAGCGCCTCACAAATCTGCGCCGCTTAATGAGCGGAGGAATTTACGGCAGGTTGGAAAGCGTGATTCCTCCCATTACGGTTCCCGCGTGGATGTGCATGACAACGAGCCAGGATCCAGGGTCGCTCGGAGTGTATGGCTTTCGAAATCGCCGCGATCATTCGTATGAAAAGCTCAGCTTTGCAAATTCCGCTTCTATCAAAGCTCCGGCAATCTGGGACCATCTGGCGCGGCAAGGCAAGAAGTCCATCGTTGTTGGCGTTCCGCCGAACTATCCTCCGCGGCGGGTGAACGGCATAAGCATTGGTTGCTTTCTCACTCCTGACACAGTGAAAAATGACTTCACCTATCCGCCGAACATTAAATCACAAATCAATGCGCTGGTCGGCGAGTATCCCACGGATGTGAAGAACTTTCGCACCAACGATAAAGACCGGCTCAAAGAAGAGATTTTCAGCATGAGCCGAAAACAATGGCAGGTTGTGCGGTGGCTGCTGAAGGAGCACGAATGGGATTACTTCCACTTCGTGGACATTGGGCTTGACCGCATGCATCACGGTTTCTGGAATTACTTCGATCCAACACATGTGCAATTCGTGCCGGGAAATCCTTATCAAAACGCGATTCCTGAATATTATTTCTGGCTTGATGAGCAGATCGGCGCCGCTCTCGAGTTGCTGGACGAAGATACGATTGTGCTCGTCGTGTCAGATCATGGGGCGCAACGCCTCGACGGAGGGTTTGCCATCAATGAATGGTTGATCCGGGAAGGCTTGTTGGTCTTGGAAGAATATCCAGCCGCGCTGACTCCGTTCGAAAAGTTGCGCGTGAATTGGGGCAAGACTCGCGTTTGGAGTGAGGGCGGGTATTATGCGCGAGTGTTCTTCAATGTTCAGGGACGCGAGCCGCAAGGCGTGATTCCCATGGCTGAATACGAATCATTTCAGGATGAAATCAAAACCAGGCTTGAAGCTCTACCAGACGACAAGGGCGCTCCCATGCGGTCGCTGGTTTTCAAGCCCAAAGAACTTTATCGCCACGTGCGAAATGTCGCGCCGGATTTGATAGTACACTTCGGCGGACTTTATTGGCGTTCCATCGGGACTGTTGGGCACGCGAAGGTTCACGTCCAGGAAAATGACACGGGCCCGGATGCCTGCAACCACGCCCAGTACGGCATGTTTATTCTGACCGCTCCGAATTGTGCGCTGCGCGGGGAGTTCGAAAGGGCGCGGCTGCTCGACATTGCGCCGACGTTGATGGACCTGGCTGGGCATGAGATTCCAGAAGGCATGCAAGGCCGTTCGCTGATTGCAGATCATCGCGAGACAAAAGCGCGAACCACGAAGGACACAAAGTAACACGAAGACAGGAATCGTTGGACTTCCTTCGTGTTACTTTGTGTCCTTAACGCCTGAAAGGCCCGCCGAGTTTAGCTCGGCTTGGACGGGCGGGGACGCCCGTCCCCACATCGTTTGCTTGCGTGCTATTGCTGTTTCTTCTTCTTCCCAAACAACCCACCGATGGCATTGACCACGGAGCCGGCATTCTGTCCGCCTACGGATTGTCCTCCCAGGCCTCCCAGCCTCGACTTGAGTTGACTTCCCAACATCCCCTGAATATCGGGCACGAACCTTGGGCTGGAGCTTGTTCCCTCGATCATGAAGGGAAGAGTCGCGCCTTTATTTCCCATGCCCGCAAGCTGGGTCAGACCGGTCACAACGCCTCCGGTAAGCGCGGCATTCATCTTGTAATTGAGCGCATCTGACGGACTGACAGTGCCGTTGCCGGTAATTACGCCGAAAGACGGCACGTTGAGATTAATGTTATCGGTAGTGGTGCCCGCGGGCGCCATACGCACGTCCGCGCTGAAGTTTTGGATAAGCGTGTCCTGCCCTTGCGGCGCGCCGCTTAGTTTTGAAACCTCAGAAAGTTTCGAGGCAAAATTAAATCCAGCAAGCTTGGTATTCGAAAGCTTCACGGGACCGGCAATTACCAACTTGTCGAGAGGGCCTGCAACAGTGAAATTCGCCGAAAGCGTTCCACCCTGGAGCGACGAGCCGGACGGCAGCGATACTCCAAGCGCAGGCAGCAAAGTTTCCAGGTCATCAACCGGCATTCCATCCGCGTTAATCTTCATATTGATGACGGTGGATTCGCCCTTCATGTCGAACGAACCGGTAATCCGTGCGACCGCTTTGCCTACAGAGGCATCCGCCGATGAGACCTGCCCTGCTTGCGGTTGCAACGCATAGGTAATGGTGTACTTCACGTCCACTGGGCGTCCCGCAGGGCGTCCTTTTGGGGAGAGCTTGAGGTTGCTCGCTTTCACGGTTCCGGTAGATTTCACTTCGTGGCCGTCCGAATTTAGATTGCCGTCAAAGTCAGCCATGCCGGAAATCCCCGAGCTCGGAGGGACAAATCCAGAGGCTGCCAGATCGAGCTGTTTTACCGTGATCTGCGCTTGGACTGGCGTTGTGGCGGCATCCGACGCATCAATTGGGCCAGCTTTTCCATCGAGTTTCAAAGAGCCATTGCCAGGCAGAATCGCCGACAGCGTGAAAGGGAACTGGGAAGTTAGCGAGAAGTCCTTAACCGAGACGTTCACATTCTGGTAAACAGATGGTTTTACCGATGAGTTGGCCGTGCCCATGCTAAGGGAACCATTTTTCACGGTAAGTTTTCCGACTGAGAGATTCGGATTCGATGATTCGGATGGCTTGGCAGCGGTCCTGGTGCCCAGAGTCGAAAAGTTCCATTTACCCGAGGTGGAACGCAGCAAAATCACTTGCGGTTCGTCGAGTTCAATATTTGTAATTAGAAGTGACTTCGAAAAAATGAGCGTAATTATTTGCACGCCGACATCAATCGCCTTTGCACGAACGAATGGCGTCGTGCTAAACGACGGGTCGTCGGCAATCGAAAGATCGTCGGCAGAGACGCTTCCAGTTAGAATCGAAAGCTTCAGGTTGCCGACTTTAACTTGGCGGCCAAGGGCCGCGGAGAGATCAGTTTCGATTCGTGGACGAAACGCATTGACGTTTAGGACAAACGGAAGCGCAATGACGATTAGGAAAAGAACCGCGACGATAATTCCAATGATTTTGAGCGCCTTCATAAACGTCCTCCCTGTGAATCATTGCCAAATGAGACTCTTGGATGAGTCTGAGCGATGATAAGTGGTCCCGCAGACCGGTTACTGGTTAAACATTCGGAGCCCCGGAGTCACGAAGGATCGTCGGCTCCTGTTTCAAACCGCCGCATCGGAGCAAGCGGCCTAACTAACCTGCACATGTTCTTGAGATCTCACGCCAGCCAGCGCTTGTTCTAAATCGGCGATTAGGTCATCCACATTCTCAATGCCCACGGACAGACGAATCATTTGGTCGGTGACGCCCATTTTCCGGCGGTGTTCGGCTGAAATCATTGCGTGCGAGGTAAGCACCGGAATGCTGACAAGTGAATCAACCCCGCCCAAACTCGGCGCCAGAGTGAAGAGGTTTAGCGACTCCGACAGATGTCTCGCGTCCTCATGGCTGCCATCTATTTCAAACGTCAATACACCTCCGCCGCCTTGCATCATCTCCATCGCCAAAGCGCGTTGCGGATGACCTTCCGCAAACGGATAGTAAACACGCTTCACTTTGCGGTTTTGCGCGAGGTATTCGGCGATACGCAGCGCACTCTCATTCTGGCGCTGTACCCGGACTGCCAGGGTCTTGATTCCGCGCAGCAGAAGCCATGCCGCGTGCGGATCCATGTTTCCGCCAAGCGTGGTCCGGGTGCTGTGAATGGTCTCGATCAAGTCCTTGCGCCCTGCCACCACACCGCAGATAAGGTCGGAATGTCCCGCAAAGTATTTCGTCCCCGAGTGCATCACCAAATCAATCCCGAATTCAAACGGACGCTGGTTGATTGGCGTCGCGAAGGTGCTGTCAATGGCAGTGATCAGGCCATGCTGCTTTGCCAGAGCGGAGACTTTCCGCAAGTCCACGATCTTAAGAGTCGGATTTGTGGGGGACTCAACGTACAGCAATTTCGTATTAGGACGAATGGCTCGCGCGTGCTGGTCGTAGTTCGCCGTCTCCACAAAGGTCGTTTCCACCCCAAGTTTCGGCAGCCAGGAGGTAAGAAATTTCGTGACGCCTCCATAAATATCTTCCTGAGCGACGATATGGTCGCCACTCTTGACTAACGCGAGAATGCCGGTCGTAATTGCATTCATCCCCGAGGAAAACAGGAGCGCAGCGTCGGCGCCTTCCAGTTCGGCAATCGCACTCTCGGCAACGCTGTTCGTGGGGTTTCCATACCGCGTGTAGAACATGTCGGTTGAGGTTGCGCGGACCTGTTGATCATTGTCAGTAACCTCGAATGTGGACGTCTGGTAGATCGGTGTCACCAGAGGGCCATTCTTCTTGGCGAGGTCGGTGCCGCCGCGTACCGCTTCGGTTTCGGGATGGCGCTTATGCCGTTTCATAGTGTTATTCCTATGCCGCCTGTTTAGATGTTGCGTTTTCGATTGGATTCGAGTCAGGCGATAGAGTTAAGACTATTCCACGGCGGGCAAACTGGGCAAGAGTGCCATCTATTATTGGGAACAGCCCCGCCCCCCTTGCTAATAGCGGATTCGCAGTACTCTGATATTCTGTTAGCCCCAGCTAAATCCAAGTGGAAGATTTTAGATTGAATGAATAGACAAATTATTTCCGAGCCCGGCGCTCCCACCGTATCGGAGCGCGAATCGAAGCGGCAAGCGTTTCAGTTGCGCTGCATCGGTTGTGGCAATATGGGCGGAACGCCAACCAAGAACCTGCGTTGCGCGGATTGTGCCGATCTGCTCGAAGTTATTTATCCCGGATGGAAGCATTCGGCCGGCATGCAAAGTGCTTCGGCGCTGAAGGCTTTATGGAAGCAACGGCGGACGTCGCTTGTGCCTTTGGACGAAAGCGGCGTTTGGCGATTTCGTGAGGTTCTCCCCAATCTTGCCAACGAAAATGACGCCATCACGTTGAGGGAAGGGAACACGCCTTTGTATTCCATGCCGCAGTGCGCGGGGAAGGCTGGTGTTGAGACGCTTTTCGCCAAGCACCAGGGCATGAACCCAACTGGATCTTTCAAAGACACGGGAATGACGATGGCTGCGTCTATTGCTCGCCAGGAAGGGTTTCGGTGGGTCGCTTGTGCTTCCACTGGCAATACGTCGGCCTCGATGGCGGCATACGCATCGCGCGGCGGCATGCGCGGACTTGTGTTGATTCCCGAAGGGCAGATTTCATGGAGCAAACTTTCGCAAGCATTGGACTATGGCGCCGTGACGTGCCAACTGAAGACCGATTTTGATGGCTGCGTGAAAGTTCTAAACCAAGTGGTACTGGAGAAGCGTGTTTACTTGCTGAATTCGGTTAACCCTTATCGCCTCGAAGGGCAGAAAACCGCAGCCATTGAACTGCTGGAACAACTGAATTGGGAGTCTCCGGATCACGTGATTGTGCCAGGAGGAAATCTTGCCAACTCATCGGCTCTGGGGAAGGCGTTTCTAGAAATGAAGGACCTTGGATTTATTTCAAGCTTGCCGAAAGTTTCGATCATTCAGGCGGAAGGCGCGAATCCACTGGTAAGGACTGTGCGCGAAAATGCAGGACAAAAGCTGATTTCAGTTCGCGCCGAAACTATGGCTACCGCCATCCGCATAGGCAGTCCCGCATCATGGAAAAAAGCTGTTCGCGTTTTGGAAGCGACGGGAGGAACGGTCGAGCAAGTAAGCGAAGCCGAAATTGCGCTTGCCAAGGCGGAAATAGGAGCCGAAGGAATTGGCTGTGAACCGGCATCCGCCGTAACCCTTGCCGGGATCAAGAAGCTGGTTAAGCAAGGCTTTGTCAAGCCGCACGAGACTGTGATTCTGATATTGACTGGGCATCTATTAAAAGATCCGGACTTTACATTGAAGTTTCATCGCGGAGATCTGTTTCCAGAGAAAGATGCTGCTATTCTTGCGCAGCAGCGCGCCCCACTTGTTCTTGAACCGAGCCCGAAAGCGGTAATCGAAGTCCTGGAAAAAATCGGAAATTAGTTGAACCCGTTGAAAATAGATGAGAAGGATTGAAGTATTTCAAGCCTTTCCTAATGACCAAGAAACTTCTATCCTCAAGCGCTCGATCTTTTGAGATTATTCTTCCGGCGACTTCGGCGAATCTCGGGCCTGCGTTTGACACTGCTGCGCTCGCATTGAAACTATTCCTCAAAGTCAGAGCCACCGCTTCCGCAGATTATTCGATACACGCGACGGGACGTGACGAGGATATTTGCGGCCGCGTTGAAAATCATCTCATTCTGATAACTTACCGCGAAGTTCTGCAAAGCGCGGGGAAGGTGGCAAAACCGCTGTCGCTTCGCATCAGCAATGACATTCCGATCGGTAAAGGATGCGGATCCTCAGCGGCTGCGCGCCTGGCTGGAATCGCGCTGGCCGTCCACTTCGGCAAGCTCTCATGGACGGACAGTCGCATAATCGGCGAAGCTTCTTTCCGCGAGCATCATGCCGATAACGCAGCTGCTTGCTGGCTCGGCGGCATGACTATAGCCCGCATGGCAAATGACAGTGAGGCGCAGGCTGTTCGTATTGACCCGAAAGGGAAGTGGCCCATGCTTCTGGCAGTTCCCGATCAAAGCTTGGCCACGGAAAAAGCCCGGCAAGTGCTTCCGGCACAGTACAGCCGGGAAGACGCGGTGACAAATATTCAAAACTCCATGTTTCTGCTTGCGGCTCTAATTCAGGGACGTCCAGATTTAATGCCGGCGGCTTTGGAAGACCGCATGCACCAGCCTTACCGGGCAGGGCTCTGCCCACTCTTGCCTGTGTTGAGCGGCATGCAAAGGCCGCATGGGATTTTGGGAGTAGCATTGAGCGGAGCGGGTCCATCGGTGTTAATTTTCGTCGCCCCGAAAGCATCGCTTACCCAAGTTAGGGAAAAGGTTCAGAAACATCTTCACGACGCCGGACTCTCCGCGGAATTGATTTCTACCACGATCACCGAGCGTGGAGGAAGTTCGTCTTCGCGATCCTTCCGTAGTTGAAGTCCGAAAAAAAAGAAAAGAAAAGACCGGAAGTTCTCCGGTCCTTCTCTCGAACTAATCCTCTTCTCATAAATCACTGACCTCGGCTTGCGGGCGGAATGATGCCGTTCATCCGAAGATATTCGACCATCTGTCCATAATGATCAAAAGGATGAGCGATCGAGAGGGTCGCCAATCCAAGCCTGCTGGCCTTGCCGTCTCCAAAAGGAGACTTGACCATCCCCACCAAATTCGTTTCTGTGAGCGAACTCATCGCTTTGTGCTGATAGGCGAATGAGTCTTTCAAGAATTTTAGAATTTCTGCCTTCGACTTTACAGAATCAGGCCCGTTTTCGCCGCCAAGCTCAACCGGAGGCTTTTCTTCCAGAATCGCGGCAGCCAGCATGTAATTGACGGCTGCTACGTGCTTCACCTGCTGGGCAAATGTACGCACGCCCTTGAATTCTCCATTGGTCGGCGCAAATGAATACTTGTCCTCAGGCATGGCTTCCGCGGCAGGCGTAAATTCATTTTCCAGATTGTCAACAGAGCGGTCGAATATTTGGCTTGAGGAACGATGAACATCCGGGGCGGGGGCTTGCGCTTGGGCCACTGCGATACCAGACGCCACGAGTAACAGCAGAGATACACAACACCAGTTCAAAAACATTCTCATAGTTTCTCCTTAAGATGTAGAGACGTAGCTTGCTACGTCTTTATTAGGTGGTCTCGAGTCGCAGCAAGCTGCGTCTCTACAATTGAGCGTCACGCACTTTCTAGTCACGAATCATTGACGGAGCTAAATCCATTTCGCGCTCTGAAAGCCTGAAACGCTTTACCGTGAACAATCCAGCAATCAGAGCGAGGGACGAACACAGCAAAGTCCATGGAATTCCCACTTTCGTAGCCAATGCGCCCCACGCAGCGCTACCGATTGCCATTCCGCCTTGCAGTACGAGCAAGTACAAAGAGAGTGCCCGGGCTCGCAGCCAGGGAGGAGACATGGTTTGAGCGGCGACATTTAGACAAGCGAGAATTCCAATCCATGCAGTTCCGCTTGTGAACAATACCAGACAAAGCAAGCTGAATGTTTGCACGCGCCCCGCCGCAAATGTCATGACTGCGAATATTACGATTGCAGCCGCGACCACGCCGTCCACCGAAAGGCGATTGCGGAGACGTGGCAGTGCCGCGGCACCCGCAAGCGCCCCCAACCCGAAAGATCCAAGCAACAGTCCATAACCTGTCGGGCCGTGGGGACGGGCCAGAATCGGAAGAAGTGCGAGCAGGGAACTTGCGGCCAGGCTGAAAGCTCCTGTGCGAATCAGAACACAGCGCACCACGGGAGCGCCCAATCCATAGCGAATCCCCGTGTGAATCGCCGCCATGACGCGCCCCGTTTCAACGTGCTCAATCGCCGGCCGCCGCCAACGGTAGAGAAAGAAAATCACTCCAAAAAAGGAAAGAGCATTAAGCAGGAACGCGACCCCAGAATTGGTGGCGGCGATCACGATGCCTCCCAATGCAGGACCGACCGCGCGCGCAACATTAAAGCCGACCGAATTTAGCGCAACAGCGGATGCGTGACGTCTGCTGGAAATGATCTCCGGAGTGATCGCCTGCCACGCGGGGTCATTCATCACAGCGCCCAATCCCAAAATGAATGTGAAGCCGAGCAGCACCCATGGCGTGATGTGATGCATAAGGCTCAGAACGCCTAATGCCGCGGAAGCCATTACCATCCATCCCTGGGTGATCAGCAAGAAACGCCGCCGGTCAACCATATCCGCCAGGGCGCCCGCCGGAAGGATGACCAAAAATACCGGCAGGGTGGTTGCGGCCTGTACCAACCCAACCATCAGTGGAGAAATCGTAAGCTGCGTCATCAGCCAGCCCGCGCCGACGTTCTGCATCCACGTGCCGGTGTATGAAATTACTGCTGCGATCCAGAGAGACCGGAAGAGCGGTTCTCCCAGCGGCGCCCAAGGGGGTTCTCTGTGGGAGACCGCTGCAAGACTCTCCGGTAATGGACTATTTAGCGAATCAGCCATAACTTATTCGCCGATACCCTGAGGCAGAGCGCGCGGAATGCCACTCTCAAACGGCCATTGTCTCTCATGCCAGGCTCGCGCGAGGAAGATGCCCACGCCGGTAAGAAGAATTAGCAGAGCGTACCGAAGTTGAATCAGTGATCCAGTGCGTGAAATTAGAATGAAGACGAATCCAATGATAGCCGCGAGTGCCGGTAACGGATAGAGCCACATTCGAAAAGGACGAGCCAGGTTCGGCTCCCTGATTCGCAAAACAATCAGTCCAATCGCCTGCATAAGGAACTGAAGGGTGATGCGAATGACTACCAGGGCGACAATCACATCAATTAAAGGCAGGAAACAGAACAATAATGCCACGCCACCCAGAGCCAGAAGCGAGACATGAGGGAAATGATACTTGGGATGCACCTTCGCGAAGCTGCGGAAATAATTTCCATCGAGAGCAGCAGCGTAGGGAACGCGAGAATATCCCAATAGAAGAGAAAACACGGAAGCAAACGCTGTCCACATCACCAAAGCAGTGATCAGTTTCGCGGCCCAGGGGCCATAGATTCTCTGCATGAAAAGCGAGACGACGTAGAATCCACTCTGAAAATGCGTTGGGTGGACGATCTCCCGCCACGGAATAACGCCCAGTATGCAGATATTCATCACTATGTATAGACATGCGGTAAGAAGAATAGATAGCAAAAGCGCACGGGGAATCGTCTTTGCGGGATCTTTGACTTCATCGCCGAGAAAACAGACATTGTAGTAGCCCCAATAATCGTATGTAGCGATAAGCATGGCCGATCCCAGTCCTAAAAAGAAATTGTGCGATAGCGTGAATGCACCAGCTGGAAAAGTAAAGGCGCGCGACCGGTCAAAGTGAGTCAACCCAGCGAAAATAATCCAGCCGATAGTGATCATCACTCCGAGCCACAGCGCTTTCGATAACCATTCAATGCTGGTTATTTTGCGGTACAGAAGAAATACGGCGCCTGCAACCACTCCAACCGACAGAAGCGTTGCGCCAGAAATCATCCAGTGAAGATTTAGCGGACCAAGGAGCGGAATTTGTGTACTCCAGTCGTGATAAGCGTATTGACGGTCCAAGGCAGGCCAATAGTATGAAGCATACCCAGCCAGCCCGATCGAACCGGAGGCAATAGAGAGGGGGGCGCTGAAAGAAAGTTGCCAGATGAAAAGAAAAGAAATCAATTTTCCCAGGCGGTTCCTTCCATAAATTTCCCGCAAATAATGATACGAGCCGCCCGAACCTGGCATGGCAGCGCCTAATTCCGCCCAAATTAAGCCATCGCACATGGCAAAAATTGCGCCAGCGATCCAGCCCAGCATCGCCTGTGGGCCTCCCATTGCTCCCACGATCAGCGGCAACGTGATAAAAGGCCCGACCCCAATCATGTCGGTCATGTTGAGGGCGATTGCGCTGCTCAGACCAATTCCACGAATCAACTTGGGAGAAGACTCGGCTGTTTGAGAAGAGGTGGACATCATCAGGGATCACGTGAGGACAGCGGCTTCGTCGTGACGTCAGTGCGCAGCCGCTCGAGCATTCACGTTCCGGGCCGCTACTTCATGTCCGGAGCTCAACAAATTCACAAACAGACGAACCGCACCAGGAACTCCGTCCGGCAATTGCCGGAAAAACGCGTACCCGGTGTAGATGTAAACGCCCTTTCCGTACTGTGTGCGCAGGAGGCCGCCTTTCTGCGGCGCTTGCCCCGGATCGTGACAGGCAAGCAGCGGCTTGAAATGGTCATCCCATTGATCCATGAAATAAAGTCCACGCTCTTGCACCCATCCGTCAAAGTCGCTCGCAGTAATCTGGTTTGGATAATGAAAGACGCTGTCCTGCGGTTCAAGGATATCCACTGGAGCCTCTTCGACCGTGACTCGCTGCCGGCTTAGCTCGGCGGGAAAGGGGGTGAGATTCTCCCGGTTAAAGTCGCCAGTACCCGCGTTGTACTGGACCACCAGCGTTCCACCATCCGAGACGTATTTCATTAGTCTTGCGTTGTTCGTGACCAAATCCTGTTGCGTGTCGTACGCTCGAATGCCCAGTATGATCGTGCCATATTTAGACAAATCTTCTTTGGCCACGTTGTCCGCCGGAATCATCGCAACGATCATTCCAATTTGCTCTAATACGGTAGGAATATCATCGCCAGCTCCCATGATGTAGCCAACCTTCAAGCCGAATGGAGTTTTGACATCCACCATGCTGACCCGCTGCACTGCGGGCTGATAGTAATAAAATCCGCCAATGTCTTCCCGCGTTACAAGCGTATAACCTTCGGTGTAGCGCCTGCCGCCCGACTCAAGAACGGCGTGGAGTTCGGCCCTTCCTTCTATCAGCTTCTCAGGAGCGATTTTGAATTCGAAGTCCTGTTTCTCGCCGCGATCGTGAAAATTCACCGCTACGTTGTGCGGCTCGACTTTCCAGCCTTGCGGAACATCGAGCCGTAACATACCCTTCGTTAATCCAGCGATATTGCTGCGCACTCCAACTTTTACCGTCTTGCTTGAGCTTTCGCCCGTAGCAATGACCTGCGTCCCCGGCTCAAGCATTACAGAGAAGGCAGGCGCAACCGCCAGGATGGGATCCCTCTCTTTACCATCCTTCTCGAGGAATGGAACCCGGACCGTCACCGTAATCGCCCCTGCGGGGCCATCTGTTCCCTTAACTTGGAATCCCATAATCGCCAGATCAGCGCGTCCCGTAATGCGATAATCGGCGCGAACCCGCAAGGGCGGGGGTGGCAAAGGGAGCGTCGCATAATTCTCATCATCAACTGTGTTTACGCTTTCTGTTTCCGGAGCGTCGCGGTGCCAGTAGGGTCGCGTCGCTGGCGCATCCGCGGGGACCTTTAAACGGAAGTTGGCATAGAAGTCTTCGCCAGATTTTACGAAATTGCGATTGTCTCCTTTGTAAGTACCGGTAACCCAATCTTGAGCCGATTCAACTGACAGCTTCTCGATCTTGAGTGGGTACCTGGAAGCATTGTGAAATTTCACCAACACAGTCAATCGTTGGCCCGGGGATACAACTGTCAACGCATCGGCTTCAGACGGCATTTTAGACGGCGATCCCTTTGGGGGCGCTACGTTTGCGTCCAACGAAATGCCCATTGCGAGATTCGCGGCGGTTTCACACTGCTGGTGTTTGTCCCGCAGCACCGTTAGTAGGTCCAGTTTTTGGCGCGGATCGAGCGAACTCGTTTCCACCGACTGAATTAGCACCTCAAAATGATTTAGAGCCGAGAGAAGAGATGGCGCGGCATGTTCGGGGGAGCGATCACTCTCGTGGGATGCAGTCTCTATCTCAGTTTGTATCTCTTTCAATATGGAGCGGAAACTCGGCAATTTATTGCTGTCGTCTCCAAGGCGCTTCGCCAGTCCTGGCAAAGTCGTATCCATGCCGTCAAAAAAATTGCTTTCATGGCCCTCTGAGATTTTCGGCAGAACCGAATCCACCAGCTTGTAGTAGGTATAACGAGGGCCGGGGCTGATTGACCATCCGCCCGCGCCTTGCGACAGTTGATGCCGCAAGCCTTCCATGGCAAATTGCGCATAGGACATTCCGAGCGCAGGGTCAAATTCACCAGTGTTCAGTCTGACGGTATAATTTTCATCCGGGCAGGTATTGGCGCCGAATCCACAGACGTTGCCGATGTACAGTTTTTTTGCCTGCCAAGGTAAGAGCCCGTCGCCGATCTGTTCGGGGAAGCGTTTGGGATCGGCAGCGGCGCGGAACGCTTCTTTGGTCAAAATCGCCGACGCCTGGTGATGCCCGTGTCCATCGCGCTCGGTGCCGCTGAAGCGCGCAATAAGCACGTCAGGCCGAAACGTCCGGATCACCTTCACGATATCGCCCAGTGCAATGTCGTGCCCTCCCCACTTTTGAAATGTTTCTTCGGGAGTCTTTGAGAATCCGAAGTCGGCCACTCGCGTGAATCGTTGTTCGACGCCGTAGTAACGATCCGCGGCCAGCACCTCCAACGTTCGCAGAACTCCGAGCACGTCGAAAAGATTGCTGCCGACCCGGTTCTGTCCGCCCTCACCACGGTTAAGAGTCAGCAAGGTTGTAGTCACACCTTTGCCGCGCGATTCGAGCGTCAGCATCCCGCCATCTTCATCATCTGGATGAGCATCTATTTGCAGCAAGCGGGCAGTCGTATTCAAGCGCAATAGCAGTTCCTTGAGGCCAGCCGCACCCTGGTCTTGAGGAAGAGCTTTGTCGGGGGAGATTACATTGGAAGGAGAGTTCTGCCCAATGGACTGTTCTGTGCCGGTTCGGGGCTTATCCTGAGCGGGCGACGCGGTTAAGAACAGTAGAAGATAAACACCCGAGAGCAGGATTCGCGAATATTGCCGCCAGGATGGTTTGCAGCGAAGAGCGGTCACGAAGATAGTGCGGATATCATTTCGGATCCGGAGCAAGCTTCGGATATGTTAGGCCGCAGCTACGCTCAGGTCAAATTAATGCGAGAAATAAAGAGGAAGTTTGTGCGATCTTAGATAAACATCTCGTCCTGAGAAACTCCGTTGCCATTTCGCCGCCGGCGCTTGGCTCCGAAAAAGACTTCAAAGCCTGTGCTGACTCCGCGCACTACGCCAGAGATGTGTTTAACCGGAGAAACCACTGTCTTGCGAACCATGTCTCCAGTTTCTTCAATCTTGTCCATGGTATGACTTACCATTTCGTCCGCCCGGATGACTTGCAATCGTGTGCGATCGACCACGTCGGTGAGTGCGGCATCAATTCTTACTACTTGAGCGCGAACCATAGAGGTAGTGCTGCTGACATCGTCAACCACAGTCTCAATCTTGGGTTTTAACTCGATCAACATGGCATGCGCGGTATCCACGGCTGGAAGAACTTTATCCTTCATGTCAGTCGCCAAAGATGAGACTTTCGGCAAGACGTTATCTTGAACTTCCGTAGCCAGCGACTCCACTTTGGCGCCAATCTTGCGGACGGCAAGGTACATTGCGACGAGAATACATGCTTGAAGTACTACGGCAGCCGCCGTTATAGCAATAAAGATCGTGGTTGGATCCATAGGGGTTCGCTCAACTTTCACTTAGCGCGACGTTCTTTGAACTACAAATTCTTTGCACCACCGTCGGCGACAGCGCTGGTGGTTTCGCGGTACGCCTGTTTGCCGGCTTCCACGGCGGAACGTATCTGATCTTTTTGCTGGCTCAGGACATCCTTCCCACGATCCATCCAATCCGATGCGTGCTCGCGAGCTTCGCGTGCCCGATTGCGCACGAATTCTTTGCCCTCATCCGCTTTGGAGAGCAGGACTTCGCGCATTTCGCTGCCGGACTGCGGCGCAAATAGAATGCCTACAACCGCTCCGAGGCCCAATCCTGCCAAAAACCATCCAATGCCAGTTCCACCTTCTTTATGCGACATGAAACCTCCACCAATGCGTCGAATAACCTTCTCTTCGATGCTAACATCGGGGTTTGCGAAACACAATTTGTGGGAAATTGTTGGAGTGCCGGTTTCCGGATCGGCCGTCACTTCGCAGGAACTTCGGATTGATCCTGCGAATTCGTAACTTGTCACACGCGGATGGTCCCTAAGGGGTGCGGTGGGAACCCGAGTGTGAGTTGCTGACCTTGCAGATCGAGGGCGCACTGTCAACTACGATAACGGCAATCAAGGCAATCACCGCGCCGACTGCGCAGATGACACCAACCAGGGGGGTGAAAGGCAGCCATAATGAATGGACCGCTGCTCCATGCCCTCTGAACCGCTGGAGGCATGGCCCGGCGAAAGCTGGCACGGCACGAGGAAACGGTCATGGCCGGGTTTTCACTCGGTCGGGAACAGTTCTTCAAACAAGCGTGCAATCAACTGCGAATATGCCTCTGGCCCGTGCTCTTGCACATAACGCCGTTCGGCAGGGCGAATCGGATTGGTATCTTCCTGCACTTCAAGTCGGGCGGCGCTGTGTGCCTGCACTTTTGGTTCTCCTATCCGCGCTTTAAGCTCCTCGGATGCCACGATTCCCCTTCGCAAACGGTCACGCGCTCCGCGCAGGTTTTGAAATAAGCCGTCAAGATCATGAATCACACGCAAGGCTTCGAGCGCGCGACAACCGTCCGCTACCCTTAAGTCTGACCCGAGCGCGTACACGTTTGGCATCGTCCAAATCGTTTGATTTCCCCGTGCCCACATTAACTGGGAAACTGTAAACGACCCATCACGCATATTGTGAATTTCAGCAACGGAGACGATCGCTTCGTCAGGCGCTCCGATCTCCCTCACGTACTGGTTCCAGACATCGGCAATTCGCTGCTCGGAGATGAGTTGTGCAGGGTTGCGAACCGCCTTGTATTCAGCATGCGCGACTCGCTGACGGATAGTGCTGCTGCCCCAAGGCGCAGGTAAGTCTTTTGCAAAGAGACACGCGATTTCGGACACGAAGGAATAAGCGTCTGCTTCCGACTGAACGTGCCCGGCAAGATCATTGATCCGAATCGCAGCTTGCTTGTGTCGTTCGTACTCGCTGCGAGCACGTTGCTGTATGGCGGCGGGCGAATCAGCGAAATCGCCCTGCTGGAGAGCCGCGACAACCAGCGCGAAAACTAATCCGAGGATCATGGAGGATGCTGGCGGCCCGCCGTTACTTAGTAGGGCGTTGGCGAAGAAGGGTCTTGATCTTATTTTCAAAGGCGTTTTTGTCCACCATGCCTGCGCCTGTGTGAGAACTGTTGTTGCGCCCTTTTTGGACGCGTGAACTTGGTCCACTTCTACCCCGGACTTTCGTCCGGGGCTAAGCTATTTCGCTCCTACGGAGCTGGTTCTTGCCACCCCCCATTCCACTCGCGTGCTATCGAGCGAGTTCTCGCACAGACTTCGCCTCATCTGACGCCGGTGTAGAGCCAGCGTCCGGGTCCTCAAGGATCGGGAGGTGCGATCTGAATTCACAACTGGGCGCAGACTGCCTTGGTCTCCGTGTAAAGTTCCAACGCGTCGTGGCCCATTTCGCGGCCCCATCCGGATTGCTTGTATCCACCGAACGGGAGCGCCGCGTCGAAGACGTTGTAGCAATTGATCCAGACTGTTCCGGCGCGAAGTTTCGCGGCGGTGCGATGGGCCTTGCCGATATCGCGAGTCCATACGGCGGCTGCGAGTCCATAGATGGAATTGTTTGCGGTGGGGAGCACTTCTTCGGGATCGCTGAATGGAATGGCCGCGACCACAGGTCCAAAGATTTCTTCTTTGATGACTTTCATGTCGGGCTTGGTGTCCACCAGAACGGTTGGCTCGACGAAATATCCGGCACCGCTTTTCTTTTTGCCTCCGACAACGGCCTTCGCGCCTTCGCTGATTCCGGAATCGAGATAGCCGCAGACGCGGTCCAACTGTTCTTGAGAAACCAGCGGACCCATGTTTGTTGCGGCGTCGAATCCTGGGCCTACATGAAAATCTTTCGCGACTTTGGCAACGCCATCCACTACCTCGTCGAAGATGCTCTTATGTACGAAGAGCCTCGATCCGGCGCAACAGCACTGGCCTTGATTGAAAAAGATGCCGCTGGCGCTGCCGGGAATTGCGACGCTCAAATCCGCGTCCGGGAAAATGATGTTGGGAGACTTTCCTCCCAGCTCCAAAGAAACTTTCTTCAGATTTCCGGCAGCACCTTGAAGAATCAATCTTCCGACTTCGGTGGATCCGGTAAACGCGATTTTATCTACGTCAGGATGCGCCGCGAGCGCCGCGCCTGCCGTTTCGCCAAAGCCCGGGACGACGTTGAATACTCCGTCGGGGAATCCCGCTTCCATGGCTAACTCGCCCAAACGCAAAGCAGTAAGCGGAGTCTGCTCGGCTGGTTTCAAAATCACGGTGCAACCTACGGCTAATGCGGGCGCCAGCTTCCATGCCGCCATCAGCAAAGGAAAATTCCACGGGATAATCTGGCCGACCACGCCTACCGGTTCGCGCAGTGTATAGGCAAAATACTTCGCGCCTCCGGATGAGATGGGAATGGTATTGCCCTCTACCTTCGTAGCCCACCCCGCCATATACCGGAACATATCAATCGCCAGGGGAACGTCGGCCACGCGGGCGATGGTGAGAGGCTTGCCATTGTCAAGAGTTTCCAATTGCGCAAATTCTTCAAGGTTTGCTTCAAGTAAATCCGCCAGCTTCCAGAGAAGGCGGCCTCTCTTGGAGGGAGACATTTCGGGCCACTTCCCGCTTTCGAAGGCCCGCCGTGCGGCCTTGACGGCTTGCTCAATATCGGCGCGATCTCCCTCGGCAACCGTGGCGAGAACTTCGCCCGTGGCAGGATTATAGGTTTCGAAAGTCTTACCCGAGACCGAATCTACCCATTTGCCATTCACCAACATTTTTCGAGGCTTGCTGAGAAATTCGGCGACGTTTCTGTGAAGCGTGGGGGCCGCTAGTGTCGTTGCCATGGTTCCTCCTTTGGCGGTTCGCGGACTGCTGCTGATAGAGATGTAGGAGGCAATAGTAACAAAAATTTGAGATGAGAGTTCAAGAGTTAATGGGAGGAGATCCCATTAGCCGTCAGTTCTCAGTTCTCAGGTTTCAGAAGCATTGGCTGCCACTGATATTTAGCGGCTCCATTTACTTTGATGTTTTCCAATATTCGCTTGTTGGGTGTTAATCTCTGCAATGTCTGTCAGGTCAGACTGCGATGCGGCTGATTGATTGTTTAGCGACGACGGAGAAACTCGCGGCTTTATTTTCCGATGGGTCGGTCCTTGAGGCCATGCTTCGATTCGAGGCCGCTCTCGCCCGTGTCGAGGCGCGCCTAGGCTTGTTTCCGCAAGCCGCCGCCGAGAAGATTGCTGCCGCCGCCAATCCGGAGTTCTTTGACGCTGAGGCCATTTCGCGGGACAGCCTGCTAGCGGGTACACCAGGCATACCGCTGATCAAAGCCCTCAGGGAACGGGTGCATGCTGGTGATCCCGCGGCCGCGAGCTTGGTGCATTGGGGTGCAACCAGCCAGGACGTGGCTGACACGGCCCTCGTTCTTTTACTCAAGAAGGTGCAAGACATTTTCGAATCTGATCTTTCGCGGTTGGAAAAATCGTTGCGCGGATTGGTGGAAAAACATGCCAACACCTTGATGCTGGGACGCACGCTGATGCAGCCTGCGCCTCCCATTACATTCGGGCTTAAAGCGGCAGGGTGGTTGGGAGCAATCCATCGCTCGCGTAAAAGACTGGATGAGAGTTTCGCGGATGCGCTGATTCTCCAGTTCGGAGGTGCGAGCGGAACGCTTGCGTTTCTCGGCGACAAGGGAATTGCAGTTGGAAAAGCTCTTGCCGACGAACTTGGACTCGCATACCCCGAGGCGCCGTGGCACGCGCATCGCGACCGTCTCGCCGCACTAATGTGCGTCTGCGGAGTGCTCACGGGCGCTCTCGGCAAGATGGCGCGAGACATCAGCCTGCTGATGCAGAGTGAAGTGGGCGAAGTGGCTGACGCGGTGGATTCCGGTCGCGGCGGCTCGTCCACGATGCCGCATAAACATAATCCCGTCGGATGCGTGCTGGCGCTGGCTGCTGCGAATCGCGTTCCGGGCCTGGTGGCGACTTTTCTTTCCGCAATGATTCAAGAGCATGAACGAGGAGCAGGCGGCTGGCAAGCGGAATGGCCAACGGTTGCGGCAATCACTCAGGCCACAGGGCTGGCTATTAATTCCATGGCGGAAGTCGTGCAAGGACTCAGCGTGGACTCAGCCCGAATGCGGTCCAACATCCAGGCCACCAATGGAGCCGTCTTCGCAGAGAAGGCGATGCTCCTGTTGTCGCCGCATCTTGGCCGGGAGGCAGCTTACCGACTCCTCGAAAAGGCCAACCGGCAGGCTGTTGCAAGCGGCCGCCGTCTTCCGGATATGCTGAGTGAGATGCCAGAAGTCCAGGATCATCTCGATTTCAAAGCTCTGCATGATCTCGAGGTTCCGGAACAATATCTCGGCGTCGCCGATGAATTCCGAAAACGCTTGCTGGCTTCTTTGGATCCCGATTCTCTCAGCAACAAGGAATAAGCAATCATGCCGTTTGCAATCGTTGACAACCATCGAGTGTTCTACCGCCTTGAGGGAAAGAGCGGTGCGCCGTTGGTGGTGCTGTCTCATTCTATTGGCACCGATCATGGTATGTGGTCGCAGCAGGTTGAAGATTTACTGCAGCATTTCCAAATATTGCGCTACGACATTCGAGGACACGGCGCTTCGGATGCACCCGCCGGGGATTATTCAATCGAGCAGTTGGGTCGGGATGTAATCGGACTCGCGGATTTTCTTAGCATTCCGAAATTTTCGTTTTGTGGAATTTCGTTAGGCGGCGCGGTCGCACAGTGGTTGGGAAGATACGCTCCAGATCGCGTAGCGCAACTCGTTATTGCGAACTCATCTCCGCAGTTCGGACCTCGATCTAATTGGGACGAACGTAGAAAAGCCGTCCTTGAGAATGGGATGAAAGCGATTGTCGAGACTGCGATGCAGCGCTTCTTTTCTCCCGAGACACTTTCGCGGCACGATGTTCATGCCGAGGCAATCCGGAATCTCTTGCTTGGCGCAAACGCCGCTGGCTATGCCGGTTGTTGTGCTGCGCTTCGAGATTTCGACAGCACAAAGCTGTTGAACAAAATTAAGACTCCGACACTTTTGATCGTTGGCGATAAGGATGTGTCTACGCCATGGGAAGGGCATGGAGAAATATTGGCGCGTGAAATTCCTGGCGTTCAAGTGGTCCGTCTGTGCGCCGCACATTTGTCCAATCTTGACCGGCCGCGATCTTTTACGGAGGCGCTGCTGGAATTTCTTCGGCCACGAGAAACATCTGCCAACCCGCTGGAAGCCGGATTTGCAATCCGCCGCGAAGTTCTTGGGGGAGCACACGTGGACCGAGCGATTGCCGCGACTACTGACTTTACCCGCGATTTTCAGGAGCTAATTACGAGATATGCATGGGGCACGATCTGGACGCGCCCGGGACTCGATCAGCGAACCCGGCGTCTATTAGTGCTGGCAATTTCCGCAAGCCTGGGACGATGGGAAGAGTTCCGATTGCATGTTCACGCGGGACTATCCCACGAACTTGAGCCTTGCGATCTGAAAGAAGTGTTGCTTCAAACCGCGATTTACGCGGGAGTACCGGCAGCTAACACAGGTTTCCATATCGCCAGCGAAGAGATGGAAAAATTGAAGGAAAGCTAGAGCGGCTTGGGTAGAGACGTTGCTTGCAACGTCTTTATTGGACCCGTCGCCCGATCCGGAAGACGCAGCAAGCTGCGTCTCTACGCGGCATTCAGATATCCCTAGCTGGATTTTTTCTTCGGGACTTTTGCGCCTTTTTTTCTTGCTTCCGACAGGCCGATCGCAATTGCCTGTTTCCGGCTGGTTACTTTCCCGCCTCTGCCGCCTTTGCCCGAGCGAAGGGTTCCTCTTTTTTCGCGATGCATCGCGCTCTTAACGCTCTTGCCGGCGGCTTTGCCGTATTTTCGTGCACTCGATTTCTTCTTGGCTGCCATTGTTTTCTCCCATGCGTTAGAGGGAAAATCCACGCGGCAGGTTGTGTCAGCCCGAGACGAGTGATGACAGTACGGGCGAGACGCCCGTCTCTCCATTGGAAGGATGCTGCATGAGGACACGAAATCTATCGCGCTTCTTCGATCAACTCCTGGCAGGTGATGCAGTAGCGGCTCCACGGCAAAGCTTCGAGACGTTTCGCATTAATTTCCTGTCCACAGTTAAGGCATTCGCCGTAGCTTCCGTTGCGAATACGAGCGAGCGCGGCGTCAATGCCTTCGACTATTGTGCGTTCATGCGCGCTCAGGCGCAGAAGGATATCTTTGTCGTGCGAGATGTTTGCCCGGTCTCCTTCGTCAATGCCATAAGTCTGCTGAACTGTTCGGCTCGTCTGTTGAGTCTCCGCCAGGCTGCGGAGCAATTCCGCGCGACGAGCTTCAAGCGTTTTCTTTAACTGTGTCAGGCGCTTCTTGTCTGCCATAGAAATCTATTTGACTTCGGGTGTATTTCGACGACTTTATAAGCCTTACATAATCTCATTTCACGGCTCGATTCGTACAGTCCCCCGCCTCAACGCGATAAGCCCGTGGTACTATAGCACCGCCGTTAACGTTTACGATGCGCAGTACGGCGCAAAAGCTAGCCGTTCGTTAATTCTGAAACAAACTATAAATCCAACATATGCACCTTTTAGGCATTGACGTCGGCACCGGCGGTACTCGCGTCCTGATTGTAGATAAAAAAGGAAAGATCATTGCGTCCGCCACTGAGAATCATGAACCGTTTGCATCCCCGAAGATCGGATGGGCGGAGCAGAATCCCGAGGATTGGTGGCGTGCCTGCGGAATTGCCGTTCGCGGCGCGCTGTCAAATGGAAATCTCACCGACGCTGATATTTCCTGCGTTGGTTTTTCGGGGCAGATGCATGGGGCGGTTATGCTGGACGAAGCCGATGCTCCAATTCGTCCGGCACTCATCTGGTGTGACGTTCGCACCGAAAAGCAATGCGAAGAGCTTACGCGGAAGATTGGCGCTGAGCGGCTGATACAACTTACCTGCAACCCTGCTCTCCCGAACTTCACCCTGACAAAATTGCTTTGGGTGCGAGAGAACGAGTCGCAAAACTGGGCTCGCGTGCGTTCTGTAATGCTTCCAAAGGACTACGTCCGGTTCCGATTGACCGGAGATAAGGCGACCGACGTCGCGGATGCGTCCGGGACCCTGATGCTCGATGTTGCGAAAAGACGCTGGTCGAGTGAGGTTTTAAAGGCGGCCGAGATCAACGAATCGCTGCTGCCCAAGCTCTACGAATCTCAAGATGTCTGTGGAAAAATATCTCATGCGGGGGCGGCCGCAACGGGATTGAGAGAGGGCACGCCCGTCGTTGCGGGCGCGGGGGATCAAGCCGCGGGCGCAACCGGCATGGGTATTGTCACTCCTGGATCGGCAAGCGCTACGATTGGAACTTCGGGAGTAGTTTTCGCTGCTACTGATCGCCCAGCACTCGATCCGAAGGGGCGGCTGCATACTTTTTGCCACGCCATCCCGGGGCGATGGCACGTGATGGGAGTCACCCAGGCAGCGGGTCTTTCGCTGCGGTGGTTTCGGGATCAGTTCGGAGCGGGGCCGGAGGATGGCCGCGATCCCTACGAGCGCCTTTCCGACGAGGCATCCAAAGTGCCGGCTGGCTGCGAAGGGTTACTCTGGACTCCTTATCTGATGGGCGAGCGTACTCCCCACCTCGATCCTAATGCCAGAGCTGCACTCGTGGGCCTCACGGCATCGCATACTCGGGCTCACGTGATCCGCGCAATTCTCGAAGGCGTGGCTTTCAGCTTAAAAGACACGTTCGCAATCTTCGAGGAAATGGGCGTCCCAGTGAATAACATTCGTTTGGGAGGCGGGGGCGCGAGGTCTCCGCTCTGGCGGCGGATTCAAGCCGATGTGTACGGACACGAAGTGGAGATCGTAGAAGCCGAAGAGGGAGCCGCTTACGGCGCAGCGATCCTCGCGGGGGTTGGGGCGAGGGTCTGGTCATCGGTAGACGATGCCTGTAGGGCCGTGGTGCGAGTTAAGACTCGCGTCGCCCCGGATGCAGCAGCCGTCTCAGTGCTAAGAAAGCAATATCAGGCCTATGACCGTGTTTATCCAGCGACAAAGTCCGTCTTCTCCTCAAGTTCGTAGATTTCCAGTTGATAATGGGCAAAGGCTGGTTCGCGCTCGACATCCATATTCCTATTCGCGATGGAGCGTCGGGCGTCCCCGCCCGACAGGACGGGCGAGGATGCCCGTCTCTCCATCGAATAGTAAATAAGTAAGTCCTCGCTGTACGATTTCGTGTACGCTCGGGAACTTCTTCGCTATGGATAGTCAGAAGATCATTCCAGACAGGCGGAACGCAGTTCGTCACAAGATGCGGGCGCCTGTGTTTGCGATCTTTGACGGCGTCAGCAGCGGCATGATCCTTGATCTCAGCGAACAGGGATTGTCAATGCTGGCGCCTGTTTCTCCTGATGCAAACCGCGGCATCCCGCTGAAACTCAATCTTCCAGAACTGTCTGGCAGTATCGAAACGACCGGTTATGTCGCTTGGGCGGACACGCTCGGACGCGCGGGAATACGCTTCTCAGATTTGCCAGCAGATGCGCGCCTGCGGTTACAGGAATGGCTAGCCATTAACGCTACGCAGCCCAGCCGCAAGACCCCCAAATTCACTCTTGACGAATCATTGTTGGCGGACCTGCAAGGCGCGTTGCCGGAGATTCCGCATAAACCCCGATCTATTGATTTTGAGCCGGAGTCGAGTTCTGCTGCGGAAAGCGACGAACAACAGGCTTCAACGGTTCAGTTCGAGTTCAATTCGCTCGGGTCCGATCTCGACGCCGCTTTGCAAGTCATCGCTGAACGCGCACAAGCTCTGACTCGCGCCACCGGCGCTGCCCTTGCGCTCGCAAGCGATGGATTGTTGACTTGCAGAGCCAGCGTTGGAGACGCGGCACCAGCGCTGGGAGCGACAGTGGATGTGAACATTGGTTTTTCCGGAGGATGTGTTCGCACCGGAAACACCGTTCGCTGCGACGACGCAGCATCGGATCCGCGAGTGGACACAGCCGTGTGCCAAGGACTTGCCATACGCTCAATTGTGGCCGCGCCGATTCAATATGAACGTCAAATTGTAGGACTGCTGGAGGTTTTCTCCACGCAACCCTTTGCCTTTGACAGTGGGGATGTTGCCGTAGTTGAACGCCTGGCGCGAACAGCGCTGCTAACTATGAGCCAAAATTCGGCGCTAAGGTCTTCCCCCGGGAAGTAACCTAGCGGGGACAACCTAGGTAACGTCGCCAGAGGCACCCAAAGGGGTTGATCCCATTTTGGAACGAGAATATACTTCGAGTCTATCCCCGCCGAGAAATTTATGAATTATTGCCGATTGGTTTCGACCCGAGCCTGCCTCCGCGTTTTGGCCACTTCAACGCTTTTGGTGTGGGCTGTCTGCGCCTGCATCGCTCAAACTGGAAAGATTCATGTCGGCATGGTGCAGGATTGGAGCCATTCGCACACGGTTGTAACGGCCGGGGGCACACCCGCTTCCCAAGTCCAGGCCGGGAATAACCCACGCTTGCTGCAAAATTGGGTCATGCGATGGCATGCGCACCAGTTCGCGAGTCCACTGGCCCAGAATACGTCGAGTTCTTCCGTCTCTTTGATGAAGACAAAAAGACGGCCCCACAGCGATTGGGCAATCAATATGGTCGGTACGCTTTCAGCGGATCAATCCCCGGCGAAATATTCGTTTGACATTTTCGCGCGTCCGGACTGCGTGAATGATTTCGTCGTATTTGGCATAAATGTAAATGGCAGCGCAACGCAAGCAGACCTGATCGGATTCAACCAGCTTTACACCGGAACCCCGGCGGGACTTTGCACGGGAACCCAAGCCTCGACGTATTTTGCTTACAACACCGGCACCAAGATAACTCAGTCAGTCGTGCTCTCCGACGATGGTAAATTGATCGCTTTTGTGGACAATGCCACTCCGAACAGTAGCTTCCACGTTCTGGCGTGGACGGCTAACAGCGGAACCATAGCAGCTCCTACCGCGCCTACAGTTGTAGCCGCTCCTCCGGGGCCGGATCAGATGACTTCGCTAACGCTGACTGGACGCGATACTGGCTCGGCTCCTTTTTATGACGACGTCAACGATGTCGCCTATGTTGGAACGACGACCGGCCGCCTGTACCGGATCAAGAATGTTTTTTGCACACTGCCGGCTTGCGTGAGTACACCGGTAGCTCCCAGCATTGACGCGACCTTTGGATCAGGCGGATTCGTGACTGCGGGAACGAAAATCTTGACTAGTCCGGTATACGATTTTGCCAGCAATAATATTTTCGTGGGTAGTTCAGACGGAAAACTCTACGGATTTTCGGTATCCACAGGCACTCCGATAACCGGATCGCCGCTCACGGTTGGAAGCGGTACTGTTACCGGCGGAATTATTACTCCGCCTATCGTAGATGGTTTCGACGGGGTTCTGTACGTCGCCACCGGCGATAATGGTGCGAACGCCGTCGTGGTTCAGACGGGTACGGCCAATTTCACATCCCCGCGAACGGCAAGCCTGGGGCAGAGAAGAGTGCGCAGCATTCATCTTCCGGCGCTCAATGATAATTATTATTCCCAGGCTACAAACACGCCGGGCAGCCCATGGTTTCTTTACAGCTGCGGCTATGACACCGGCAGCAATCCCTTTCTTTATCGGGTTGGTTTCGACGCCAGCCGCAACATGAACACCACCATAGATGCTGTGACCCTATCTCTTGGTGCAGCCCGGGATGAATGTACCGCAATGACGGAATGGGCGAGTGGTGGCGTTGACCGCCTATACTTCAGCATGAAGACGCAAGGACAGGTTGGCTACACAGATATCACAACGAATCCATTCGTGCCGGCAGCTCCAGGGATCAACGATCCCACAGCGGAAGCGGGTGGAGTCAGCGGAATCATCATTGACAACGTAAGCTCGCAACCGCAAGCTTCTAATATCTACTTTTCTAATAACAATAAGCATCAGGCGGTAAAGCTGAACCAGGTGACCTTACAATAAGCCTTCGTGTTGTAGTGGAAATGTTGTAGACTTCCCGGATGCGCGCTGCCCATCAATTAGCCTTGAAATGCGCGTCAGTGGCCTCATGACTCAGAAGAATCCGGATAACGTTGAGAAGAAGTTGTTCGATCAAACCGCCGATCCAAGAAAGCAGTATGAGAAGCCTGCGTTCAAATTCGAGAAGGTGTTTGAGACCATGGCGCTGCATTGCGGTAAGACGAGTCCAATCAGGGACGCATGCAAGTTCAACCGGAAGAGTTCCTAAGTTTTCGTAGTTCATGCCCGCCGGAACCGATACTTACGAGATACACAAAATAAAATTGGGAGAGGCTATCCTCCGCTCCGGGCGATCAATCCGTCTCCGGGTGCTAGGCACAAGCATGCTTCCTTCCGTTTGGCCCGGAGACGTCGTGAGCGTTGAAGGACACGCAGTCGGCGCCGTGGTCTGTGGTGATATTGTTCTTTATGAGGCGAATGACAGTTTTTTTGTTCATCGAGTCGTCGAAAAGTTAGGAAGCAAAAATCAGGCGCAATGGATCACGCGCGGAGATGCGATGCCTCAATCGGATCCCGAAGTTAGAGAGTGCCAGTTACTTGGCCGTGTCTCCAGCATTTGCCGCGGCGGCCGGATCATCACCCCGGCGCGAAGACTCACGCCTCTTATGCGGGCGACGGGATGGGTGTTATGTCACTCAGCCCATGTTAGAAGTCTGGCTCTGAGGTTTCATTCATTTCGCATCCGACGAGGGTTGAATCCCTTTGTTCACTTCGCGCGGTATTTTTGAAGCCACAACCACAACGCCCAACGCGATTGGCCGAAGGGATAATGGATGATCCCAGCACGGCAGCCGCCAGCTATTCCATCGTGGTTGAGATAGGCGGTACTGCAATAGCTTTACAAACTGAAGATTGTGCCCTCCAGCAGGCTTTTAAAGATCGGTACGCGCCTTTTGTGAAGCCTTCACGGCGGCCGCATGCTCGATTCAAGCTCGAATTAATTGAGCACCCGGCCGACGTTGATTCGGAACAGGACCTCCAAGTGAAGATGGGAGCAGGCCGATGGACCTTCGTGAGAAATGATTTTCACGCGGAATGGGATCCTCGCACGGGCCTCGGACATATTCGTCAGTCTTCGAATCCATATTCGCCGGATACGGTACTGCGTATTGTCCATTCCTTAGTTCTCGCGAAAGAGGGTGGTTTTCTAGTCCATGCCGCGAGTGCTGTTCGCAATGGAGCCGCATTCTTGTTTGCCGGAGTTTCGGGCGCGGGTAAGACTACTATCTCGCGCTTGGCGCCTTCAGATGTCACCTTACTTACCGACGAAATCTCTTACGTAAGACCCGACGGCTCCGGATATCGAGCGTTTGGCACTCCCTTCGCCGGCGAGCTGTCGCAGCCGGGCAGGAATGTGTCGGCGCCAATAGCCGCATTATTCCTTCTGGAACAGGGTCCACGAAATCAGATTGAGAGTGTTTCTCCAGAAGAAGCAACCCGTTTGCTGCTTCGAAACATTTTGTTTTTCTCAGGCGATTCCGAGCTTGTAAACTTGGTCTTTCAATCCGCTTGCAATTTCGTTGAAAGGGTTCCGGTGCGCAGATTAGTATTCGTGCCGGACGAACGAGTTTGGGAGACAATAGGCCTGGCAGGCAACTGATGGAGCAAAACACGTTGCGAGAAGTTCCGCCATCGCGCCCGGCATGGGGCCGAAAAGGAAGAGAGCTGAATGAGTCTTCTCACTGAGATGAACCAAAAGGCCCTGGGGTTGGGCATTCCCATTAGCGTGCATCTCGACATAACCTACCGATGCAATGAGCGCTGCGTCCATTGCTATCTCGATCACGATGATCACGGTGAGATGACCACGGCTGAGATTTTCGACATCCTGGATCAGCTTTCGGACGCTGGAGTATTTTTCCTGACCTTAAGCGGCGGCGAAGTGCTTATGCGGCGCGATTTCTTTGAGATTGTTGCCTACGCCCGCAACCTCCTCTTCAACGTCAAAGTAAAAACCAATGCTGTGATGATCAAAGAAAAGGAAGCGAAGAGAATTCGCGAGCTTGGCGTCGAGCAGATTCAGATCAGCGTTTATTCCCATCGTCCCGAAGTTCATGATGCCATCACCAAGCTGCCGGGCTCGTTGAAGCGCACAATCAAGGCGATTCGTTTCCTAAAGGAACAGGGTCTGAAAGTCACCATCGCGAACGTCTTGATGACGGTGAATTCTCGCGACAGTGCAGGCGTGATGGCCTTAGCCAGGGAGCTAGACGTTCACTATACTTTGGATCCAACCATCACGCCGAAGATGGATGGGGACACTTCGATTTTACGATTGCGCATTCCCGGATCAGAGCTTCCCCAAATATTCCGCAATGAAGCGCTGGTGGGAAATGTGGAAGAGTATTGTGCGCCGCCGCCCGCTCCAGATGAAGACGTGATGGAAGGGTATCCATGCAGCGCGGGGCATACTTCCTGTTACATCACTCCGTATGCGGACGTATTTCCCTGCGTACAATTTCCCTTGCCCAGTGGAAATCTGCGGAAGCAGAAGTTCATTGATATATGGAGAAATTCGAATGAGCTGAAGGAAGTTCGCTCGATTCGCGCCAAGCACCTTCCGGTTTGCTCAACCTGCTCTCACGTCGGAACATGCAGCAGATGTCCGGGCCTAGCTTACATGGAAGGCAGCATGCGGGGACCTTCAACTGCCGACTGCGAAAAATCATTTCAGCGCACCGGGATTCCCAGCGCCAACATGCTGTTGAGGTCGCGGGCGGTTCCGTCAGGACCGCTAATTCAGATTCAGGCGCAGGCGTGATTAGTTTTCCATCTTTTTGAGTGCGGTCATGGCCGGCCCGGAGCCGTTCGCAACAGCCTTGCGGTACCACTCCATGGCCTTGGCTCTGTCTTTCGGTACGCCGAAACCCTGCTCGTAGAAGTAGCCGATTTTGTATTGGGCATCCGCCGAGTTGCCAGCGAGCTTCATGTACCATTTCATGGCGGCGGTGTAGTCCTGGCCGACGCCCAGGCCGGTTTCGTACATTTGCGCAAGTCTCAGCTCCGCTGTTGGTTCGTTTTTGGCAGCAGCTTGCTGGTAATATTTCGCTGCCGTCACGGAGTCTTGCGGCACGCCACGGCCAAGATCGTAAATCCGCGCTAAGGCAAATTGGGCTTCAACCTTTCCCTGTTTTGCGGCAAGATCGTACCATTTTATGGCAGTGGGAACGTCCCTCGAAAGGCCGCCGCGACCGATGTCATACATGACCCCAAGAAAGTATTCGCCGTCGGCGTTGCCCTGCTCCGCGGACTTTGTGAACCACTTCACTGCTTCCTGGCCATCGCGTTGGAGGCCACCACGGCCAATTGCATACATGTTTCCGACCTCCGCCTGGGCTGCGGCATCTCCCGCTTTCGCCTTTTCCAGCAACACAGTTGCAGCCTCATCGCAAAAGGCGCTCGCCAAAAGCCCGAGCACTACGCACAACGTAAAAGCAAATCTCTTCATGGCACTCTCCAGGTGGTTATTTTCGCACGATTGAACTCTCCAGCCAACGAAGAATCCAAGTGACCTGTTACGGCGGTGTAGGACCTAGTGTTCAAATACGATGAGTGTGGGGGGAGCACCAGGATCAACGTCAAGGCCAAGCATTTTGTTAGCCGTAACTACCCAGAAATCCACTGTCAATACATTTGTGGAATTCAGGTACATAAAGGCGCGACCGTTGGGAAGAGCCGTCGGGCTATAGATACCGCTAAACGGAAGATCTGGAGTAAACCCTGAAGTTAGAGCTTGATCTGCACTCCCGCTTATTGCAGCAGTTGGTCCAACGGGATAAGCCAAACTGCCCACGCCGGAAAGCAGGGGGGCATTTGCCGCACTCATTAGATCAGAACCGAACGAGAATGGAGACGGAGATCCCAGTACTTGCGGTTCAATTTTGCCGACAGTTACTGAGGGCAACGGCCCGAGCAAGAACCCTGTATTCGTCGCCGTGGGGAAAATGCGAAGAACTTGGTTATTGCTGGGGGCGGTAGTGGAAAACACAATGTCGTTGTTGGGTTGAATGGCATAGGTGCAAGAACCGTTGGGAACGACTTTCCCTTTTTTGTTTGTAGTGCTGCAACCACCCTGGCCGTTCAACCAGGTCATTGTTCCGCCGGTGTTAAGGTCGTAATCAAAGCTAGTCATGCTCATGCCGTCGTTGAATATCGAAACCTGGCCGATAGCGGCCTGAGGTATTGCAGTTGTCGGAGCCATTCCCGACCAACTGAAAACGGCCAGACCTGGTTGAATTGCTCCGCCTGCCGGGACTTGTTGCTGAAGTGCTTGTCCGCTAAATACGGGATTCGCGGTTAATCCCGGGTCGTCCAGTGAAATGATAAAGAATTCCCCGGACGAAATAACATACAAACTGAAATTGAACGTGCTTGAATCGGCGGAGTTCCCATCAAAGCCTTGAATGGTGAAGCTAGCCGTGCCACGCCCGTTGGAAGAGACGTTATAAGTTCCACAGAAATTCTGTGTCCCAGACGGAAGACACAGCGGATTGCTCTGTGTCGCTGAAAAGCAAGGCGAGAGGTTAGAGGTCGAGTCCGTAGGGTAGCAACGCAACACTCCGTTATCGTTGATATCCACTACACCGGCCGAAATCATGGGATTAACGTTGAATGGGGATGGTGGCAGAAAGCTCATAGCCCCGATAGCTGCTATAGGATTGCCCGCTGAATCGAGGCCGGCAAGACTGAACGCATACCGAGCACTCAAAGCGGAGGTCGCGAAGGCCGACGGAGTCTGCTGCTCAAGAACGCCAGAACCGCGAATGCCGCTAGTGGCGGAGTCAGACTCGATGAAGCGAGCTTTCGCATTCGAGGACTCAACGGCGAGCGTGAAGGTGTAACTTGGTCCGCTAACGGGATTGATTGTGAAAGTGCCGCGCCCATCCACATTGACCGTATAGGAACCGGTAAAGGTCTGAGCGAGAACTGGTCCTGAGACGCAAATGGGATCCAGATGGCCAGCGCCGCAATTGATATCCTCCACTCCGCTCGTCAGATTGCCGCTGCCGTCAGCGATAAAGCTACCCGCAGCCAGATAAGTTCCAGCCGAATCGAACCCCTTAAACAAGAAGGCAAATTGTCCATTCAACCGGCTATTGTTGGCCGGGACGACTGTGACGCTGGCGGAACCCGTCTTACTAGTATCCGTAGCTAAAGTAGCAGTTACATTTACGGTTGCGGGGCTCGGTACAGTGGCGGGAGCCAGGTATAGCGCAGTGTTTGCGTTTATCGCTGAAATCATGCCGCAGGCCGGATACGAATCATTACAGCCAGTGATACTCCATTGGACGTTGTTAGCAGCGCCGGTGACCGACACGCTGTACTGCTGATGAACATTTACCGACAGTGAAACCCCGGACGGCGAGACCGATACAGTCACGATTGGTCCCACGGCAATTGCTGCCGTAGCGAACTTCGAAGGATCTGCACTCGCGGTGGCTTTCACCGTCACATTCAGTGTGGACGACACCTTTGCAGGCGCAACGTAAAGTCCCGCAGAAGATATCGTGCCGCAGGAAGACCCAGAGCACCCAACTCCAGAAACGCTCCACTTCACGGTCCGAATCGAAGTACCCGTTACTGCGGCGGTAAACTGTTGAGAGGTTCCGACGGTCATTTGCGGATTGAACTGAGCAATCGTGACTGCGATCACGGGTAACAACTGAACTGTCACTGAAGCCGCCGCTGATGGGGTGGCCTGAGAAGTTGCCGTAATGATCACAGACTCGGTGCTGGAAAGAGGCGCGGGCGCCGTATAAAAACCGCCCTGCGTAATTGTGCCGCAGTTTCCGCCACAGCCGGCTCCGCCCACGCTCCACGTGACCGTCGTGTTCGCTGGTCCTAGAACCGTCGCCGAGTATAGTTGCGAAGCACCGGCAGCCAATTGGAGAGGGCCTGTGATGCTAACGGTAGTCCCGCCTGATCCCTGTGACCCGGTTGGATTGACGGTTATTGTGTCCGAGCCTGTGCTGGTCCAATCTGTGCTGGAAATAGCTGCAATACTCACCAGAATGGGACTAGAGATGTTCGAGGGCGCGCTGTAAAGGCCTGAGAAGGCTATACGGCCACAGCCAGAACCCGCACAACCGACTCCAGAAATGCTCCAAAAAACTCGAACCGTTCCGCCGGCCGAATTCGTAGCTGAAAACTGTTGCGTTGTCCCCGCGGTCATGGCACTTATTGGCGCCGGAGTAGCGGTAACGACGAGAGGGCTTCCGGCCGCAAAGGTTGCAGTAACCACGATAAGAGCAATCACGATCCCCGGAAGTAGCTTTCTGGCAATGCTGATCATAGGCGGCCACCACAATCCTTAACTCGAAAAATCTTTGATTCGGAAAATCTTTAACTCGGAAATCCGGACGGGGGGATCGCCCAGGATGTCCGAGTAAACGAAACTACTTTCCCGATGCAGATGCTTGGGCGATTGCGGTCGGGGGGACGGCAGTCGAAGCACCGGCAGACGAAGAGGCAGGCATTTCCATGGCTATAAGTTCCTCGATAGTCTTGGCGTCTGCGGCTCCGCTGAAAAAGTGACCGTTAATGAAGAAGCTCGGCGTTGCAGTAATGCCAAGCCGCGTACCTTCCTCCTGGTCTTTTTTCACAGCTGCAACCTGCGAACCGGAATCCAGGCATGTATCAAACTTAGCCTGGTCGAGCTTCAGGTCTCCTGCTTGCTTCTTCAGGCCTGGAAGATCCGTTTGGCGGCTGGTAAAGAGAAGGTCGTGGTATTCCCAAAACTTTCCCTGTTCCCCAGCGCAGCGGGCTGCTTCCGAAGCTTTTTCCGCGTCCTTATGCATCGGCAGAGGAAAATCCTTGAAGACCACCGCTAGTCGATTTCCATATTCCTTTTCGATAGCAAGCAGGACCGGGTTTACCTTCGCGCAATAAGGGCATTGGTAATCCGCAAATTCCACTAATGTTACCGGGGCGTCTTTCGAGCCGCGGACATTGGCGCTTTGCGCATCTACATCGGCTGCCGGCGGCGCGAGCATGATCTTGATGTTGGCCTTTGCACGCAGAGACTCCATGTATGCTGAGCGCGACTTACTACGGCGTAGCTCGCGGATGTGATCCCGGATCTGGTCCTTGACTGCTGAAAATGGCTGGCTCTCCTTGTCTAGACCTTCGTAAAAGACCTCCAGCTGGTCGTCGGTGGGGTCTTTGATTCCTTTGTAGGCTTCTTTCTCCAGTAACTGATCAACCGTCAATCCTTCCTTTTTCGCCTGCGCTTCCAGGAGTTGATTGTCAATGAATTGATCGAGCACTTTACGTTCGCTTTGGTACATCGTATAGCGCGCTTGTAGCAGATCTCCCGCTTCTTTCTTTTCAAAATCGGCGGAAGTCACATCTGTTCCGCCTACCTTTGCAACTACACTGTTGTTATCCTGATTGTTTTGTTGTGCGGCTAAGTTTAACGTGAAGCTAACCGCCAAACCTATGATGAGTGCGGAAATCGTGGATACGTATTTCATTTGCTGAACTCCCCCCGTTCGAATCATTTATTTTTTAAAAAACCGCGCCAGGTTTGGTAGAAATTGCCGCTGCTGGCGCGGCAAGAGAATTGCAAAACCGAATGGCGGGCAGGATTCCGTCCGCCATTCGGCCATAGAATTTACTTCAATGCTTCTGGATTGCAAGAGCAGACACCAAATCCGCTACCCAGTCTCGTTGCAAAGTAGCAGTCCCCTTGCAGAGTCAGGATTTCGGGCACGCTCAGGAATTCTTCGTCGCCGCGGTCTTCGGTAATCGGGAACGCAGTGCCGACCTTATTCTGGACGTGGGTTACCCAAGAGTCTACCTCTGGGGCGATGTCAGGGTTGAATGTGGTGGGATCGCAAACGCCGGTGTCGACGCTGGAGACGATCTGGATCACGCCTTCGTTCGGGATAACGCGAGTCAACGTATTGCCCAGAAGGTCTTTCTGGACGTTCTCGTGTACCAGGCCGTTAGCGCTGACCGGGCAACTGCAGCATTCCGCCAGTTGCTGGTCTGCGGCGTAGACATAGATGTTGGCGCACTCTAACGGGGCGACTGATCCATGCTCAGTGAACCGCAACGTTGCCGGTGGGGCTCCCGAAGTGGTGTTGTTGGCGAAGTAGTTGGTGGTGAATTCTTCCCCTGTTGGGCCACCGATTTGCGCCACGGCAACGCCGGATGCAAGGGCGATTACCAAAGCGATCGTTAGTACGGGCAGAAAACGACAGATTACTTTATTCATTGAGGATCCTCCTATTTGAGGCGCTGCCGGCTGGGGGGAGGGGACAATTCAGCTGAGGACGCGCAGTCAGAAATGTATCGTGTTTCTAAATCTTTACAATTACCCGTGTGGCTTAGTCTAAATCACTAGGTTGTAAAGCTAATTCCATTAGGTTAGTTCATCAATTACCCAATAGCATTAGCCAAAAGAACTAATCCCCACTGCGCTTGGGGGCTGGCGGGCCTTTGGGCGGCAACCCCGAAGAGGCTTAAAGGACCTTGACCGTGAAGGACCTGAAGGAAATGGCAAGCAAACTTGACGTCAAAAGCCGATGGCGAACGGGAGCCGCCCGCCATTCAGCAACAAAAGCTACTTGGGCGCTTCCGTATTGCAAGAGCAAACCCCAAATCCGCTGCCCAGTCTTTGTGCACCATAGCAATCTGATTCCAGGGTACTGAGCTCGTCCGCGCTCAGCAATTCTTCGTCCCCTCGACTCTCGGTAATCGGGAACGAGGCGCCGACCTTGTTCTGGACATGGGTGACCCAAGAGTCTATCTCGGGAGTGGGTTCGAAGTCGGTGGGATCGCAAATACCAAAGTTACCAGCGGAAATGTAACCCCCGGAGACTATTTGAATCACGCCCTCATTGGGCACAACTCGGGTTAGCGTGTTGCCCAAGAGGTCCTTCTGTACGCTCTCGTGGACCAGACCGTTGGTGCTGACGGGACAACCGCAGCATTCCGCCAACTGTTGATCCGCAGCATAGACGTAGATCATGGCGCACTCTTCGGTGGCGGAGTATTGCTGGCCCAGGCCCACGAGGACTGGAACGCCATGTTCCGTGAAACGCAGCGTTGCAGGCGGCGCTCCCGGCGTGGTGTTATTGGAAAAATAGTTTGTGCTGAATACATCGTCATCTTGTTGTTGAACTTGCGCGAAAGAAGCACCAGCAGCCATGACAATGGCCAGGACTACAGTCAGAGCGGGCAGGATATGGCGAACTATATTCTTCATCGAAGTAATCTCCGTTTTGAGGCGGCCGCGCCTGGCGTGGGCGCATTCAGCCTGAGGACGCACACTCGGAACTGTAGCCTCGATCTTGGGCTTTCACTATTACCTTTCTGGCCTAGCCTGAAATGCTGGCAGACAACAATAGAGAGGGCCCTGGAATGTACGGAAGCGCTATTGGTTTGAAGAGTCGCCCGAGTCCGGAGCTGGGGACTCTGGCGCTGGCGGATTGGCGGCCGGAGATGAAGACCCCGAAGAATCTGGAGGTGGAGTAGGGGTTCGAAGAAGGCCTTTCGCGGCCAAGTCCGCATATTTCTCTTCGGCTCTCTGCATTGCAGCAGCCTTCGAATTTTCAACCGCAGCCGTAAAAGCCGCTTGTCTCTCTTCCAGAGACTGCGGTGCCGCTTTGGCAGGCGGCTCTGGCATGGCTGGCGCGGCGCTTTCCGCAACTTCGGTGGCTTGGTCTGATGGGGTCAACACGATTTTCTTAAGATCGCTGGAGGTGTCTTGGGAACCCAGCATTACATAATTGAACTTGGTGCCATTAAGAAGTTTCACGAGAACATCTCGAACCGATCCTGGCCCGATGTTGGCGAACACTGGCTCCGTGGCGCTCCCGGCAGGTACTTCGAGGGCAGCTCCCGTCGCACGACTCACTTCATGGAGGACATCGCTCAGAGGCACATTTTCCGCCATGATCGTAAGCTGCCCGTCTCTGTAAGTCACATGCGGCACGGGTTGCGCCGGGGCCGCTGGCGCCACTGCTTCGGCGGCAACCGGGGTGGAACTTGTATCCGCCAGAGTACAGACCTCAATAATCCCATCCGGCTTGCAATTCATCGGAGGATTTTGCGCGTGCAGGGCCACCGACAAGGACAATACGAGAGCAATCGCAAGAACCGGGATGAATTTTAACTTTGCCATGATCGTTGAACGCTTATTCTTCAAAAGATTGCAATTTCTTTTTTTGCTATGAAATTAACTTAACAGCCGCACTTCTCGGGCCTGTAACTTTGGGAAGCATGTTCTTGATTTCCACTTAAAAACCTTGCTTTGCCGAGGTTAAAAACGTCCCCTCATATCTCGGGGCGAAAAGCATCGGAACCGCGGAAGAAGCAGGTGAAACCAGTTCACAGTAAAGCATCGTTGCAGGAAGGCAGCAATAGTACTGGCGAACTAGCCGCGTAGGCTAATCTAATGGACTAGCCGAAAAGGGTTAGCCGTTACGATTTAGCTCAAATTCCCCGCCCGCGATAGCGCTGCATTTATTGGATATCTGGATGCGGTGCGGAGTTTTTGGTTATTTGTCCCTTGACATACTCGCCATCCGATGCAAAGCTGGCAGTTCCTCCCCGCGAGTGCAATCCAAACGGAACGCTTTTGTGTGCCTTTCGGCGAAGTCATTTGACCGTCGCCGCAGCTTAAACTCCTCCCCCATCGGGTTCTTGAATGCAAGAATCCCGAAGTGATTTTCAACGTCGAAGGAGTTTTCTGTGCCTATTGGAATATCAGAACCGGGATTCTTGCTGATGGATCCCTCGTTAACTCCTCTCGCTTGTAACGCCGAGGCCGTACAAATCCTGACATTTCCCAACGTTCCGGAAAAGATTAAACGCCTCGATGTTTTCCTGTCCGACAAAGTACGCTCAGGATTGGTTGACCGCCAGTCGCGGCAATCTCTTGATTTCGTGAAGGAATTTAAGTCCGGGCGAAGGCGATATATCTGCCGGACCTTCCGCCTGGATTGCAATAATCATGGCAATCAGCCATCGCTTGGGGTCTTGCTGGAACGCTATTCTTCAAGCACCACCGCATTATCGCAGCTAACGAAGCAGTTCGATTTAACGGCGCGCGAGCGCGAGACAGTCGAACTGTTACTTCAAGGGCTGACCAGCAAAGAAATCGCGCTTAGAATGAATATCAGCCCCAACACGGTTAAAGCCTTTCTTCGACTAGTAATGGTGAAAATGGGCGTCTCGACGCGTTCCGGTATTGTCGGCCGGGTCATCGGTGCACAATCATAAGAGCAGCGAAGACGAGTTAAACAATTGAACTAATCCATTCGAGCAATTTACGCATTGTTGAGTTCGAGGCATCATCGCTGATTGTGAAATCCTCCTCCGAACGCGAGCGCCGCCGCCATCCTAGATTTCCGCAAATTCTAGAAGTTCAAGCCTCTGAGGTCCCACCACTGAAGCAAAAACAGCGTGCTAAATCACCATTGGAAGGCCGGGCTCAAAATGTCAGTAAGGGCGGATTCTGCCTTCTGACCAATGAGCCCGTAGACCGCGCATCCCTTATGCTCTGCCATATTGGCGTTTCTGAAGGTACCACCGCCATTCCTACACTCGTGCAGGTTCGGTGGACGAAGAAACGAAATATCGAGGACGAGAGCTACCTTTCCGGCGTACAATTCATGTTTTAAACCACATCCTGATAGCACCATCGTGCTAGTCCAAAGGGAGTAGCCTATCTAGGCTAATTCCCTTAGATTAACCCCATCTGTCTAGAACTACTAGGCCATTCCCCAACTATTGAGCTAGTTCTAAAGTATGACTCTGTTTAGGTAGTCGTGCCTCCTCCCCTGACCGGCAGCTTAAGAATACTTATGGTACAGAGCTTTATCAGGGGCGACGCAGCCCGTATCAGAGCTATTGGCGCGATTGCCATGCTGGTCTGTCTAATGGCCACATTAAGCTCCTGTGGCGGAAACCCAGGATCCGGTCATTCAAGCAAGAATAGCGGCAAATCACTATCATCCCTTTTGATTTCTCCGGCCAATCCGGTGGTTCCGATAGGAGACAGCGAGCGCTTTGCTGTGATCGGGGTTTTCTCCGACGGAACCAGACAGGACGTAACGTCTACAGTCACTTGGGCCACTACAAATCCCGACATAGTCTCCATTGACAAATCTGGCATGGCGGTTGCAAAACATGCGGGAAGTACGGTGATCGAGGCTGCCTCCGGTTCCATCAGCGCCAAAGTAACTTTCACTGTTCCGGCCGCTTCGTTGATTTCGATTTCGCTCACGCCCCCTGCTTCTTCAGTGCCAAAAGGATCTGCGGTTCAGCTTGCGGCGACTGGGCTATTCACGGATGGCACGACTGGGGATGTGACCAGTTCCGTGACGTGGGCTTCCACGGGTTCCGCCATTGCCAGTGTGAACTCCACCGGATTAGTGACGGGCGCTTCCGCCGGAACAGCGATGATCACGGCCACCTCGGGACAAATCCGCGGCGCAGAGACAATGACGGTTCTTCAACCGATTATGGTTTCGCTGTCAATTTCGCCACCAGGCGCCATAGTGCCAAAGGGGCGCACGCAGCAGATCACAGTTACCGGAACATTTACTGACGGGTCTACCCAGGACGTCACGGGAAATGTGGCTTGGACTGTGGCGCCCGCCACCATTGCGGCGGTAAGTCAAACTGGATTGGTCTCGACACTCGCTCCGGGCGCTGCGACCATCTCTGCCGTTTCCGGCTCGATCAGTGCTTCGACGGTAATTACCGTTGCATCTGCTGCTTTGAGTTCATTGACACTGACACCGGCGAATCCTTCCTTGACGAAGGGGGCCACACAGCAACTGACGGTCACGGGATCTTTCACTGATGCCAGCAGTCAAAACATGACTACCACGGTTGCCTGGACTGTCTCTCCAGCAAATGTGGTAACCGTCAGTGGCGGGGGATTAATCACGGCGCTTGCAAATGGGACGGCAATAGTTACGGCCACGTCTGGTTCGGTCAGCGGATCTGACACAATCACGGTTTCCGGCGCCAGTCTGGTATCCATTAATATATCGCCTGCCAACCCGTCCGTTCTTGATGGTAAGACGCAGCAACTTACAGCCACCGGAAATTACAATGACGGCACCACGCAGGACGTTACGGGCAAAGTTTCATGGACCGGCGCCATACCTGGCGTAGTAGACCTGAGCAGTGCAGGTCTTCTGACCGCGCTGGGCGCCGGCACCGCGACCGTGAAGGCTACGTCTGGTTCCATTAGCGGCTCCGACACAGTCACGGTCCTCGCGACTACTCTCGTTTCGATCGCTATATCTCCTGCCAACCCTTCCGTTCCAAAGGGTGAGACACAACAACTCATCGCAACCGGAACCTACAATGACGGCAGCACCCAGGACATCAGCAGCAAGGTCACCTGGAGCGGGGCAGTCCCTGGAGTGGTGAGCTTGAGTGCCGCCGGCCTTGTCACGACCACCAATCTTGGGACGGCAACGATCACTGCGGCTGAGGGCTCAATTAGCGCGACGACCGTTGTTACGGTTTCGGCAGCGGTCCCTGTTTCTCTGGCCGTATCTCCTGCGAGTCCATCAATTACTGTCGGCTTTACTCAGCAATTCCACGCGTCCGAACTGTTCAGCGACGGTACCAAGAGAACTGTGACAACCCTGGCGACGTGGACTTCCGCCAATCCGGACCTTGCCACGGTGAGTGCTTCGGGCGTCGCGACTGGCACGGCCGCGGGAACGGCCTCCATCAATGCCAGCTACCGTTCCGTTTCTGGGTCCGGCAGTTTGACGGTTATACCCGTTACATACCTCGAAACGGAAGACCTGCCGAGCGGCGGAGCGTCGTCCCATACATATTTTGATCAGGCCAATACGCCTGGAGTTGATGGCGCGCTGCGTATCAGCAATTCCGGCGGTGCGGGGGAAAATCTCTGCGCGATGGTTTATGTTTTTGCCGCCGACCAGCAATTGAGCGAATGTTGTGGCTGCCGTGTCAGTAAGAACGGTTTGCTGACGCTCTCGCTAACCAATGATCTCACGTCGAATCCTCTGACGAGACAGACGTTGACTAGTGGAACGATTGAGGTTGACGCATCCGATGTAGCAGGCAATCCTACTTGTGACCCCGCCTCGGTAACTCCCAAGGGATCGCTAACGACATGGGCGACCCATATACAAGCCATCACATTAGGAACACCGCCTGCGAGCGACGGTAGTTCATCCTCTACGCCACCAAGCCAAAACGCTCCCATAAGCGTTCAGAACCAATGCCAGTTTGTGCAAAGGCTGGGAAGCGGCCAGGGAATTTGCAGCTGCGGGACCGGGGACTGATCCGGGTACCGAAATCACTTCCGAAATTAAACTCAAATATCGGCCCCTTGCCGGAGGCCGGCTATGGATGATAAAGACTCAGGGCGAATGGCTTACTTGAGGCAGGAGTGGGGGGACCCGCACCCGTCACCGCACCTGAAGTTGGATCAATCACACTCATGTCTATCTCCCCAGCTGCTCCGGATTCGTAAAGAAGCTTTCCATCCGCCGATAACACCATGCCATTAAAAGCTAAATGAGTCGCAAAAGGGGAACCAGCAATTTCAGTCAGCACACCAGTGGCAGGTGTGATGCTGAAAACGAGAATTCCCGCCGGGCTGTTAGCGTACAAAAACCCGCCCGATGCAGCAATGGCGAAAGGTGAAAGAAGAGTTGGGAAAGAGGGAGAACCTGCTATGGGAGTTAGGCCGCCGCTGGCCGTGTCTATCGAGAATCCCAACACATAGTTGTTGGAGCCACCAATTGGGATACCGTTTGCAATTACATAAACAAAATGTCCGGTCGAGTCCACCGTGAGAACTGTCGCATCCACGCCTGTAACTGGCAGCGCAAAGGGAGAACCGGCGACAGCCGTTAAAACTCCAGTGTTTGAGTCAATGGTGAAAGCCGAAATTTGACTGCCGTCAATTGAATACAAAAACTTACCAAAGGGATCAATCGTGACTTCTAATCCGCCACCGGAAGTAATTGGTGGACTTGCTATAGATGTCAGCGCTCCTGTTGCTGCGTTAATGCTGAACGCGTTAATGCTTCCATTTGCCACATAGAGAAATTTTCCTTGGGAATCGGCCACCATACCCGCTACGAGGCCAGGTAGGCCGAAAGGGCTGGGCAAGGGAAATGGAGAACCTGGAAGCGGGGAAAGAGCGCCGGTTGAGTTGTTGACTGCAAACCCATCAATTTGGCTATTCTGCGGGTCAGTGACATATACGAATCCCAGCGTGGATAGACTCACGATTCCCAAACTCGGAATTCCAAGACTTCCTGCCGGACCAGGGGTGGTTGTGGGCGCGCTAAGAACCCCGGTCGCAAGATTGACCGTGAAACCCAATATCTGATTTTGTGCGGTAGCGTACAAAAATTCTGGTGCAACACACGTGGCCCCCGTTGTTCCTGAGCACCCAATCGGAGCGGCGCCCCCGCCTCCGCATCCCGAGATTGAAAGGAGAGCCAGGACCACGGCGGCAGATGCCAAACGGCGTTTCCTCATCTAGTCATTCCTAACTTTGCCGACAGTCGGGATTCTAGATTTCCGCACCGTTTCGTCGCAAGAAAAAAGTTTTAGACCCGTTTCTGCGAGCGCCGTATTCAGTCTCAAAGTCTTTGGCGAGCACTCACCCTTGACGGCAAACCTCTTTTCCAGCAATGATCTTCTCCTAATAGATTCGGAGGAATGGATGATTCTTATTCGTCGCGTAACGTTGGCGATGTTGCTTCTGCTTTCTTCGTGCCAATTGTTGTTTTGTCAAAGCGCTCTCAATCCAGCCATGGAGAGCGGGATTGACGACCTGTTGAAGCGCATGACCGTCGAAGAAAAATCGGGCCAACTTGCGCAATACGATGGTGACTCTGCGCCCAATCTCGACCTGGTGCGGCAGGGAAGAGCAGGTTCGCTGTTCAACGTTTTCGGAGCGGACAGGACCAATGCCGCGCAGCGAATTGCGGTCGAGAAATCGCGATTGAAAATCCCATTGCTCTTTGGTCTGGACGTTATTCACGGCTACCGCACCATCTTTCCGGTCCCGATCGGCAGCGCCAGCAGCTTCGATCTCGATTTGATCCAGCAGTCAGAACGCGTGGCCGCCAAGGAAGCGACGGCGGAGGGTGTGAAGTGGGTATTCGCTCCCATGGTAGATATCGCGCGCGACCCGCGCTGGGGACGCATCGTCGAAGGCGCCGGTGAAGATCCATATTTGGGGTCAATGGTCGCCGCCGCCAGGGTGCGGGGATTTCAGGGATCGAGTATCGCCGATCCTCAGAGTGTGATTGCATGCGCGAAGCACTTTGTAGCCTATGGAGGTGTCGAAGGTGGACGCGACTACAACACCGTGGATATTTCAGAAGAGCTGCTGCGCGAAGTTTATCTGCCGCCTTTTCATGCCGCCGTCGAAGCCGGGACCGGCACGATCATGTCCGGATTCGAAGACCTGAACGGTGTACCGGCGACCGCCAATCATCACACGCTGACCGACATCCTTCGTGGTGAATGGGGATTCAATGGATTTGTGGTTAGCGACTACACATCCGTGAAAGAGCTTATCGCCCACGGAATCGCACGCGATAGCAGCGAAGCGGTTCTGAAAGCAATCATCGCCGGCGTAGACATGGATATGGCCGGAGGCGATTTCGGAACACAGCTGCCCGCCCTGGTGAAGTCCGGCGCGGTGCCGATGACTGTTCTCGATGAAGCCGTGCGCCGCGTGCTGCGAATTAAATTTCAGGCGGGACTCTTTGATAATCCTTATACCGACCCGCGTCGCGCACACGACGACGTTCTGTCTTCCGCGAACCTCCAGGTCGAGCGCAAGATGGCGCAGGAATCAATTGTGCTTTTGAAAAATCAAAACAACCTTCTGCCGCTGGATCCAAGCGTGAAGACGATCGCAGTAATTGGACAGCTTGCGGATTCGAAAGCCGATCAACTCGGTCCCTGGGCGGGGAACGGAAAAGCGAGCGACGCTGTGACGCCGCTGGAAGGAATCAAAGCCAGACTGCCGAATGCGAACATTCTGTACGCAAAGGGCGCCGATATCTTGTCCATGGAAAAAGTTTACAAAAATCCTGGGCTTCACGGCTTCGTGCCCGCGCCAACAACTGCGACGGGAGCGGCGGGTGCCAGTACCGAAGCTACCCCCGCCGACCTGCAAGAGGCAATCGCGGCCGCGAACAAGTCGGACGTCGTGATCATGGTCCTTGGTGAACTTGCGCAGATGACCGGCGAAGCCAGTTCACGCGCGAGCCTTGATTTGCCCGGTAAACAACAAGAGCTCTTGGAAGCAATTGTCGCAACCGGCAAGCCGGTGGTTCTGGTTTTGGAGAGTGGACGCCCGCTGCACATTACATGGGCAAACGATCACGTACCTGCGATCATGCAGGCGTGGTTTCCGGGAGTGCAGGCGGGAAACGCCATTGCCGACTTGCTTTTTGGAGACGCCTCGCCGAGCGCCCGGCTTACGATCAGTTGGCCACGATCCATCGGTCAAATTCCGACTTATTACAACCACAAGAACACCGGACGTCCTACCTCTGAAACTCGCTGGCACACTGGGTACCTCGACGAAAGTAAAGCACCGCTATTTCCATTCGGATATGGACTCACCTACACAAATTTCAAGTACAGCAATCTGCACGTGGAAAACTCGACCATCAATCCGTCAGAAACGCTGAGTGTGTCGGCGGAAATCGAGAATACCGGTCAGCGTCCCGGAACCGAAGTCGTACAGTTTTATGTTCATGATCGTGTCGCTAACACATCGCGTCCTGTGCGTGAGCTGAAAGGATTTCAGCGGGTCACACTGGCCCCGGGTGAACATAAGAGCGTTGAATTCAGCGTGAACGCGAACGATTTGGGATCCTACGATCCAGATATGAAGTGGGTCGTGCCGCCTGGAACTTACGACGTGTGGGTCGCCCCAAACTCCGCCGAGGGAATCACCGGAACTTTCGAAGTAAGCGCGAAATGAACCGCAGGGTGGCCCCGTGTTGGTCTCTCCGGCTTTTGGAGAGATAGGGCGGGTATTATTGAAATGGCCCGTAATTGTAAGGTGCTGACTCGGACATAAGATCATCATCCCACCAAACTAACTGTCATCCGCAGCGGAGCCAGCGTCGGTTTGGGGGTGCTTACAAAGATCAACTGTGGTTTTGTTTTCAGCTGGCCTGCTCTTTTTTGGGTTTTTCGTAAGGCTTTTTTAAATATTTGCGGGCTTCGTCGAGGGCGCCTTGAGTGTTATCGTTGGTTTGCAAAGCCTGGCGGTATTCGTTTGTGGCGCGCTCGCGTTGTCCGGTAATGTCGAAAATCTTGCCTAGTGAAAGATGGCTCCAAACTTCTGTCCAGCGAGGGTCCCCATCCCCATTCAGCGACTCGCGATAGGCGTTGGCGGACGCCTGATAATTGTGCTGCTGAAAAAATACGTCGGCGATGCGGTAGTGAGCGAGCGAGCTGTTTTTATTAATCTCCAGCGCCTTATTGAATTCGCTTAGAGCCCCGGCGAAGTCTCCCTGTTGCACCAGCGCCTGCCCGCGCTGGATGGAGGCCCGCACTTTTACGTCGGTGGAATTCTTCAATACACGATCGTCGGGATCAATGGAAATGCGGCGAGGTTTCCCGAAAGTTTCCACTGAGAATGGGGAATTCGTACCAACGACGTCTATACGTTTCTCTTCAGTTTTGCCATCGGTATCAATTTTCAGTTCCACCGGCATGCGGAACAAATCCAAATCCTGGGCTACCTGACCGACCACACGAAATCCGGGACAATGATCAGCGGGAGCGCACTTATTTCCCAGACGGTAGACCGTGTACTGCGTCTTGAACTCGGGAGCGCCGGTTGAATCCAGCCATTGAGAAAAAAACCAGGTGAGATCGTTGCCGTAATTCTTTTCGGCGATAGTGCGAAAGTTATCTACGGTGGCTGACTTCCCGGCATATTGGGAGGCAAATGCCCGCATCGTCTGGTCGTATTTCTGGTCGCCTTCGACCCAGCGCAACATGTGCAGGATCATGCCGCCTTTATCGGTGACGAGCGACTGGAATTCCGGAGAAAAAATGTCGAGTTTGCTCGCGCTCGAAAGCGGGACCGTGTCATAAGCCAATGCGCCGACGGACATATCTTTGACCACTTCCTCAAGGCCCGCTTGTCCCGCGGCTTGCTCAACGTATCTGGCTTCGGAATATCGCGCGAACCCATCGCTTATCCACCAATCGTCTATGGTGGCGGGGCTCACCGAAACTCCCCACCATTGATGAGCGATGGTGTTGGCGAGCAAACGATAGTTAACCTTTTCTGTGATGGCGCGATTGGCGAGTGCGGCGATCTCGGGAGCCCATGCGGCGGGAACAGTGTCGTCAGGAATCTCAACAACCCTTAATGTCGTGGACATCGCCGGGCCGTAAAGCGTCTCGTAATAAGTAAATTCCTTGACGGCGGTTTCCAAATATTCCGCCGCTGAGTTCTGGTGAAGCGGCTTGAAGAACAGGTGGAGATCGAGTCCAGCCTCGTTACTCTTGAATTCCTGAAATGCGCCGGCAACGATGGTTCCAGGAAAACTTGGCTTGTCCCAAACGAAGGTGTACGTCTTGGTTGACTCCGTCTCCGTCGAAGTCTTCTTTCCTGGGGCCGAGCTTGCGGGGGTCGAAGCGCTTGCAATTGTCTCTTTGCCACTACCGATCACCGTCATAAAAGAAGGGACGGTAACGTTGATGGTGGCGGTGAAGCGGTTGGTGGCGTATCCGTTCACCGGGAACCATCGCGCGGCATAAAGCAAGTAACTGGTGTCGTCGCTAACGGAGGCGAGCTTTAGTCCTTGAACTGGACTATCGTCGGCTGAGTCGAGCACCCCCTCGTATTCGAAGGTTAAAGTGCTGGAAGCATCCTTGGGCAGGTCCCTGGCAAGTTGCACGCGGACAGTTGAATCTTGTGTAACGCGCTCGGCGGAGAGAAGTTTGCCGGATGCGTCCGTCACCTTGGTCACACGCAAGTCGTTATGGAGTTCGAAGGTTGCGACATTCAGGTCGTCGAGCGCGGTAAACTTTACCTTCGCCTGGGCGGACAGCTTGTGGGTATGAGGCGTGAGTTGTGCGTCAATCTGATAGTCATCAACGCGCAAGCGAGGTTTTTCAGCCGCCCATCCGGGGATTGCGGCGAACGATAACATCAGGACGAAACAGGCCGTCGCGGCCCGGCGCCAACAATGAACATGCATCAGGGGATTCTCTCCTGGAAACTTACACTTCTAGCTTGGATGAACATTATTGCCGAAAAGATGCTGTCAGCAAAAGGCTTAGGCGCTGTGGCTGTGGTTGGGGTCGTGGGATGGCCTCTCGGAGAAGACCAGACGGCAGCCAGGTTGCGCGGGTGTTGCCCGGTTGGTAGGGCAGGACGGCTGATTCCGGCCGCGCGTTTTTTGGGAGCTACTGATCATTGAGGCATCATGCTTATCGTACGGATTCCAAAATCCACTTCAGATATTCCGCACTTCCATCTTCGATTTCGACACAGATGCATTCCGGCATCTCGTACGAGTGCAATTCTTTAATGGCATCGCGCACGCGGCCGAAAACTGCTCCGGTGGTCTTGATGATGAGCAGCAACTCACCGGTTTGCTGGATTTTTTCCTGCCAGCGGTAAATGGATTCAATTCCGGGAACGATGTTCACACACGCCGCCAGGCGACGCTCAACCAGGGCACGCGCGATGTGCTGGGCTTCTTCCTGCGATCCAGCTGTGGTTAAGACGAGTTTGTTTCCAGTCATATAAAATTCAGTACTTGGTTCTCGGGTCTTAGTTCCCACCTTATGGCATCCAAGTGTAATTCGAGAAGAGTTTAGGCAGCTATGGCTACAGAAATTAAGTTCGGCACTTCAGGATGGCGCGCCGTCATGGCGGAAGAGTTTACATTTGCGAATGTGCGCCGTGCCGTCAACGGAATCGCGCGGCACGTGGCTTCGCGGAAAGCGTCGGGGGCGCGAGTGATCGTTGGACGCGATCCGCGATTTCTCGGAGAAACATTCTGCGCCATGGCTGTCGAAATTTTAGTGAGCCATGGCATTACTCCTCTTCTGATCGGCGAACCCGCGCCCACGCCTGCTATCGCATACGCGGTGATGCACGAGCACGCGGATGGCGCTATCAACTTCACGGCCTCACACAATCCGCCAGAATATAACGGGATCAAGTTTTCAACCCCGGATGGCGCTCCAGCCTTGCCCGAGACTACAAAACATATCGAGGCGGAAATTGTGGCGTTTGATTCCGGCGCCGATTTTCCGCAGGCGACCGCCAAGGGCATAAAAGCGCAACCGCTTGAGCCGCGCAAGATGTATCTTGACGGGCTGCGTGAAATCATTGATCTCGCTACGATAAAGAAAGCGAAGCTGCATGTGGTATTTGATCCGCTATGGGGAGCGGCTCGCGGCTATCCTGATGCGCTTTTGAAAGATGCCGGCGTTGAAGTGACAACTGTGCACGATTATCGCGATGTCCTCTTCGGCGGCCACGCCCCCGAGCCCGCCGACCATCTTCTCGAGGACCTTCGCGAGAAAATGCGTTCCACTACAGCCCATATCGGGATCGCCACCGACGGCGATGCGGATCGCTTCGGAATCGTGGACGAGGATGGCACATTCTTTCAGCCGAATTACATCATCGCCCTGCTTTTTGATTATCTGGTGGAAAGCCGCGGATGGAAAAATGGAGTGGGGAAATCGGTGGCGACCACAAACCTCGTCAACGCTCTTGCCAAATATCACGGCGTAGAACTGCACGAGACGCCGGTCGGCTTCAAATACATCGGCGAACTGATCATGCAGGACAAAATCGCAATTGGCGGCGAAGAGAGTGCAGGACTTTCCATTCGGCACCATGTTCCCGAGAAGGACGGCATACTAGCTGGATTGCTTTGTTGCGAAATGGTGGCCCGCCGTGGCAAGCCGCTGGGACAGCAATTGCGCGAGCTATTTGGCAAAGTTGGTTCCTTCTATCCACAAAGGGAAAACTTTCGCTTGACCCAGGAGGTGAAAGAGAAGTTCACTAAGAAGTTAACCCTCGAACCTAAGGATTTTTCTGGGCGCACGGTGAAAGAAGTCGTACGCACCGACGGTCTGAAGCTGGTCCTGGACGATGGTTCGTGGATTTGCTATCGCCTTTCTGGAACAGAGCCCGTGGTTCGCGTCTATTCCGAGGCGAGCAGCAAAGAAGCACTAGGGAAACTTAGCGCAGCAGCCAAGCAATGGATATTCGAGTAATCAACTTTCCGAAAGTTCGTATCTTGCTCAAACAAGAGCGACGAATCGCGCTCGTCTCAAAGCCGGCGGCACGTGCGGAAGATTTGGCGTCGCGCGTAATCGAAAAAGTTCGCCCCGCCGCGGCTTGGCTGTACGGATTGCGCCGCCGTTTCGCCACCGGATTGGTCGGGGTGTTAACCGTGTGGCTCTTCGTGCATGTAATGTTCGGAGCCAACGGAATGATGGTCTATCGCGCGAAGCGGACAGAAGTCCTCAGCGTGCAAAAAGAAATTGATTCTCTGCAAAAAGAAAATGATCGCTACAACAAGCAGATTAACGATCTTAAGACTGATCCTAAGACCATCGAGAAAGCAGCTCGCGAGCAGCTACACTACGCTCGTCCCGGCGAAGTGGTGTACATAACGCCGACGCCGCTTGTTCAAGAAACTCCCCGAACCGATTCCGCGGAAAAGTGAAATCGTGAAACGCCAACGTGACAATTCCCCCAGCCGATCTATGTTAAGATTCGCGAGTTGCGAACAACCTTGAGGTCCCGTTGCCACACTAATAGCGATGGTGCTGGCATTCAAAGCCCGTCTTACCAGAGTGCTGATCAAAATCTGCGGCTCCAGGCCGCCCACAATAAGGAGAGATATGAAGAAAATATTGCTTGCATGTGCAGCAGTCTCGTTGATGTGCTTCATGATTGTAGGAATTTCGGTGGCGGACCAAACAACCGTCAACGGGTGGGTGTCGGATTCAAAGTGCGGAGTCAAGGGCGCGAAGCCGGGACACGAAGCGTGCACCAAAAAGTGCCTGGCGAGCGGCGAGAAAATGGTTGTGGTTACCGACGACGATCAGAAAGTCTTAACAGTGGATAATCCGGACGCGTTGAAAGCGCACGAAGGGCATCACGTCGCCGTGAAAGGCGAAGTGACTGGCGATTCTATTCATGTCGAAAGCGCAAAGATGCTGAAGCAAACGAAGAGCGAAGACAAGATGCAAATGCAATAGTGCGATCTTTCTGTAAAAGTTAAAGGCGGCCGCAATGGCCGCCTATTTCTTTGGCGCAAGGTTCCGTCATCGCACAACATTTTCCACGGGAGAACTCGCGGTCGCGTACAGCTTCTTGCTCATGCGCCCCGCAAGATAGGCTTGCCGGCCCGCCAATATGGCGTGCTTCATCGCTTCCGCCATCAGCACAGGGTCTTGAGCCGCGGCGATGCCTGTATTCATCAATACCGCATCGGCACCCAGTTCCATTGCGAGCGTCGCGTCGGAGGCGGTTCCCACCCCGGCGTCTAGAATCAGCGGAACTGCGGTGATCATTTCCCGCAGGATGCGGATATTCGCCGCGTTCTGAATTCCGAGCCCGCTGCCGATAGGCGCTCCCAAAGGCATGACGGCACTGGCACCCGCGTCCACAAGTCGTTTCGCAAAAACAATGTCATCGGACGTGTATGGCAGTACCGTGAAGCCTTCCTTCACCAAAACGCGAGTGGCTTCGAGCGTCGCTTGAACATCGGGATAAAGCGTGGCTTGGTCGCCGATGACTTCGATCTTGACCCAGTCCGAGATACCGACTTCACGTCCCAGGCGCGCGGTTCGTATCGCCTCATCTGCCGTGTAACAGCCGGCGGTATTCGGGAGCAGAAAATATTTCTTGGGATCAATGAAATCGAGCAGCGACTCTTTGTTGCGGTCGAGATTCACGCGGCGGACAGCCACGGTAACCATCTCGGTGCCGCTGGCTTCCAGCGCCCGCGCAGTCTCCTGAAAAGACCGGTACTTCCCGGTGCCAACGATCAGGCGGGAATGAAACTCGCGGCCAGCGATGATGAATGGATCAGACATGACCCTATTGTAATGAAAACGGGGTGCCCTGGGTCTCGCCGCTTTTGCGAGACCTGGGAATCGGAATACCCGTGCGCGACTCTGGATCCGGAGTTAAGAATGGACCGCCAGCCATCTTTCTCCGAAATTACTCACACCGCGCGGTGGTGTTCAATCTTGAACATTTTGTCGTGTTCAATCTTGAACATCTAGACGGGTTAGTTTTTGAAGGCTACGATTGCCCATCGCTGGCCAGGGTCTTCAGTTGATGAGAGGAAACAAAATCCCGAGTGGCAAGTAAGCCTAAGCGCGTCCCCAACCCCACAGCTTTCTTTCAACAACCCGCTCCCGGAATAAGTATTCGCACTTATCGGGATAAAGAGGTTGTCTATTCGCAAGAGAGTCCGGCCGACGCCGTTTTCTACCTCCAAAACGGCATGGTAAAACTCACGATGACATCCAAGCGTCGTCGCAAGAAAGCTGTGATCGCGATCCTGCAAGAGGGCGAACTGTTTGGCGAAGGTTGTTTGGAGAGCCAAACCCGACGAGTCTCCACGGCTACGTCAGTTGGTCCGTCCACCATCACACGGGTGGAAAAAGCGATCTTTCGTCGCAAGATGGATCGAGATCTGGCATTTGCGGGCATGTTCATAAAATACCTACTCTCCCAAAGCGCCCGGTTCAAGGCGGACTTGGGGGACCATTGCCTCAATTTTAGCGAGAGGCGACTGGCGCGGATTCTCTTGATGCATGGAAGCCTGGTGCAGAAATTAAAGAGCGGACCCACCGCCCTCCGGTTCAGCCAAACTATGCTCGCGGAGATGGTCGGCACAACCCGTTCGCGGGTAAGTCATTTTATGACCGAGTTCAGAAAGCAAGGCTATATCCGATACAACGGCAGTATAGAAATAGATGCCAAACGGCTCACAACTTTCCTGCAAGGTTGATCAAGCGCGATGCTGAGGAGTTGGACCACCCTGTCTTACTTAATCACACCCCGATTTAGTCCAAAGAGGCTTTGACGGTGAGATTATTTCAATCCCTCTACGAGATACAAATCGGACAGCGTTCTCACATAACCGTAAACGTAGCTCTTGCCATCCGCAGCCATGATAATGCCGCGCAGATTTGTGAGTCCGGCCGCGTCGGCGGGGGCGAGATCTTTCCAAGTTTTTCTTTGTCCTGTGGCGATGGTGATCTGAACCACACGCTCGGGAATTTCGCCAAAGTGGAAAACGAACAGTGAATTACCGTCGGCAGTCCATCCGGTGGCGATTTCTCCCGGCTCGGCGCCCTTTACGAGGACCGGGTCGCCTCCGGCGACCGGATAAAGATAAAGCTTCTGATCGGGGCCGATGGCAGCGGCGGATTCACCATTGGGAGACACCGCGAACGTGTCGTCAACTCCTTCGGGACTGATGGGCCGCGCCTTGCCTCCTTCGGACGATTCCACGAAAAGACGGAGTCCATGGCCGGGCTCATTGCCGGTGAACACAAATTGCTTTCCGTTCGCAAGCCACTGGAGCCGGACGTGGTTCAACCCATCAGGGGTGAGTGCTCGGGTTTCCCCCACGCCAGTGGGGAGCATCATTATAGGAGACGGTACGACATTGGCGTGCGACGCGGCCCACTTGCCATCTGGCGAGAGCGCGAATCCCGATCCGTCGCCCAGCCGGATAGCGGGTGATCCATCGGTGTTTCGAAGATAGACAGCGTACTTTGGTCCGCCGCCTTCTCCAGCTTCCGTGAAAAGCAACGTACGGCCATCCGCCGACAAGGCACTTGGCACGGACCAATCCAGCCACGAGAGGTCACGTTCCTTTGTTTCTCCAGCGGTCATTCCAAGAATGCCTGCGCGATCATTTCCGCGGGTCAGCAGCACACCCCCCTGACGGTCAACATCGAGCAAAGTCAGCTCGCCAGGGACGCGCGCCATCAGCCGGAGTTTCCCGGAAAGAGTGACCGCGAAGAGCGACCGGTCGCCGCCAGTCTTGGTAGCGGTAAACCAAATTTCATCGCCTGCGGGCGACCATGCCAATCCTTGAATGCTGTCCCATCCATCGGAAAGAGTGGTTTTCTTGCCCGCTAGATCAACGATCGCAACGGCGCCCCCGTCGTCACCCGGTTGAGGATGATTAATGAACGCAATGATGTCGCCCTTGGGAGAGAATCGTGGATTGCCCATCCAGCCCTCAGGCTGATACAGCAGCTTCTCGGGAGGATACTCAAGCCGGACTCGTCCTTCGACTTCCCTGACGATGGCCAGATTGCTGCCGTCGGGGGACCAATCTGCCCATTCGACATTCTCTAGAATCTCTCGCGGAGCGCCTCCCCCTAAGGGCACTCGGGCCAGTGTTCCTGAGAAAAGAAATGGCTTACTGGTATGACTATTCAGCAATAACGCCATCTCGCCGGTGGAAGAAATAGCAAGCACGTCCGCGCCGGCGGGATCCAAATCGCGCGCTTGGGGACTGTCAGGCCGGGTGGTGAACATCTGCGACGGCTTGCCTTCCCACGATGCGCTGTAAATGATCGTCTTGCCATCGGGCGTGAAACGGGCTGCATGCACGGCTCCGCGTCTGAAGCTCAAGGGATGGTAGATCGGAAGCGGCGACTGCGCGGGGCGCTTTAGCAGGAACATTCCACCAGCAATGCCCGCCGCCAAAGCGATGACAGATGCGACGAGGACCGGAACAAATACGCTTCGCCGTGAAGCTCTGGGCTCGCTCTTTTCGGCCACGGCTGCGATAGTTGAGGAAGAGGAAACGCCGGCGTTCGCGGCGCGGATTCGAGAAGTATCCAGACTGCGCTTCAGCCGCTTCAAATCTCCGCGAAATTCGGCCGCAGTCTGGTAGCGATATTCGCGATCTTTTTCCAGAGATTTGGAAATGATTTCTTCGAGCTTCGGCGGAAGAAGCTTATTTAACGTCGAGGCTGGCTCTGGCGTGCGATTCAAAATCGCCTCAAACACAACACCTGTGCTGCTGCCCGAAAATGCCACGGAACCGGTTGCCATCTCATAAAGGACGGACCCAAACGCGAACAAATCCGTGCGAGGGTCGAGTTCCTCGGCGCGCACTTGTTCCGGCGACATATAAGCCACGGTTCCGACCGCAGAGCCGGGGCTGGTCATTAGGTCGCCGCCGGTAACGGTGGCGCCATCGAGCGCGTGACGCTCGGTTAGTTTCGCGAGTCCGAAGTCAAGCAGCTTTGCCTGGCCTCGCTTGGTGATGAAGATATTTGCCGGCTTAATGTCGCGATGGATAATTCCTTTGGTATGCGCCGCGTCAAGAGCGTCGGCAATCTCAATGCCCAAGCCCAGCAGCGCTTCTACATCCATTGCGCGTCCTGAAATACGATGCTTGAGCGTTTGGCCTTCCAGGTACTCCATCACGATGAAAGACTGGCTGTCTTGCTCATCAATTTCGTGAATGGTGCAAATGTGAGGATGATTCAAGGCTGAAGCCGCTCGCGCCTCACGACGGAACCGTTCGAGAGCCTGAGCGTCTTTGGCGACATCATCGGGTAAAAACTTGAGCGCGACGAAACGACCGAGAGTGGTGTCTTCCGCCTTGTAAACCACGCCCATGCCGCCCCCACCCAGTTTTTCGGTGATGCGGTAGTGAGAGACGGTTTGTCCGACCAGGGTTTTTTCGGTCATTTTGATAGTAGCGCGCTGGAAAGAGGACGAATGGGGAATGTTAGGAGGTATGGGGAGGCAAGTCAACAGAACTGCGGGGATGAGAGCGTCACGTTATTGAATATACCCTCTTGCGACGAAGAGCGAGTCTCTCCATTCATCCCTGGAATTGATGCGACGCGGCGACGAGGATAGTAGAATCTCGCCAAGTCTGAAAAGGGGACTATGCGCGCATGCTTCCTCTCAACCAAGTTCTACTACGCTTAACGCTCGCTGCCCTGCTAGGTGCTGCCATCGGTGTTGAGCGAGATTTGCGAAAGCGGCCAGCTGGGGTTCGCACCAGCCTGTTCGTTTGTCTGGGTGCGGCGCTCTTCACTCTTCTATCCGGTGAAATTTCCCGCCGTCTAGGCGACACAGGCAGCACGCGAATTGCTTCCAATATTGTGCAGGGAATCGGATTTCTCGGCGCCGGTGCAATCATGCGCGAGAGCGGAAGCATAGTCGGCATGACGACGGCGGCAACCATCTGGATTGAGGCGGCCATCGGCATGGCTGCGGGCGCGGGCCTTTATACCGTGGCAGAGTTCACGACCGGGCTGGCGCTTTTTGCTCTTGTCGTTTTGGGTTGGTGCGAGCGCAACTTTGGCCTCAGGACACGTATGATGAGTTTCCGTATCACCACGAACCAGTCGGAGTCCCTGGCCGGAGAAGTGCAGCGGCTGCTGGCGGAATTAAAACTAAGTCCACAACAATTCAAGGTATCCATATCTGGAGCGCTTTCGGTGGTCGAGTTCGAGGCCGACGTCAGCCACCGTAAGCAAGAAAGCATCGTTAGCCAGTTACATCGTGAGGGTTTGGTGTGCGAGATGGCTCCGCTGCACGAGTGAGTTGGCGGTTTCTGCGCTGAGGCTTGGTTCGAATCGCGGAAATTAGGATCAAACTTTAGTACGGACTTGGAGGCGCCCCGGCACGGACGGCTTTAACGAAGGCAGCGTGGTCGCTTTCGGTCTGATCGGCATACTCCCCCGCTAATGTGGCGATCGAAGGTATCGACCCTTACATCTTCTATGCTTGCGGCGGTTAGACTTGTGAATACATTCCTTCAATTTCTTTCGCATAACGTTTTTCGACGGCGCGGCGGCGTAGTTTCATGCTTGCGGTGAGGGTTTCGTTTTCGGCGGAGAATTCGTCTGGGACCAGCAGTACTTTTTTCAATTTCTCGAAGCGTGCGAGATTCTGGTTGACGTCTTCCACGATTTGCTCGTAAAGCGTCCGCACGGCCCGGTCAGTTACTAATTCCTGCCGCGATGCAAAGGAAACCTGATGAGAGCGTGCCCAGTTTTCAAGCAACGGGAATGCCGGCGCGATCAGCACGGCGGGAAATTTTCGCTTGTCGCCGAGAACTACCGCTTCCGCCACAAGGGGATTGTGCTTCAGCGAGTTTTCAATCGGCTGCGGAGCGATAAATTTTCCGCCAGACGTTTTGATCAAATCTTTCTTGCGATCGGTGATGGACAAGAACCCATCGGCGTCTATGTTGCCGATGTCGCCGGTTTTGAACCATCCGTCCTCGAAGGCATTGCGAGTTTCTTCGGGAAGATTCCAGTATCCCTGAAAGACCGATGGACCACGCACGAGTATTTCTCCATCCTCGGCGATCCGGACTTCGATGTTCGATAGAGTTTTTCCCACCGTCCCGAGCTTGTGCGCCTTTGGCGTGTTCAGGGCGATCACGGGCGATGTCTCGGTCAGTCCGTAGCCTTCCTGAATGCGAATGCCCATGTCGGCGTACCATTCGGCGAGTTCGCGTCCCAGCGGCGCTCCGCCGGAGATGAAGCATCGAGCATGGCCGCCGAATCCTGCGCGCACTCGCTCGTAGAGCACTGCATTTGCGAGCTTCCAATTCAACGAAGCGGGTCGTTTTCCGGCGAGTATTTCTTTTCTATGCGCCCGTCCCGTAGCCAGCGCCCAACGGTAAATCGAGTTCTTCGGAAAAGTCGTAGCACTCAAGTCGGCTTTGGCATATACCTTCTCGTAAACTCGCGGTACTGCCACGACCAAAGTCGGACGAACTTCTAAAAGCGCCTTGGGAAGCTGTTCGATAAACGGCGCGTATGCCAGAGTTGCGCCGCGATAAAGCAACGCCAAGTCAAGATGGCGGGCCGTAATGTGCGAGAGCGGAAGAAAGGAAATGCTGGTGTCGGACGGGCCAATGTCAAAACCGTTCAGGGAGCATGCGATATTGGAGGCAATGTTTCCGTGAGTGAGCATCGCGCCCTTCGGCGTTCCCGTAGTGCCAGAGGTGTAAATGATCGTGGCTAAATCGTTAGGCGTTGCGATCGAGAGCGCTAATTCGTCGAAGGATGCGTCGCGTTGCGCCGGACCGTTCTTGCGTAATTCGTGCATGCAGACCACGCCATCCGATTCAACTTCATCCATCACGACGATACGTTCAATAGGTGTTGAATCGCGCTTATCCAAGACCTTCTGAAGCTGCTTCTTCGACGAGACGAAGACCGCGCGCGCCCCAGAGTCCCGCAGAATGTATGCCGTCTGGTCTTCGGTGAGCGTTGCATAAATCGGTACGACGACCGCCCCAATCAGCAGGCAAGCGAAATCGGCCATTGTCCATTCCGGCCGATTTTCGCTGAGGATAGCGACGCGGTCTCCCTTAGAGATACCCCACTCGCGAAGCGCACGGCTAACCCCAACGACATCGCGATAAAGATCAGCGGATGAAATTGCCGTCCATTGGTCTGCAACCTGGTGTTTCACGACGCAGGATTGATTGCGATCCGCGATGGAGAAGAAAATTTGATTGAGAGTGGAAAGGGGCATCCACGTGAAAGATTACCACTGCGCATGCAGGGCGGCATGTGTTTGTGCTTTTCTGTGGCGGACATTACTCGTTGGGCGGGTGAGGGCACCTGCCACTACGCGGGCATTTCCCGTAGAACGCGTAGGCCCAGACGCCCTCGTCTGTGCGGGTGAGCGCATCGCTCACCGTGGTTCTATAATTTGCATAGGCCTCACCCGTGCCCACGCTTCGCGATATCGTTTATAGACATGTGCGCGAGGGAGATCTTTACGAACCGCTTGACCGCAATCGCGTGCGCTGCTTTGCCTGCGGACACTGTTGCCCCATCCCAGACGGCCAGCCCGGCGTTTGCAAGGTCCGCTATAACCGTGGCGGCAAGCTCTACGTTCCCTGGGGATACGTTGGCGGGGTACAGTGCGATCCCATCGAAAAGAAGCCATTCTTCCACGCTTACCCAGGCGCACTGGCGTACAGCTTTGGAATGCTGGGATGCGATCTGCACTGCGGCTATTGCCAGAATTGGGTGACTTCGCAGGCGCTCCGCGATCCGAATGCGGTTTCGCCGCCGCTTGAGGCTTCTCCCGGAGCGCTGGTTCGCGATGCGCTCCGCCACGGCGCGAAAGTGCTCGTCAGCACCTATAACGAACCGTTGATAACATCTGAATGGGCGGTTGCAATTTTCAAAGAAGCAAAAGCTGCGGGACTGATCACAGGATTTGTGTCAAATGGAAATGGTACTCCGCAGGTGCTTGAATATATTCGTCCTTGGGTTGACCTCTACAAAGTTGATCTAAAGAGTTTTGACGATCGCCATTACCATCAGCTCGGCGGCCGGCTTGCACCAATTCTCGATACGATTCGCCGCCTGTATGAAATGGGCGTTTGGCTGGAGATCGTGACGCTTCTGATTCCAGGATTTAACGACTCGGATGAAGAACTGCAGAGGTTGACAGATTTTCTAGCGGCAATCTCTCCTGATATTCCGTGGCACGTGACGGCGTTTCACAAAGATTACAAAATGTCCGACCCAGATGACACGCGCCCCGAGGATTTATTGCGCGCCGCCGGGATCGGAAAGCGTGCGGGCTTGCGGTACATTTATGCGGGCAATCTTCCGGGGAGGGTTGGAGATTTGGAAAATACGCGATGTCACAACTGCAAGGAGCTGTTAGTAAAACGCTACAGCTACTTTATTCAGGATTATCGCGTGACGCCTAACGGGTGCTGTCCGTCGTGTGGCACGGCAATCCCAGGACGATGGGCCGCGAAATTCGATGGGCAGATTGCGGCAAGACCGTTTCTGCCGGGATGCAGTCCAGGCTTGGTCACAATTCAAGAATAGTCTGGAGAGGGCGGTCCTATCTGCCGTTGGAGGAGGCCGGCCCTTAGATATTTAAGTGGTTATAGGGCCACTCGACGGGCGTCTGCTTCCGAAAAGATAAACGCCGCGGAATTCATAAATGCAGTTCCCAGAAGTAGCAAGTAATGAAGTTCCCAGTTGCAGCCCAAAACACCCGGAAGGAAACGATGGATGGTTCCGTCGCCTGTTAAAGGCCAGAGAAACTATCGAGCGGCCGGCTTTCCCATCAGGCTGGCCATCGTAGTGCGATGGTGCGTCTCGTGATACCGCGCAATTCCTTTGTAGAGCGCCTCGGCAATTCGCTGTCTGTATGCCGCGCCTTGCAATTCGGTCTCATCTGTGGGACTGCTCACGAAAGAGACTTCTGCCAAAATCGCGGGCATAGATGTTCCAGTGAGCACAACGTATTGGGCTTCTTTGACGCCGCGATTCCGAATACCAGGATTTTTAGCTGCAACCGTTCCGTAAAGCGCCTGTTGGACGCACTCGGCCAAGTGGTGCGATTCCTGAACTTTCTCGCGGATGTCCACTCTTGTCCAATCTATATTTTGAAGAGAGGGTTCGTTATCAGCATCAGTGGGGCGCGCTTTCACCGAGGAATAAGTATTCGTGTAATAGGTTTCCACTCCGCGAGCGGAGGTCAAGTCGCTGTAGTTTGCATGAATTGAAACGAAGAGATTCGCCTGGGAGAGGTTGGCGATTTCGGCACGCTTCTCCAGCGCAATGTAGTTATCGTCATTGCGGGTGTAAATGACTTTGGCGTTCAATCGCTTTTCGAGCAGATCGCCGAGGCGTTGAACGATATCCAGAACCAGATCCTTTTCTTCCAGGCCTTTTCGTCCAACAGTGCCTAAGTCCCAGCCGCCGTGGCCAGCATCGAGCACAATGCTAAAACTCGGAACTCGAGCCAGCGTTTGATTGGGTTGGCGATTCTTCGGCTGCGGCACCGCGACGTTTGCTCCCGTAATCGGGTTCGCAGACGCTACAGGTCCGGCTTCGACAACGTTTGCTTGCGCGGTTGCATTCAACTCGCCTTTAGCCGGAAGCTGAGGGCCGAAGAGATTCATCTTCGTGCTTGGCCCGACTTTCGATCCCAGCTTACCGACTTCAACTACCAGGCGGTATGGGTTCTGCTCCATGCTGACAGAATAATTGGACGCGCCTTTCGTATCGAGAACGACTCGCGTCACTCCCTGCTTGGGTTGAGCAATACGAATCCGCTGCAAGACGGGATCGTTTACTTCGATGATCTTGCCAAACAATCCATGAGCGAGGCTCGTATCGAGCAGATCAAAATAAATTCGTTCGGGACTGGTAAGGCGATGCGCTTCGTATTGGACCTGATCTTCGAGATCAATGACGACCGTGCTCGAATCAGTGGAAGACCAGTGCCGGATGCCGGTAATCGCCGGTAGTGCGGATTTCTCCCCGGGCTGCGTTGGCTCGCCGGTGCTCGGCCCTTCGGTTTGGAGGGAGGAGTCATCGGATAGGGCCGACTGCCGTTCGGCGGATGGAACTTGCGAAGGCTGAGCGGTCGGCGGCGGGACCGCAATGGTTTGCCGGGCCGTTATTTTTGGATTGGCACTTTCGCGTATTTGCCACCACAAGCCAGTTCCCAGAGCAACCGCGAGCATGATTAGAAGAATCACCAACTTCAGACCAGGCCGCGAGTCTTCGACTGGCTCGAACTCGGAGAAAAATACCAGTTTCGCGTTTTGCCTCGAACCGTCCGATTCGTGCCGGGCGAAAGCCTTCTCCGATTGTGGTCCACGTTCGGTGCCCGCCAGGTTTTCGGTTTCTGGGAGCTTGATAGGCTTGATTCCTAAAGGCTCGGCCGGCAGAGTATCGCGCGCGATCTCCGGTGCAAGAGCTGCCAGCGGCGCGATAGGCGGCGAAGGGCTGACGACCCACTGCGATATCTCCGCTAATCGATGTTCTTCTTCCGGCTTCATGGCATCGAGGATGAGTTCGCCAAGAAGACTCAAGCTGCGAACGTCGCTGTCGTTGAATCCGAGAGGCTCGGTTGAGAAGGCCTCTAGCACTCCGATGATGGCTTGTGAGGTTGCGAGAGGCACCGCAACCATGGACCGTGTTCCCAACCGCTGGCAGGCCTCGGCGCTTACCCGCTTGTCTTTCTCTGAATCGTCACATCGGACTATTTCGCCGGTCCTCAAGCACGCTCCTGAAAATCCGGAGTAAGGATCAAGGCGTGCACCTAGCTCAGGCGCAATTTTTCCCGCGGATGCGCGGCACACGATGCCGCTTCCGTCAACGAGTGCCACCGCGACGCCGTCGGCGCCGGTTACGGTCATGGCGCGATCGGCGACGAGCTGCAAAACTTCATCGGGTACGAACTGTTTAAGCTCCCACGAGTCACTAGGACTTAATCTGGCCCCTTTGTCCAGTTCCCGGCCGCGGCGCCGCCGGATCTGGTCGTGCAGGGAAGATAGCGCCAGAAGGGTTTCGAGATCCCTATGATCCGAGCGCGGGAACTCGGGAATTGCCCGAAGATTCGCGCGCGGAGCCGTCGGCGCCGGTTTCATGGGGCCAGCAGCCGGGTTGTTGGGACTCGCGCTCATTTGGACGAGACGCTCATAGCGCGTCGAAGCCGTAACTTAAAGTGGTCAATATCCGTAAGTTACCGCGTATTTCTCCGGACCGCAATAAGCCCGTTGCCGGTGAAGGTGGAATTCGGACATGTTCTTTAGTAAGCTAGGGGCTCCCCCCCGAAGTCGTTGAATCGCCAGAGGCGCAATCTGGTGGAAACTTGAGTAATTTTAGAGGTTTACAAAAACATGCCAGTTGGCGACCAAAAGAAAAAAAACCGCTGGTTGCCGTTAAGTCTTTTGGCAACCGCATTTGCGGGGGTCGGCGTAGTTCTGTTCCGGGGTTGCTGGCATCGCAAAATGAGCTGGCCGGTTCGCTCCGCTGGATATTGTTACCAGGTTTGCACGGGGTGTGGCATCAAACGCCTGTTTGACGAGGAATTATTTCGCGCTTATGGACCGTACAGCTACGATCTGGACCGTCTGATCGCAGCGAAACGCGATCAACAGCTTACGCCAAAAACCATCCCCGAGCCGGACGTTTCCGAGCACCGCACTGCATCCTGATTCCCACTTCGCAATTATTTCAAGTTATCTATTCTCCGCTTCCCAACATTAAGATTTGTGACGTGGGCGCGGGGGAGCCAGCTTGCGGTTCGATCGTGATTGCGAAAGCCTTCGCTTCGATTCCCTGCGGCAACGGAGGGTTCACCACTGTCGCGCTTCCGTGCGCATCCGGCTTGAATACTCCTGCCGCGATCGGATTTCCTTTCGCTGGAATCAGCCAAAGTTCATATGCCTTGTCGGAGGCCACAGGTTTAAAGTTGCTCGCTATGAAAATCAGGCTGCCTCGATCCCGCACATACATTGCCTTGCCTTGTGGCTGCGGCGGGGTCTTTGCCGCAACCAGTGTCACGTGCAAAGCATCCGTCGCGGTTAGCGTTGCAACCACCTCTCGAGCTTGCTCAAGCTGCGACTGTTGCTCCGTTGCGCGGTCTCGTAGATTTGCCAACTTTTCCTGCAATCCGCTGTTCTGGCTCATGAGCAACACGGCGAGAACGGTCATGGCCGCCGCTGCGACCCAAGGTGCTATACCCCACCACGAACGCTTTGCAGCGACTTTTTTCCTTCGAGGTTCGGCCCGCACTGCATCCATGAGGCGCTGCCGTGATCGTCGTGGAGGAACCGAATGCGCAGTGGAATAAGCCAGCAGCGCTGTATCTCCACGCAACAGTTCCAACTCCCGGCGGCAGTCGGCACACTCCGCGAGGTGCTTCTCCACGGCGGCGCGCTCATCTCCGAGCAGCGCTCCCATCGCGTAGAGTGCGAGGTCCCCGGCGTATTGTTCGTGCACGCTCATGAGTTAAAAACCTTGCGCAGCGCCAGTAATCCAGACCGGATGCGAGTCTTCACCGTTCCCAACGGTTCTCCGGTCTTAGCCGCGATTTCCGTGTGCGTCAATCCTTCGAAGTATGCCATCTCCAGCGCGCCACGCTGCTCCGCGGACATTGATCCCAACGCTCCGCGAACTTTTTCCATTGCTTGATTGCGTTCGGCGTCCCCCGTCATGTCAGGTGTAACGGACACGACAACGTCCGCAATGTCGTCCTCGGGGCGCCGCTTGCGCAACGCGTCAATGGAACGATTGCGCGCAATCACCGCGAGCCATGGCCCCACGCTTCCTCGCTGAGAATTGAACGCTGCGGGATTGCGCCATAATTGCATGAAAATTTCTTGCAGTATGTCCTCAGCCGCGCCCGTTTCCCCCAGCACCCGCAAGGCTACCGAATACACTACGCCGGAATACCGGTCATACAACACTCCCATGGCGCTCTCGTCGCCGGAGCGAATAGCCGACATCAGAGCGTCGTCATCGGCCGCAACCACTTTGATTTCGGCGTTCGACAAACTGGCTATCTCTCTCCTTATAAGTACGGGGACTGGACTGTGCTGGATTGCAACCCGTTTCGCCGACGAAAGTTACCATCGGTCAAGGTCAACGTGTGAATCTCTATGATTCGGAAAGAAAAGTCAATCGGGATGAAGCCTTAGCGCTGGCAATGGTCAGCTATGGTCCAAAGAGAGAGTCTCAACCTCGTGGGGGATCTGCGCGAGGATGTTCATGGCTAGTGGATTTCCAGTGCTTTCGGCTTGCGGTCATCGTTGAAATCCACAAGGTCGTCGCGATAATCAATCTTTAGATCCAGCTTGCGTAACATGGCGAAACCGAGAATGCCTGAAACTTCCGTACCGCAATTGTCGCTGATCCCAGTCATATCAAATGTTACGAGGTCCTGATCCTTTTCGTGCACATGCCCCACGCGAAGAACAGCCTGGTCGGCACTATAAACATTTTTTACTTTGCCGCTGATTCCAGTTACGGTCGTGAAAGGGTCGTTGTGAACCTTTGTGACTCCACGGGCTGCCGCGGGAGTAATCTGGTTCCAGAAAGCCCCGCTATCTATCAGAAATAACTTGCTTGGAGCATTATTGGCGAAGGTCGGCACCAACAGGTCATGCCCGAAGCGGTAGATTCGTGTGTAGGATTTCATCTCCGGTGCAATGTAGGCGTCGTGAAAAGTCCGCGTCGGTGGAGAAAGAGGCCTTTGCGAGGTCGCGTCTGCCGCGGGAGCCGCCGGCTCTGCGTGTGGGGCGTCGGTATCTTCTTCGTCGTCGCTGTGTAATCCCGCAGGCTGGCCTGAATCTTCTGGCCTTTTTGGCAACTCGCTCAGCCGCAATTTCTCGTTTGGAAAGTCAATATCAATCAAGAAATCGTCAAAAACGTCGGCGCCGATTAATCCCTCTTCTCCGACAACGGAACGATTTTCCATGACCGCGATCGGACAATTCTCAAACCGCAAGCCTCCGATGGTGATTGATTTCGCGAGGCCCACATATCCGTTCTTTTCGCCTGTATCCCCAATGCCGCCGATGCCTGTCTCGACGAGTTTTCCAATTCCGGCCTTCTCCGCCATGCCGCGGTCGAGCAGGATTCCACTCGCCCCGGTGTCGAGCATTAAAGTCCCTTTGCGATCATTGACCTTTACCTCAAGCCCATAGCCGCGGAGATGATCGGCATCCCGGAATAGGCGGGCTAACGGAATCTCCGTCGAAGTGACATCGTTCACCAGACGGCAGCTGCCGCCACCTTCTTTAGCCCGCGCTTTCAGATAATCCAGATAATGCTGGGTATGGGTACGGCGCTCTGCGTCGTCGTCGTTCGCATCGGAAAGATATCGCTCGAGGTATTTAATTCGCTCGGAACGGGAAAGTGTCCCGATCCAATGGCGTTCAACGTCAGGATCAGACGAATCAAGTTCGCGAGCCTTGTCAATCATCGTCTTGCCCCTTTTGTACATAGCAACCGCGTCGCTTATGCGGGCAAGTCCAAGAAATGCGCGGGCGTCGGGATGCCCGGAGTTGATTACTTTCACCCACTCCTGTTCAGCTTCCGATATTTTTCCCTGGCGGAATTGAACTTCGCCCAACGCAACATGTAGAGAGGGAGAATCGGATACGGCGAGACCCTTAGTGACCGTCTGCGATGCCATATCCACGTTTTTCTGTTGAAGGTACACGCGCGCGAGGCCTGCGTACGCGTCCGCCGACTTAGGATTGTTCTTTAACAATTGCTCGTACCCATCAACCGCTGCGGCAAAGTCACCTTTGCGGTAGAGTGACCAGGGATCGAGGGTGGCGATGCTCCCACCAGGAGTGGGGGGTTGCGAATCGGCTTTGGCTTGTGCCGCGCCGGGCACAGAGGAATTTCCCTGAGCGGCTTGACCGGAAGACAGAATAGGAACGAGCGCGGCGAACACCACGCTCCACCACACGCGTCGCAACATCGAGAACGTCCCGGGGACGGCCCTGGATTTGGGGAAGAGGCCGCCGCGGGTGCAGTTTGCCATAGCTTCCGCGCAAAGTCGAGAAATTCGTCTTCAATCAGGCGCTGGGGCATTAGATTCCGCCCTTAGTTGTTGATATCTTCTGGACTACAAGTTTTGCATACGTTTCCTTTCTGGAGTGAGAAATGGCGACTCTTGGATTTGTCGAATACAAAGATGCCAGCCCCGAAGTGAAGGCGGTCTATGACGACATCATGACAACTCGCAAAATAGACTGGATCAATAATTTTTGGAAGGCACTGGCGAATGATCCTGCCACGCTGAAGCGGACCTGGCAGGACATCAAGCAAATTATGGGGCCCGGCACTCTCGATCCCCTCACTAAAGAATTGATCTATGTGGCAGTGAGCGTGAGCAACCAGTGCGGCTACTGCATAGCGTCGCACACTGCATCGGCGAAGATAAAAGGAATGACGGATGACATGTTTAAGGAATTGATGGCCGTGGTTGGAATGGCGAACGAAACTAATCGCCTGAGCGCGGGCTATCAAGTTGAAATTGACGAACAGTTCAGGAAATAAAAATGACGCTAAAATTTACGGCTTCTTATCTCGAAGACTCGTAGATCGGCTGACTTCAACAAGAAGGTGTCCGCTAGGGAAACCAGCCAGCGCTGGCGACTCCCTTAGCGCCAGTATTTTGTAGCCCTCGCAAATTTGAATTCGTGCAGCGGCATGTTTACTCGCCTGCCGCGAAATGCTACGCCTTCCGCGTGCAAACGCATTCGCTGTTCGATCGCGTCATCCGGAGGAACCTTGATCTCGCCTCCCGCGCCGAGAACGCGATGCCAGGGGAGTCCTGCATAACGTTTCATCACCTGCCCCACCTGCCTCGCATATCCTGGATATCCTGCGGCCCGCGCTACTGCTCCATAGCTTGAAATTTTCCCGCGGGGGATTTGCCGGATGGCAGTTACGATGCGAGCATGCATCTGTGTTGCGGGAGAAGCGGCGTCCGCCTCAACGCTGGATGAACGCTTCACTTCTTAATCGCCACCGCTACTCCATCACGGATTGGAAGGATGGTTGTGAATAGCTCCGGCGACCCATACAGCAGCCGGTTAAATTCCAAGATGGCCTTGGTTGAAGCCTCGGTAGGATTCTTCTCCGCGACCCTTCCGCTCCATAGAACATTATCGGTAACGAACAGGCCGCCTTTCCGCAGGCGGGGGACTGCCAACCGGAAGGCCCGAGGATAGTCTTCCTTATCAATATCATTAAAAATGATGTCGAATTCTCCATTTTGTTCAGACAGGAGTTCGAGCGCGTCGCCCGTCCTTACGGTGATGCTAGCGGCCACGCCCGCTCTCTCGAAATAGCCGCGCGCCTCATCAGCATTTTTTCGATCCCCGTCGGTGTAAAAGACCCGGCCACCTTCGCCTACGGCACGAGCCCACCAGATCGTCGAATAACCGATAGCAGATCCCATTTCAAAGATATTCTTGGCTTGAATCATCAGCGCCAGTTGATGAAGAACACGGCCGACGGCGGGGCCAACAATTGGAATATTGCGCGCCGCGGCTTCCGCCTCCATTTGCGTGAGAACCTCGTCGCGATGAGGGATGATCGAATACAGATAATCCTCTACCGGGTCAGCGGTAATACCGTGGTGCCGCCATTGCGGCTTGATCTCGATATGATCAGGCAAAGTAGCTCCTTGGGAACTTGAAATTGAACTGTCTCGCCGTCATCCCGAAGATCCGGCGCATTTCAGCCGGTCGAGGGATCTCGCGCGGAGTACCGATCACTCAACGCCACAATTAAGTAACTGTTTGCCCAGGTTTCATCTCCAATATCTCAATATCAGTGACGAGTTTCTTTAACTCCGCTGGCGTCCCCGTAAGCTGAGGAAAAGTTCCAAAATGCATGGGGATGACTGTTTTCGGTTTCAATAAATTGCAAGCATATGCCGCTTCACGCGGTCCCATGGTGTAATGATCGCCGATCGGAAGCAAAGCGATCTCGGGCGCGTAAATCTCCCGAATAATCTGCATGTCTCCAAACACACATGTATCTCCAGCGTGATAAATCTTAACGCCATTTTCAAATTCGATGACATACCCGCAAGGCTCGCCGCCATAAATACCTTCGTTGCCATCTTGAATGCCGGAGGAGTGTCGAGCGTCTACCATGGTGACCTTGATATCGCCGACCGTCTGTGTTCCACCTTTGTTCATCGGTAAAATCTGTTTTGCGCCCTTGTTCTTCAACCACGTAACCAGTTCCGGAATGCCCACAACCTTTGGATCATACTTTTTGGCGATCGCCACGGCATCGCCAATGTGATCCCCGTGTCCGTGCGTGCAAAGCATGACGTCAACTTTCTTCAACTCTTTTTCGCTCTCAGGACACTTGGGATTGCCCATGACCCACGGTTCAATCAATACGGTTTGGCCGCCAGGCGTCTCGATTCGAAATGTCGCGTGTCCTAACCAGGTGAGCTTGATTCCATTTAGATTCATAATGATTTCTTTGTGATATGCCAAAATAGTTTAATGACACCGCCGACCAATCTGCAAATCCCACTCGGTAGAGACATTGATTTTCTTTTGCCGTTTCGATGCCGGACCGCTATAACATATTGGCCGTGCCTGAACTTGAAATCTTAATTTCCCGGGAACAGATCGAGCAACGCGTGAACGCGCTTTCCGCGGAAATCACACGGGATTTTTCTGGACAATCAATCATCTTTGTCGGTGTCTTAAAGGGAGCCGCGATTTTTCTCAGTGATTTGATTCGGGGAGTGCAGCTTGACGCCGCTTTCGATTTTATAGGTGTCTCAAGCTACGGCAATCGCCCCACGCCAGCCCAGGAACTGTCAACTGGATGGGATTCTACGGGCGAAGTCCGTCTTACCAAAGACGTCGATCAATCGCTAATTGGCAGAAACATAATTTTGGTGGAAGACATCCTGGACACCGGCCTAACGCTCACCTTCCTGAAGAAGGTTTTGCAGGCTCGCCAGCCTAAATCGCTCCGAGTAGCAACGCTGCTGGACAAGCCTTCCCGAAGAAAGCAGCCGGTCAAAGCCGATTACATTGGATTCGTGATCCCGGACGAATTCGTTGTCGGCTACGGGATGGACTATGCAGAACAATACCGCAATCTGCCGGATATCCGCGTAGTACCACGATTGGTTTGAAGAGGCTCGGCTCGCTGGGAAATGTATGGTTCTCACGGTCATTCAATACGTAAACTTGCTGATTGTCACAACTTAGCGGCGTGTGCTACCGTATTGGCAATTCACGCCTCCAGTCTCCAGGCATAACGCGCCGTGCCCTGGTCCTCCAAAAGCGTGCCAACAGGTGATGCCATGAAAGATGGAATTGAGTCCTCAGTCGCAGACCAACCCCTGCAACAAGAGGTTTTTGCCAACCGCAAGCTGATCCGGCCGTCTCTGAGCCGAAGTGATCATAGTCATGTGACAGCACAGCCTGGGGGCGAGCGCCGGGATCGGCCAGAACGGGCCGAACGCAATGGTCATGGAGAGCGTTTGAATGGCCCGGGTAAAAAGCCATCCCCTCCCGAACAGACCAATGCCGAGAATTTCTATTATCAAAAGCAGATGCAATCGAAGACGCCCATGGTGATCGTGCTTCGGGACGGCGAAGAGATTCGCGGAACCATCGAATGGTACGACAAGTCCTGCCTGAAGCTGAACCGCAACGGCGCCGCCAACCTTATGGTTTACAAGCCTTCCATCAAGTACATGTACAAAGAGGGTGAGAACAGCCGGTAGTAGCGAAAGCAAGCAGTCAGCTCTTAGTACTTAGCAATCAGGGTGCGCGGAATTTCAAGTGGAGCCCTCCAGTCTCGGGCGGAGACGTGGCCAGCGTGGATCCAGCCTATGCGGGTTAGGAGTGATCCAGCAATGGCGGAGGCAGCGGCCATTCTTCGCAACTTTTTCGATTGTCTGCCGCCGGTCATTGTGCTGACGATTCGCAGCGCGAGAGGAACCGGGCCGGAAAGTAATCCTCCGGTTCGAACGATGGCTCCACTGAGACCATGCTTTACCGGTTCGAGACTAGGTTTAGCTTTGCTCTCGAGGCGGAATCCTTCCCAGCACTCGACCATCGCAGCGCCTATGCCGAGTGCTTGCAGGGCGCGGCTCTTGTCGTTGCCCATTAATTCCAACATTCCGACGGCGGCACTCAATCCCGAAGCGCCAAAGTGAATTGGCAGATTGCCGACATTTTCATTCCACACGGGGATGGCGGTCGCGCCGATGAGGACGCCGGTGTAGTTGGAGAAGGGAAGTCCGAAAGCCATTGAAACGGCCTGGCCTGCATTTTCAACAATGCGGAGCGACAGGGATGGGCCATGGCGATCTTGCAGGAATCCGGCAAAGGCGGCAGCGGAAGCCCCGGCGGAAAATCCTACAAGCGTCCAGACTCCCACTGACATTGCGCTTTGCGGCTTGAAGACGCGCAGCATATTCAAGAACCGGGACGGCTTGCCAAGATCGGCGACGAGCAATGCTGGAGAAAGAACGGTGCCAGCGGCGGCGATCCATTGTGCATCGCGTACCAGTTTGCGATCCGCTCCGGTGTAGCTGGCGATTGCACCTATGACGGCAGCTGATCCGGCTGCGCCACCGACGAAGAAATAGAGTGGGATTTCCCACGTCCACGCGGGTTCCTTGAGTAAGGGAATGCCGTAATATCCGGTCTCTTCGGAGGCCGCGGGGAATGGAGCGCCTGCGGGACGGATGCCCTGAGCTTTGACTGCGCCGTGGAGTCCCGCTTCGCGCCGAATTTCGGCGAGGCGCTGTTCACTGCTGATATCGGGAGTGCGGCCGGCAGGCATTGTGCGAAGTTGGGGATCGGTCATGCGCCGCCCCTCTGCGACTCCGCGAGGAATGCGAGAAGTGTTCCGCCGAGAAGCATCGCGGCGGCGATGGCTGAGGATGTCCATCCTTTCCTCAAGTAAATGGTTGGGACCTCCGCTTTCGGGGGCAGATTGTAGGTGCGGGGATCGCCACGCACGATAAACATCGCATGAATCCCCCCGACGCTGGTATCGGCAGAGTCGTAAATGTTCGCGTCCTGCATGCCACGGGAATGAAGTTCTTCGACGCGCTCTTTGGCGCGCAATTTCAGGCTTTCGATCTCTCCAAATTGGATGGACTCGGTGGGGCAGGCTTTTGCGCAGGCCGGGATGAGTCCGGCTTTTTGGCGGTCGTAGCAGAAGGTGCATTTGAATGCGCGACCGTCATCGGGATTCCGTTGCACAACGCCGAATGGGCAAGCGACGACGCAGTAGGCGCATCCATTGCAAATGTCCGGCTGAATGTAAACCCCGCCAAACTCCGTGCGCACAATCGCGCCGGTGGGGCAGGCCTCGAGGCAGCCCGCATTTTCACAGTGCTTGCAAACATCGGATGAGAATGCCCATGTATTGAGTTCAGGCGCATTGCCACCAAAGCCTGCCTCTGGCATATGCTCCACGAATTTCACATGCCGCCATGTCGAGTGGCCGAGCGCACCGGTATTATCGTAAGAGTTACCGCTCCAATTCAGGCCATCTTCGCCGATGCCGTTCCATTCTTTGCAGGCAACTTCGCAGGCTTTGCATCCGATACACAGAGTCGAGTCGGTAAGGAATGCCGTGACGCTCATGATTGTTGTACCTGGGATTTCTTCTCCACTGATGACTGTTCTTCGGATCGTGGGCGACGTCCCGGCATGATGGCGCAAACCAATGCCTTGGTTTCCATAATTCTCACGTTGGGCTCTTCGCTGATAGAGAGCAGGTCGTTGACCACGTCGCCTTTGGCGCGGCCTTTATATCCCCAATGATAAGGAAGGCCAACCTGATGAACACGGTTTCCGTTAATCCACAATGGACGCAAACGTTTCGTCACCATTACGCGGGCTTCTATGGTCGCACGTGGAGTGCGGATTGTAGCCCACTGCCCATGCTCAAGGCTAATTTCCGCCGCCAGTTCTGGAGAAACCTCGGTGAACAATTCGGGCTGAAGTTCGGCCAAATGCGACAACGTGCGCGACATGCCTCCGGCGGTGTGGTGCTCGGTCAGACGATACGTAGACAGGACGTAGGGAAAGCGGGGATCGCCGGGCGAGGCTGCGTAAGGATTATCCGGGCGTTGCTTCTTGTCGGCCGCCGGATTCGTGTCCTGATCGTAAAGTGGATTTGGAATGAGTGATTCAAGCGCTTCGTAATGCGTCGGTAGAGGGCCGTCTTTTAGTCCGCTCGAAACATAAAGCCAACCTACGCCATCGGGATGGAGGATGAAAGGCTTGGCCCCGCCGAGTGCTTCAACGCCGCGGCCGTTTTGCAGATTATCCGGCGTGTCAGGAGGCATGTCTTTCTTATAGTCGGGATTGTCGAGACCTCCCCATTGTTTTTTTTCTTCGTCCCACCAAACCAACTTCTTGCGCTCGCTCCAAGGCTTTCCATCGGGACGAGCCGAAGCCCGGTTGTAAATGATGCGGCAATCATTGGGCCAGGCAAAACCCCAGCCGTGTCCGAGCAGGTCCTTTGGATCGCGTTCATTGGCGCGGTTTCGACCTTCTTCGGGATAGACGCCGCAATAAATCCACGCGCCGCATGCGGTAGATCCGTCATCTTTGAGATCGGGGATCTGTTTCAGTTGCTTCCGGTCAGCGACGGTCCAGCCATTGATTTCTTTGAGGACCTCTTCGACTTTTGGCTCAGCATGTTTCCCCTCGACAGAATAATTCCAGGTGAGGGCGTTCAGGCCGGCATTACGGGGACGTTGGTCGTTCCTGGCTTTTTCTTTCATCCGGCGGCCGAGGTGATAGACGAACCAAGTTTCGCTGCGCGCGTCGCCGGGAGGCTCGACAGCGAGATTCCGGTATTGAAGCAAACGTTGAGTATTGGTGAATGTACCTTCTTTTTCCGCGGTTCCTGCCGCTGGAAAGAGAAAAACTTCAGTGGCAATAGTTTCGGGCGATAATTCTCCGCGCTGCACCTCGGGGGAATCGAGCCAGAAGGAAGCGGTTTCCGTTTCCACCATGTCGCGCACGACGAGCCAGTTCAGTTTGGAAAGCGCGGTTCGTTCGAGACGACCGTTTGCGGCGCCCACGGCGGGGTTCTGGCCCATCACAAAGAGGCCTTCCATTTTCCCATCCATCATGTCGAGCCAGTAGCCGAAATGCGAATGGTCGCCGGTCACTCTGGGGAGCCATTTGAATCCAAATTCATTTTCCGGATTTGCCGCATCGCCGTAATAAGCTTTCAAAAGACTGATGAGATATTTGCTGAAGCCGGCCCATAGCCCGGTGCGGGAACTGTGCTTCTTGATATGCCCCTTTAAGTTATTGGGATTAGTGTCGAAGAAAGGCATTGGAATATAACCGGGCAGAATGTCATATAGCGTTGGGATGTCCGTTGAGCCTTGAATGGAAGCGTGACCGCGCAGGGCGAGAATTCCTCCTCCGGGGCGGCCGATGTTTCCCAAGAGCAATTGCAGGATGGCGGCGGACCGGATGATCTGGACACCCTTCGAGTGCTGGGTCCAGCCAACGGCATAACAGATGGCAGCAGTTTTTTCCGGGCCGGATGCAGATGTGAATGTCTCCGCGACTTTCAAAAAAACGTCTTGCGGAACGCCACAAAAGCGCTCTACCATTTCCGGCGTGTAACGCGAGAAATGACGCTTCAGAACCTGAAACACGCAGCGCGGGTGCTGAAGCGTCGGATCGGATTCCATTTTTGCAGCATCTTGAGCCTCGCCGCCGCGATCTTTGCCGTGTCCGCCGCCGGCGTCGGAATGGCCAGGAGCTTTATCCCCGTTCGATTTCTTAGCTGGCGCGCCCTGGTAGAGCCAACTCTCGGGATCATACTTTTGCTTCTCCGCATTCCAGCCAGAGAATAAGCCGTCCAAATCCTCGGTATCACGAAAGTCTTCGCGCAAGATTGTGGGAGCATTCGTGTAATGGGTTATGTATTCCCGGAATTCTTTTTGATTCTCAAGGGTGTAACGGATCAGCGCTCCGAGAAAAATTATGTCGCTGCCGGCGCGCAGCGGGACCCAAATATCGGCCATAGCGGACGTGCGGGTGAAGCGGGGGTCCACGTGAATGATTTTCGCGCCGCGCTCGCGAGCTTCCATGACCCATTGGAAGCCAACGGGGTGATTTTCCGCCATGGACGATCCCATGATGAGGATGGCGTCCGAGTTACTCAAATCTTGTTGCGCGGTGGTCGCGCCACCGCGTCCGAATGATGTGCCCAGACCGGGCACGGTAGAGCTATGTCATATTCGCGCCTGGTTGCTGATGCAAACCATTCCGAGGCCGGCGGCGAAAAGTTTTTTGATCAAGTAATTTTCTTCATTGTCCAGGGTTGCGCCGCCAAGATGCGCGATTGCTTTCGTCTGCATCAGCACGTCGCCATCCTGTTGTTCCTGGAATGTGCGATCGCGGCTCTCCCATAGGCGATCGGAAACCATATCCATCGCGGTTTCCTGATCAAGATCCTCCCAATCTTTCGAATAAGGACGGCGATACTTAACCCTAGTGAGTCGCCCCGGATGGGTATGAAGTTCGTAAGTATCCGCGCCCTTCGGGCAAAGACGCCCACGGGAGATGGGCGACTTCGGATCGCCCTCAATTGAAATTAGCTTGCCATTCTTGTGATAGACCAGTTGGCCGCAGCCGACACCGCAATACGGACAAATGGATGGCGTCGCCTCGGCACCGTCATGTTTCGGCTTTAAGTCACGTGTCTTGGCCGACATGGCTTCAATTCCGGTTCCGTCAGCGCCAGTTTTGATTTGCTGAATGAGCGGCCAACTCGAGAGCAGGTGTTTGAGCATTGATATCCCCCGCACGCAGTCGAAATCCTAACTCGAAGTAAAAGATGCTACAAGAGATGATTGTAAGTAAGATGGCGTTGCCGAAGGAGCGATAACTTTATTTAAATGATTCTGAACGTTGGCGCATCCGTCCGTGCGCACAAACACGCTGGCGTCAAGGAAGATACGACTGGGTAGGGTTTGCGCGGTTAGACATCTTTGGGAGTGATTCTTGCTGTTGGTTCACGACCGGGGAGCCGGAGATAGTTAGAGGCAGTTAGGAGTTTCTGGTTCTCAGTTCTCAGTGGGCTGGTCATCGCGAAATGAAGCGGGGCTCCATGGCTGCGATCACGCACAAAACATAAAATAGTGCGGCATTCGCTGGAACCTGAAGATTGAAATCGACCAGGCTATGCACAAGGATCCCAATGACGCCCAGCATGGCAGCCAAGGCAACCGCCCCGTTGATATCGCTGGACCAGTAGCGCAACTTCCTGGTTGCGGCTCGAAAAACCAGCCACAAGAACCAGATCATCGTAAAAACTCCAGCGGCTCCCATCTCGATTAGCAGTTGCAGGTAGTCGTTATGAGCTTCGTCTATGTAGAAAGTTGTATAGAAGCTTCTGTATTGTGGATAGACGTCCGCGAACGTCCCGAGTCCCCATCCGAGCAGGGGACGACGAGGAAACATCTTGAGCAGATCTCGATCAATCTGAACCCGCAATCCCTGGGTGACCTCTCGCCGTGCGGAAGGAAAGCTGGCGAGACGGCCGGCTATCTTGTCGTTGCCGACCCAGGCAAACAACGAGATCAAAAGAACGGCGAAGAAAACGAATGCCAACCGCCCGCGGAATGGAATGCGGCTTTGTTGCCGGATCAACGCAGCAAGCAGGACAATAATCTCGAAAACGAACGCAATCACGCCTCCTCTCGATCCGCAAAGAAATATTGTGGTAGCCATAACCGCAGATGCCAGAACGGCTAACCTCCTCGGTGTCCCTCTTGCGTACTTCGTGAGTGAAAACACCAGCGGGATGGGAAACAGCATCTCCATCAACCCGGCATAGTGATTGTGGTTCACGTATGGACCGTAGATCCATGCGTAGCCGCTGGGCTTTCGCAGCCAATACAATCTGCCGTTCGAGGTTAACCCCTGTAGTAGCGCGAAGGTCGCAACTGCGAACCCATACAACGAAAATGCCAAGGCGAGAATTCTGACTTGCGAGGGTCTTCTTAAATACTGAACGACCAGGAAGCAGATCGATCCATATGCGCCATAGAGCAGTACACCGGAAAGCGTGGCATAACGGTAGGCACTGGTTCCTGTCAAAAGTTGCAGAAGAACCAAAAAAGCAAAAACCGCCATGGGCGCAAACAGAGGATTCCAACGAACGGTTAACGCTGAGGAGAATTGCTGCACGACCCAAACTATGAACAGCAATGCTGACGCGGCTTCCAACAAGGAAATGGACCAGGGTTCAACCGCTCCAAAGGCGAGCGGGCACAGCAGCAACAACGTCAGCACACCATAGAGAACAATTGATTGGCGACGCGATTGTACAGAGAAATCATCCGCAGCTAATTTCCATCTGGAGGTGGGAAGCGGGCCGGTCACGGGGTGCTCTGTCCCTTACTAGGCCTTAAAGAGACACGATCAATCCATAGTTTGCCTCGAATTGCGGTTCCAGGCGGCACGCGGCTAATCCGTAGAACCAGGAGGCCAGTGTCAGGCCCGGTTTCAAAATCGCCGCTTACCTGATTCCAGTCGCCAGTGTCTCTAAGGGGATCACTCTCGAATAATAGTTTTTCAGTATAAAAATCTTTCACAACAAATTCTGGACCTCCAGCCCCTTCCAAATGTTGTGTCTTAAAGTAGGCGGAGAAGTGATAGCTGGTACGTCGTTCAACCGGGATTAACTGATAAATTCCGGTATCGTCGAGACCGCTGCTGTCATATGAGATGAGCAGAGAGCGAGACCCGAGATGATGCTGCGTCGGATCTATCTGGAGATTTACGTCGGATCGTTTTTGGTATGTCCAGTCAAAGCCGGCGTTCAAAACGGTCAACCCGAAATCGCCATTGACGACCAGATTTTCCGGCGTTGGTTGATATGCGCGGAGATCGCACAGCGGGCCGGCTTGCCTCCAAACGTCGCGAGCCTGTGCGGGTTGGTGCTGTCCAATTAAATAGCGCACATAATCAAAAACATCGGTCAATGATGTGGGCTTGGCGAGCTTTACGATTTGAGTCCAGACCTTGGCCGCAGGCGCAGCCTCTCCCTTTGACACCAGAAAGTCTAAGAACCACGAATAAACTGCTGGAGTGGGAGGGATGGCCTCCTGTAACAGGACATCAACGTCCGGCATCACTTGCCAGCAGAGAGCTATGACCTCGCCCGACAAAGAAGGTTCACCCTCCAAGGCGGTCTGAAACTCTCGAAAGGCGGAATGGAGGTCGCCTTGAATGAGGTATGAGTTACCGGCTTCCCACGCCACATAATAGTTTTTCGGATCTACGGCAATGGCGCGTTGCAACGTTTCCCGCTGGGCCTGCTCCTGACCTAACGCGAGTTGGGCAGACGCAAGCCTTAGCCAATAGGTGGAATTGTGAGGGTTCAACTTCGCAGCATTGCCAAAGGCCTCGGCCGCTTCTGGCAAGCGGTACATCAGGATCAGCCTCTGCCCCAATTTGTATTGATACTCAGGGTCGAGAGGTTCGAGACGGGCCGCGAGTTGTAAGCTGTTCCAATCTTCTTTCTCAGCTGAGTGATATGCCAGATACTGTGAAAGGGCTAATGCCATGTATCCAGCGGCTACGGCCAAACACAAAATCAAGGGAACAATTCTTGCGGCAGGCGTCCTGAGTAGGGTGTTCATTACCGTCGAGGCTTACCGGGGGTCACGCCCCGCCAGATGTTACAGCAGAAATGATTTCGCCGTCGCCGTTTGAATCGTCATTCGGAGGGTCCCCGTCCTTATAGTCCTCGCGGTAGTATGAACGCGCGAATTTTCCCATCTGTCCATAGTAAGAATAATAGTCGGGAGAGCCAAGGTTCACCGCGTTTAGCAAAACTCCACTTACCCTGGCGTTAACTTGGAGCAGAATATCGCGGGCCTGCCTTAGAGCATGTTTTGTAGTGCCGCCCGCCCGAATCACGAGGATTACCGCGTCCGCCCTGGTGGCCATGACAACCGCATCCGTGACGGGAAGGGTCGGCGGCGTGTCTATAACGATGTGATCGTACTGCTCTCGCAAAGCATCGAGGACTTCACCCATTTTGCCTGAAGCCAGAAGTTCCGCTGGATTCGGAGGCGGCGTGCCAGCAGGGAGCACGGACAAACTCGGCACCAGGGGCGATCGCACGATCGCCTGCTGGAGGGTGGCGCTTCCGGTCAATACGTGTGTGAGACCAGTTTTTGGCATAATGCCAAGTGTTTTGTGAATGCTTGGGCGCCTTAAATCGCTGTCAACCAACAGAACGCGGCTGCCTTTTTGCGCCAGCACGATCGCGCAATTAATGCTTGTTGTAGTTTTGCCCTCTTCCGGCAGCGCACTGGTGACGAGAATCACTTTCGGCGGCGCACCCACGGACGTAAGCAGCAGGGAAGTGCGCAAAGCGCGATAGGCTTCCGCCATCTGAGATTGAGGCCGCGACTTTGTGATCAACTCCATGGATTGTTTGTTTCCGGCGAAGACCAGTTTTCGGCCCGTGCTGGCGTACCTGGTGCCCCCGCTCCCAAGAGGAATAATCCCAAGCGACGGCAGCATTGAGATTGCCTGAGCCTGTTCAACCGTGCGCACGGTATTGTCGAGCCCCTCCATCACAAAGGCAATTAAGATTCCGGTAGTGAGCCCCAGTACGGAGGCAAAAGAAAGGTTGCGGAAGAGATTTGGCTCCGCGGGGGATGTAGGAACGCGCGCCAGATCTACGGGTCGAATGTTATTCGATCGCAGCCCGGCAGTCACACCGGCTTCCTTCAATTTTTCCAACAAATTCTCGTAGAGAGTCCGGTTCGTATCGGCGTCTCGTTTCAGAAAATTATATTCAATCGCACTCTCGTTAAGTTGGTTGGCGTCCTGCTTCTGCTGATCGAGCGCTGTGCGGAGAAGATTCTCGCGCGCCAGCGCGGCAAGATAATCGCCGCGCAAACGCTCCACGACTTTTTTTCTTTCACCCTCGGTCTGAGCATCCACTTCCTTCAATTGATCGGCGAGTTCCGCTGTTTTCGGGTAAGCGGGACCGAATTGTGCGCCAAGTTTGGCAATTTGTATCTTTAAATCTACATGTTCCTCCTGCAATTTTTGAAGCAGTGAGGAAGCGGAACCAGAGGGGGTGGTTGCAATGTTAGCGGCGGCAGCAATGGAGTCGGTATCTCCCGACTGAATAAGCCGGTAAAGAGATTCTTTTTCCATCCGTGTGGATTCCGCGTCGGTCAACTCCTTGTTCAACTCGTCCAATTTGGAGGTAGTTATATTTTGCTTTTCGTCAATGCCCAAAATTTCGTGGTCTTTCTGGTACTTGACGAGTTTCTCCTGTGACGTTTCGACTTTCATTTGCAAATCTATCAACTTCTTGGAAAGCCATTCGGAAGTTTGCTCTGTGGATTCAAAGCGTGTCTTGAAATTCTGTTCCACATATGCACTGGCAAGGGCATTGACAGCACGGGCCGCCAAATACTTATCTGGACTGCGATAATGAATATCAATAATCCTGGTGTTGGGCTCCAGGATGACTGCCAAATTTGACTTAAAAGAGGCAATCATCCGAGACGTCTTTTCAGAATCGAACTGGTTATCGGTGGTAAGTCCGAGGGACGAAGAAGGGGTTGGCGCGGCGCCCATCTGATTGTCCAGATTCAGTTGCTTGATGACCTGCCAAGCCAGGGAATCGCTGTGCAGGATGCGCACCTCGGTATCGAGGTCGGTGGGATCCGAATAATCATATCCGGGATTTTCGGAATCCTTGAGATTCAGGGTGACCGGATCCATTCTGTTGACCGCTATGCTGCCTACGGCGTCGTAAATCGGAGTACTTCGCAACGTGGCGATCAGTACCGCCGAAACGATCAAGGCAAAACAACTGAGCACAGCCCACTTGCGCTTCAGCAGCACATGGCTGTAGGAGCGGAGCAAGGAATCCTGCGTTGAGAAATGCGGATTATTGTAGGGGGTGAATCGGGGATTGACGGTGACGGGAAAAGCCGGCCGAACTTCACGTTCCAGGCGGCCATTCGCCTGAATAATTGGGCCCAAACTCATTCGTGCGCCTCAGAAAACGACCTGTGGCCGGAGCCGGACGCGCCCAAACTCGATCTGTTCGGATTCTTGCTCAACTCTTCTAACTCTTCAGGGAGACGGCGACGCATACATTCACAGGCGGAACAAGTTGCGCACATTCTAGCACCGTAGCATCTGGGTAAACAGGCTTATTTGCGCAATCGAGTTGGGACGTTCGTCGAAAAGCGAGATGCACAGCGCGTTCTGTCCGCTATACTACCAGTCGGAATCCGGCTGGTCCGGTCTTCGAGCACTATCGGCTTCGGTTCCCATCCTTCAACATTCGAGTCCAGGGGTTGGCAATGCAATGGTCCGAACAGATTGTGCTGGTCACGGGGGGCACGGGCTCGTTCGGCAAGAAGTTCTGCGAGCTGATGCTCGCCGATTATCATCCCAAGAAGCTGATTATTTTCAGTCGCGACGAGCTCAAGCAGCATGACATGCGAGCTTCGGGATTCGACCATCCCAGTTTGCGTTATTTTATTGGCGACGTTAGAGACGCCCAGCGGCTGGAACGTGCTTTTTCCGGAGTAACCGTGGTGGTGCACGCCGCGGCTTTAAAGCAGGTTCCTGCCTGCGAATACAATCCATTCGAGGCGATTCAAACTAACGTGATTGGTGCAAAGAACGTGATTGACGCTGCCATCAATCAGGGATGCCGCCGGATCTTAGCCTTGAGCACCGACAAGGCCGTGAACCCAATCAATTTGTATGGCGCGAGTAAATTGTGCGCGGAGAAAGTCTTTGTGCAAGCCAACGCCTATGCGGGCGCCAAGGATACTCGCTTCAGTTGTGCTCGCTACGGCAATGTGGTGGGGAGCCGAGGCAGTGTCATTCCAATGTTCCTGGAGCAGCGAAAGAGTGGCAGAGTTACCATCACGGATCCGCGGATGACCCGTTTTTGGATCACGCTGGAAAGGGGCGTGAGGTTCGTTGTGCGCTGTATTGAACAAATGCGGGGCGGCGAGATTTTCATACCCAAGATTCCCAGCATGAAATTGATTGACATGGCTGAAGCCGTTGCTCCAGGATGCGAACTCGAGTGCATTGGTATTCGTTCGGGAGAGAAGCTGCACGAGGTCCTCTTGTCGGAAGATGAAGCGCGAAATGCCGTGGAGACGGACGACATGTATGTCGTGCAACCTACGCACTCGTGGTGGCAAAAAGGAAACTGGAAGCAGGCGCGCGCGCTTCCTGAGGGATTTCGTTATAGCAGCGACACCAACCCGGAATGGCTGACGCGTGATGAGCTTTTTGCGCTTATCGAAGGAAGTGATGGCGAAGCAACTGCTTCTGGCCGCAGCTTAACCTTGATTGCAGGCCAGTCAAAGGTCTCATGAGCTTGATTTCCGCAGAGAAAGAAATACTCGCGGTGAATGGCGGAACGCCGGTCCGCAAGACTTTGCTTCCGTATGGCCGGCAAGCGATTGATGAATGTGACATTCAAGCGGTAGTAGACGTTCTGCGGTCTGATTGGTTGACCACGGGTCCCAAGGTCAGGGAATTCGAAGAAGCATTTGCTGAGTGGGTCGGCTCGAAATACGCCATCAGCTTCAGCTCGGGAACCGCTGCACTGCACGGTGCGGCATTCGCAGCGGGTTTGAAAGCGGGAGACGAGGCGATCACCTCGCCAATGACGTTCGCCGCAACCGCAAATTGCATCTTGTACCAAGGCGCGACGCCGGTGTTCGCTGACGTGTCGCGCGACACGCTCAATATAGACCCCGCAGAGTGCGCACGCCACATCACGCCGCGAACGAAAGCAATCTTGCCGGTAGACTACGCGGGCCATCCTGCGGACTTAAAGGCCATCTCGGAATTGGCCGACAGCCACGACTTAATCGTTATTGAGGATGCTTGTCACGCGCTGGGCGCGGAGTATCGCGGACGTAAAGTTGGAAGCATTTCCCATATGACGGTATTCAGCTTTCATCCGGTTAAGCATTTGACGACCGGGGAAGGTGGGATGGTCAGTACGAACAATCCGCAATTTGCTGAAACTCTTCGTCGCTTCCGCAATCATGGCATCAGCAGCGAAGCCCGGGACCGGCAAAGCACTGGCCAGTGGTATTACGAAATGACCTTGCTGGGATTTAACTACCGCCTGACCGATATTGCGTGCGCGCTAGGGACTCAACAACTTCAAAAGCTGGAATCGAATCTTGAGAGACGGCGAGAGATTGCGGCTCGCTACAACGCCGAATTTGCGAACATGTCCGGCGTGCTAACTCCGCAAGTGCTCGATGGAATCAGACCTGCGTGGCATTTATATCCGCTGCGTTTGCAATTGGAACGTTTGAGTGCGGGGCGGGAGGAAATATTTCGGGCGCTGCGAGCCGAGAATATCGGGGTGAATGTCCATTACATCCCGGTTCATTCACATCCGTATTATCGTGACCGCTTCGGATACGGGGAAGGAGCCTTTCCCGTGGCCGAAAAAGCATACGAACGCCTCATCAGCCTGCCTATGTTTCACGGCATGAGGGACGAGGATGTGGAGGATGTGGTGCGGGCGGTAAAGAAGGTAATAAAAGCATTTTGTTTTTGAAGAAATATGGGAATGTGAGCCGCTCCAGTGATCAAGGACTCAATCAAGACGTTCATTGGCCGTACAGCGAACCATCCGATTGCTTGGCCGATTTACAAGGCGTGCGGGTGGTTATCAACACGTTTTGGCCGGATATACGGTCATGCGCGATTTGCTAGAGAGAATACGGAACAAGATGAGCTATTAACCCGAACTATCGCAGAGCTATTTCCAGATTTGACAGTTGCAAATGGCCTATTCAAAGGATTACGTTACCCTGCTTCGCGATCATTCGGAAGTGCGTTCCTGCCCAAACTCCTGGGTTCCTACGAATCAGAATTACATCCCTACCTGAAAGAAATGCTGTCCAATAACTACACGGCAATTGTAGATATCGGATGCGCCGAAGGGTATTATGCAGTCGGCCTTGGCCGGAGATTGGGCAGCGTCCAAGTTTATGCTTTTGATACGGATCTAAGAGCGAGACAGGCGTGCGCCGCGATGGCAACATTCAACGGCGTTGACGATAGAATTCATATTGGAGGTTTCTGCGACGAAAAAATTCTTAAGACCATTCCTCTAGGTAGCAAGGCGCTTGTAATATCTGACTGCGAGGGTTACGAAGATGCGCTGTTTAACGCGGACTTGGCTCAAATTCTCGCAAGGCACGATGTGATTGTTGAAACGCACGATTTCATTAACATTGACATCAGCTCGAACGTGCGTAACGTTTTTGCAAAAACGCATCACGTTCAATCGGTCAAGAGCGTGGATGACATTGGAAGGGCTCTTACCTATAAGTATGCGGAACTGGAGAAATATAGCACCAACGAAAGACGGCTTATACTCAGTGAAAGACGCCCTGCCACTATGGAGTGGTTGATCATGACTCCTAAAGAGATGACGCTGTCTCACGACCGCAGTCAGTCGTCCATCACCGACCTCCGGGCCGCATGCTAGCCTAGTTGCCAATGGCACAGGATTGGCTAACTCTGCGAATGATTCGCTTCTGCCTACCGATAAATAATTGTGTGGGAAAATTCCTTCTTCGGAGGTTGAATGTCCAATGGTGCGGTGTACATCATTACTCAAGACAAGAGGTACGTGAACCTACTGCTCACGTCCGCGGCGAGTTTGAAGCGGGCTATGCCGGAATTGCCGATTACGGTGTTCTCACAATTTCCAGTTGACGGCGCGGAATTAAGCAACGTCATTACCGTCGCGCCCACACAGGATGGCTTTTACGACAAGGCCATGCTTATACGGCAATCTCCCTATGAACGGACGATGTTTATTGACGCCGATACGTTTGTTGTTGAACCTGTTCCGGAGCTGTTTTCCCTCTTGGATCGCTTTGACTGCGCGGCGGCGCATGAGGAATATCTCAACACAGATTGGTTCAATTACTATGCGCGGCAAGACATACCGCAAAGCTTTCCTGAGTTCAACACTGGAGTTCTAATGCTCAGGCGCTCTGAACGAACGGACCGCCTTTTGGGCGACTGGGGAAAGCTTTACCATGAATATCTAACGGGGAAACCAGATAAACAGATTAACGATCAACCGTTCTTTCGGGCCGCTGTGTACGACAGCGACGTTCGGATGGCGACGCTGACTAGGGAGTACAACTGCAAGTTCCGTGGGCAAGGTTATCTCAATGGGCCAGTTAAAATCTTGCATGGACACGTGAAGTTCGAAGTCAAACCTGAGCACATAAACAAAGCTGTGAAGGCGCTAAATGCGAGCAGTCGGCCTCGCGTGTATATTGCCGGGAAAGTTTATGAGCAGAAACTGGTTGGCAGGCTCGTGGGCCGCCGCAAGGCGCATAAGGTTGGAAGCTTTCCTGAATTGCCAGGGTCCATTGTTCTAATGCGAGCCAAGCGGCTTAAAGAGGTTGTGGGCGAAGTGGGCGTGGGGAGAGCTCTGGGGAAAATATTCAGAAGAAAATAAATCCGATGAAATTGCAAATGTAGTCCAGCGGACAATTTTTCAAGAATTAAGATGTATGGGGCGAGCAAATTCAATTGTCGCGACGGTTCAGGCACGTATGGGATCCACGCGGCTGCCCGGCAAGGTCTTGATGGACCTGGGGGGAGAAAGCGTTCTTGCCCGTGTTGTCGGTCGGCTGCGCCGCGCTAAATTGGTTGATAAGATCGTGATCGCGACAACCGACACCGCTGCGGACGACGCTATCATTGCCGAATGCAGAAGGCTTGGTGTGGTTTGGTTCCGCGGGTCCGAAGGAGATGTTCTGGATCGCTACTATCAAACTGCGCTGGCATTTGACGCCAGCGCGGTAGTTCGCATCACTTCGGATTGCCCGTTAATAGATCCTGATCTTGTGGACGAGACGATCAAACAGTTTCAGGACCGAAGTGCCGACTACGCCAGCAATGCGATTGAGCGGACGTATCCGCGTGGATTGGATGTGGAAGTGTTCACAATAGCCGTGCTTAAATCGGCGTGGCAGAACGCGAAGCAGCCTTATGAGCGAGAACATGTGACGCCTTACTTGTATGAGCATCCAGAACTTTTTCGGCTCGAATCTGTGGTTGGAACTCCGGACTACAGCCAACACCGATGGACACTGGATACTGCCGAGGACCTGCAATTGTTGCGCGCCATTTACGACAGATTCGACAATCACGACCATTTCACCTGGCAGGACGTGATTGCGCTCATGGAGCACGAACCACAGCTTGCCAACTTGAATTGCAATGTCCGCCAGAAATCGTTGCAGTGAGATAGATGCCCTCTCGCACTCTCATCATCCGCGCCGATGCCAGCGTCGAGATGGGCACGGGTCACGTGATTCGATGTCTGGCGCTTGCCCAGGCCTGGCAGGACAAGGGCGGAGACGCAAGCTTTGCGATGGCGCAGTCAACACCGGCGCTCGATGAATATCTTCGTTCCGAGCATGTCGTGGTCGAGAACTTGGCGGTTTCTCCCGGCGGCGAGCAGGACGCGCTTCAGTTGGTGCTTATGGCACGCGGGTGCGCGGCGGATTGGGTCGTCGTGGACGGCTACCAGTTTGATAGCGTCTATCAGCGTGCCATCAAGCGAGCGGGTCTTAAGTTGCTATTGGTAGACGATACTGGAGAGAGCGGTCCCCACTCCGCCGATATAATTCTCAACCAAAATCCTCACGCGAACCACGATATGTACCGTGGCTCTAATGAATACCCCCGCTTATTACTTGGACTGCGATTCGCCATGGTGAGGCGGCAGTTCGCCGCTTGGCGCGAGTGGAAGCGTGCGATTGTCTCCGTCGGAAACAAAATTTTGGTAACCATGGGTGGAAGTGACGCCGCGAATATCACGAAAGAGATAATTCACGCATTGCATCTGGTGCAGGTTCCTTTCGAGGCGAAGGTCATACTTGGCGGCAGCAATCCGCACGGCGAGATTCTAGAGAAAGCCGTGGGCATGTCATCAAACAAAATTGAGCTGATAAGAAATCCATCGGATATACCTGATCTCATGGCATGGGCAGACATGGGAATAGCGGCAGCTGGGTCCGTTTGCTGGGAGATCTGCTTGCTGGGACTTCCGGCGATTTTGATCGATGTTGCTGAGAACCAACATCCGATTGCTCAAGAACTCGGACGACAAAGGGCGGTGATTCATTTGAGTTCGAGTGAGAATTTCGTACCTCGGAATCTTGCGTCTGCAGTAGAGTCGCTTCTCTCATCATCCGAAGTCCGCAGCACAATTTCTGAGCAGGCGAAGAAATTGGTGGACGGTAAGGGTGCAGAAAGAGTAATCGCCGGTATTTTGGCGGGAAATCTGCGCCTGCGCCGCGCGGAAGATGCCGATTGTCGCTTGTTATGGCAATGGGCGAACGATCCGGAAACCCGCGCTGCTTCATTTTCGTCTGGCCCGATCTCTTGGGAACAGCACAAGGCGTGGTTCAGGCACAAGCAGAACGATCCGGATTGCCGTATTCTCGTGGGTGAGGACGCGAATGGCCGCCTGGTTGGCCAGTTTCGAGTGGACTGGCGATCCGACGGGGAAGGCGAAATTGATGTGAGCATATCGCCCGATTGCCGTGGGTTTGGTTATGGAAATCTGTTAATCGAGTTGGGAACGCGCCGCGCATTTTCCGAAACGAAAGGTCAGCGGCTACATGCTTTCGTTAAACCTGGCAACCTGGCATCGCGCCGGACCTTTGAACAGGCGGGGTTCAGCAGTGTGGGGGAAGAAAAAGTGAACGGACAACAGGCCGTTCACTATGTTCGTGCAAGAGAACAAGGGCAACGATAAGGGATGACTGGAACTATTGAGCTGTCCCGGAAATACGCGATGCAAGTTTGAGTTGTCATCCTGAGCGCGAAGCGAAGGACCCATGCATCGCCGAATCAAGTACATAGGTCCTCTTAGGTTCAGGATGACAAGATTATTTATGGCACGAACTTATGGGACACAGTACTAGGGTGTGATTCGAAATGCCGCGAGACTCTCAAATTCCGCCGGTAAGTTATCTGGTTCTGGGATGCCAGCCGTGGAACCGCCGTGTATTTGATGAGGAACTCTGCCGGCTTCCTGGGAAGTGGTTTTATATCGGGTCGCCGGAAGAATTGTCTCGCCAGTTGGTGCGTGAAACTTCGCCGCGTTTTGTCTTCTTTCTGCACTGGTCCTGGAAGGTGCCTGAAGAAATCGTGTCGAATTTCGAGTGTGTTTGTTTCCACATGACCGACGTTCCCTATGGACGAGGTGGCAGTCCGTTACAAAACTTGATTCTTCGCGGCCATCGTGAAACCAAGCTCGCGGCCTTGAGAATGACCCACGAGTTCGACGCCGGCCCCGTATACTTCAAAGAGCCGCTCTCGCTGGAAGGCAGCGCAGAAGAGATTTACATGCGTGCCGCCCGATTATCGGCCACCATGGCCGGCCGCATTATCCAGGAGGAAATGCAGCCCGTCCCACAACGAGGAGAAGTCGTGGAATTCAAGCGGCGAAAGCCGCATGAAAGCGTGATCTCGACGCCGGCCTCACTGCAAGAGCTCTACGATTTTATCCGCATGCTCGACGCCGAGGGATATCCCCATGCTTTCCTGGAGCACGCGGGATTTCATTTCGAATTTACCCGCGCCGCGTTTTGCGAAGGAGGTTTGACTGCAAACGTTAAGATAGTTCGGGTTGGTGAACAGAAAGAGGCCGCACCGGAATGAGAATTCTAGTTGTGGCGGCTCATCCGGACGATGAGGTGTTGGGTTGTGGCGCCACAATGGCGCGTCTCGCACTTGAGAAGAATGAAGTATATGTTGCGATCATGGGCGAAGGAATCACTTCCCGTCATGAGGCGAGGGAGGACGCCGATACCGCCCAGCTCCGCCTCTTGCATCGAAACGCTCAAGCGGCGGCCACTAAGATTGGCGCCAGGGACCTTGTCCTTTATAAACTTCCTGACAATCGCTTGGACACCATCCCACTACTCGACATAGTTAAGCTGGTGGAGAATCTGGCGAAAAAAGTCAAACCAGAGATTATCTACACCCATCACCCAGGGGATCTAAACATGGATCACGGCATTGTCCATCGCGCTGTATTGACCGCGACCCGGCCAATGCTGGGACAGTGCGTGCGCGAAATTTATGCCTTCGAAGTGCCCTCTTCCACCGAATGGTCCTTTCAAAGCCTGGGACCGCCATTTCGTCCAAATGTTTTTGTAGATGTGACCCGCACTCTGGAGACCAAAATTGCCGCGATGGCGTGCTATGGCACCGAAGGTAGAGAGTTTCCGCATCCCCGCTCGGCCCAGGCATTGAGAGCCATTGCGACCCGCTGGGGAAGCGTTGCGGGATGCCAGGCTGCGGAAGCTTTTGAACTAGTGCGGTCGGTGCGCCCGGAAACGAATCCAAAATGATTCCAGCAGTATCTATCGGAAACCGGCGAGTGGGCGCCGGTGAACGGGTATACGTGATCGCCGAGGTCTCCGCCAACCACAACCAGGACTATGACCAGGCGGTCCGCATTATTCACGCCGCCAAGGAAGCCGGGGCCGATGCTATCAAGCTTCAGACCTATACCCCGGACACGATGACGATTCGCAGCGACCGCGAATACTTCAAAATCGGCGGCGGCACTCTTTGGGATGGCCGCAACCTGTACGAACTCTACGGCGAAGCTTACACGCCCTGGGAATGGCAACCCAAGCTTAAAAACGCAGCGGGCGACTTGGGGCTCGATCTGTTTTCTTCGCCTTTTGACGCCACTTCGGTGGATTTTCTTGAACGCATGGACGTTCCGGCCTACAAGATTGCGTCCTTCGAGTTGGTTGACCTTCCACTGATCCGAAAAGTCGCACGCACAGGGAAACCCATAATCATGTCCACCGGGATGGCAAACATTGAGGAAATTGATGAAGCGTTACACGCGGCGTATGCCGAAGGAAATACTCAGGTGGCGTTGCTGAAATGCACTAGCGCGTATCCGGCCACTGCGGATGAAATGAATCTTAGGACGATTCCAGAGTTGGCCCAAAGATGTGGAGTTCCCGTTGGACTTTCCGATCATACGACTGGGATTGCGGTGCCAGTTGCGGCCGTCGCGCTCGGCGCCTGCATTATTGAAAAGCACATCACCTTATCCCGAAGTCGCAAGGGCCCTGACAGCGCCTTCTCACTCGAGCCCCATGAATTCAAGGCTATGGTGGATGCGGTACGAATCGCAGAGAGAGCGTTGGGGCACATATACTTTGGTGTCAGCGCCACGGAGGAGAGCAGCCGCGTATTCCGCCGCTCTCTGTTTGTGGTTCAGGATGTGAAATCTGGAGAAGCGTTTACCGCTTCGAACATTCGCTCGATTCGGCCTGGACATGGTTTGCACACCAGGCATTTGCACCAAGTTCTTGGAAGGCGCGCGGTGCACAGTATCCAGCGTGGAACGCCTTTGAGCTGGGATCTGGTAGATACCAAATGAAGCTGGTCAGCCCGCTGTTGAAACACGTTGTCTATCCGGGTTTGGGTCGCACCGGGCATTTCCGTCACCGACAGCCTGAAGGGCCGATCGTGGTGACATATCACGGAGTTCTTCCCGAGCAATACCAGGTGCTGGATCCGGGCCTCGATAGTAACCTGGTCTCAATCGCGTCGTTGCGCCGCCAACTCCAACTCCTGAGGACTAACTACAATGTTATTTCTCCGAAAGAATTTGCTCTATGGTGTGGGACGCAAAAACCATTGCCGGCACGCTCAGTTCTAGTGACCTGCGACGATGGACTACAGAATGTTTTGACTTTAATGTCTCCCCTTATGCAAGAGCAGGGCGTTTCGTGTTTATTTTTCGTCACTGGAGCTTCGCTTGAGGAACGCCCATCCATGTTGTGGTACGAAGAGCTGTATCTGATGCTTCTCGACGGCCCCGAGATCTGCGATTTCGAGCTTTCGGGTGGCGATTTGCGGATTCGTATCGCGGGAAGGAAACAAAGGCGATTGGTTTGGTGGAATCTGGTCAAGAGACTCTCTCAATTTTCACGGGAGAACCGAACATCGCTCCTTCAAGAAATTAGAGTTCGGTTGGAACTTCCGGAAGGATGGAGTTCGGGTTATGTAGGAGACTCGGTTTTGCGAAGCAGATTCTGTATGCTTACGCTTTCTGAGTTGCGGCAACTGGCTCAGGGCGGCATGTCCATAGGTTCACATACACTGTCTCACCCGATGCTGTCTCAGCAGACGGAGGAAGCTGCCTGGGCGGAGGTTTCGGAGAGTCGGATAGCTTTGCAGCGCTCCTTGAATTGTAAGATATGGGCGCTGGCATATCCCTTTGGAGACAGCGGCTCAGTTGGTAAGCGGGAACTTGAACTGGCGCAACGCGCCGGTTTCGGTTGCGCGTTCCTGAATATTCAAAGCAATGACAGTGTGAAGCCGTCATTGTTTGCGCTCCCTCGAATTCATGTCACTGCCGGAATGGCCCTTCCGGAATTCGAAGCTCATGTTTCCGGTTTTTACCGATCATGGCGTAATCGTTTTGTTCTTGGTTCGAAGTGGACGCTTTCGCAAGGACGCGAATGAATACTTGTCAGGATATAGACAATTTTCGAGTGTACAGTTCTTCGGAAGTTGCGGAACACTATCGGTCTTTGAACTATTTGACGCCTTGTGAGCGCTTTTTATTTGACAAATACGTGACCCCGGGGATGGCGGTGCTCGATGCCGGCGTTGGCGGAGGGCGGACGGCGCCCCGTCTCTCCAGAGATGCCGGGCGCTACGTCGGAATTGATTACTCGGAAGCCATGGTGAAGAACTGTCGCGCCCGGTTTCCGGAGCTGGAATTCGCTGTTGCCGACGCTTCTGATTTGTCAGCGTTTGCTGACGGTTCCTTTAACGTCGTAGTCATGGCGTTCAACGCTGCGGATTATGTTGTTCCGGCAGAACGGCGATGGCAATGCTTCCGTGAATGCTGGCGCGTACTTCAGCCGGGCGGAGTTTTCATATTTTCCTCCCACAACCCCCGCGCGGTGGTGGTTCGTGCCGCTTGGGATCGCGAGAAGGTCCGCCGGTTCGCGGAAGGATTGATTCCCAGGTCCAGTATTGTTTTCCCGCTCGCCATCTTTGTGGGCAACTCACTGAAAGCTGCGCACGCATTTATGCGCGCAGCTCTATCCTCACTTACAAGAGTCGTTGGCCGCATAACAAAATCGGCCTTTTGGCGCGGCGAGGGCCATCTGATTGATCCTGTGCATGGGGGGCTTCTGACGCACTGTTGGGTGCCGCGTCGTGTAGCCGCCGAACTGTCTACAATGGGATTCCAACTGATAGGAACCATGGGAGACGATTATCCTCGCAGAAGCTGGATGTTCACGACGGACTGGTATTACTACGTTTTCGCAAGAGCCGCCTTGCCGCTCGACTGTGAGAAGCCGTGCGTTTAGTTCTCCATAGCGACATTCCGAATGATGTAAGCCTCGGGCGACAGTGGAACGATCTGGTTCATCAGATGGAGTGCCCAGAAGTTTTCTACACGTATGAATGGGCTCTTGCGGTACATCGCACTTTCGGGACGGATATCACTCCGCTACTCGTCCTTGCTTATGAAGGAGTGTCTTTGGTAGGTGTCGTTGCTTTAGCTGCTGATCGGCAGAACAAGACCATGTATTTCTTGACCAGCAAAACTGCGGATTACTGCGATTTCATCTGTTCTCCCGGCCGGCGTTCCGAATTTGTACACGCAGTTCTTGTTGAATTGCACAAACACCAATTGGGTAGGTTGATCCTGGCAAATCTGCCGGCGGATTCATCAACGGCGGTCGCACTTAGCACCGCCAGGAGGTTCGGGTATTTTGCATTTGCCCGCCCCGGATATCTATGCGCCCAGGTTGCGATTGGCTTAGAGGACGCGAGGGAGGACACAGCACAGTCTGTGCGCCGCCGGCTCCGTCGGTTTCGAAAAGCCATGGGTCAGAGTAGGCAAACTTGGGTCACGCACGCAAGATCTCCAGACGAAATTGAGCATGCGTTTTCTGCGTTTGCAAAAGCACACGTCGCCCGCTTTCTGACGACTGGCCGAATCAGTAATCTAGCTCAAGCTGCCCGGCGGGATTTTCTGCTTCAACTGAGCCAGTTACTGTCTCTATCAGAGTCGGTTGTTTTATCCCGCTTAATGCTAAATGAACGCCCGATCGCTTGGAATTTTGGATTTCAATTCGGCGGCAGCTGGTTTTGGTATCAGCCTACCTTCGACACCGAATTTCGCCAATACTCCCCGGGAGTATGGCTTCTTTCGTCAATTGTTGAAGAAGCTTGCGGGAATCCTGGAATCAATCGGGTGGATCTTGGTTTGGGAGCAGAAGAGTATAAAGAGCGGCTGGCGAATGGCTCTCGCCAAACTTTGCACATTACAGCATCAAGCTCGTTTTTCGCGCATATCGCTGGTGTCGTCAGGTATTACGCAGCCAGCGCTGCGAAATCTATACCGCAATTGGAGGAATTTGTCCGACACCTCCGGAGAGGCGCATTTTCATTACATAGGGCGCTGCAGGATGAAGGGGCGACATGGTGGTTCACAAGGGTTTGGAGTTATGCGAGGGCGAGACTTTTTGGAGGGCAACAATTTCTTTTTCTTGAGTGGGAAGATCGCAGCGGATCAAGCGCGAAAGGCGCAACTCTGGCTGCCAATGCCGAGCCCATCAGCATACATTTGCTGGCGGATGCCGCGATGCATTATGAAGGCGATTCAGAAACGCTCAAGTATCTAGTGTGCGCAGCCAAACTAGTTGCGGCCAAAGCTGGCGGGTTCGCCTTGGTTAACGATGTGGGAATAGCCCAGCATTTTTATTGGCGAACCGATTTTGACGCATCCCGGATCCACGAACTTGATTGTCAACTAAGCAGTTCGAAATCAGATTCCGCTCTGCTTTGCGATTGTTGGACACCGGTTTCTATGCGAAAGAAAGATTCTCAGGGACCGGCGCTTTTCGCGATTGCTTCCCACGTGCGGGCTACAGGGAAGCGACCATGGATTGCTGTACCGTGCTGGAATGCTCCCTACATACGAGAAGCCGTAGAAGTCGGTTTTGTCTCGCGCTTCTCAGCGACCCGCAAACATGTTTTACTTCGCAACACAGTTAATGCATCGCAATCGGTAAAGTTCGCGCAACCGGGTCTGAATATTTCTAGTGCCGCTTAGCGGCCGCAGAGACCAAATGAAAGTCTTAACTCTTCACCCTCAAGACCGGTGGACCTCCGCTGCGTGTAGCGGAGGATATGATCTGGTGGTTGACCTGGGACGAGCGCCATTCGCTACTTACGAGGGTTGGAGCTGTCAGGCTGGGTGTCCGGTAATCGGGCTCTCTGATTTTGCCGATACGAATGGAGATCTTTACCACACTCGATCGCACGTGCAAATGGGTGCAACTTTTGTCACGGATCGCATGGGGATTGATTGGTGGAGTGTGCTCTCGCTGGAAATTGTACCTCAGCTACAGCAGCTTATTCTGATCCAGCGCCTCGCCAGACACATAAAAGAGAAGTGTGACATATATTCCAGCCGCGCAGACTACAGATCGGCGGCGCTTCACGAAGCCCTCGGCGGGCGATTGATTAACCTGGAGACCGCTTTCCGCGGAGCAGTCCGGCGATTGCGATACTATTTTGGGGTTGCGTCGAAATTTAATAGCAGGCAAATCTTTCAGATTGCACAGGATAAGTTCGATAAGGAGCACGCGATTCGCCGGCGACTTGCGAAGCGCGGCTCAAGCTCGGTTCGGTCCCCGATCCTTTTGCCAAGCGCGTACATTAATGTTTCGCGCACAGCCCTTTCGTATGCGGAGCTACTGCCAGGTGAGCAGTTCTTGTTGGTATGTGCCCGAGATAGCGCAAAAGTGCAGGACTTGCCGGCGAATGTCCGAATGATTTCGCTGAATCCCTATTTCTCCTCGCCGAACGCAGGCGACGAGATATCGTCTTTGCTCGAGAAATGGGCCACGCTGAAAAAGCATCTCATTTCCCGTGCACCCGAGTTTCAGTCTGGTGCTGCGGTGGGCCTGTTCGATCGAATTCCATCCTTGATCCGGTGGGGGATCACTCTACGAGATGCGTGGATCCGGCTCTTTGAATGCGAGAACATCCGGTCATGTTTTTGCGCTGACCACAGCAATCCTTACACGAGGATTCCACTTCTCCTGGCAAAACGCGCGGGAGTCCCAGCGCTGGCGTGCCATCATGGGGCCTTGGACGCCATGATGGCGACAACCACGCATGACGCGGATTTTTATGTGGCTAAAAGCGAAATGGAACGCGATTATATGACCCGAGTATGTAGTATCTCTCAAGAGAAGGTCGTTGCCGTCCGTGCGTCCGACATGCGGAGGAGCTTTCGATTGGCAGACTCGCAAGATAGGCCATGGCTCGTTTTCTTTTCTGAACCTTACGAAGTAAGCTCGTGGCGCACGGATGAGGTGTATGGAGAATTGTTGCCGCAACTATTTTCACTATCGGAGACCTGTGGGCTTAAGCTGGTTTTCAAACTGCACCCGTTTGAGACTGTGAAGAGTCACCGCAAGTTGCTGCGACGGCATTTGCCGGCCGAAAAGGCGCGGCAAATCGCGATCATTAGCGGTCCAATATCTGAGCAGATTTGGCAAAACACTCGATTTGCACTTACCGGGCAATCGAGCATTGCTCTGGAATGTGTCGAGCGAAATGTTCCCATATTCTTGTGCGGTTGGTTGCGAGATCCTTTTTGCGGATATGTCGAGCAATATCAGAGATTCGGGGTGGGGCATCTGTTGGGAAGCGCTGCTGAAATCAGCGATATTCCACGTCTCCTTGCATCGCAGCTGGCCAGGTTTGAAGCAAGGCAGAATTCGCCGGATCAGATTGGCGCCGAAATTTTAAAAGAGCTGCTCGCAACCTCCCATCCACTCCCAATTGCGGCGGGAAGTTAGTTTATTCGTATGCAGGAAACGCCCGCGATAAAAGAGTCTTCCCTCGACTCACTCGTTCCCTCTCCCGAAACATTGGCCGACGCGGGCTTTCAGAGTCAGATGGAACACATTTCGCGCCATTCTTTTGTTTTTTTCCTGGGGACCATATTCACCGCCGCATTGGGGTATTTGTTCAAGGTGTATCTCGCGCGAGAATTAGGCGCCGAGGCTCTCGGCGTTTACGCCCTGGGAATGACGATCATAGGGTTGCTGGGAGTATTCAGCGCAGTCGGGCTTCCCCAGGCGGCCGTGCGATACGTCGCCGCATATTCCGCAACCGGGAAGGTCGAACTACTCAGGAAATTCCTTGGGCGCGGAATTTTGCTCCTATTGATTTGTAACCTATCGCTGAGCGTGGTGCTCTTGTTGATTGGACCCCGAATCGCGATCCGTTTCTATCACACTCCGGCGTTGAGCAAGTATTTCGGACTGTTCGCAATGATCATGTTGTTGGGAGCGTTGACCACATTTCTTGGACAGGCACTGGCGGGTTACAAAGATGTGATGCGCAGAACCGTGATCGCGAACTTCATAGGGACTCCGCTGACAATGGCCTTAAGCGTAGCTCTGATTGTCTTGGGGTTCGGTTTACGAGGCTACATTGCAGCGCAGGTCCTAAGCGCCGTTGCCATGCTTCTGCTATTCGGCCTCTCAGTGCTGAAATTGACACCGGCTGGCCCGAGCTTCTTCAGCGCGATCTCTTCTCCGCTCGAAGAGGAAGTCGTTTCGTTTTCCGCGCTCGCTTTTGGCATAACCCTGCTGGGATTTCTAATGACTCAATCCGACAAGATTCTGATTGGGGTTTATCTTAATGCGCGAGACGTTGGAATCTATGCGGTCGCTATGGCCCTGGTTGCATTCGTTTCAATCGTTTTGCAGTCGGTGAACCAGATATTTTCGCCTACCATCGCCGAACTTCACGCCCGCGGCCAAAGTGCGATGCTTGCCAGGATATTTCAAACATTGACCAAGTGGTCTTTGGGCCTAACCCTACCGCTTGCCGCAGTGATGGTAATATTCGCTCCCGTACTCATGAGCATCTTCGGAAGCGATTTTGAAATTGGCTGGCCCATCCTTGTGATCGGGACCATTGGACAGCTGGTGAACTGTGGCGTTGGATCAGTAGGATATTTGCTTCAGATGTCGGGCCATCAGCGCGATCTGGTTAAGATTCAGGGCGTGATGGCGGTTGTCATGATAGTCCTTGGGTTCCTGCTGATCCCCAGATGGGGTATTGTCGGAGCGGCCGCTGCTGCGGCGATCACAAACCTGGTATCGAATTTGTGGTATCTCTGGGAAGTGCGTCGCAAGCTTGCAATGTCTCCGTACAATATCAGCTACTTCCGTCTGCTGTTGCCGCTGGCTGGAAGTGTTGGCGTATTGTTTCTTGAGCATAGATTGTTGCTTGGACTGTGCTCGGGCTGGTTTCTGGCCGCGACAGCACTCATCGCAGGTTATGGCACATTCATTGGCCTCGCACTTGTTGTTGGCCTCGATTCGGATGATCGCATTATTCTCAATGCCATCTGGTCGCGGGTTGGTGGGACGTTTCTTCTGCGCGGAGATGGTCTCTGATGCCGGGTGATATGCGCGATTTACGGCTTCCATTCCATCTATGCCAGTTGGCGGAGGAAAAGTACGGAAATCGCTTTGGTACCCTGGAACAATTTCTCACGCACGTTCTGGAACAGCTTGTCCGCGACGACGCGACGAAAATGGACCAGGAGGAACAACGCATCATTGAAGAGAGGCTGAAAGACTTGGGATATATTTGACCTGAGTTGCTCCAGTGACACCACTAAGTTCAGTTTGTTCACCCGAAAATGAAGCCTGTTTCTTCCCATACTCCCGCGCCGCTGAGTGAGGAGGAACTGCGCGACCTTCTCGAAAGATACCGGAGAGAAAACTGGCAGGGCATCCAGACGCCCGAATGGCAATCGAAAATCGTTGACGACATTCTCCGCGACGACGGCGAAGGTGTTTTCAACCAGCTAGCTTCGGTTTGGACTGTTCCCGAAGGCGCAACCGTGCTTGACATCGGGTCGGGCGCGGGGACGTTTGTACTTGCGTGCCGCCGAAGAGGTCTAAATGCCTTCGGAATCGAGCCAGATCGGATTGGCCAGGGCGGATCTCTAATCTCGATTCAGATCGCCAGGCGGCGGCTGGAAAATCAGGCATTCGCGGTAGCGTTAGGAGAACAACTGCCGTTCCGCGATCGAAGTTTTGATCTCGTCACGATGAATCAGGTGATGGAGCATGTTTCCGAACAGAAGGCGGTACTTTTTGAGGCCGCCCGGGTGCTAAAGCCGGGTGGCGCAATCTACATCGCGTGCCCTAATTATCTTCGATTTTACGAATCGCACTATAAGATATTTTGGCTTCCGCTTTTTCCAAAGAGCTTCGGGCGCCTTTATTTGCGCGCTCGCGGGCGAAATTCGGTCTTGCTGGATCAGCTTACATATACGACAAATGGACGCCTAAGGAAACTTCTTGGAAAGTTGGGGCCGGGGTACACGATGATGGACCTGCATCGTGATAGGTTTCTTGAAAAATGTAAACGAGGCACATTTTCGAGTCTTCGCGCACGGTTCGTCAGCAGAATAATGCGATTGCCTTTCATCGGCAGCTTGGTTTCCGTTGCCGCTCTGTATTTTTTGCGTTGTACCGAGGGTGGGAGCGAAATGGTCGTAGTTCGCGAGAAGCACAAGGCGTAATCGCGGCTTAACGCCGAGACTGCGAAGTTGCTGTTAGGAACTGCGGAAAATGCGAAGGCCGGAAGCCGGAAATGCCCGGTTCCAGCCTGCGCTTACTTCAACTCGAAGCTTTGGCGGTTCAGTGACTTTCCGAGGTATTAGCGGCCGCCGTCGTGCCGACCGTCGTGTCAGGCATATTCAAGCGGCTGAGATGGGGAAAGAACGGAGTCACTTCAAACGGCATTTTGTCCCTTGGCGTCATGATCGCCACCGGCGCCGACTTGGTAAGTTCGACCTGATCGCTCCAGGGATTCACTTTGACGCGATCCCCCAAGGGTAGAGCGGCAATCTGATCCAGCTTCTTTACATCAAGTGCCGGGCCAGAATTCGTGAGCGCGGTGAGCCTGATCAGGTTTCCTTTTTCATCCACAAAGCTGTCGCCCAACCGCGCCGTGAGCAGAGCGCCGAGAGAAGGCGCCCGCTCGGATAGCTGCTTCAGGAACAATCTGCCCGTATCCATTTTCTGAGCATAGGGTGAGTTTTTGAGCAGCTCGATGGCTTTGACGTCAGCCGCAGTTTCCTCTTCGGGGCTGTGCTTGAATCCCAGGTTTGAAAACGTGGCTTCGTCACTGAAAATCATGCGGTCGCTGAATGCAAACTTGCTTCCCAGATTGTGACCCAGAACAATGTGTGCCAGTTCGTGGGAAAGAACCATGGCGAGACTCGATTCGTCAGGAAGCACATCCACCAAGCCACGGCTGATGATTATGGTGTTGCCTACACTGAAGGTTTCGAGCGGGGAAGTGAGCAGCAGACGAGTGCGAACCGGGCGCGGCAATTCAATGTTGTTAGTAACCAGAAGATTGTTGACTACGGTTTGCAGAACCTTGTCCACGTCGCTTTCAGGCGCGAGCAGTCCGGACTGCTCCAAGCGCGCCACCACGTTATCATCTGCCTGCTGCTGCCAGTCTCTTTGTGCTTCGAGCGGAGAGGCATCCTGCGCGGAGGCGCTGTCGTCCTTCACCGAATCAACTCTCAGTTGAGTCAGTTCATCCTCTTTTGCTTCGTTCTTTAGGTTGTAACCCCAAATACGAGTTTGAGCTTTGAAAGCGGTCTTCGTTTTCGCGCCATAGCTGAAGTCCCCTTCTTCGCTGTAGATGTAGGCGGGCAGCCAGTAGTTGGGAACCAGGTTGAGCCGCCAGCTATCCATGTGGAAGAAATAGGTTGATCCCTTGGGACGTGGCGCGTAAGTTCCGTTTAGCCGCACAATGTTGTAATTCTGATCCTCAATCCAGATACGACCGAGGAAACGTCCACGGCCGGCGTCTTTTTTTGGATTCACATCAAATACCAGGCAGCGGATATCTCCAAGAAATTCGCGGCGCACATATTTAAAGTCGTAGTGATTGCGGTCAAAATCGTGACGGTCGGCGAAGAGCATCCAGGAAAATCCCGTCGGGTTGTATTGAACTTTAAAGAGTTTTGTGACGCCGCCTAAAAGATTTTTTTCCAGGCTCTTATCGTCGGAAAGATAGTCACGCCGGTCCACCGCTTCGCCCAGGTCAAGACGCCCCAGAAAATAATGATCGGCTTTAGGAACGTCGCCGAGCAGTTCATCTCCCTTCAGATCTTGCAAATAGGTTTCGACCAGCGGAGTGCGGTTTTTTAGGAAGTCCATCAGGGCATGTTCACGCAGGATCGCGCGATTTACGACGTCATCCATGGTCGCTACGGGGGCAGAGGCGGCCTCTGGCTGCTTCGCGCTTGCAGGCTGGGATGCGGGGACGTTTGAGACCGCAGTTTCTGACGGCACTGAAGTGGCGGCAACTTCGGCAGGCGAACCTGAAACGGCTGCACCTGATGCTTGAGGTGCAGCTTGTTGCGCCGTGGCGCTCAATGAAATCAACAGGACAGCAAACAAAGTGTTCTTGGAAATCTTCATAAGTCCTCGCTTCTCTCTACTTTGTATCCCAAGTTCGAATCCCAACCTCGGCTCCCGGTTCGACTTCCTCTCAAATCCTCATCCCGAATTCGTGCTGCTCTCGAATTACATCGCCAGTTCGAACATCACATGAACGACGGCCGTTAAATCCACCGGCGAACCGTTTCGCTGCGCCGGTTTAAACCGCATATTGTTGGTGGCAACGACAGCTGCTTCATCCAAACCGTGACCAAGCCCGCGAACTACACGATTGACGTGCAACTGTCCATTCGCCCCGAACGTGACTTCTAATAGAACCTCGCCTTGCAATTGCAGCTTGCGTGCTTCATCGGTATAAATCGGTTTCGGCTTGTAGGTGATTTCGATTGGTGACGTAGCCGGTCCCTCGTCCACCGTGCGCTTGGCTACTGGCGTCGCGATGGCTTGGGCAGCAAACCCAGTTTGCGCCACCACCCCCGATGCACGACCGTCTCCGTGACTCGGCCGGGCTATTCCGTTTCCGAATCCTGCACTCGCAACGGTTCCCTGGAGCCCTTTTGCACCGCCGGTGCCATTGCCGTGTCCCGCACCCTCGGGCAGATCGAATGAACCCGTGGTGGCGGCGACCATATGCGAGGGGCCCTTTCCCTGGCCTTTCAGACCATTGGGATCGCCGAAGCCTCCGGTCTGAACTTTTTCTACAGTTGTGTTCAGCGTTGCCACAGCGGAGCTTCCAAATGATCCGGTGTAGAGGAGTTTTGCCGGGCGCGCCGCTGAAACCTTTACCAAGACCGGTGCTGAAAATCGCGCTTCGAGCTTGGGTGGTTCGATTTCTTTCGGGATGGGTTTCGGCTGAACGCGAGCGATCTTTGGCAGAACCAATTTTGGCGTCGGTATTTCAACGGGAGGCAATTTCGCCACAATTCTTCGCTGCAACGGAGGCTGCTTCATCGGTTGCGGCCGTAAGGGGGGCGTAGGAATGATTTCGGTCACGGTGTATCTCTGAAATAGCTGAAGCTGGTCCGGCCACACCAAACGCTCGAACAGAAAAAGGAGAAGCAGGAACGTGATAAGCCCATAGCTGGTAACTAAGGTTCGCCAATCCATTTTCCTCTCTGGCAGAAGGCCCAGCTGAAAATTGTCAGACATAGAAGTGCATCAGCTCCAAAAAGGGAATCCGGGCCTGGGGGATGCACGGGTGGAGTCTCTAAATTAAAGTAGCGGGGTACATGCGTAAATGTGTCTGGTGACCCTGTACCTAAGTAACAAGGGATTTCCCGGAAGGGAACTGTTTCACGAAGGGAACTTCAAAAGTAGCACTCACCATTCAGCAATCAGTCAAAGCTGAATGCTGAATGCCTGGTCTCGCTGACGCGAGAAATGGCAGGCCCGCCCACCCAGGACAATTACGCCTTGAAAAAGCCTCCTCTCTTATCGAGGGCCAACCGCCCCAAGCCGCCCCCGCCATCCTCGCTCCGCGGGAAATCGGCTACTGTTATATAATCCCTCCGTTTCATCGAAGTTCATTTCTGTTGCGTTCTGCGATAAAGGAGTTTATGCGCTCATTTTCGGCGGCTGTTTTAACATTGTCGGGCCTGATCCTGGCAGTCAGTCTGAGTGGGTGCGGAGGTGGTGGCTCCTCCGGCGAACCATCCTCGGGCGGCTCAAATTCTCCTCCTCCACCACCCAAGGAAATCTTGTATGCCACGGGTTTTGGTAAGGCAGTTTTAGAATACAGCATTGATAAAAATACCGGCGCCCCAACCTTGATAACTAGCGCCGCTGGAAATAGCGCTTTCGGAATTGCCATAACTCCCTCCAATACCTTCTTGTATGCCTCTAATGCCCAGGACCCCGGTGTAAACGGATTTTCCATTAGCAGTGACGGAGGGTTGTCACTATTGAGTGGTTTCCCGTTTTTATTGCCAAGTTACCCTGCATTTAATGAGGTAGATAGTTTGGCGATGGATCCAGCAGGTAAATTTCTTTACGCACCGGATGCATCTTCCAATCAGATTGTCGGGTTTTCGATTTCGACCTCGTCCGGGGCTCTGACTCCGATTCCGGGTTCGCCTTTCCCGGCAGGAATGCCACCGCTCGAAGTCGCGGTTGATCCGTCGGGAAAGTTCTTGTATGAAAGCGGCGGCGGTATTTCCGGATTTACCATCGATTCTTCCACCGGAGCACTCACATTGATCCCGGGTTCGCCATTCTCAACCCTGGGTTCTGGAGATGTTGACGGTCTGGCTTTTCATCCTTCCGGAAAATTCCTTTATGCTGCGGCGTTCTCAACTAGCAAGATTGCGGCCTATAGCATTGACACCACAACAGGTGTGTTGACAGCCGTCGCTGGCTCAGTATTCTCACTGAGCAACTCAAATGCTCCACTGCCATACTCTCTCACGGTGGATCCTACAGGAAAGTTTCTCTATGCCTTGGGTGAGAATGGAATGGTTTACGGATTCACAATTGATGCAAGTAGCGGCGCTTTGACGGCGATCACGGGTTCTCCATTTGGACTACAGTGGACGTTATTTCTTTCGGACCTAGTGGTGGATCCGTCAGGAAAATTTTTGTATGCCGGAGGCTTTGGGCTGAACGGTATGTTTATTTTCAGCATTGATGCCACGACGGGATCCCTAACCTCCATCAATGACCCTTTGCCTGCCGGCGTGGCACTGCCTCATTTAGGTTTTGTCTTTGCCCATTCTCAATAGACGCCTGAAAATTCATCAAGACCGCCTCACGAATTCCAACCGTTACGATAATGCCGGCAAAAAACAAAGCAAGCTGCGCTTACTGATTTTTCAACGCTAGCTGTTTTTCTTGCGGGTTCATCTGGTTCCACATTATTTCTACGTCACGCTCGAGGCGATATGAAGCCGGGCCAGACACCATTCACTCAAAGCAGCCGACTTATTCCTGACTGCTAGTCTTGCTGACGCGTGAAATGCTAAGCCGAACACAAACTTTCCCTAGAATGCGTCAATCCCGGTCACGCTCTGGCCAATAATTAACGTGTGAATATCGTGCGTTCCTTCGTACGTCTTTACCGATTCCAGGTTCATCATGTGGCGCATGATCGGATATTCATCAGCAACGCCATTGGCTCCGAGGATGTCCCGGGACATACGGGCACACTCCAGCGCCATCCAGACGTTATTTCTTTTTGCCATCGAGATATGCTGCGGACTAACTTTGTCTTGATCTTTGAGCCGTCCAACTTGCAGAACCAGCAATTGAGCTTTGGTGATTTCGGAAATCATCCAGGCAAGTTTTTCCTGCACAAGTTGCCGCGAGGCGATGGGTTCGTCGTGAAATTGTTTGCGGAAGAGGGAATATTGTAAAGCGCAGTCATAGCAGGCCATGGCCGCTCCCACCGCGCCCCATGCGATTCCGTACCGCGCCTGGTTTAAACATTTCAATGGAGACTTGAGCCCTCCGGTTCCGGGCAACAGGTTCGCTTCGGGGATGCGAACATCCTGCATGGAAAGACTCGAAGTCACAGAAGCCCGCAGCGACCACTTACCATGAATGTCTTCCGCACGGAAGCCGGGACGGTCGGTCTCGACGAGAAACCCGCGAATCTTATTGTCTTCATCTTCGACTTTGGCCCAAATTACAGCGACATCGGCGATCGATCCCGAGGTGATCCACATCTTCTCGCCATCCAAGATGTATTCTTTTCCAACTTTGCGGGCGCGGGTGCGCATTCCGCTGGGATTCGATCCAAAGTCAGGTTCGGTCAGACCGAAGCAGCCTAACTTCTCGCCCTTTTGCATCGCCGGAAGCCAGGTCTGTTTCTGCTCGTCAGTGCCAAAAGCGTAGATCGGATACATCACCAGCGCTGACTGAACGCTCACAAACGAACGCAGGCCGGAGTCGCCGCGCTCCAGTTCCTGAGTTACCAGTCCATACTCCACATTGGACATGCCAGCGCAGCCATAGCCCTGCAATGAAGCTCCGAAAAATCCCAGTCCGGCCATGGGCTTGACCAATTCGCGCGGAAAGCGGCCAGCCCGATTGCACTCTTCAATGATGGGAATCAGGTTCTCTTCGATAAACTTCCGGGCCGTATCGCGCACCAATCGCTCGTCATCGCTCAGCAACGAATCGAATTCGATGAAATCAACTCCCCGGAATTTGAGTGCCATAAGTCCTCTTTTCGGCTGCTATGCGCGAACAAACGAGCGGCATAGAAGGTAACAAAGACCAATAAGACCGATCAAACCAGTTTGGGCCGCACTTTACAATGTCTTTGCAAAGATATTGCATACTTCAATCACCCTTACAGCCACGCTTTGAGTAGAATCAGTCTGCGCTCGTGAAGGTTAAAGGTAGATGAACAAAGGGAGTGCAAACCGAATATCGCATTTTGTGTTGCTGGCCTTTTTTTCTGTGGCTTCGTTAACGGCTGCCAGCCGAGCTTCTGAGAGCAGTATCTCCGCTTCCTCGCCATCGCTCGACCAGGGATTTCAATTGCTTTACAACCTTGAGTTCGCCCAAGCCCATCAGATATTTCTCGGATGGGAGCAGCAACATCCCGGCGATCCTCTTGGTCCAGCTTCTGACGCCGCGGGTTTCTTGTTTTCCGAATTCAATCGCCTGGGCATTCTAGAATCTCAATTCCTCGAAAACGATAAAGCTTTCGACGCTCGCAAGAAGTTCGATCCCGACCCCAAAGTCAGAGATCAGTTCAATGGAACTCTCGATAAAGCTGAGGCAGAGGCTCACGCGCGGCTGACGAAAGATCCAAAAGACCCGAATGCACTGTTTGCCATGACCCTGTCTTCAGGGCTGCGTGCGGATTACGCGGCCCTGATCGAAAAGCGCAATCTCACTTCGTTGCATTACACCAAAGAAGCCGACGGCTGGGCTGAACAACTGCTTGCTGTGGATCCTAATTGTTACGACGCTCATGTTGCCACCGGGTTCAGTAAATACATTATCGGAAGCATGTCCGCGCCGGTGCGCTGGCTGGTGCGGCTGGGCGGTGTTTCTGGAGACAAACAGGCGGGGATTGTTGAACTGAAATTAACCGCTGAACACGGGCAGTATCTGGCGCCGTTTGCGCGTATCCTGCTTTCCATTGCGTATGTCCGGGACAAAGATAAAGTACGCGCGCGCAAACTTCTCGCGGCCTTGCGAGATCAGTTCCCCGGTAATCCACTATTTCCGCTCGAAATCGCCCGGCTCGACGGCCAATAAGATAATTATCGCTTGGTCGAGACCCCCTCGCCTTTGGGTTCGAGAGAGGCATATTCGGGCCCGAGCTTGGCAATCTGGGCCCGCAATTCGCTATCCCCGCAATTAATTTTGTCGAATACAACCTTCCCGTTGGCATCTATCAGCAGCGTTCTTGGAATTCCATTCACTCCAAAGGCGTCGGACACATCGCCACTATCGTGAAAGTTTTGCCACGGATAACTGCCCTTTGCCAATAAGTCAGCTGCGTTCTTAGCATCTTCGTCAGTGTCAACCGTAAGCAAAACGAGTCCTTTGTCTTTCGTCTCCTGATAAATCTGGGCGAGTTGAGGCAGTCCTTTGACGCATGGAGGGCACCAGGTAGCCCAAAAATCGAGAAGAACCGGCTTGCCCCGGAAGGAATCCAGTGAAACCAATTTACCGTCAGCAGACTTCAGCGTGACCGTGGGGACGGTCTGGCCGCTAAGGTCAGTCCCTGCCGCGTTGTTCAGAGGATTCGGAAAGCTCTGCAATAATTTCGCATCTGCCGGGGGCGTAAAGGTGAATAAGCTGTCCGGTAGCGGCGTGTCCAACTCCACGACGCTATAGGCGGTCTTAACCTCTCCTTCCATGGGAATTCGCGCTGATCCGCTCGGCATGTATGTATGAAATTCATCCAGTGACTTGACGATCGTTCGGTGGACCTTGTCTACCCAAAACGTCTCTTCGGAGCGGCGGCTTGGCAGCGATCGCTTTCTGTCACTGCTTGTGACGCGTACGACATAACACGGAACCTCGTGTCCATTTAGGGCGAGCTTAGTGTCAGGCAGGCGTTCGGCTGAATTAAAGTGCGAGGCTAACTCGCTGAGCCCCTTGCGAATATTCTGCGCTCGCAGCGATGCCATTTCCGCCCAGTTTAAAGGCTGTTGTGGTGCGGCCGAATTATCTGAAGTTTCCTTTCTTGTGTATGTGTGTTCATCAATGTGGTAATTCCATATCATGTGGCCATCCGACACTCGCACTGCGCCGCCGGCATTTGAGCGCCCTTCGTAGTAATACCGATTACCTTCAGCTTCCACGGCCGTCAGAATCATCTTCTGCCAATTGTGTTCGAAGTCGCTGGTGGTGGTGGTCTCTTCGACGGATTCTATTCGATATGACTTCGCCTCGGCGTAATGACGTGAGACCTGCTGTAAAAGTTCAAGACCGGTGGGAGCGGTGGACGAACTTTTGGATTGCCCAAATGCGCATCCGAGGAACGTGAGTAATAACAGGCCGCAGGTGATGGGTCTTCTCATAGGACCTCCAAACATTGTTCAGGGAACGTTGCTACTCGCCGGACTTGCTGCCTTAAATGAAACTATCCGCTTCGTCGCCATGATATCTCAATAAATCTGGCGGGCTCGGCCGGTTTGACAAGCGTGAGTGCTAAGCCTACCGTGTTTAGCGGGCGAATTCGTGCCTCCGCTCTTTCAGGTGCGCTGAACTAAGTCAGCTCATCTGGAATTGATCTCATCTTAGTCCGCAACGGCGGAAAAGGATCACACTACATGAAGAATGTAATACTTACGTTTTGTGCGCTGGTTGTAATGCTGGCAGCAGCGAGTTCGATTGCGTCAATGAAGAAACAGTCAGATTCGGAAGCGGTCGCGGCGATTACGCAAATGGAAAACGACAGCGTAAAAGCGGACTTGGCCGGGGACAAGTCTTTCATGGAGAAGAACTATGCCGACGACTTCACCATGGGTTTCAGCGGCGGAAGATGGGAGACGAAACAATCCATGTTGGCCGATGCAAAAGACTCCGCTAATAACAAAATGAATAGCGAGCAGATCAGCGATCTCAAAGTACGGGTTTATGGCGATACGGCCATCGCAACATACAAGGATAGCTACGACGCAATGATCCGCGGCGAACATCGGGTTAAGACCGTCATTTCAACCGATACTTTCGCGCGGCAGCATGGAATGTGGAAAGAAGTTGCGAGCCATAGCTCGGTGGCAGCCGAATAGGGCGTCGGCAGTACATCTTAGATCCACAACAATCCGGGATTGTTATTAACACCTCAACGGATTTCCTGGACATTCAAAACTGGAGACAAGGAGACGTAGCAAGCTACGTTCGTAGCAAGCTACGTCTCTACTCCGGTTATTACCGCTGTTCGACTCTTACCTTTTCCAGCAGATACGCTCCGGGACCCTGTTGGCCTCGCACGGTCCGGCAGAATTCGGCAACAAGAAATCCTGCTTTGAGGCTTTCGGTGAAAGCCCATCGCGTCGCTATCCGCCATTCTCTTGCCAGTTCGGGATCTTTTTGCTCGATGGAATTAATTTCGCTAGGAATTTCGATGGCCACTCTTTGTCTGGCCACAGCTGTTTCGAGGTCCGCTCGAACCGGGCGTCCATCCCCGCCGAATAAAATAAGAGGTTGCAGAATGGAAAGAGCGTCGAGAGTTTCATGTCTCAGATTTTGTCCGGATCTTGTCCCATGTTTCTCGCCAATTCGTTCCGCCACTCGCGGGCTCCTGATCGCCCAGCGCACCCATAAGCGGTCGGTGCCATTGCGATGCAAGATACTGGAAGTTCCGGGTCCGTACAGGTCAACTTTGTAACTGCCGCAAATAACTCCCAGTTTGGAAAAGTTTAAGTGCGCATTCTTGCTTTGAAGAGGATCGAACGTCCAGGTAATTTCTGAAATCCGAGATTGGGATGGTTCGCCTGAAAATGAAACCTTGCGCTCGGCAACGGTCAAATCGCGGCGCGCCGCATCGCCGGGACCTACTGCCAAAACATAATCACGTTGTGCGAGCTTGAGCTTGTATCCCACATCCAGATCACGATATTCGGGACGCACCGCCAACTGGTGAGAATGGAATATTAAAGCCCCTTCGCTGATTCCCGGAAACGCGAAGGCAAAGCCTGCAAGCTTGTTATCATCAAAGGCACCGAGCCAGGTGGCTCCAGCTTCGATCGAAGCTACAGCCCAGGTGAGAGGCAGCACATCAATATCGTCCAGTTTCCACACCTCTTTTTCGAGGGACTGAACTTGCCGCAAATCGGCCACGCCATCGAGTTCGCGGATTGTGAGCGCTGGTTTGGCGTTTGGCATAGGCATTCCCAACTTGAGCCGAATAATATACGTGACGATAGACTAAAGATGCCAGTTGCATCCAGGAAGCTCCGGTATGCGCGTGCTGCCGAGCTGAAGGGAAGCGCTATCTACCCCATGATGAGTAAAACTTTGTAAAGAGGCGTTACAAATGTTGGCGATAAGTTACGCTCTTCTTTAGAACGTCATCGTAAACTGAGGTATTGACTTGGATGAGTTAGAGCAGCAATCAAACCCGCAAACTGAAAAAATAGCGTCAGCGTTTCGAAATGAGGTTAGTGGATGATGGAAATTCCGAAAGCTCAGGCTTGCGGACCTAGGGGTCTGAGGGATGTCTTCGCCCCGATCACGGGGGATTTTTATGTAGACGTTTTCGGGCGTAGATTCTTGCTGGCAGCCTGCCTGTTGCTTTCTTTACTTTATGTCGGGTGCAGCGGTGCATCCTCAAAATCCGCCTCGGCCAGGCCAACAGGGCCGCAAACCATGCCAGTTGGCGTTGCTACCGCGCAAAGCCGCGACATGCCTTATTACCTCACCGGCCTCGGCTCCGTTACCGCTTTTTATACCGTCAACATAAAAAGCCGCGTGGACGGGCAGCTTGAAGATGTGAAATTCAAAGAAGGGCAAAACGTAAAACAGGGTGAGCTGCTCGCAGTGATTGATCCGCGTCCTTTTGAAGTGCAGTTGAGCCAGGCTCAGGCAACATTGTTTAAAGATCAGGCGTCCCTGCGCGACGCGAAAACGATTCTGGAACGTTATAAGGCTCTCTTTAAGGAATCCGGCGCAGTCTCGCAGCAGCAGATAGATACCCAACAAGCTACCGCCGACGAACTCGAGGGAACAGTCAAAAACGATCAGGCCACGATTGACAATGCAAAACTGCAAATTACCTACTGCCACATTACGGCTCCCGTAAGCGGACGGATCGGCTTGCGCCAGGTTGATCCCGGAAACATTGTCCACGCGACCGATGCGAATCCAATGTTCGTGATTACCCAGCTACAGCCCATCACCGTACTATTCACACTTCCCGAGGACCAGTTGCCATCCGTCTCCCAACACATGAAGCAGGGACCGCTGACCGTGGACGCCTACAACCGCGACGACCAGACCAAGTTGGCCACCGGCAAGCTGCTCACCATTGATAATCAAATTGATCCCACCACCGGCACGGGAAAGCTGAAGGCAGTGTTCAATAACACAGACAACACGCTCTGGCCGAATCAGTTTGTTAACATCCGGTTATTGCTTGAGGTCCGCAAGAACAGCACCGTCATTCCAGCAGCCGCCATCCAACGTGGTCCGCAAGGCACCTACGTATTCCTGGTCAAGCCAGACAAGACCGTGGACGTCAGGCCTGTCACCATCGCATTCACTCAACAGAATCTCGCCAATATTGCTAGCGGATTATCTCCTGGCGAAATCGTCGTAACCGATGGCCAGGATAAGCTTCAAGCACGGAGCAAAATCGAGCCTCGCGCGCAGAATGCTTCCGGATCGGGCAGTCAGAGCGGCCCGCCAGCGGATAACCAACCTCCTGCGGATGCGGCAGCAACGGGTCAATCCTCCACTGATCAGTCTTCCAGCGATCAGTCTTCCGGAACGCCTAGCACAGCGCCCGCTGGACAGTCGTCACCCTCTTCGCCAGTCAAGACACATTCCGGAAATCGCCGCCAGAGCAGCGGGTCTGGCGATCCCAACTCGAGCGGCGCGAACTCCGGAGATTCTTCTAAATGAATCCGTCGCGGCTGTTTATTCTCCGGCCGGTTGCTACCGCTTTGCTGATGGTCGCCATCATGCTGGTGGGCATCGTTGCCTACCGCCAGCTTCCAGTGTCGGCATTGCCTGAGGTTGACTACCCGACAATTCAAGTAATGACGTTTTATCCGGGCGCCAATCCCGACGTCATGGCATCGTCCGTGACAGCGCCTCTGGAACGGCAATTCGGACAAGTGCCCGGTCTTGGTCAGATGACTTCCACCAGTTCCATGGGAAGCTCCGTAATCACGCTTCAATTCAATCTCGATCAGAATATTGATGTCGCCGAACAGGAAGTTCAGGCGGCAATTAATTCCGCGGGCACGTATCTGCCTCCCGACCTTCCGAATCCGCCGATTTATAGCAAGGTAAATCCTGCCGATACTCCGATTCTCACACTCGCGCTTACATCCAGCACACTGCCGCTCTCAAAAGTCGAAGATCTGGCTGACACGGCAATGGCACAAAAGATTTCGCAAGTCACGGGTGTCGGACTTGTCTCAATAAGCGGCGGTCAGAAGCCGGCAGTGCGCATCCAGGCCAACCCGACCGCGCTGGCTTCCTACGGGCTCAGCCTTGAAGACGTACGAACTACTCTTGCCTCGGCAAACGTGGACCAGGCCAAAGGCACCCTGAATGGCCCACGGCAATCGTTCACGATTGGCGCCAACGATCAACTGATGTCGGGAGCGCAATACAGCCCGATCATTATTGCTTATCGAAACGGATCCCCCGTGCGCCTTTCAGATGTCGCCACCATCACCGACGGCGTCGAAAACGTAATGGAATCGGCATGGATGAATCTTGATCCGGCCGTGATCATGAATATCCAGCGCCAACCGGGCGCAAATATCATCAGCGTGGTTGATCGCATCAAGACGCTCTTGCCGCAGCTTCAGGCGTCGCTTCCCGGAGCCGTGAAGGTGTCTGTGCTTACCGATCGCACGGTGACGATTCGAGCGTCCGTCTCCGATGTTGAATTCGAACTGATGCTGACTGTCGCTTTGGTCGTGATGGTCATCTTTCTCTTCCTGCGAAATTTTTACGCGACCATCATTCCCGGCGTCGCCGTTCCTCTATCCATCGTTGGAACTTTCGCGGTGATGTACTTGCTTGGTTACAGCCTGAACAATTTGACTCTCATGGCTCTGACTATCTCGACTGGTTTCGTCGTGGATGACGCCATTGTCATGATCGAGAACATTGACCGCTTTCTCGAGGCCGGAGATTCCCCGCTCGACGCCGCGCTCAAGGGCGCCGGACAAATTGGCTTCACCATCGTTTCTCTTACCGTATCTCTAATCGCTGTGCTGATTCCGCTTTTGTTCATGGGCGATATTGTGGGACGCCTCTTCCGCGAGTTCGCCGTCACACTGGCCGTCACTATTATTGTTTCGGCGGCGGTCTCGTTGAGCTTGACGCCGATGATGGCCGCACGGCTGCTCAAGCATAAAGACCCTGCGAAGCAGAGCCGCTTTTACAAGAAATCCGAAGATTTGTACAACCGAGTCATTGCGTTTTATGGACGAACGCTGAAATTCGTTTTGCGACACCAACCAATAACGCTTCTGATTACCTTTGCCACCCTGGTTCTCACGCTGCTGCTGTACGTCATTGTTCCAAAAGGGTTTTTTCCAGTACAGGATACCGGACTGATTCTCGGCATCTCGGACGCTCCGCAGAGCGCTTCTTTCGCGGCTATGTCCCGCGATCAGCAGGCATTGGCCCGGGTTATTCTTAAAGACCCCGACGTGGAGAGCCTTTCTTCGTTCATTGGCGTGGACGGCACTAATCTCACGCCCAACAGCGGGCGCATTCAAATCAATCTGAAACCACGGAACCAGCGCAGCGACACCGCGTCGGACGTGATCCGACGTTTACAGCCGGAACTCGCGCAGCAGGTCACGGGCATCACTCTGTATATGCAGCCGGTGCAAGACTTAAGCGTCGAGGATCGCGTGAGCCGCACCCAGTTTCAATACTCAATGGAGGATGCGGACCCCGTGGAACTTGACCGGCTCTCCACGCAACTGGCCGACAAGCTGCGCACCTTGCCGGAGTTGCGGGATGTGGCGACCGACCAGCAAAATGGCGGTCTTCAGGCCGATCTCACGATTGATCGCGATACAGCCGGACGGCTGGGTATCCTGCCTCTGGCGATTGACAACACGCTTTACGACGCATTCGGACAGCGCCAAGTCTCGACCATTTTCACACAGCTAAACCAGTATCACGTGATTTTGGAGGTTGACCCGCAATTCCAACAGAATCCTGGCGCGTTTAAGGATCTCTATGTGAAATCGAACACCGGAACTCAGGTTCCGCTCTCTTCGTTCACCCAGATGCAAACTTCAAACGCGGCTCTGGCCATCAATCATCAGGGCCAATTTCCAGTGGTGACGCTCTCGTTCAATCTGGCCCCGGGAAAATCTCTGGGAGATGCGACCAAGGCTATTGCCGCGGCGGAAGCGGAGATCAACATGCCCGCAAGCGTTCACACGAGCTTCCAGGGAACCGCCGCTGCATTTCAGAATTCACTTTCCACAGAACCCTGGCTGATCGTCGCCGCGATTGTCACTGTGTATATCGTTCTGGGAGTTTTGTACGAAAGCTATATTCATCCCATCACCATTCTCTCGACGCTGCCATCCGCCGGCGTCGGCGCCATTCTTGCGTTGCTGATTACAGGAAATGACCTCGGCGTGGTGAGCCTCATTGGAATCATTCTCCTGATCGGCATCGTAAAAAAGAATGCCATCATGATGATTGACTTTGCGCTGGAAGCGGAGCGCGTAGAGCATAAACCTCCGGAGGAAGCGATATTTCAAGCCTGCCTACTGCGCTTTCGTCCCATCATGATGACGACAATGGCGGCATTGCTGGGCGGCCTCCCATTGGCCTTAGGGCGAGGCACCGGGTCGGAACTGCGGCACCCGCTGGGAATAACAATTGTCGGCGGACTGTTAGTTAGCCAGGCTCTGACGCTCTATACAACTCCAGTCGTTTATTTATGGTTTGACCGGCTTGCCACACGGTTTCAACGTATTCAGTTTCAGCACCCTGTCGAAGAGCCCGTCGCAGGAGATTGAAATATGCTTCCTTGGCCTGCTCGCGTTCGCACCGGGGCCGCGTCCTTTGGCGCTGCTCACGGAGCCTCGGACGTCCCTGTCCGTGGGGGCGAGCGGAAGCTCGCCAGAGCTAATTGTGAATCTGAAGGGCTCGAACAAATCAACTTTTCAGCGAACAGCAATATCCAATCACTGCGGAATCCTGGCGAGCATAGCTCGCCTGCCCAGACGAGGACGTCTGGGGCTACGCGGGCGTTGCCGGTATATGCACTCGAATACAAGCAATTGATAGAGCAAGACGTGCCATGAATATTTCTGCTCCCTTCATCAAGCGCCCCATCGGAACGTCGCTGCTAACGTTCGCGCTTTTGTTGTCCGGAGCACTCGCGTTTAATTTTCTTCCCGTCGCTCCGCTTCCGCAGGTGGAGTTCCCCGTAATTCAGGTCGGAGCGGGACTGCCCGGTGCCAGTCCGGAAACCATGGCTTCCGCTGTCGCGACTCCGCTTGAGCGCCAATTTGGCCGCATCGCCGGAATCAACCAGATGACTTCGAGCAGCCAGTTGGGGTCAACCGGGATTTCGCTGCAATTTGATTTGAATCGCAACATTGATGCCGCCGCGCGCGATGTGCAGGCAGCGATCAATGCCGCGCGAAGTCAACTGCCGTCTTACATGCCGGGAAATCCTACTTATCGCAAGGTAAATCCGGCCGACGCTCCTGTTTTGATTCTTGCCCTCACTTCCGACAGCGTTACTCTGCCCAATATCTATGATCAGGCGAATTCCATTCTTTCGCAGAAGTTGGCGCAGGTCACTGGCGTGGGCCAGGTGTTTGTTGGGGGTGGGGCAAATCCTGCGGTGAGAGCCGAGGTCAACCCAACGGCTCTCAACCAAATGGGCGTTGGGCTGGATGCGGTTCGCACTGCACTTGGCTCCGCCAATGCCAACCGGCCGAAAGGGGAGGTATCCAATTCGGTTAGTTCGTGGGCGATTACCGACAACGATCAAATCACCCAGGCCGCCCAATATCGTCCCCTGATCGTTGCCTACAACAAAAGCAACGGTGCGGCGGTGCGGTTGGAGGATGTTGCTGACGTTCAGGATTCAGTGGAGGACGCGCACATCGTTGGCTTGTTCAACGGTAAGCGGGCGGTTCTTATCATTATCTTTCGCCAGCCGGGAGCAAACATCATTGCCACGGTGGACAATGTTCTCGCGTTGCTTCCCTCACTTCAGGCTTCCATTTCTCCAGCTATCAAGCTGGCGGTTGTGATGGACCGCACAACGACTGTCCGGGCATCGGTGCGTGACATCGAAATCACTTTGCTGCTGTCCATCGTTCTCGTCATCTTGGTCGTATTCGCCTTTTTGCGTACCGTCCGGGCCACCATTATCCCGAGTATCGCGGTTCCGCTTTCTTTAATTGGAACTTTTGGAGTGATGTATCTTCTCGGCTACAGCCTCGACAATCTTTCGTTAATGGCGTTGGCAATCTCTACGGGCTTCGTCGTGGATGATGCGATTGTCGTTCTGGAAAACATCACGCGTTATCTCGAACAGGGAATGGCGCCCACCCAAGCTGCCTTCCGCGGCGCCCGCGAGATCGGCTTTACCGTGCTCTCAATGAGCACATCCCTGATTGCGGTGTTCATTCCGATTCTCATGATGGGCGGCATCGTCGGCCGCCTTTTCCGGGAATTTGCCGTGACGTTGAGCATCGCGATTGCGGTCTCTCTGGTGGTTTCGCTCACCACCACTCCCACCATGTGCGCGCAACTGCTTAAGCCTCTGAATGAGGAAAAACATGGTCGCGCGTATCTGTGGAGTCAAAAAATATTCGACCGGGTTCAGGCGATTTATCGCGTTGGGCTCCAGTGGGTTTTGCGCCATCAGCCGGTCATGTTAGGAGCTACTATTCTGACCGCGGCCCTGACCGTTTATCTCTACGTCATTGCTCCCAAGGGATTTTTCCCTCAGCAGGATACGGGGAGGATCTCAGGCTCTGTCCAAGCCGCGCAGGATATTTCGTTCCCCGCGATGAGTACGAAAATGTATCAGTTCGTGGATATTGTGCTGAAGGATCCAGCAATAGATACGATTGTTGGTTTTGCCGGCGGCAACACCGCGCTGAATCAAGGCCGGATGTTCATCATGTTGAAGCCCATCGCCGAAAGGAAGGTTACAGCCGATCAGGTGATTGCCCGCTTGCGAAAAAAGCTGGCGGTAGTTCCGGGAGCCACGCTGTACATGCAATCCTCGCAAGATTTGACTATTGGCGGCCGCCAGAGCCAGGCGCAATATCAATACACTTTGCAGGGGGAGGATCTAAAAGAGCTGAATACGTGGTCGCCGCTCCTACTGCAAAAATTGCGGACGCTTCCGGAACTCCGGGACGTAAATACCGACCAACAGGACAAGGGGCTCGAAGCAGGTGTCGTCATTGATCGCGACACTGCATCGCGCCTCGGCGTTTCCCCTGCGGACATTGATAATGCACTTTATGACGCGTTCGGCCAACGCCAAGTCTCGACTATCTTTGAACCACTGAATCAATATCACGTCGTCATGGAGGTGGACCCGCGTTTTCAGCAGGACCCCGACACTCTTCAGAGCGTCTATGTGCACTCCTCGAATGGACAGATGATTCCTCTTTCAACCATGACCCACTTCGGACCATCGAATACCGCGCTGGCAGTGAATCACCAGGGGCAGTTTCCGTCCGTCACCTTATCCTTTAACTTGGCTCCGAACATCTCGTTGGGCCAGGCGACGCAGGCAATCGAAGACGCCGAGACAAGTATTCATTTTCCAGGAACGATTCACGCGGGTTTCCAGGGAACCGCAGCGGCGTTTCAGGATTCGCTAGCCAATGAGTGGGTTCTGATTCTTACCGCTTTGTTAACTGTCTATATTGTTCTGGGAATGCTCTATGAAAGCTTTATTCATCCCATCACGATTCTTTCCACATTGCCTTCCGCCGGAGTGGGGGCGCTCCTGGCTCTCAGACTCACTCACAATGAACTTAACGTCATCGGACTGATCGGCATCATTCTGCTGATAGGAATCGTGAAGAAGAACGCTATCATGATGATTGACTTCGCGCTTCAAGCGGAACGGCTCGAAGGCAAGTCACCCGCCGACGCCATTTTTGAAGCCTGCATGCTGCGCTTTCGTCCGATCATGATGACAACGATGGCCGCGCTGTTAGGGGGTCTGCCGCTCGCTCTTGGAACCGGAACGGGGTTCGAACTTCGCCAGCCTCTCGGCATTACCATCGTCGGCGGACTCATCATGAGCCAGGCCCTGACCCTTTTCACCACGCCGGTCATTTATCTCTACATGGACCGATTGCGAACCCGCGCCAGCCGAAGAGCACGTCCCTCGTTCTCGGCAACCATTCCAAGCCCCGGACCAAGTCACGCCGACTGATTCCCCGATCTGGGGAAACAGACGATTACCTCGGTTACTTGTTGCTCTAAATATCCCCTATTACGATACATACATAAAGCTCCGCTAAAACTCTATTCAGAAGTTGGCTCATATGGTTAAAACATTCTTTATTGCTTTACCGCTGCTCACAGTAGCGGCCGCGAAACCCTGTGCTGCTCAAAGCAGCTACCAGGTCATATCGGTAACCAACGGGGGCACGATTAAGGGAACCGTCAAGTGGTCGGGAACACTTCCCCGCGCGCTCAGTGTTCCCGTCACAAAGGATCCCGCGATTTGCGATCCGGAAAACCACAAGCGAATGGACCTGGAACGATTGGTTGTTGGTCCTGACGGCGGAGTCGCTAACACCGTGGTTTACCTGAAGAATATTTCTAGCGGCAAGGCAATGGACCTACCCGAAACCAGACGTTTCCTTGATCAGAAACACTGCCGCTACGAGCCTCATATCCTGTTGGTGCCTGCCAGCGGCGACCTTCGCATGCAAAGCTCGGACGCAACGCTGCACACCATTCATATGGAGGGTGCGGCTACCTATAATTTGCCATTTCCTTTCCAGAACCATGTGATCGCTCGCAGCATGCAGACGCCGGGCCTGGTGACCCTAAAATGCAATGGCGGACACGTGTGGATGAACGCTGAAATAATGGTAGTGACAAATCCCTACTATGCCGTGACTGGACAGGATGGGAAGTTTGAGCTCACCAATGTGCCTCCCGGCAACTACGAAATCGTAGCCTGGCATGAAGGATGGCACGTGACCAAGAACGAGGACTCCTTTGACGTGCTCACGGAACATAAAGTCGAGCGCCCTGTCTTCACCGAACCCAGAACGTGGGAGAAGAAAGTTGACGTAGCCGCTAACGACACCGCAGTGACGAACTTCATTGTCTCCGAAAAATAGCAATTCTTGCTCGAAGGTGGGGATGCCAATGGCGGATTTGTCACCGTCATGCGAAGCTCCACATGTCACTAACTCGGCAAAACCGAATTGCCTGTAACCAATTTCAAAAGAGCCTTAGGTTCGTCCCCCGTGTCTAGAATCTGCTTAATTTGAGATAGTTGGACGGGATCGAAATGATTTGTCCATCGGTAGAGATATTCCAGCGTATATTTCGCAATCAAAAGCTCTAGCTCTGTTTCGGAATTTGCTGAATGTCCTGCTGCCGTGGTTTTATGAGTGCTTTCCATGTCACAGCGTAAAGTGCTGCCATAGTTTCCGTCCAATTGATATTTTTTTCGCGTGTATAACGATTTTCGTGAAGCCGCCCTGGCAAAAGTTCTCCGGCTAAAACATTCATAGTGAACACAGGCGTTTACCTTGCAGTACGCAGCAGGACACGATAGCATTAAGATCGCAATCAGGCGTGCATTGTCACCGCTGAACGTGTGCAAGTGGTCGCGAAATTGATCCTCAACACATTAAAAAACAAGAGTTTGTGAAGTTGCGGAAGTGGTGGAACTGGCAGACACACCATCTTGAGGGGGTGGCGCCGAAAGGCGTGGGGGTTCAAATCCCCCCTTCCGCACCAGTTTAAATGCTGTTGATTGAGTAGGTTATAGTCCGCTGTAGATTACCGTACAATTATCGTACAATGCCTTCTGCGGTGCTCATCTTCTCCGGAGGCATTTATGCTCAGCGTCTACACTCGCCATTACGCTCCTTGCGTGCAGACCAATCCGCATTACAAACGCTGCCATTGTCCGAAATGGATTATGGGCACCATCGAAGGCACTGGCGCTTTCGTGCGCGTTAGCGCCCGCACCCGCGCTTGGGAGCGCGCGGAGAAGAAAGCCCGACTGATGGACGCAAATGCGGCCAACCCGTCGCCGGTACGAGTCACGGTGGAGGCCGCTCTCGACGCATTCGTCGCACGGAAGCAGGGACAGCGGCTCTCGCACAGTTGGCTGTACAAGTTTTTACTGATGCAACGTGAGCTCGTTAGCTTTGCGCACGGTCGAGGCCTGACCTACATAGACGAATTCAGCGACGACGAACTTGGCCTGCTCAGTCGATCTTGGAAGGTTGCACCCATCACTGCCCAGAAACGACAGGAACGCTGGCACTCGTTTTTCTCCTACTGCGTGCGTAAACGCTGGCTACAGCAGAACCCTGTCGATGAATTGGGACCAATCAAGGTTAGACAGGTGCCCACCGGTTATTTTTCGCAAGCAGAGTTCCAGCTTTTGGTGAACGTAACCCACGATCTGTCTCATTGGAGCACCAACCCCGGACACCGGGTTCGGGTGCGCGGTCTTTTGCTTCTTATGCGCTATAGCGGACTCCGTCTGAATGATGCGGTGACGCTTGAGCGAGCGCGCCTGACGGGAAATCGCCTATTTCTCTACCAGCAGAAAACTGGGTTGCCAGTATACGCACCTCTACCGCCTCACCTAGTCGATCTCTTGCGTACCCTCTCGAATAGCAACTCCCAGTACTTTTTCTGGACAGGGAACGGGTTGCATTATCGCGCCAGCAACTGCTGGCACGCCAGTCTCCAGCGGCTCTTCAAGTGGGCAAACCTTGGCAAGAGGGCTCATCCGCACATGCTTCGCGACACATTCGCGGTCGAACTACTCTTGGCAGGGGTTCCCATCGACCAAGTGTCCCTACTGCTGGGACACGCCAGCGTGAAGACGACCGAGCGCCATTATGCTCCCTTCGTAAAGGCCCGCCAGGAGCAACTAGTATCGTCGGTAGAGAAGAGCTGGCAGATCCAGGGGCTCCACTTGGTGGAGAAGCACGCTTAACAAACCCTACCGCAGCTTACTTTCCGCAGCCTCCGATGAAGGTGACGAAAGAAACGGCTTCTTGCACGCGCAAACTAACGATATCTCCGCTTATGCACCGTTTCTTCCCGTTAGAGTCGATTACGCTTGGTTCTCGTTGTTTGGGGGCCCGGTCAGGCCTGGATGCGGCGGCGGTGGACGCGGATCAAAACGCTTTGGGGGATGCGGAGACTTTGGTACCTGCGTTTACGTGCATTCTCACCACTTCCCCATTTCAGCACCCCATCTTCTTCGTCGAATAGCCGTCGAACCGTTTTCTCACTGACTCCCCACAGGGTAGCCACCTCAGGAACGGAGTAGTGCCGTTCCAGGGCAACGGAGTGTAGTCCTTCGCTTTGTACAGCCTTCTTGTCGGTCGGCAGAGGGTACATGATTATGTCCCTATCTCCAATTGGTGTTAACTAAGAAGAATCTCATAGGGAAGATTTGTCCAATGAGTATTCGGAAGTGCGTTATGAGATTCGCGCATTGCCACCCTCCGTCCGATCTGCTTGCCAGCCCGTTGCGTGAGTCGAAACCGGAGGCGATTCGTGCAACGACTGCATCTTAACCGGGCACGGAGGTACAGATACTACAGCGCATAAGTACTCGTAGTGCTGCTGCCGATGGGTTTTCAAGGAAGGTGCCCATTCGCTGAACGGGCCTGAACGATGCAATCACTCCTTGAAACCCGCTACTTGCTGGCTGCGGTAATTCTTGCCGAGGAACTCAGCTTCACGCGGGCAGCAAAGCGGCTCAAGTTGTCCCAGTCAGGATTGAGCCGGCGATTGAATGAGATGGAGAGTCGATGTAGTTTAAAGCTCTTCACACGCAACCACGCCGGTGTCGCTATCACAGATGCGGGTCGAGCGTTCGTTGAGGAAGCTAAGCTCTCACTCCTTCACGGTGAAAGGGCAATTCGGTTCGCGAAGGCGGCGAGTGAAGGTGTTGAGTCTCATCTGACGATCGGGCACTCGCCGTACCTGGATCCCGTGATGATTTCCGCGCTGCTTTCTATTCGCCTTCCTCTGCATCCCAACGTCGTTCTCCACATGCAGAGCGATTTTGCTCCAGAGCTCGTCCATGGCCTGCTGACATCGAGACTCGACCTCGCCTTGATTGCACATCCCGGAGCCAACCGCAAGCTGACAATGGCAAAGATTTCGGAGGCGCCATTCTACATTGCCATCCCAGAGAATCATCCATTGGTGTCCAGAGACATCCTAACTCTTGGGGACTTACGTGGCTGCACTTGGATCATCTTTGATCGTAAGGTCCATCCAATACTGCACGACATGATTTCTCGACGTGCTGCAGAGGAGGGCGTTACCTATAGGAACAATCAGAATGTGCTGTCGGACGAAGAGGCCCTTCAATTGGTCGCGGAAAATGTTGGTATTGCATTTCTGACAATGGCCACCGCACTGCGAACGAATAGGCCTGGCGTAGCAGTGCGTCCGCTCGTCGATAAAGAGCTTCGCGTCGAGCTTTGCCTGGCCTCCCGAGCCGACAATCGATCCAAACTTGCGAGCGAATTCGTGCGGGCGTTCATGAAGCGAATTGAGCAGATCATCGCCCCTCCTCAAATGATTTTGCCGTTGGATGATGCGCTCCCCGGTCCATATGAGACGAAAACTGCAAAGCATATACCAAGAAGTGAACGTGGCGCCGGGCCCAATACTGATGGTCGACGAGTTCGAGCTCGAAAGCCTGGATCTCGATGAATCTGCTTCGCTCGACTGCGACCCGCCGGATTTTGGCGCTTTTTGCCCTTATGCGCGTCTTGATCCATAAGCCAAACCGCATGCGAGAGAGCCAAAAGTAATATGGTTCTGGAAGTGTTCACAGGATTCCCTTTCACCATCGATTATTGGGGGGTAAGGGGGGGAATTCGCAAATTCGATCAACACAAGCGCGTTTCCCAGTACCGATCGTGACATTTCCCAGAAGCCGACTTCTGGCCCGGATGACTTCCGGTTTGCCCGTTATCCGACAACAATCGCGCGAACTTGCCGTCGGGAGTTGAAGGGCGCTGGAAAAAAACAAGC